>Ga0207753_1000986_pt1 | contig 10192 bp, 10 predicted proteins | sample PonA233FremontCA_2_FD_187273 | JGI IMG/M metagenome (GOLD analysis project Ga0207753, IMG submission 187273) | Salt pond sediment microbial community from Fremont, CA, USA - Pond A23 Sediment 3 (SPAdes) | ecosystem: Environmental > Aquatic > Non-marine Saline and Alkaline > Saline | place: USA...
CCCCGCCACGAGGGTTTCCCGGTCGACGCGGCACGCCGCCGGAGATGAGACCGGTCGTTAGTGTCGCGGGCGACATTCTGACGCGTCCGAGCGTCCCGCACGTTCGAGAGCGACAGCGAGCTCACTCCGAGTCGCGCAACACCAGCGGCCCGATGGCGAGCGTGCGCTTCGCGAGGGTGAGCACGCGGAGCAGATAGGAGACGAAAAGCGAGAACGGGAGGAGCGCGACCGCGAACGCGCCCCCGACGGCGAGCGTCACGTGGTCGACGCCGAGGGTGCGACCCGGGAACGTCCCGGCGTCGACCGCCGTGAGCATGAGGCCCCCGACGACCAGCGCCGGCACCGCGGCGTACAGGATGAGCCGCGAGAGGTCGATCAGCGCCCACTGGAAGTACAGCGTCTTGACGTGCTCGCGGGCGGGCCCGAACAGCGACACGGTCGCTTTCAGCTCCCCGAGGCGCCCCCGTTCGTCGTCGGTGAGCGCCTCGTCGTGTTCGGCGGCGATGCGCTCTATCTGTCCGATCTTCGGGCCGTAGTCGAAGTTGAGCGCGGCGAAGACGACGTCGAAGGAGCCGAACTCGGCGCCGTCGAGCTGGCCGCGCACCGCGTCGGCGTTCTCGGTGAGTCCCGTCACGAGGTCGTCGACCTCCGCTCGGAGCGCGTCCCGGCTCGGTCCGTCGCCGTCGTCTCCCCCACCGTCCACCGAGTCGCGGAGGTATTGGGCGTGCCCCGCCGCGGCGCCGAGGATCGCGTCGAGGAACGCGGCCGGGTCCGTGGGCGTCGGCCCGTCGGTCAGGTCCGCGATGTCGTCCCGGACCGCGAGCGTGTCGTCCATGCGCTCCCGCTGGTCGCCGAGCGGGCCGTTCTCCTGCGTGAGCACGAGCTGTCCGATCGTGACGACGAGCGTCGCGCCGGTGACGATTGCCGTGATCATCGACGCGAACAGCGTCTCGATCGGGTCGCTCGCGCCGACCTTCGTCGCGAGCGACGGCGAGAGCGCGACCGCGACGGCGACGAACACGACGAAGACGGCGAACGTCAGGACCGCCGCGACGACGAGCCGGTTCGCGCGCAACAGCAGCCAGAGCTTCACCCGGTTCTCGCCGGCGCGCTCGCGCATCGTGTCGGCGGTGTCCGCGCTGCTGTCGGCGTCGGGAGCGTCGTCCGTGCCCGACGTCGCCTCCGCCGGATCGGTCATCGCTGCCCGACGCACGCCGCGAGTTCGTCGGCGTCGCGCTCGGGACCGATCGCTCGACCGCCGAGTCCGCCCTCGAACCCCTCCTCAAACGCGGTGCCGTGGCGATCGGGACACCCATCGAGAGCGCTGAGAAATCCGGCCTCTACCGCTGTGTCGGCCCGAATCGCGTCCTGTCGGTTCAGACGCCTGTGGGTTTCGGTCATACTCCGAGGGATCACCTCCCATCGGAATAAAACTCGCCCGTGAGCGGAGCGGCGGCCGGCCGCGTCGACGCCGAAGAGAGCCCGTATCGGCGGCGTTCGAGCGAGCGTGCCGCGAGTTCGCCGCCGCGTGCGCCGAGTGAGCGCGCCACAAGTCACAACCCGCGGCTCCCCGAAAGAGAGGTATGCCGACAGACGCCGGCGCCGCCGTCACCCTCGTTCGCAACGCCACGGTCCTCGCGACCGTGGACGAGACGACCTTCCTCGTCGACCCGCTGTTCGCCCAGGAGGGGTCGATGCCGCCGATCGATAACACGCCGAACGACCGCAACAACCCGCTCGTGCCGATGCCGGACGTCGACCGCTCGCACGACGCGGTGGTCGTCACCCACCGCCACCCGGACCACTTCGACGAGGCGGCGAAAGCGGAGCTCGACGCGGACGTGCCCCTGTTCTGCCAGCCCGCCGAGGCGGACGCGTTCGTCGACGACGGGTTCACCGACGTGCGGCCGGTCGAGGATTCGGCGTCGTTCGACGGCGTCACGCTTCACCGAACGCCCGGTCGTCACGGACACGGGGAACTGGCCGAGCGGATGGGCCCCGTCTCCGGGTTCGTCTTCGAGGGCGCCGAGACGCTGTACCTCGCCGGCGACACGGTCTGGTACGAGCCCGTCGCGGAGACGCTCGAAGAGTTCGGCCCCGACGCGGTCCTCCTCAACGGCGGTGCGGCGCGGTTCAACGACGGCGAGCCGATCACGATGGGTGTCGACGACGTGACCGCCGTGCGCGAGGCCACCGACGCCGCGGTCGCCGTGGTCCACATGGAGGCGATCAACCACTGCCTGCTCTCGCGCGAGGAGCTGCGGGCAGAGACGGCGGACGTGCTGGTTCCGGAGGACGGAGCGCGGATCGAGTTCTAATCGGTTGGTCGTCACGTTTCGCGAGAAAGTCCGGGTGCGAGAATCGAACCTCAGTCGCTCCGCTCGCGTTCGCTCGCGCCGCTCCCTGCTTCGATTCTCTGCGGAGCCTCGCGGCTCGCGGAGTTGCTCGCCGCGAGAAGGTCCGGGTGCGAGAATCGAACCCGAGCGAGACTCGCTCCGCTCGTCTCGCGTGATTCAATCTCGCCTTCCGGACTTTCCGCTCCTCTCTCCGTTCGTCGGAAAAGGTCCGGGTGCGAGAATCGAACCCGCGTCTCAGCCTCCACAAGGCTGAAGGATAGTCCACTACCCTAACCCGGACACGCGTCGCAAAGTACCCCGCTTCGGTAAATAACGGTTACGACTCCCGGACGGGCGTGTGATCCGATGTCGTTCGGAGAACCGATCGGCTCAGCCACGGACGCTGTCGGTCGTCGCCCATTTTGAACGGGTCCGAACTCCGAACCACGTCGCTGCGTTCCGGCCGCATCATCCCTCGCGCTCGGTGGGGTGCGGCTCGTCCGGTGCGGCGTCGTCCCACGCCTCGGGGTCGATACCGCCGTCTTCCGCATCGAGGCGGTTGCTGGCGTCGCGGAGCGCGTACGCGTCCCGCACCCGGTCCAAATCCGTCGCGATCGCCCAGTACTCACCGCGGTGACGGACCAGATTGCGTTGTTTCAGCCTGGAGAGCGCTGTTCCGACCGCGTTCGCGTCGGCGTCGACGGCGGACGCGATCTCGGACCGGGTGAACGCTTTGTCCCGATTCGCGTAGAGGTGCGCCACCACGCGCTCGGGAACGCTCGGGTCATCGGGCAGATCGCCGGATTCGAACTCCTCGATTCGCACGGGCATGTTATGTACTTAATGTACTTGCGAAATAAGTGTACTGCTGTGCCACTCTCGGTGGAACCGATCACCGCGTCGTTTTTACTCCCAGACGCCGTACCTCGGCGCAACTCGTGGCCTTCACCGACAAGATCTACGTGAAAAATCACCGGCAGCTCGCCTCCCAGCTGGAGGCGAACATCCCGAAGGGGGCGTTCGCCGGCGCCACCCTCGACCTGCTGTTCACCGGCGACGGCCTCTCGAAGCTCGACGAGACGACCCGCGACCGCGTCCTCGACTTCGCCGAGGACTTCCTCGACTGCGACTGCGACTCGAACCCCTACTGCGGCCATCCCGAGGAGAAGTTCATGCGCTACGTCCTCGAACTGCGCGCCGAGGGGCTCGGCCCGCAGGCCATCGTCGACGTGATGACCGACGACTACATGGTGTACGCGTACACCGGCGACGTGCTCTCCTTCCTCGACGACTCCGTCCGGAAGCTGGAGGCGATCGAGACGCTCGCGGACGTCGACGGCGACGAAGAGATGTCCGAGCGGGCGCGGCGGGCGAAGCGAGAGCTGTCCGGGTAGCGGTCGCGTACCGGGGGACGCTCGACCGCCTCGACCGTCCGTCGCCGCCTGTCGACCCGTGCGCCCTTCTCGATCGCGAGGAGCGGCCGAACGGTCTAAGTGCGCGCGCGCCCGAAATCGGCTAATGAGTCTTCGGCCCGCGTGGCTAACGTTCAGGCGATACGCGGCGGCGACGACGGGGATGACGCTCGTCCTCTTCTCGCTCGGCGTCTACACCGCGGCGACCGGCTCCGGGCTGGCGTGTCAGGCCCAGTGGCCGCTGTGTTCCGACCAGCTCATCCCGGCGCTCACGATCAACCCCGACTTCATCGAGTGGTTCCACCGGGCGTGGGCGATGGTCACCGGCTTCCTCATCGTCGGCGTCGCCGGGTGGACGTGGCTCGGGTCCGGGTTCGAGCGCCGGACCAAGCTGGCGGCGACGCTGGCGGTCGCTATCTTACCGCTCCAGATCACCGTCGGCGCGATCACCGTCACCCTCAGCGGGCTCATCCCGGGCGGGTACACGGTGTCCACGCACGCGGCGCACCTGTCCGTGGCGCTGATCATCTTCACGCTGCTCGGGCTGGCGACGATCTGGGGCGGCGGGCGCGGGAACGCGCGACTGCTCCGGGCGGCCGCGGGAATCGCCGTCGCCGGTATCGTCGCCAGCGCGGTCTTCTCGCGGGCAGTCCCGTTCCTCACCTACGCGCCGCCCGCGCAGGCCGCCTTCTACATCACCGGACTCGCCGGACACCTCGGGCTCGTCGCGGCCGTCGCGTACGCGACGGAGGCGGTCCGGGGCGGGTACGACGAGCTCGACGCCGGGACGGCCAACACCGTTCGCGCGTTGGCGGCCGGGTCGTTGGCCGCGCTCGTGGGCACGCTGCTGCTCGGCCGGGACCTCGTGTTGTACACCGCGACGTGGCAGCAGATCAACCTCGCCGTCTTGGCCGTCGCCGTCGCGCTCGCCGCGGGCGCGGCGTGGACCCTCCGCGGCGCCGACGAGATGCGCGACGGGAGCGTCCCGATCGGCGGCGACTGATCGGGCCGCTCGCCGTCGGGTCGCGGCCCCGAACGGAGCGGCGTCTCTCCTGAACGACCCTGTCGAACCCCCGCAGTTCGGCAAATATTGCTATCTCGCGGCCGAAACGTTGAAATCGTGATCAACCGAGAAACGGTGTATGGACGAAAACCGTTCTGTGAACCGGCGACAGTACCTGACCGCGGTCGGCGCGAGCGGACTGGCGGCCACCGCCGGCTGTATCGGCGGCGGCGGCGGGGGCGGTGAGACGATCACCATCGGCTCCGACATCCCATACGCGCCCTTCGAGTACCGCAACGAGGCGGGCGACCTCATCGGATTCGACGTCGAGATCGCCGAGGCCGTGTTCGGCGAGCAGCTCGACATGGACTACGAGTTCCAGGAGACCTCCTTCGACGGGATCATCGCGTCGCTGAACAACGCGAACTTCCGCGTCATCATGAGCGCGATGACGATCAACGAGTCGCGCGCCGAGCGGGTCGACTTCTCGGACCCGTACTTCACCGCGTACCAGACCGTCCTCCTCTTGGAGGGCAGCGACATCGGCTCCCGCGAGGACCTCCAGGGCACGTCCGTCGGCGTCCAGCGCGGGACGACCGGCGAGGCCGCCGCCGAGGACCTCCAAGAGGAGTTCGGCGGCGACCTCCAGATCGAGAGCTACGACCAGATCAACGGCGCGTTCGACGCGCTGCTCAACAATCAGGTGGACGCGGTCATCAACGACAACACCGTGAGCGCCTCGTTCGCCGCGGAGAACGAGGAGGTCGTCTTCCTCGAGGGAGACGGGGTCGCGGCCGACCGCGACGACGCGCCGCCGTACCTCACGCTGACGATCGAGGAGTACGGGATCGCGTTCCGGCAGGACGACGACGACTTCCGAGAGGAGGTCAACGGGGCCCTCGCGACGATCCGCGAGAACGGGACGTACGAGGAGATCTACAACGAGTACTTCGACGGCTGAGTCTCCGGACCTCGCCGTCTCTACCTGATATCACATGGCAACACAGACAGAATCGGAGTCGAGCGGCGGCGGCGTACTGATGCGCGACCGGCTGGTGAAGCGGGTCGGCGAGGTGGCCGCCGGGGGGTTCGTGCTGGCCATCGGGGGACTGTTGGCCTGGATCCTTTCGACGCAGGTCGACTACAGCCTGCTCGCCTCGCCGCTCATCGCGCGGCGGTTCGCGGAGGCGTTCTTCCTCGTCATCCAGATCGTCGTGATCTCGAGTCTCCTCTCCGTGTCGCTCGGCGTCCTCGTGGGGCTCGGCCGGATCTCGACGTCGAACGTCACCGGACGGATCGCGAAGGGGTACGTCGAGTTCTTCCGCGGCACGCCCCTGCTGTTCCAGCTGTTCGTCATCTACTTCGGCGTGCCGCGGCTCTGGGCCACCGGCGAGTTCCCCTTCACGGACTGGGCGATCCCGGCCGCGATCATCGGGCTCACGCTGAACCACGGGGCGTACGTCGGCGAGGCGATCCGCGGCGGGATCGACGCCGTCCCCAACGGCCAGATGGAGGCGGCCCGGTCGCTCGGGATGTCCCGCGTGATGGCGCTGCGGCAGGTCGTCCTCCCGCAGGCGTGGCGCAACGCGCTCGCGGCCATCGGCAACGACCAGATCATCCTCGTGAAGGACACCTCGCTGCTGACCGTCATCGCCGTCCCGGAGATCATGAGCGTGTTCCGAAACATCAACAGCAACCAACTGGACCCGTGGACCCCGCTCGTGTGGGTGTGCGTGCTCTACCTCGCGATCACGATGTCGATGAGCCAGCTCGTCAACGGACTGGAGCGCCGGTCGGACTGGGGGTCCGACAGCCGGATGTTCGGTCGGCTGTCGGGGCTCGGCTCCGGCGACGACGACGGGGGTGAGGAGGCGTGACCGGTCCGCTCGTCGAGTTTGACGGCGTCGACAAGTCGTTCGGCGACACGCAGGTGCTGTACGACGTCGACGTCGATGTCGACGAGGGAGAGGTCGTCGTCGTCATCGGACCGTCCGGGTCCGGGAAGTCGACGCTGCTCCGGTGTGCGAACCGGCTAGAGGAGATTCAGGGCGGCGACATCCGGCTCGACGGCCGGTCCGTGATCGAGACGGACGTCAACGAGATCCGACAGCAGATCGGGATGGTGTTCCAGTCGTTCAACCTCTTCCCGCACAAGACCGCGCTGGAGAACGTCGCGCTCGCCCCGGAGAAGGTGAAAGGCGAGCCGGAGGGCGAGGCGAAGCGGGCCGCGTCCGACCTCCTCGACCGGGTCGGGCTCGCCGATCAGGCCGAGTCGCACCCGGGCGCGCTCTCGGGCGGCCAGCAGCAGCGCGTCGCCATCGCCCGCGCGCTCGCGATGGAGCCGCGGGTGATGCTGTTCGACGAGGTGACGAGCGCGTTGGACCCCGAGCTCGTCGGCGAGGTGCTCGACGTGATCGAGGGGCTCGCGGCCGACGGGATGACGATGGTCCTCGTCACCCACGAGATGGGCTTCGCCCGCGAGGTCGGCGACCGGATCGTCTTGATGGCCGACGGCCGAGTCGTTGAGCGGACCGAGACGCGGTCCTTCTTCGACGAGCCGTCGACGGACCGCGGTCAACAGTTCCTCTCGCGACTGCTGTAGGCCGCGCTCAGAACTCGGTAACGACCTCCACGCCCGCCACCTCGTACTCGTCCATCGCCGCGAGCCGGCCCGACACCTCCGGCAGTGACAGTTCGCGAGCGACCAGGGCGCCGGGGTCGATCCCCGTCGACTCGATCAGCGCGAACAGGTCCGGGTAGCTCGTCGGCGGCATCCCGCGCGAGCCGAGGAACGAGATCTCCCACCGGGTCATCCAGTCGGTCGGGAGCGACACCTCGCCGCGTTCGGCGTCCGTCGTGAGCCCGACTTGGACGTGGGTGCCTCGGGGACGCAGCGACCGGACGGAGTTCCGACAGGTCTCGGCGATCCCCAGAGCGTCGAGCGAGATGTCGGCGCCGCCGTCGGTGAGGTCGCGGATTTGCTCGGGGACCGAACTTTCCTCCGGCAACGACCCCAGACTCACGCTCTCGTCGGCGCCGAGCTCGCGAGCGAGCGAGAGGGCCGCGTCGTCGATGTCGACCGCGATCACGCGCGCGCCGAGCGCCGCGGCGATCTGGACCGCGGAGAGGCCGACGCCCCCGCAGCCGTGGACGGCGACCGCGTCGCCGCCGCTGACGTTCGCGCGCTCGGCGAGCGCGTGGTACGCCGTCATGTACCGACAGCCGAGCGCCGCGGCCGCGGTCGCGCCGAGCCAGGCGGGGCGCCCGACGAGGTTGTAGTCGGCGGCCGGCACCGCCACTCGCTCCGCGAACGCGCCCGGGGCGGCGGCCTCGAACCCCAGCGCGCGGCCGTCCTCGCAGACGTTGCCGGCCCCGCGGCGGCAGTGGGGGCACGTCCCGTCGCCGAGCGAGAAGGGGACGACCACGCGGTCGCCCGGGCGGAACCGGTCGACCTCGTCGCCGACCGCGACGACCTCGCCGGCCGGCTCGTGGCCGAGCACTTGGCCGCGCGGGACGCGGTCGTCCGCCCACTCCCCGTGACCGGCCCACGCGTGCCAGTCGCTGCGGCAGACGCCGCAGGCCTCCACGCGGACGACGGCGCCGTCGGGCTGCGGTTCGGGGTCGGGAAGCTCGCGAACCGCGAGCGGCTCCCCGTGGTCTCGAAGGATCGCAGCGCGCATACGGCGATCAATCGGCGGACGCGACAAAGGTCTCTCGGCGGTTCCGCTTCCGCGATCGATTTTTTCGTGTTATTTTGACTTGATCTCAGTGTATGACAAGTGATAGTTGAGTAATGTTTATGTGGACCGAGTAATCTGGTTGACACGTGTCACGACCGATGAAGCGACGGCCCGGGATCGCCTACCGCCGACCCGAGGGGGACCCCTCTCGGTTCGTGATCGAGGCGGGAGACGATCCGCGGGTCCACGCCCCGGAGCGGCCGGACGGCGGTTGGCTCGACTGCGTGGCCGACGAGGACCGCGACCGTCTCCGGGAGGCGCTCGAGACCGACCCCGTCGACGTGGTGTACCGCGTCGCGTCCGACAGTGAGCCGCAGTGGGTCCACGAGCGTGGCCGGGCGACCGAACGCGGCGACGTGGCGGGGTACCTCTTCCCCGCCGACGAGCGCGTCGAGCGCCGCAAACGGCTGGAACGACAGCGCGAGCGGCTGGAGGAGTTCGCGAGCGTCGTGAGCCACGACCTCCGGAACCCCCTCTCCGTCGCGGTCGGAAACATCGAACTGGCCGACGACCTCGACGGCGACGCGTCGACGGAGCAGCTGGACCGCGCCCTCGACGCCCTCGACCGCATGGACCACCTCATCGGCGACGTCCTGACGCTGGCGCGCGAGGGGAAAACGGTTCAGGCGACCGAGCCGACCGACCTGCGGTCGGTCGTCGAGAGCGCGTGGCGGACGACGGGCCGACCGGCCGACGCCGCGCTCGTCGTCGACGCACCGCTCCCGACGATCCGGTCGGACGCGGACCGACTCCGACAGGCGCTCGAGAACCTCTTCCGCAACGCGATCGAACACGGGACCCCGGACGAACCCGGCTCGGCCGGCACCGGCGGCGACGAGTCGGACCCAGACGAGCGCGGCGCGCCGAGGACGTTCGCCTCGGGAGCGGGGTCGCAGGCCGACGGCACTCCCTCGGACCCCGACGAGGCCGCGGTCCGCGTCCGGGTCGGGCGGACGCGCGAGGGGTTCTACGTCGCTGACGACGGGCCCGGGATCGACCCCGACCAGCGAGACGCCGTCTTCGATGCTGGACACACCACCGCGAAGGACGGGACGGGCTTCGGGCTCGCCATCGTCGAGCGAATCGCCGAGGCGCACGGGTGGACCGTCTCGGTGACGGAGGGCCGGGAGGGCGGCGCGCGGTTCGAGTTCTGCCGCGTGGATGCGATCGAGCCTGCGGGCGTGAGCGACGGCGGTTCGGGGCCGAGTTCGTCCCCCCTCAGCGGCAGCGGGAACCGGTGAACTACCCACCGAGACCGGCTCACATGAAGTCGGTCAGCCCGGCCTGATCGTCGTCTTCCTCCTCGTCGGCCGCTTCGTCAGCGGCCGCGCCGTCCGCCGAGTCGCGCTGGTCGCTCCCGTCGGCGGTCGCCTCGGAGCCGTCGCGGTCCGGGTCGTCGGCCGCGCCCGAGTCGCTCTCGTCGTCTCGACGGTCGGCCGCGGCGTGCGCGAAGGCGCCGTCCGCGTGCTCCTCGATCAGTTCCTCGCGGCGGGCCTGCGCGTCCTCGACGATCGACGCGACCTTGTTCGTCGACTCGCCGGAGCCGGTAACGAAGGCGACGCCCGCCTCGTCGAGGTCGTATGCGGCCGCCATCGCGACGGTCAGGTCGCGGGGCTTACAGTGGTGCGTGACGGTCTCGAGGAACGGGAGCACCTCGCGTCTGGCGGTCGCGACGCTACAGCCGCTCGCGGCCGCAATCTT
>Ga0207753_1000987_pt1 | contig 10162 bp, 10 predicted proteins | sample PonA233FremontCA_2_FD_187273 | JGI IMG/M metagenome (GOLD analysis project Ga0207753, IMG submission 187273) | Salt pond sediment microbial community from Fremont, CA, USA - Pond A23 Sediment 3 (SPAdes) | ecosystem: Environmental > Aquatic > Non-marine Saline and Alkaline > Saline | place: USA...
CAAGCGCGAAAACGAGACGATGGAAGAGACGCTCCGGCGGCTCATCGGCGGACCGCGTCCCGAGGACGTCGCCGGGATACTCTCGTCAGAAACGGCGACGGCAATGCGAGATCGGCTCGAAAACAAGCGCAAGACCGATGCCGAAGAGAAACATAAACTCCGGGAGCGGTTCGAGTGATCCTCGATACGTCGTTCCTGATCGATCTCTTCGACGGTCGCGAGAGGGCGTTTGAGAAAGGCATCGAACTCACCGAGACGAAGACCGTTCAGCGGGTTCCATCACCGGTCGTCATGGAACTCTCGTACGGTGCCGAGTTCGGCGATGAAGACGAACGGAGGAACGTCAGAAACGCGCTCCGGATGTATCCGGTCGTCGAACAGAACGAGACGATAGCTCATCGCGCCGGACAGTTGCTCGCACGGGCCGACCAGAAAGCCGACGGTGAAAGCGGCATCGACAAAGTCGATCCGATGGTCGCAGCAGTCTCTGACGTCTACGACGAACCTGTCCTCACCGACAACGTCGGGGACTTCACAGCGCTCGGAGTCGACATCGAGACGTATTGAGGCGTGGATAGAGTGTGAGTCGTGAGTGCCGAGGCCACGTTTCTATCTATACATTTGGGAAAGAAGTGAACGAACGTCAGAGAATCGCGTCTGCTACCCGCTGAGAGAGGCCAGTCGCTGGTGCTGCCTCCCTACCGTCGCCGCCGAGTAAGATAGCCTGACCACGGTCGAGCGGTCTCGAAGCGACAGTTCCGTCGGCCTGTCGTGGTCGCTGCATCTGGCACGATGTCTGGCCGCGACGGATTAGAAGACATCTATCCCCTGTCGATTGTGCCGTCCGAACACCACAATTCCACTACCACAAACTACAAGTGTGGTACTAATAAACTAAAAATTAGACGAGTCTAATGAATAGATCTGGCGGTGAACTATGACACGCAAGGTGTACGACGGACGAGCAGTGACGCGACGGGACGCGCTACGCGCCGGCGGTGCCGCGGCGGTCGTGGGTTTGGCCGGGTGCACGGCGCTACCGAGCGCACCGTCCCAGATCGGGAGTGACGGTGACGGGCCGGTTGCCGTCGCCTCGTTTTTCAGTTTCTTCGACTTCGGCCGGCAAATTGCCGACGGTACTCCGCTGACGGTGGAGAACCTCGTCCCGACGGGGCTACACGGCCACGGGTGGGAGCCCAACGCCAGTATCACCCGGCGCATCATCGAGGCGGACGCGTTCGTTCACGTCGGGGAAGACTTCCAACCCTGGGCCGACCGCGCCATCCAGACGATCACAGAAGACAACGTGGACACGGCGCTAATCAACGCCCGAAAGGACATCGACCTGGTGGATCTCGCCGCGTCTCTGGATCGTGAGGAGGAGGGCGTCGGCGCTCAGCGCGGGAAGGACCCCCACTTCTGGCTGGATCCTCGGCGCGCAACGAAGTCCGTCGACAATATTGCCGACGGGTTCGCCAGGATCGTTCCGGAACACGCCGACGCCTTCCGCGAGAACGCCGAGACGTACAAATCCGACGTGCTCGAACGGATCGATTCGGACTACGAGGCCATCTTCGATCGAGCCGAGCGCGACATCGTCCAGCTGGCCGCGCACAATGCCTTCCAGTACATCGGGGTACGCTACGGCGTGCAAATGCGACCGCTGGTGACGAGTCTCGCAGCGAGCGGCACGGTTAAGCCGACTGATATCCGCGAGGCGGCGAGGGTCATCCGCGAGAACGACATCCGGTATATCGCCAACGGCGTCTTCGAGTCACAGCGCCCCGCCCGGCAGCTCGTCCGCGAGACGGCCGTGGATTCGTACTTCCCCGTGACGCCGTACGCCGGCGTCCGCGAGGAGTGGGTCGAGGAGAACTGGGGCTACGAGGAGATTGCCGACAACATCAACATGCCGACGTTCGACATCGTTCTCGGCAATAAGACACCCGAGGACGCGGCTCCATCGAAGAGCTGGCTCGAGCAGTGGCGGAACTTCGAACCGATATGAGCACACAGGATACCGATCCAGCGACCGCGGCCGACACAGACGAGCGGACGACCTTCGAGGGTGAGCCGGACACCACGACGAACGAGTCGATCGTCGACCTCTCTGGTATCACATTCGGGTACACGTCGACACCCGTAGTGGAGGACGTTTCGCTGACTATCGACCAGGGCGAGTACGTCGCCATTGTGGGGCCGAACGGCTCGGGAAAGTCGACGCTGATGCAGCTCATGCTGGGCCTGCTGAATCCTGACGAGGGGACAGCCAGACTGTTCGACGAGTCGGCCGCACGCTTCGACGACGGCGAGCGCGTCGGTTACGTCGCCCAGCACGCCAGCGCGGCCAAAGCGATGCCCATCACCGTGCGCGAAGTCGTGAAGATGGGGCGCTTTTCTCACGTCGGACTCGACCGCTTCGCCGCCGAACGGAACGTCGGTAGCCTGTTCGAAGAGCCGGCGAGGACCGTCATCGACGCCGCGAACGCGGTCTTCGGTCGCCTCTCGGCAGAGGACTGGGCCACCGTTGACGACGCGCTTGCGACCGTCGGAATGAGTGCGTTCGCCGACCGGCGTGTCACGCAACTCTCGGGTGGTCAACGCCAACGAGCGTTCATCGCACGGGCGCTGGCGAGCGAGGCCGAACTGCTCGTGCTGGACGAGCCAACTGTCGGGGTCGACGCCGAGTCCGTCGACGCCTTCTACGACCTGCTGGCAGCGCTCAACGCCGAGGGCATCACCGTCATTCTTATCGAACACGACCTCGGTGCGGTCGTCGAGCACGCCGACCGTGTCGTCTGTCTGAACCGCGAACTCTACTTCGACGGCCCGAGCGACGAGTTCGTCAAAAGCGACGCGCTGGCCCGAGCGTTCGGAACCGAGGCGCGGTTTCTCACGGAGGTGGACGGATGAGCGCGGGCGTGGCGGCCACGCTCACGGCGAGTGCCCTCGCCACCGTGGAGCTGTCGCTCGCCCTCCCGCTTCAGGGCGGACTGGGCGGCGTTGGCGACCTGGTCTTCGGGATTCTCCTGTGGTTCCTGGAGCAGTGGTACTGGTTGCTTGACTGGGTGTACTACTTCACGGGTGTGGAGATGCTGAACCCGGACTACCGGTATATGCATCGGGCGATCCTCGTCGGGCTCTGTATCGGCGTGATGGCCCCACTGATCGGCACGTTCCTCGTCCATCGACAGCTCGCGCTCATCGGAGACGCACTGGCGCACACCGGATTCGCCGGGGTCGCCGTCGGGCTGTTCCTGAACTCCGTCATCGATCTGGGGGTGTCGCCCTATCTCACCGCCGTCGTCGTGGCGATGATTTCCGCGCTGTTCATCGAACTCATCTCAGAGGTCACGGACGCCTACAACGACGTCTCGATGGCGATCGTCCTGTCGACTGGGTTCGCGCTGGGGACAACACTCATCAGCCTCAACGCGGGTGGACTCGCTGTCGGCGTCAATCAGTTCCTCTTCGGCAACCTCGCCACGGTCTCGCCCCAGAGCGCGTCCATCCTCCTGGTGCTTTTCGCGGTCATCGTCGGGACCGTGGCCCTGACGCGCAACCAGCTCCTGTACGTCACCTTCGACGAGACGGCCGCCGCAGTATCTGGTATCTCGGTGAACTGGTACAACCGGGTGATGGTGATGCTGACTGCGATGGTCGTCGTCGGCGCGATGCAGATCATGGGCGTCATCCTCGTCGCGGCGATGCTCGTGGTGCCGGTCGCGGGCGCGACCCAGGTGTCCCGGAGTTTCTCCGAATCGCTCGTGGTTTCGGTCGTCCTCGCGGAACTCGCGGTGTTGCTCGGCATCGCCATCTCCTACTACGCCGGCGTCACGGCCGGTGGCGTAATCGTCCTCGTCGCCGTTGGCATCTACATCTGCGCCGTCGCGCTGGGCAAGGTTCAGTCTGCCCGTGGGAACCAGGCTACGCCCGACATGGGTAGCATTGAGGCCGACAGCGTCGATGTCGGCGCGGGAACGGGGGATGACTGATGGTTACAGCCAGTAACGACGGCTCGCCAAGCGACGATCGTTCCCGAAGCAGCAATCGAGATCAGTCGGAGGTGTCGACAGGAGTGCTGAGCGCGGTCATGGAGGACCAGATCAAGGCGATTTACGCCATCGAGAACGACAGTGGGCGAGCAGAGCCTTCCAGCGGAGATCGGACAGCTCAACGAGGTCGCTCCGGCAGCCGTAGCGGACCGCGTCGAGGTGTAAGACCGTCACAGCTCGAACAGGGACCCTGACTGATTCATCTGTATTTCGACGAGACGCAGGCAATCACCTGTTGCGCCACCGCGAATGCTCGTTCGACAAACTGGCGGAGGTCGGATCTCGGATCATCAATCAGCATTCAGCGAGTCGATCTTTCACCACCTGCGGATTTCACCAGGGACATCGCGACCGATCTCGGTATTCGAGGAAACCGCACGGAAAAGACGACCCAGATGTATCTGGCCGCCGACAAGTCAGCTCCCGAAGTCGATACGTACGACACGCAGTTCTTCTTCTCATTTCGGGGGCCGAAGCTACTGATCGACCGCTCTCACCGCTCGGATCGAAATACGGCCCTCCCGGTAACATCGATATAAATCCTCTCGTCCGTTTTCCGGGAGGGCAACTGGAAGTAACGCTTTTTTTATCGGTCTGTGACATCTCCTGTGTGCAACACCGCTGTCCCGACTGCAGTGTCACGATGGAGGAAGTTGAGTTCAGCATGGGCGATGCCTGGAACGCCCACATACGAACCGGTGAGAAGCGGACAGGGCTGCTTGGCAAACTCGGCATGAACGAAACAAAGGACCTGGTAACGGTGATGTGCCCCGAGTGTGGGCTGGTCCGACATTACGCCGAGTTCGAGGAGTAGTCCTCGGGCTCACGATCGACGTCGCGTTCGCGCATTTTCGATCGGTGCCTCGTTTACCAGGCTTCTCCCTGCGGTTTCTTTCGCCTCGCTGGAACTGACCGTCCGGGGAATACTCCCTCGACAACCCCGGGGTTGATATATACACTAAATAATGATTATGTATGCACAAACCACTGCTCGTCACAGACTTTTTAGACCGTGCCCGGGAGTACTACGGCGACGACGAGGCTGTTGTGGCAACCACGGGGGAGCGATTCACCTACGACCAGCTGGGGGACCGCGTCGACGGCTTTTCGGCGTTTCTTGCCGACCGCGGGATCGAGAAGGGTGACCGGGTCGCAGTCCTCGATCCGAACACGCACTACCACCTCGAAGCGGCCTACGGGGCGATGCAACTCGGGGCGATCCACACGCCACTGAACTACCGGCTCACACCGGATGATTTCTCGTACATCCTCGAAGACGCGGGTGTCGACGCGATCTACGCCGACTACGAGTACGCACCGAAAATCGAGCAGGTTCGCGACGAGGTTCCGACGGAGACGTTCGTCACGAACGATTCCGAGGCGGTCGAGGGTGACTGGACGGACTTCGATGCGGTACTTGAAACCGCGACGTCCGACTTCCAGCGGCCGGAGATGGACGAAGACGACGTCATCACGATCAACTACACCTCGGGAACGACTGGCGATCCGAAAGGTGTCTGTCGGACACACCGAACCGAGACGCTGCACGCGTATCTGGTCTCGGTCCATCAGAATCTCGCCGACGACGACATCTACCTCTGGACGCTCCCGATGTTCCACGTCAACGGCTGGGGTCACATCTTCGCCGTCACGGGGATGGGAGCGAAACAGATCTGTACCCGTGGGGTCGACGCCGGGGAGATCTTCGATGCCGTGCAGTCCGAGGACGTTTCCTATCTCTGCGGTGCGCCGACCGTTCTGAACATGCTGGTGGACTACTACCGGGAACACGATCCCGCGACGACCGGCGAGAACGACGTGCGGATCGCGACGGCGGGCAGTGCGCCGCCGGAAGCGACGATCCGGACCGTCGAGGACGACTTCGGCTGGTATCTCAAACACGTCTACGGCGCGACCGAGACCGGGCCGCTGATCACGACCTCCGACGCGCGGCGTCACTTCGACGACGACAGTCCCGACCGGTTCGCAGTCAAGAAACGACAGGGGCTGGGCTATCTCGGCACCGAGGTCCGCGTCGTCGACGAGGACGGCACCGACGTCCCCCGTGACGACGAGACGGTCGGCGAGGTCGTCGTCCGGGGCAACCAGGTGATGGACCGGTACTGGAACAAACCCGAGGCGACCGAGGAGGCGTTCCACGACAGGGTGGACGGCTACTACCACACCGGCGACCTGGCGACAGTCGACGACAACGGGATGATTGCGATCCAGGACAGAAAGAAGGATATCATCATCTCGGGTGGTGAGAACATCTCGAGTATCGAACTCGAAGATACGCTGTTCGACCACGAGGCCGTCGGCGACGTCGCAGTGATTCCGGCACCGAGCGATCGGTGGGGTGAGACGCCGAAAGCGTTCGTCGTCCCCGCGAACGACGATCCGGACGACCCGCCGGTCTCCGGCGAGGAGTTGACCGAGTTCACCCGGTCGAGACTCGCGGATTACAAGATCGTCCGAAAGATCGAGTACGTCGAAACACTTCCAACGACTGCGACCGGCAAGGTACAGAAGTACGAACTCCGGGCACAGGAGTGGAAAGACGAAGATCGGATGATCGGCCAGGGATAGCGGCCGACATCGAATTCGAACGACACTCGTCTCGAACCTTTCGACGCATTCTACAATATCTATTATACCGTGACGGGCCACGGATAGCACGGGGGACGAAGGCACCCGGATCCCCCCTCGCGCACCGCGACCAGACCCCCCTACCCCTTTCGCGGACATCTATACTCATGACAAATAAACTCTCACGACGACGTATGATCGGTCTCACAGTTGGATCAGCGACAGTTGCGCTCGCGGGCTGTTCTGACAGTGGCGAGGAATCGGACGACGGGACCACCGAGTCGGCGGAGAACGGTACCGCTTCGGAGACGGAACTGGACGGCGACGACTCCGAGCAGGATACCGAAACGGCAGCCGGGGAAGATGCCGGCGGCAACGAAACCGGCGACGACGGAGCAGTCGAACCCGAAGCGAACGTCGTCGCGGTCGGTCCAGAAGAGAGCCCGACGATGTTCGAACCCGAGACGCTGACGGTCGAATCGGGATCGACCGTGACCTTCGAGTGGGCAACAGATACCCACAACATCGTCGTCGAATCACAGCCCGAGGACGGCAACTGGAACGGTCACGAGGAGATCGAAGAGTCCGGCTACAGCCACGAACACACGTTCGAAGCCGAAGGCGAGTACGAATACCTCTGTGAACCACACGCACCCGATATGCGTGGTGTCATCGCCGTCGGCGGTGCCGCTGCCCCTGAAAATGGTACCGACGCTCCGACAAACAGTACCGATGGCTCCGAAAACGGCTCCGACGCTACCAGTTCCCCCTAAAACACTGACAATCGGCCCTCCATCGCTGCCATCACCACTTTTAGCGCGGGTCAGTTTCCCGACTGTTCGATTCAGTCACTGACGCTCCGTGCACGCGTCTCCATCTCGACAGTGCCAGCGCTCAGTGCGCGGTGCACCTCCGGTTCGAGCGTCGTGACGACGCGTTTCCCGTCGCGTTCCCGGTCGACGAGAGCGGCCGTTTCGAGCCGTGAAAGATGGTGTGAGACGGTACTCGGTGCGCGATCGATCTCCGCTGCGATCGTGGTCACTGTCGCCGGTTCGGTCGTCCGGACAGCCGACAGGACGCTTCTGAGCGCGGTATCGTCGAGTGCCACGGTCAACGCCTGCTCTTTTGGCCCGTAGGCTGCCGGGAAGAGACGGACGTTCCCCCAGAGATCTACCTTCTCGACGAGGGACTCCTCTTCGAGAATACGGGTGTGATAGCGCACCGTCGACTCGGAGACATCGTTGTCTCTGGTGAGTTCTGCAAGCGTGACACCGACATCTGACTGTATCCGGTCGTACAACGTCGCGCGGGTCTCGTGTTCCAGTGGGTCCGAGCTATCGTAGCGGCTGTACCCCAGCAGGGTCAGCAAAACCGGTGGCGAGACGTCGTCCGCGTGCGAAGAGATCGTATCGATGGTCGTCTCGGAGGGGACGATCTCCTCCCGGAGTGAGTCGCCGGCTGGATACGTCGTTCCCGGTTCGATACCGTGGGCGTCGAGTTCGTAACCGAGTTCGTGGTCACTGAACTGATACTCGCTTTCCACGGACAGTTCGTCGGACGTGGTATCCGGTTCGAGCGAAGAGAGTGGCGCTTCGTCGCCCGCGTCCGTGGACGCTGCCAGATCCTGTGTACTCGCACCTGTCGTCGGCGATGCAACGACCGCTCCCACTGCCATCTGCGTGGAGACGAGGACGACCAGACAAACTGCCAGAAGTCCGAGCAGCCGCGAGGAACTCAGTTGCGCACGGTCCGGCCGACAGACTGTGTCTCGAGCGGAGGGCACAGTTCAGTTACGGAGCCACCAGGCCTAAAAGTCAGCCACTTTACTAACGAGATCTGCAGGAAAGCTACGCAACACAACGAAACCTGCAACTATCTGTGACCAGTTTCCGATCGGTACCGCTGTGCTGGTGATTCGTGAGCTCGGACCGCGTCCTCGGCCGCCTGTGTCGCGAACGACCGGAGGCGGTCAGGATCGGACTCGGGCGCGTGGGCGACGAGCACCTGGCGGTGACAGGGCGAGTGAGGAGAGGCGCTCCCGTTAGGAATATCCTATTTCAGGTTAGGATACTTCTAGCTCGATTCACACCGTCCGTGCTAAGATTGATACGATGGCACCTCGATGCAAGAGGTATGGCCCCGGAGATTTCGACTGCGCTCAATCGTCCGTATATTCCGCCGCATGGAACGAATCTGACAGCTCGAATCGACGTCAGTCCCGGTGAACAACAGGCGGCGGTCGAACGCCACATCGCACTCTGTATCGACACGAGCGGTTCGATGTCGGGGGAGAAAATCGAACGCGCCCGCGAAGGAGCCAGCTGGGTGTTCGGACTGCTCGACGACGAGGACTACATCAGTATCACCACCTTCGATTCCGACGCAGAGCGCGTGCTCGGCCCCGCCCGCTGGGGTGATCTCACCAGAGACGAGGCGATGGCGTGTGTGGCGGAACTCACCGCCGGCGGCAAGACCGACATGTACGAGGGGATCCAGAACGCGAAAAACGCACTGGAGGCGCTCACATTCCACGACGAGACGGCCGCGAGGCCAGTCCGGCGGATTCTCGTGTTGTCCGACGGGAAGGACAAGGAGCACGAACCCGACGAGTTCCGAGATATCGCCGTCGACGTCGACGAGTCCGGAATCCGGATCGAGGCGGCCGGCATCGGTGCGGAGTACAACGAAGAGACGATCAGAACCCTCGGTACGACTGCGCGCGGCGAGTGGACGCATCTGGAAGCAGCCGGCGATATCGAGGACTTTTTCGGCGATGTCGTCGAGCAAGCGAAAGACGTCGTCGCTCCCGACGCGACACTCGAAGTCACCCCCGCGCCGGGCGTCGAACTCAGCGAGGTCTATCGAGCGCTCCCGCAGGCACAGGAAGTCGAACTCGACTGGGAGGGCGAGACAGCGAGCATCAAACTGCCCGATCTGACCGAGCGGGAGTCCCAGGAGGTCGTCATGCAAATCCAGGCGCCAGCGAGCGAGGAGGGGCTGGGCGAGGCAGTTCTCGCGGAGGTGACTCTCACAGCCCGCGGTGAAGAGGTCGGTGACACGATCTCGGTCACCTACACGGAGGACAACGAGCACCTCGCTGTCAACAACGAGGACGTCCAGTTGTCCCACCAGCAGACTGTCATCAAGACAGAACTGGGCAAGGGCAACGTCGAAGCCGCCGAGACGCAGGTCGAGAAGATGACACAGATCCACGGCAAAGAGACCGAGGTCGTCGCCGAGGCAAAACGGGAGACAGAGATCGTCAAGGAAGGTGGCCGTGCGGAGCAAAACCGCGCGACGAAGATCGTCACAGACGACGACGGCGTCCAGAAATAACCCCCTCACCAGAGAGTGATGTCAGTACCAGAAATCGGCTCGCTCGTGGCCGGTCGCTACCAGATCGACGGGGAAGCGGGCGAGGGCGGGTTTGCAACAGTCTATCGCGCCATCGACACCCACACCGGCGAGACCGTCGCGGTCAAATACCCGAACTACGAGGGATCGAGCAACGATCCGAA
>Ga0207753_1000988_pt1 | contig 10161 bp, 8 predicted proteins | sample PonA233FremontCA_2_FD_187273 | JGI IMG/M metagenome (GOLD analysis project Ga0207753, IMG submission 187273) | Salt pond sediment microbial community from Fremont, CA, USA - Pond A23 Sediment 3 (SPAdes) | ecosystem: Environmental > Aquatic > Non-marine Saline and Alkaline > Saline | place: USA...
GAACCAGTGATAGTGTCACCGACTGGCATGCAAGATGGAAGGCGCGTATGCAGCAGACCGGCCAGTGAGTATCAGAGGGGTCTAATTGGCTCAATATAGAATCGGGAAAATACCATTTCAGCCGGTGAACGCTTCCTCCACTGCCTGAGGAGACAAAACTCGGTTGGTAAGTCACACTCACATGAGTTCGCCTTGGGCGGCCATCTTGATCTCAAACCGTGCTCCACCATCGCTTCCATCAGTGATCGACAACTCCCAGCCATGGGCCTCGACGATTCGTTTTATGATGGTCAAGCCAAACCCAGTGCCACCACGTGCTGAGGAATGCCCTGGTTCAAGCACCTCCTCACGCTTTTCGACTGGAATGCCTGATCCATCGTCTTCAACGTAGATATCTCCGTGATCGTTAACGCCGATGCGAACCGTTACATCAGATCCACCATGCTCGACAGCGTTCCGGAACAGGTTTTCGAACACGTGCCGTAACCGGTCTGGATCACCTTGGAAAGTCGTCTCATCGACGACCTCGATAGTCGCCTCCTTTGTGCCGACAGTCGCCCAGCACTTCCCGGCGAGGTCAGTCAAGTTGATCGATTCAGTCTCGCTTATTGTGTCGCCTTGACGAGCAAGCGTCAACGTATCTTCGACGATTGCTTCCATCCGGGTGAGGTTTCGTAATACCGGGTCGAGATGCTCACTTTCTATTTGTTCTGCGAGAATCGTTGCGCGACCCTGAGCGACACCCAGCGGGTTGCGCAAATCATGGGAAATAACACTCGCAAACTCATCAAGACGCTCGTTTTGCTGTCGCAACTGTCGCTCTCGCTCAACTCTGTCAGTCACGTTTCGAGTGACCCCAACCAGACGAGTTATTTCATCACCAGATACTACCGGCCCGAGTTTGGTCTGCCAGAATCGTGCACCTTCGTCAACTAGAAGTTCTTCTTGATACGAGATGGGTTCGCCAGCATTAACACAGCGGTGATAGTTCGCCTCTAACTCAGCCCCCTGATCCTCGCCGAACACTTCTCGTGGCGTCTGGCCCTGAACTTCTTCGGTTGTAATGCCAGTTTGGCGCTCGTAGGACGGGCTGAGGCGTTCAAATTCGAATCGGATACCCTCATCGCTCTCTTCGACATTGATGAGGAAGATGGCATCTTCAACGTTGTTCAAGAGAGCTTCGTACTCTTCGGCGAGTTCCTGGGCTTTAGCTTCGTACTCTTTTCGCTCAGTGATATCCCGACTGCTAAGGAGAATCCCATCAATGACATCATCGTCGAGTCGATTCCGCATTGTGGCCTCGATCCATCGCCAAGAACCGTCTGCATGGCGAAACCTGATTTCGGTGGTCGTGGATGTAGATGGGTTCGACAGAACAGTCTCTAAGGCGTCGACATTTCGTTCTTGATCTTCTGGATGGACAAATTCATACCCCTCGTGGCCGATCAATTCCTCAGGGTCGTAGCCAAGAACCCGTGTGACAGCAGGGCTAACGTAGGTGATTATACCGTCGGTATCGACGACTGTGATGAGATCATCAACCTGTTCAATGAGCGTTTGATACCAGTCAGATTCGTGTTTACTGTTTTCTTGATGAGTTGTATTGTCTTCCATTAGTCATAATATGTCTGATCAGGTCAAGACGTTTTGCATTCATGTTCTATCTCAAATGGAAGCAAGGGCATTTTCATTATGTATTGGTTGAAATATCAAACACTGCTGACTTCATCCTCTGCGTCGGTTACTCGGCAACCTATCAGCTACAAGATAAAATGATCTCCCGAGTGATGAATAGACAGCGCGTATTTAGTGTTGAGAAGTGCGCCCAATGAGAATAGTTTCAACAAAATAGTAATTAGGACAATATACGGTATTTTTTCAGGTGGTCTCCGCCGCGCTTCCACATCACGAGTGTGGTAGGAAGCGTCAAGACAGAGGCAACGAACGAATACAGGACGCTGAGTGCAATAAGCAGCCCAAATTGCCCGAGAATTGGAACAATTGCTAGTACTAATACACCCGTTCCAGATGTCGTTGTGAGCATACTTCCGGCTAACGCACCACCAGTTCCTCTAACGCTTACAGCAAGTGCATCATACAACTCAACAGATCCACGATACTCCTCCGAAAAGCGGTGGACAAGGTGAGCAGAATAATCGATTCCTAAACCAATCCCAATGGACAGTGTCGTTCCAGTAAGCACATTGAACGGGATATCGAGGTACCGCATTGTCGCCGCAAGAGCTGCTACTGTTAGCAGAATCGGAACCAGATTTGCAATACCAAGTCCCGGCCGTCGTTCAAGAATCCAATACGCAATCAAGAGGAATACAGCTGACGCAAGGATTGCAAGAGCTAAGCTAATGTATGCCGACTCAGCAATAACATCCGAGACAGCTTTTGTCACTACGACGCTTCCAGTTGCTGTAGCTGACATTCTCATCCGATCTGCAACCATTTGCGTGTCTGCAGTCACTTCTTCTTGGCTTGCGTCTGATTTTACAGAGTAGACGATTCGAGTGCTTGAATAGTCCTCTGTGATATATGATCCGGCGCGATCTGCATAGGAGGAACTGAACAGTTCCTTGTAGATCCTCCCAAGATTTTCATCCGGAATTCCATTGTCATTAATATCGTTTCTATTGACTAGAGCTGCAAACTCCGGAGAAGTACGTTTGTACTGGTTGATGACACTGAGTATGCTTGTTGCATCAGCTCTGCCACCACTTTCCACAAACGAATCAGGTGGATCACTATTTATCCGATATAACTCTTCCAACCGAGAATCTCGTTGTAATTCCCCCTTAATAAACACTGTAACGGTATCACTGTCACTGCTTTCGAATTTATCTTCTAAGAAATTGATGTTTTTCGTGACCGTGTACTCACTTGGTGCGATGGCATCGGGGAGATTATCTACGTAGTCTGGACTCTCCTCAGGTGGCAGGAAATCCTCGGTGGTAAACCGTGTATCGATACCAGTTCCATATGCACCCATAACTGCCGTTGAAATCAAGATCAAAGCAAAGAACACATATGGCCCACGGCGTGCGATTGTAACCCCGATCGATAGCACCTTTCCCGTCGAGGAATCTTCTGATCCAAGAGGTGCGATGCTGAATGATGGGAGATTGTATTTCTCTCTCTTCGTATCAACAAATAGCTTTAGAGCGGGTAGAAAAATTCCGAAAATCAAGAAGGTGAAAATTATACCAATACCAGCAACGAGCCCAAGATCGCGAATCGGCCCAAGATCGCTGACCAAATTTGCAGCGAACCCAAGTACAGTTGTTCCTGTTACGATGAAGAATGCAGGTAGCAACTGATCAGTCGCAGTTTCCATTGACTCGGTTGGATTAATTCCTTCAACACGTTCCTCACGATATCGATTGACCGCGTGGATACCGAAATCAATACCAATCGCAAGCAGGAGCGGTGGTACCGTAATTAGCATCTGTGTGAATGGGATATTAGCCCACCCCATGAACCCAAACGTCCATACCATGGTCATCCCGATACAGATCAGCCCGACTAGCAGGTCAAATGGGTCTCGGTACGCAATGACGAGGAAAATGAATATGAGAAGTGTTGCGGCAGGTATAACCAATATAAGTGAATCTGAAATAACGCTACTCAGTTCTGCTGAGATGAGTCCACTACCGAATACAGTGATATCGCTTCCAACTGAACCGACGACAAACTCTGCTTCTTGTTGTATCGGTGTCAGTGGCGATGTGCCCTGTGTGCCAGCACTACTACCACTAGACAACCCATCGACTTGATGAGTGACCGTAGCTAACGTTGCAGATGCCGAGGGATCTTTTCTGTTCAGATCATTGCTCAAAAGGCCTGCCGTCGACGATTGTTGCTCGAGTATTTCCCGTGTAGTCTGCTTGATCTCAGAGCGGCCCGCCCCTTCGAGAGCTCGTATTTGAGCTTCTGTGGTAGTCGCTTCTGAATCTAAGGCCTGGGCAACAATTTGAGCAAAACTGCTAGTACCAGAGACATGTTGAGATGGACGCTGTTCAAGCCGGTTTTGTGCTTTCAGCATTGACACAAGCGACTGTTTTGCAAGCACATTCTGTTCTTGTTGTATGAGTGTCGTAGTTCCAGTCCCCTCAGTGAATGGTTGCTGTTCAAAGTTATCGTTGACATCGTCAAAAGCTTCCTGAGCAGGAACCCCCTCGGTAAATTGCGATGTTCCTGAATCAGTTGCAGTCATTCCCAACCCAGCAGAGAGGATGAGTGTGAGAACAAGAAAAGCAAGTATGACTGTCTTGCTTCTATTTACAATCCACCTATCAATTACATCTATGTATTTTTGATATTCGACATTCATATTTCAAATTGAAGTTGATTTTTAGATCAGCTTGATCGCGTTATTGTTGATTGAATATTCAATCATATATGGGTTCCGAATTACTCAGTAGCAAAGGCTTGTCTTGGTAGTGGCTTCTTCAGCTCGCATTCAATCACTGGACGGTAGATATGGTCGATTCCGGTTATTTTAACCCACGTATTGACCTCTCAACTATCATAATCAGGTCGTGCCAACCAAACCAAGTCTGACTGTGTTAGTAAATAAATACAGTTGATGATAGATTGAATATACAGTCAACAATTATATATCTACCAAGACCCTTCATTGGGTATGGTGGCTCAAGAAGCGGTCGTAGGGGTAGAGAAATACATTAATACGGTTTATTTATCACCAAAAGGTGGAATCAGACTTCATATCCCATTTGATACCGGCCCCCTATGCGGAGAACCATCAGCATCAAAGAAGAAGTCCCTTGATCTGTATCCACCAAATCACCGTTCGTGGTGCAAAAATTGTCTATCTCTCTGGAACGAATCAAAGAAATCTATAATCAGACAATGTGGATATCTGCCTCAGAAGTGATTACAGACACACAGTTCATTTTAAATGACCTACTTTCTTTCTGCTGAAGATAGAAGACATTGATCAACATATCGCTGAAATTCAGCTTTTGTGCTTCCAATCATATTTTGATCATCTGTCGTTCGTTGACCTTGAATCCCTACAATAACTGTCTGAAAAAGTGCAGCGGCCTGCTTCGGCTGCTCCACATCAAATACTCCTTGCTCACTGCCTTCTTGGATGACCAGTGCTATTTGCTTGCGAACAAACTCATCACTTCGTTTAAACAACTCTCGATATTCCTCATTGTGGGCTGTTTGTGCTCGTAACTCCAACACTGCCTTTGAAAATTGCGCATTTGAGCTATCTGTGTCTCCAAATATTTGCTCAACGATTTCATTGATATATTCTTTTGGTGATTGTGTTGATAGAGGAACCTGTGATTCGAGTTCTTCCAGTATATATTCAAGCAGATCTAGAAGTAAGTCATCTTTATCATCATAGTGGTGATAGATGAGAGACTGGCTTTTATTGAAATGGTCTCCAATCTTGGAAATCGTAAGCCCAGCATATCCATGCTCACATAATGCATGAAATGTGGATTCTAAGATTTCTTCGCGCGTGCCAGATGTATTGCTGAAGAAATTAGTGCCATTAGTCATATTTACCCAGCTTGTTTGTTACTCTCCAGCCACTATACACTGTCTATTTATTTTACCAGATAACAACAATTGATTCGGGTTTGTGAGTATTGACGCTTTCTATGACTTCGTTTGAGCCTACACTGAGGAGAAGTACGACTGGCCAAAGCGGAGTAAATCCCGATCAAACTCATCTGAGCCCCCAATTCGAAAATGAAAGAGCTGATTTCGCATATCACCAATTTCAAGCACTAACTCACGGATTACGTCCTGTTGATCATCAAAAAGAAGTTCAAATTCAGCCCAATGAATGGAGATGAACTGGGCATAGTGCGCGTAGCTACAATGTTCGACAGATGCTGGTGTTGGTAGTGGATGTTCCTCATTAAACGTTTCAGCCAGTTGTTCAGACAGTGAATCGCCGAACACCTTTCTAAATATTTCACGCAACTGCATCTCAATTGATTCAATCAATAAAAACGGTTCGAGCATCTGTTTCAATCGAGTCAGGAGGTCGTAGTCAGTCAGAATACGCCACTCTTCCTCGCGATTGATTACAATATAGGTATACTCCGCAAGTGAATCAAATACGGCGAGTACGTTCTCATCCTCACTGATCGTGTGCGCATCTTCAACTGCTGCTCCAACTGAAATGTTATCAAGCGTCTTGTGGCCCACATCCAGTTGATTCAACGATAATAATGTTCGGACAACCGATCTGTAAGTGACAATCCCAGCCAGTTCACCATCACGTTCAACGCCAACTTGTGTGTAGCCGTTCTCAAACATCATGCGGAGTGCTGATTCAAGCTCAAGATCATATTCGACGGTCTGAAGCTTGTTGTCAACTGGCAAGTCTGCAATCGTATACATCAATGGTCGTAGGGTTAGTATGCAGGCAACTATGTGTTTCCTTACACCACGGCCCGCCTGCAGACGATATCCGAAATCAGACTGTTTAGAATTAAAATAGCGGTGACAGATTGGCCAACAGAACAGAACCTGTTTTTCGTATCGTCGCAAATCCTGACACTATTTGTTTGTCGTCGACTCGCCTCCTGTTGTCCCTTCGTACGTTTTGAGTGTAGTCTGTTGTTCGCTTGTCTCTCCAGAGAGAACATATGGGGCAATACTTCTGAAAAACTGTGCGAAGAGGACGAGCAGTATTGGGCCAAGAAAAATACCATAGAAGCCAAACGCGATTGGGCCGAGAATATATGCAAACATTAGCAGCCCAACATGCGTCCGGTTGCCACTCACATACGGACGAATCAGGAAATCCGGTATTGTATCGACGACCACGAAGGCCAAAACGAGGAACAGGATCACAAAGCCGAAAGCACTTGCTTGGCCACTAGCAGCAGCCGTGACCGCGAGGAACGCTCCCACAGGGATATAGACGATCTTCATCCCGACAACAGGAATCAAACTTCCTGCTCCTGTGAGTGCGCCGACAAGGGGCGCAAACGGCACGTCAACGGCTCCTGGCGCGAGCAGGTTATAGCCTGAGAACACGATAATCCCGATAATTCCTGTCAGAAACGCATTCAGGATATTGCCAAAGAGAATAGAAGACAGTTCACGGTCAACGGACACAGCGTATGACTCAACTATGCCTGATTCATCAAAGTCTTCGAGAAACCACGTTGTCAAACGCGCCCCATCGGTGAGAAGGTAATACGTCCCGGCGAGGATAATAAACCCGTGGAGCGCAGCATTTGCAATGAGTCCTATTGAGTCAATGAGGGTGTCAGCGGTTCGTTCTGCCCATACTTGCACTGCAGAATCGTTGAGGATTGCGGTGACCTCATCCGGATCCATCGTCAATATGTCACTGAGATCTAATCCTACAAGCGGTGCTGGGAGCCCACTCCCCTGTGCTGACTGAAATGCAGAGAGATAGGCTGCACCGGGACCGCTCCCATCAAGAAGACGCTGGATCTCTGGTACCAGCAATGCAAGGGTATAGCCGAGCAAAAAGAGAAATGGCAGTAGAAAGACAGCAATTGTAGTGACAGCAAGCACCTGGCGGCGATACGGGAGATGACGGCCCTGGAGTTGTGGAGGAAGCGAGAGCTTCTCTAATTTATCATAGATCGGACGGCTTGCGTAATAGAGAAACACTGTGAATACAAGCGTCGCCTGAAATTGAACCAAAATAAAGCCGACGGCGATTAGCAATCCCAACCCTCCGAGTGCAAAGAGTGTTCGTCGTCGTAGTTCTGCGTCGTATTTCATTCGTCTAATTACTGCTACCCTATGGGAAAGGTATATTGATAACAAATTATCTACTTGAGCTTGTTGAGACTCTTTGTAATAAAGCAATAACTGAAATAGTCAAACAAATTTTATTAGTAGGATGCTTGTAGTATATATATATATATATATAAACACGCAGATATTGCTTTACTAATTGATGGGTTCTTTATTATTCACACTTCTTTAGGAATCAGGCGAACTGAATCATCTGACGGTTCGCCCGAATAATCGACAGAGGCGATTATAGATAATCTCGCGACAGTATTTGAATTGTTCCAGCAGCAATAAACTAGAAAAATAACCATATTACGCTTTAGGAGCCTCTCTGGTAGTTCTCCCCAGTTGTTGAAAAGAATCTGTCGATTACGCTGCCAAAAATATGTCAAGACACGGTAACGGGTGTTGTCCAATGCCTCTAAGCGATCTCTCACCCAGCCCCCTATCACAGACAAAATATAATACCTATCGGAAGAGACGGCCAGCACGCCACTCCCACACCGATTCAAGTGAAATCCAGACCAGCACCCACAGTGTAGTCAAACCAAACACAAGAACAGTGGTTGAGAACATTCCGAACTGTTGTGTGAGCCTAAATAGTAGGGTGATAAAAACAAGAATCAAGATTGTAACGCCTCCTAAGCTAGCAAGCGCACATATTGAGTGTCTAACTGCTGATGGTGCGTATTGTTGATTCTTACTTGCCCTTTCGCGCCGGTCTAGCGGAGTTGATTTGTGCATACATATCACTACCTACATTATCTTTCATGATTATATTACTAAACTCTTTGGTATAAGTATGATTAGAAGTCCTTACAAAGTTTTTCTGGTCGATCATCTGAGCAGAGGTAGCTGAAAAATCCAGAAGACGTTACTTCGTCAAGAGCCGTCCGAAGGACTGTTTTTAGCTCTGACAAGTCCTCGATAAGCCGATACTTGAACCAGCCATTGAGCTTATTCCAGTAGCCTTCGACTGGATTTAGTTCTGGAAGATGAGCAGGAAAATACCAAACTTGGAGTTTCTCGGATTGGACACGTTCGACCGAGGTGTCGTCAACGCACTCGGTCGAACGGTTCTCACTCACAAACTCCCAGAGATCTTTAGCGTAAAAATACGAGGCTTGATCAAGAAAAACAATAAGCTTCTCCCCAAATTCGGACTGGAGAGCGTCTAAGAAACGTATTCCATGTTGGGCGGTTAGATTCTCTTCAGTCCAACAATGAAGGCTGTCACCCTCATGGGTGACGGCCTTCAGGACAGTTACGCTCTTCCGAGAACCAGACACCTCGATGGTTGGATTTGATCCAATTGGATACCAGCCACGACGTTGAACTGTCTGTACCCGTTTATTAAACTGATCTACTGCTAAGAATGTCCAATCTTCCTCAATCAACTCGGGTGCTTTTTTTCAACTGTTGCTTCGAACTCGGCCTCTTCCTCAGGGTCGGCCTCATAGTGTCGCGGCCGGGCTGTCCGCCAGGACAACCCGGCCTCTCTCATCATCCGGCGGACGTGAACAAGTGAATATTCGGCATCGTACTGTTCCCGCAAATGTTGGTGAACGAGAAGTGGAAACCACACTTGTCGGTCATATCCAAATTCTTCAGGGGACTCATGGAGGTCAGCAATGAATTCGTCCTTCTCATCATCGGTGAGTTTCGCAGGGCGGCCAGATCGAGGATCATCGTACGGCGCCTGCTCGATCGGTTGTTCCTCAAACCGATCGAGCCAGTTGTATATTGTTTTCAGGGATACATCATGACGTTCAGCCAATCTCTCTTTTGAGTCGCCTTGTTTGTACGCAATCGCTGTTAACAGCCGCTTAACCGGCTTCTTTCCGTCAGCCGTTCCAAGTTGATCTTGGAGCTCTTCAATTTCAATTCCGTCCAATCTGCTCATCTTGCAAAATCTATCACAGCCGAGATTTGAAAAGACTTTGAATTACCCGTATATGAGATCACATGATACAATTGATGCTGAATAAGCGGCTCTGTAGTTTCACTAGATGGAACAGCTACGACTGCGTTATTGCCATAGAAAACGAAGAGACAGATTGGTTTGACATCCGAAATCCGGCTCTTCACCCGTATTACGGTCGCTAAGGCTAAGTCTGTTGTCGCTACCCCGGCCGAACCCGCCGACCCCGAAAGGGGTGGCGGGTTCGCCGAGTGGGCGATGCTCACGCTGCATGCACTCCGCATCGAGCTGGGCAAACCCTACCGCGGCACAGTGGATTTACTCAGTGAGATGCCCGGTGTGCTCGATGAGATTGGGCTCTCGCGGTTACCTCATTACACGGTACTCCGCACGTGGTTTACGCGAATCTCGACCAAGACGTGGCGTGCGTTTCTCGGCGCGTCAGCCGAGAAACGCACCGGCCA
>Ga0207753_1000989_pt1 | contig 10159 bp, 9 predicted proteins | sample PonA233FremontCA_2_FD_187273 | JGI IMG/M metagenome (GOLD analysis project Ga0207753, IMG submission 187273) | Salt pond sediment microbial community from Fremont, CA, USA - Pond A23 Sediment 3 (SPAdes) | ecosystem: Environmental > Aquatic > Non-marine Saline and Alkaline > Saline | place: USA...
GGCGGGTGGACCACCGACGGCCGGACCCCGTAGACGTCGTCGACCACCGCCGCGGTCCACGCCGAGTTCGCGAGCAGGGTCGTCCCGCCGCCGAAAGTGTCGGAATCCGGGGCGGCGAGCCGACTCCAGGCGCGATTCAGCGCACCCCCGTCCCCGTCGGGGAGGCGGTCGAGGTGGAACTGCGGGTAGTGGACGTACTGCACCGACGGGGTCGGGACACCGAGTTCGTTCGCGGTGCTCACCACGAGGTCGAACCGGGCGCGACGCCGACGGAACGCGGCATGGAGTAGCACGCTCCGGAACGCCAACTGCGCGCCGATCACAGGGGCCGCCGCCGAGAGCGCCCGCGCGGCGGGCGCCGCCCCGGTCGGGGTCCGAACGTCGAGCGCCGCAGCGTCGAGGTCGATGTCGAAGCGCTCGGCCAACTCGTGCGGATCCGTGTCCGAGATGGTGTAGAGGGTGAGGTCGTGGTCCCGCTGGAGCGCCGCACACGCCGACAGACACACCACGTCGGCCCCGCCCTGGAAATCCAGGGTGTTGTGAAGCACCGCCACCCGTGCCATACGTCCCCTCCCGGCGGCGGCGACATATACTGTCGGGATTCGTCGCGGCGACGGGCGGCGGCCCGCGCGCTTTTGAGGTTCGGCGCGGAATAGGAGAGCGATGGAATGTGCGTTCGTCGGCGCCGGTGCGGTCGCGCGGAAGTACGCCGACGCGCTCGACGGCTCCCCGCTCGATCTCGCCGCGGTCTGCGACCTCGACGCCGACCGCGCGGCGGCGCTCGCGGACGCACACGACGCCACCGCCTACACCGACCTCGACGCGCTGCTCGCGGCCGAGCCGGCCGAACTGGCGGTGAACCTCACCAGCCACGCCGCCCACGCCGACGTCACGGAGACGTGTCTCGGTGCCGGCCGCCACGTCTTCAGCGAGAAGCCGCTCGCGCTCGACGCCGACCGCGCGGCCGACCTGGTCGCGACCGCCGAGGAACGCGGGTTGGCGCTCGGGTGCGCGCCGATCACCCACCGGTGTGACGCCCAGCGCCACGCCGCGTCGTTCCTGGGTGACGGCCGGTTCGGCCCGATCCGGCTGGGCTACGCCCACGCTCACGTCGGCCGGGTCACGGAGTGGCACGACAGCCCGGACTCGTTCCTGTCGGTCGGGCCGCTCTACGACGGCGCGGTCTACCCGCTGTCGCTTCTGGTATCGTGGTTCGGCCCGGTCGACCGGGTGCGGACCGCCGACGCCGTCGACGCCTGGCCGGCCCGGGAGTCGCGGACGCCGGATCGGCCCGCACACGTCGAAGCCACGCTCCAGTTCACCGCAGGTCCCGTGATCCGGCTCACCGCGAGCCTCTACGCCCCGCACCGCAGCCGCGAGTTCAACAGCCTCGAACTCCACGGGGACGACGGCTCGCTCTACCTCGCGGACTCGGGCGCACTCGCGGCCGACCCGGACACGGTCTCGGTCGGCGGCGCGGGCCGGCCGTACGTCGCGGCTCCCCACCCCGCCCCGCGACGGGAGCAGCCGTACCTCTCGGGCCCGGAGCACCTGGCGGCCGCCGTCGGTCGTGGCGACGCCCCGACCGCGGGTGCCGAGCGCGCCGCCCACGTCGTCGCGGCGTGTAACGCGATCGAGCGCGCCGCCGCGGGGAGCGGGTCGGTCGCCGTGCCACGCGGCGGCCTACGCTCCGGCGACCCCGGGCCCGCGCCGCCGTCCCGACCCCCGGCAGACGGTGCTGACACCACCGGCGACGCCGACTCCGGCCGCGACGCCGCGATCCGACTCCCGCCGGTCGGATTCGGCTGCTCGCGGTACCGCGGCGACGAGTACGTCGACCGGATCGACTCGATCGCGACCGCGATCGACGCGGGGTACCGGCTGTTCGACTCGGCGGAGCTATACGGCAACGAGGCCCGGATCGGGGATCTACTCGACGCCCCCGGCTCGCCCGACCGCGACAGCCTGTTCCTGCTCAGTAAGGTCTGGAACACCAACCACGGGCACGTCGCGGAGGCGTGTCGCGGCAGCCTCGACGAGCTCGGCGTCGACGCGGTCGACTCGTACCTCCTCCACTGGCCCGACGCGTGGGCGTACCAGGGCCCCCTGTCGGAACTCGCGGAACGTCCGCCCGCGGACCAGGAGGCGCTGACGTTCCCCACCGGCGACGACGGCGAGCCCGAGCCCGCCGACGTATCGCTCGTCGAGGCGTGGCGACGGCTGGAGGAGCTCTCCGAGCAGGGGCTCGCCCGGACGATCGGGGCGTGTAACGTCTCCCTCGGCCAGTTGGAGACCATCCTCGACGCCGCCCGGATCCCGCCGGCGATCGTGCAGGTGGAGTCGCATCCCTACCGCCCGCGGACCGACCTGATCGAGGCGTGTCACGCCCACGGGATCCGGGTGCTCGCGCACTCGCCGCTGTCGGCGCCGGGGCTGCTCGACGAGCCGGCCCTCGCCGCGGTCGCCGCCGATCACGACGCCACGCCCGCGGCGGTCGCGGTCGCGTTCCACGTCGACCGCGGCGTCGTCCCCATCCCCGCCAGCAACGACCCCGACCACGTCGTCGCGAACCTCGCGGCCGCGCGGCTCGAACTCACCGACGCCGACCGCCAGCGGCTCGCGGCCCTCGAAGACCCGGGGTTCCGGCGGTGACCGACACTCCTGCCGTGCCGGCGACGCTCCGGCGGGAGTGGGCGGTCGTCGCGGCCGCGACGGCGTTCCTGTCGGTCGGCGGCGCCGCGCTCCTCGCGTCGACCGTCGACGGCGACGTCGCCGTCCTGCTGGGCCTGGTGGTCGACCTGGTGTGGCTCTCGGCACGGGGGGTCGTCGATCTCGCGGACGCGGTGTGGATCGTCTCCGGCTTCGCGTCGATCCGGTGGCTCGCGCCGGTGGCGGCGGTCGCCGGCTTCCAGCTCCTCTTCTCGTACCGCCACCTCGACGCCAACCGGCCGGACGGCGACGGGCTCGCGGTCCACCGGTCGCTGGGGCTCCCGAACCTCGTGACCCTGGGCCGCGGCGGCCTCGTGGCCGCGCTCGCCGGGCTCGGGGCGCTCACGCCACGGCCCGAGATCGCGTGGCTCCCGGCGGCGCTCTACGGCGCGGGAGTCACGCTCGACTTCTTCGACGGCTTCCTCGCCCGTCGGACCGAGCGGACGACCGTGCTCGGGGCGAAACTCGACATGGCGATCGACACCACCGGGTTCCTGGTCGCGCCGGTCGTCGGGGTGCTCTGGAACCAGCTGCCGGTCTGGTACCTGTCCCTGTCGGCCGCGCGGTACCTGTTCAAACTCGGGTGCTGGAGCCGTCGCCGCCGCGGTCGACCCGTCTCCGACCTCCCGGCGAGCCGGGTCCGCCGTCCCCTCGCGGGCGTCCAGATGGGCTTCATCACGCTCGCGTTGGCGCCGATCGTCCCGCTCGCGGCGATCCGGCCGCTCGCCGTGGTGGTGCTCGCGGCGTCGCTGTCGGTGTTCGTCCGCGATTACCTGGTCGTGGCCGGGGTGTACGCCCCGGGCGAGTGACCCCCGCGTCCCGCCGGCCGGACGCTCGCACCGGACCCACCCGTGCTCGAGGCAGAGACGTACCGCACCTTGATGTCCGTCCGCGGAGAGACACCGACGCATGACCGGTGACGACCCCACCACACCGCCGGCGGCCGATCCGCTCCCTCACGACCCGTCCGAGCGGCGGGCGCTCGCCGAGGACCTCGCATCGCGAGCCGACGACCACCCCGACACGATCACCACGGACGAGGTGGCGACGGTCGTCGCGCTCCTCCCGAGCGACGATCCGGCGACCCGCGTCGCCGCGGCGGCGGCGCTACAGCACCTCCACGACCGGCCGTCGCTGTTCGAGCCGTTCGTGACGGAACTCGTGGCGTGCGTGCGGCCGTACCCCGACGAGGTAGACGGGATCCCCGCGCCGGTCACGTGGATGGGTTCCGACGCCGTCAGAGCCGAGATATACCTCGCCGATTCGTTGGCGCGCGTGGCACGGGCGCGTCCGGACGTCGTTGTGCCGCACGCGTCGGACCTGGTCGATCTGCTCCGGAGCGACCGGAACCTCCCCCGACACCTCGTCTTCGCGGTCGGGTACGCCGAGGTCGAGAGCGGCGACGTCGCGCCGCGGGAGTGGCTGGTCTCCGAACTGTGTGACCTGCTCGACCGCGGTCACGGGAACGGCTACCCCTCGTGGGCGGCCGGCACCCTCGAGGCGCTGGGTGCCTCGGAGGCGCTCCCCGCGATCCGCGAGGCGTCCCCCGGCGAGTCCGCGGACGACGCCACCCGGGCGGCGTTCGATGACGCGATCGCGGCACTCGACGCTGACGGCGACCGGGACGACACCTCCACCCCCGACGCGTAACGCTTTCCGGGCGGCCGGCGTAGAGGTCGGCAATGCACGAACCCGACGGGTTTCGGTTCGACTACCGCCCGGGGGCGATCCGCGTCGGCACCGGGTGCGTCGCGGAACTGGGTGCGGAACTCGACCGCCGCGGCCTCGACCGGGCGCTGCTCGTCGCGGGACGGACCGTCGGAACGACTCCCGCGGTCGTCGACCCGATCCGGGCCGGGCTCGGCGACCGCCTCGCGGGCGAGTTCTCCGAGACGACGCCCGCGAAGACGCTGGGTGCGGCGCTCGCGGGACTGCGGGCGGCGCGGGACGACGGCGCCGACGCGGTCGTCGCGGTCGGCGGCGGCAGTACGCTCGACACTGCGACGGTGCTCCGCGCGCTGTCGTCGCACGGCGACGACGCCGAGGCGGTCGCACGCGAGGCGGTCGAGACGGGAACCCTCCCGGTCGCACCCGACGGCACCCTCCTCCCGGTCGTGGCGGTCCCCACCACACTCGCCGGCGCGGATCTCTCGGACATGGCGGGCGTGACGCTCACGCTCGACCGCGACGTCTCGGACGGCGAGGCTCCCCGGACCGGCGGCGTCCGCGACCCGCGGCTGTTGCCGACGGCGGCGTACTACGACGCGGACCTCTACCGGACCACCCCGACGCCGCTCCTCGCGGCGTCGGCGATGAACGGCTTCGACAAGGGGATCGAGGCGCTGTACTCCCCGCTCGCGACCCCGATCACTGACGGCACCGCCTCCAGGGGGCTCGCCCTGCTCCGATCGGGACTGGGGACCATCCGGGAGGAGCCGATGGACGACGGGCGGCTGGCGGACGTCCTCGCGGGGATCGTCGCCGTCCAGTACGGCCTCACCGGCACCGAGGGGTACCGCGCGTCGCTCGTCCACGCGTTCGGTCACGGCTTCTCTCACGGGTACGACGTCCACCAGGGCACGATCCACGGGATCGTCGCACCCCACGTCCTCCGATACGTCTTCGACCGGGTCGACGGCCGCCGCGACCTGCTGGCGTCGGCGCTCGGCGTCGCCGATCACGGGACGGCCCCCGCCGACGCCGTGATCGACGCCGTCGCGGGCGTCCGGGACGATCTGGGGCTGCCGCGGCGACTCCGGGACCTCGACGGCGTCGACCGCGCCGACTTCGCGTCGGTCGCCCGTGCGATCCGCGACGACGACCTGCTCGCGGTCGCGCCCGCGGGGCTCGACCCGTCAGTCGACGAGATCACGGCGGTGCTCGATCGGGCGTGGTGACGGGACGGTGCCCCCGCGCTCACCTCTCCACGTCGGCCGCGTCGAGCGCGTCGGCCAGCCGTGACCCCTCCGGGACCGCCCGCCGGAACGCCGGCGATCCCAACTCCACGTCGCCGTTGACCGACAGGAACCCGAGCCCGCCGTCGGGCGCGGCGTCGAGGTTGACCAGGAACGCGACCTTCCGGGCGGCGTCGACTCCGTCGATCGAGAGTTCCGGATCGATCGACGCGTACAGCGACCGGTGGTCGAACACGTGCTCGACGCACCGTTCCGTGGGCGCGAAGAGCAGGAGGAGGTGCAGACCGGGGCCGTCGCGGCCGAGCCGGGGTCGGATCTCGTGGGCGTCGTCGCGGTAGAAGTACCGCTCGGTCCGGCGATACTGCCGGAGGATCTCGTTTGCGCCCGACGCCACCCGCACCGCGGGATCGGCCTTCAGCTCGGCGAGGTACGCCACCCGTTCCGGCGGCGCGGTTCGGGCGTACACGTCGACGACGCCCCGGGTGCCGTAGTGGTTGTACGGCTCCTCCAGCCGGATCTCGGGGTCGCCGAAGGCGGCCTCGAAGTGCTCGACAACCGCCGTCGCCAGCTCGTCTTCCCGCATCGTCAGCGGGGAGTCCCCGCCCGGATATAGGTGCTCGGGTGGCGCCGCGACGCCGCGTGGGCCGCGTGTGGAATCTCGCCTCGCCAGGTTCTTGACTCCCGGCCGGGAACGCGGGAGTATGCGCGCAGCCTTGGTGCTCGCCGGCGGTCGCTCCACCCGGTTCGGTGACCGCGACAAGGCGGTCGCCGACCTCGCGGGGACGCCGATGATCCGCCGGGTGGTCGACCGGATCGCGGGCGTCGTGAGCGAGGTGGTGATCAACTGCCGCGCGGACCAGGTCGACGCCATCGCCGGCGCGTTCGACGACAGCGACTTTGCCCCCGAGTTCGCGGTCGATCGGGAGCCCGACGAGGGGCCGATGGCGGGGATCGCCCGCGGGTTGGAGGCGGTCGCCGCGGAGTACACCTTCGTCGTCGCGTGCGATATGCCGTTCGTCGACCCCGAGTTCGTCGCCGCCCTCTTCGAGCGGGCCGACGGCCGCGACGCCGCGGTCCCCCGCCCCGACGAGTGGTACCAGACCACACAGGCGGTCTACCGGACCGAACCGATGGCGGTAGCGTGTCGCCGCGCGCTCGACCGCGGGGATCATCGGATCGTGGTACCGCTCGACGACCTCGACAGGGTCGTACTCGATGCCGACGAGATCGAGGCGGTCACGACCCCCGAGACCTTCGAGAACGTCAACACCCGCGAGGAGTTCGCGGCCGCCGTCGAGCGGTTCCGGACGGAGTAGGGCGCCGGTCTGACGGGGTACTGTGGTCGGTTCCCGGTCACCGCCGCTCGTGCAGGTGAGGACCCGGTACGCCACCACGGTAGCCCACCTCACACGACGTCGACGACCGGCTCGTCGGCCCGCATCTCCGCGAGCACGACCCGCGGCACGTCCATCCGGTCGTGAACCTCCGCGGCGACCTCGCGGGCGGTCGCCTCGAGGTCGGCGTCGTCGACCATGTTCAGCAGTGGCACGTACGTCGCTCCGCTCGGTACGTCCTTGCGGCCGCCCCGGTCGCTCGCGAGGACCGTCGCCACGTCCGCGGGGGTGAGCGTCTCGCCGGGGTCCCGGCCGGTGATGCGGGACACCTCCTCGACCCGGTGGACCAACTCCGCGGAGAGCGGCTCGCCCACGACGTGGACGCTCGCGATCGCGGCCACCGTGTCGGCGGTGGCGGGGAGCCGCGGCTCGTGGTCGTCGGGCGCCTTGAACCGGCGCATCCGCGCGCCGTCGGCCTTCAGTAGGATCGGGACGTCGAGGTCGCCGAGCCGATCGATCGTCTCCGGATCGTAGCCGCGGTAGCGGTCCTCACGCTCCTGTTCGGGCACGACCCCGAGCGGCCACTCGTCGGCGGTCGACCGTTCGAGCGCGGCCTCGACGACTCCGACGGGGTCACCGGTGATCTCGACTCGGCCGGCCCACTCGTCGAAGATCGGGATCCGGACGGTCGCGGTGACGACGGCGCGATCCAGCCGGCCGCCGAGCGCCGCGAGCGTGGTCTTCTTGCCGCCCGCCCCGACGACACACGTGGTCCCCTCGGCCGCGTCGAGCGCGTCGACGATGTCCATACCGGAGCCACGCCGTCGGCGCGCTTGAATCGTGTGGTCGGCGTCGACCCGACGCCTCGTCGCCGCGTCGGTCGCCTACGAGATCTCCGCGGTGATGTCGGTCGAGGAGACCATCCCCAGGAAGTCGTCGTCGACGACGGGAAGGTGGCTGATGCCGAAGTTCTCCATCATCGCCGCGGCCTCGGTGAGCCGGAGCCCCGGCGGCACCGTCTCGACGGCCTCGGTCATGACGGCCGACACGGGGGTTTCGTCGGGGTCGAGCCCCTCCGCAACCGTCTCGATCACGTCGGTACTCGTCACGATCCCCACCTCGGTCGTCGGGACGAGAAGCGCGCTGATGGCCTCCTCGTGCATCTTGGTCGCCGCGTGGGTCACGGTCGCGTCCGGGCTCACGGTCACGAGCGAGGTCGACATCACGCCGCTGACGAGGGTCGGATCGTTCGGCATACGCGCCACGACGCGACCGAACGGTTTCGGTGTTTCGTCCGGAACCGACTACTCCTGGTACCGCTTCCGTTCCTGGGTCGGGTGGTTCTTGACGTACACCTTGGTGTGGTCGGGGACGTCCTCGGTGATCCAGGAGTTGGCACCGATGCTGACGTGATCGCCGACGGTGATGTCGCCGAGCACCTTCGTGCCCGCGCCGATCACCACGTGGTCGCCGATGTCGGGGTGGCGCTTGTACCCCTTCTTGAGCGCGTGTTCGTCGCCCTCCTGCTCCTCGAAGTGGAGCGCGCCGAGGGTCACGTCCTGGTAGAGCCGGACCCACTCGCCGACGGTCGCGCTCTCGCCGATCACGACGCCGGTGCCGTGGTCGACGAAGAAGTGCTCGCCGATCTCCGCGCCGGGGTGGATGTCGATCCCGGTCCGCGTCTTGGCGTACTCGGTCAACTCGCGGGCGTACTCCGGCGCCCCGATGTTGTAGAGCACGTGGGCGACGCGCTGCACGGCGATGGCGAGCACGCCCGGATACGACCGGATGATCTCCATGTACGTCTTCGCCGCGGGATCACCCTTGTACGCGGCCTCGACGTCGCGCTTCAGGACGCCACGGATCTCGGGAAGGTTGTCGATGAGCGTCGACACCGTCTCGCGTGGCCGCGTCTCGGCGCCGGAATACGGGCAGATCCCGGCCCTGAACAGCTCGCCGAGCTCGTCGAGGTGCTCCAACACGGCGAGTTCGTCGCGGACGAGTTCGGGGGCGTTCCAGCAGGTCGGAAACAGCAGCTCCTGGAGCAGTTCGACCTCGTCCCGGCGGTGGTTGCGGTCCGGAAAACACGCTGTCACGCTCGTCGGAAACGGCTCCGCGTCGTCGGCGTACGAGGCGAAGAGCCGTTCGTGTGCGTCACCGTCGTACCGGTACTCCATACCGTACCAACCGGCGGCAGCGGCTTAGGTCTTGCACATTCGCCGCCCGACGCTCCCACCGGAACCCCAGGATGGAAGCTGTGGCGGCCGGGCCCCCGGCGACGCCCCCGTGACCGCCGACGCCGACGACCGCCCCGCCAGTCACTCCGTCTCGGGCCGCAGCCGCGACAGCCGTATGGCGTTGGCGGTCACGCCGACGGTCATGCCGGCGTCGCCCGCGAGCACCGCAAGCCAGATCGGGACGTACCCGAACGGGACCCCGATGGCCAAAAGCGCCTTCAAGCCCAGGCTGGCCCACACGTTCTGCCGGATCACGCTGGTCGCGTCGCCCGCGAGCTCGTAGAGGTACGGGAGTTTCGAGAGGTCGTCGGCGAGGAGCGCGACGTCGGCGGTCTCCAAGGCGGTGTCGGTGCCGGCCGCCCCCATGGCGATCCCGACGGTCGCGGTCGCCAGGGCCGGGGCGTCGTTGATGCCGTCGCCGACCATGGCGACCCCGCCCGCCCGCTCCGGATCCTCGACGAGCTCCCGGACCGCGTCGACCTTCGCCTCGGGAAGGAGTTCCGCGCGGAACTCGTCGACGCCGACCTCCGCTGCGACCGCGCGGGCGGTCCGCTCGTTGTCGCCGGTCAGCATCACCGTCCGCGACACGCCGAGCCCTTTCAGTCGGTCGATCGCCCGTGCGGCACTGGGCCTGATCGTGTCCGCGACCGCGACGACCCCTTCGATCTCGTCGTCCGTCCCCACGAGGACGACCGTCTTGCCCTCCGACTGGAGGTCGGGGACGAGCCCCTCGATGAGGTCGACGCAGTCGTTGCGCTCGCACAGCTGGCGAGCGGTCGCCGTCACCTGCCCGCCGTCGGTCGTGGCGTGAACGTGCGAGAGGTCGAACCCCAACTCCCGGAACAGCCCGGGTTTCCCGGCGACGTGGGGGACGCCGTCCAGCCGCCCGCGGACGCCTTTGCCGGTGAGGCTCTCGAACCCGTCGACGTCCGGGGTCTCGGGCGTGGCGGCGCCGGCGTCGCCC
>Ga0207753_1000992_pt1 | contig 10125 bp, 6 predicted proteins | sample PonA233FremontCA_2_FD_187273 | JGI IMG/M metagenome (GOLD analysis project Ga0207753, IMG submission 187273) | Salt pond sediment microbial community from Fremont, CA, USA - Pond A23 Sediment 3 (SPAdes) | ecosystem: Environmental > Aquatic > Non-marine Saline and Alkaline > Saline | place: USA...
GGTCGAGTACGTGATGACTGAACGCCGTCGGTGGTCGCTCCAGTCGTTCGAAGGGGCGTTCTGCCCCGCCTGTACGGAGGGGATAGACTGAGGGCGAATAGATTAGCGAGAGGTCAAGTCACACGGCGGCCCGTAGGCTGCCCCCGAAGCAATCTTCTGAGCCATAATATCTTCTGAGCCATAATCTAGATTGAGCCAGTTTGAGTGCCTCGTCGCCCTCGCGCTTATCGACTTTGCGGGGAGCTTCCGCTAGGTCGTTCGGTCGCGGTAAACCGTGCTGTGGCACTGGTTGTCCCTAAGCAGTAGCGTTGGCTTCCCCCAACTTAATCCTTATCGCAGGTTCGGGTTGAGAAGCAAGAGTGACCGCTGGAGCAACCGGTTTGCAGGATGGAGTGACCGCTTGGTCTTCGAACCGATCCGCTTCAAGGGCCTGTGACCAGCGTAGGGCAGTGGATCGATGTTTAGGGACGGCTTCATTGTACCACTTCACGAACAGTTCCGTCGTGAGATAGAGCATGCGTGCTGACTCGGAAGCCGCTCGCGTCCGCCTGACTTGTCGGACCAGCTTCTGACGTAGCCGCCCGAAGAATCTTTCGACGTGGGCCATTTCACCACTGGACTTTCCGACCTGCTGGTGACTCGAATCGTCTTTGAAAACTGGAAGAAGCTGTCGCTTCGTTGAATCCGGCTCCAGAGCCGTATACAGGTTTTGGCCGAACGGTCCCTTACGCATTTGCCACGAGTTGCCGAGTTCGACGGCAGAGAGCGACCCACAGCCCGCTTCCGGACACATGTCCAACATTCGTCGAATTCAAGGGTGTCGCTGTCCCTGGCTGGCCGGAGCCCTTCGGCTACTAAGCCCATTTCTCGTCCCTTTTTCGAGCCAACGAGTCAATGTATTGCGACCGATTCCGAAAGTGGCCGCTGTCTAAACCTCTACAGGGACGGAAGCACCTGGGCTAGGTTTGAGCATGAGTAGTGAGGCCAAAGATGGAAAAACTTCAGCCTACCTCAGGTGCACATTCTCTCCGTAGGTCCTGCAGAATTTATCAGTAGTATTCTTTCTGACGAAGAAACCGAAATGCCGGTACCCCTTCGGCGGACCGGCTTAAAGCCTTTCTGAAGAGTACTCGGTCACTTCGCTCCAAGCGCCCGATCTTGTATAGAGTAGGTTCTGACATCGCTCTCAGAAGCCTCAACACTTCACAGCGTGGAAAACCTGTAGCTAGAGTTAAGAATCGCGGGGTAAATTTGGCGCATGCAGACCGCACTGTTTTGGATTATTAGTATTCGTGCATGTTGTCAAAAAGATCAAAGCTTGGCAGGAAAATATATGGCTAGGTATCATCCATTATCCCTTTTTGCGCGTGTAGGGCTCGTTTATAATTGCGTAGTACAAAAAACATCGCAGGTTCAAGTCTGCCTTGTCAGTAGAAAGTGGTGTGGTAAACCAAGCCGTATTCGAGTTCTTAGATCCGTTTATTTTTGATTGTGCATCCCGGTGTGCTGAAGTGAGAAATCGTGCACTACACCAGGAAGGGGCCCATGCTCTCATCGGCACGTTTGCATCGCCGCAACTTCTGATGCCTGCTGTTCGCTTCCATCCTGCGCGCTATCTCTTTACCATGCTTTGTCTCACCTCTGTAGGACTGGTGGCCCTTCAATGCTCTGGAGAAGCAGAGCTCACCGCCGATGAGAAGAAGAAACTGGACGGGCGACTGCAGCGGGTTGTCCTGGACGGTACGGATGCAGATCTAGAGACCACCACCCGCGAGGATGGATCGGTCGCATACCACTTGTTCGTGCGAACCGACGACGCAGAAGCGCTCAAGAACGCAGGTCTTCCCATCAACAGTGTTTCGGGGGGCGTTGTGACGGCGCGCTGGACGGCAGACGAAATTCGCGCGGCGGCGCGGCAGAAATCGGTTCGCATGATTGAGCCCGCGGGGGGAGGCGAGCCCCTGCGGTAGTGGCTCTGAAATACTGAGGAGAGGGATACGCCGTTTTTCAGCGCACGCGATCTCATTTTCTTCGGTTTATTCTCATCGCAGTCCACGCTCCAATGACGTTTTGCTCGGTGCTGTATCGGTCATGGACATGTGCGTTTACCGTTTTTGTCGCCCTCCTGCTCTTTCCGGTGGCGTCAGTTATGGGACAGGCACTGACAGACGCTGAACGGTCGCGGCTGGATGCACGCTTCCAATCGGTCGTCGCGGAGGAGTATCCGAATTCGGGGCTTACGACTTCAGGGATGACGCCGGAGCCCCTTGAGAATGAGGGGCTTGTGAAAAGCGGCGAGGCCCGATACGGGGCAGCCATATACACGAGCGACGTGCAGGCGCTGCGCGCAGCCGGAATGTCGATTAATTCCGTTCAGTCCAGATTTGTGACGGCACGGGTATCGGCCTCCGAGTTGCTCACGCTGGCTCAGTTGAGTGATGTGAAGTGGGTGGATTCCGGAGTCCAACTGAGGCCGACGAACGACATAGTGGCGGGGGTAACCGGTGCCGAAACGCTACGAGAGGGCTTTCTCAACAATACCAGCTACACCGGGAGTGGGGCAATGGTATGTGTCATTGACAGTGGGATCGATTGGGAGCACGACGACTTCCGGACAGGCAGTAATCTTTCGAACAGCAAAATCGAATATATTTGGGATCAGACCATCAGTCCGCAGGGGGGAGAACAGAATCCGGCCCAGCGCGGCGATTCCGACCTCTCGGGGTTTGACTTTGGCGTCGAGTACAGCACAAGTGACATCGAAAATTCCTTCGGGGCGAGCTCCCCTGACGTGCGCAGCAACGATACGACCGGACATGGGACGCATGTGGCCGGAACCGCCGTCTCGACCGGGAATGCTCATCCCAGTGGAAAGCATGAAGGCGTGGCGCCGGAAGCAGACCTGATCGTCGTGAAGGCTGGAAACGAGAGGTTCTCGTTCGCCAACGTCATTGACGGAATGAATTACTGTGGCGAAGTAGCCGACGATCAGGGAAAGCCAGTCGTCGTAAACATGAGTCTGGGGAGTCCGGTCGGGCCGCACGATGGAACGAGCAATGTGGCTCAGGCCGTCGATGGATTTTCGGGGAGTGGGCAGCTGCCGGTCGTCTCGGCCGGCAACGACGGGAACAGCGGCATGCACCTCCGGCAGAGTGTACAGGCCGGCGCCAGCACGTCGTTTGACTTCGACGTTGGTAGCTTCACGCCCCAGTCCGGACCGGGCAACGATGACGCTCAGTTTGACGTCTGGTTCGATACTGGGGACAGCATCGAGGTCACGGTCACCGGGCCGAATGGGGGAAGCCACACGGTCCCATCGGACAGTTCCTCTGTCGCGAGCACATCCGACGGCGCGATTTCGATTAGAAACCAGGTAAGTGGCTTGAATGGTGATCGTCGGGTTCAAATTCGGGTTTTCGATCAGGATGCCAGTACACCACCCGCGCAGGGCACGTGGACGATCTCGTTTGCGGATCACTCCGGGAACGGAAACGGCTTTCATTCCTGGTTCTGGGACCGAGACCTTGGAACCAATTCCGTTGCGTCGCCGGTCGTCGTGGAGGGGAGAGAGGTGTCGGCCTCTCCCCAAGAGCTTGCGGCCAACTACGTCCAGGGAGGCGACAGCCGGTATACGATCGGCACCCCGGGAACCGCGAAGAGCGCGCTCACGGTGGGGGCCTGGACGCACCGGTGGCGCTGGCAAACTGATGACGGGAGCGACTTTCTGTGGAGTACAAGCATCGACCGCACGGACCGAATTGCCTCCTTTAGCAGCGTGGGGCCCCTCCGAGACGGGACCCTCAAACCTGAAATTACGGCGCCCGGCCGGGCAACCGCTTCGGCGCTATCGTCCGATGACCAGTCCGTGGCACCTGCGCTCACCCTACCCGGTGGGGAGCACGTGTTGAAAAATGGAACGAGTATGTCTTCGCCGGCGACCGCAGGGGCCGCCGCCCTCCTTTTCCAAGAGGACGGGTCGCTCTCGGGGACTCGCGTCAAGGATCTCTTTGCCAACCAGGCGACGGTGGATGACTTCACTGGGGCGACCCCAAACAACACGTGGGGGCATGGTAAGCTGGATGTGCTTCGAGCCATGGCTGAGCTCACTGGAAGTAAGGTACCAGAACGGGAGCTGTTGGCCTACGACGAGAATGCCCCTAACGGGGTCCGGAGCAGCGAAGTGCTCGGGGGAAGCAACGCTGAGAAATTGGCCGTCCGGATTACCCCGAACATCAGCGGGTCCATCACCGGTGCCCTGCTGCACCTCAGTGCTGGGAACGCGAACGGCTTAAGCGACTCGCTGAACGTGGAGGTGTGGGACGACGACGGAAATGGGCTTCCAGGCACGAAGCAGGGAAAGACGGTGAAAGTACCGGCGTCGGCCCTAGCAAACCATTCCTGGAATTACATTCCGCTGACTGGCACGGGCGCGTCCGTCGCGAAAAATACGGACTACCACGTGGTCATTTATCCTGATGACCCGTCCGAAACCCTGGACGTTTTCGCCGAGGCACAGTCGGTAGACGGACGGTCTTCAATCATGACGGGGGGCTCCTCAACCCGCCTGCGCCATCAGGAAGCGGACGATCCCGACGAGATGGCCACCCCGAAAGCAGGGGCCAAGCAGGGCTCGTGGGGAACGCTCGGGGGCAAGGATTTAGCCATTCGGGCCTACATTGGCTCTACCCAGCCCACCAACCTGGCGGTTGATATTTCCGCGCTAGACTTCACGCTGCTTGATCCGAGTCTCCCGACGCCGGTACGGACCGTTACGAGCGTGAGTGTGGAAAACAACGGCAAGCCGGTTGAGAACCTGACGGCGGGCGACTTCAGTGTTTCGGAGGAAGGGACAAACATACCGATCGGGACTGGTCAGAAAGCTTGTACATTCACGCCGCCAGGACAGGGCATTAATCGGCGCCTGGCAGACATTGTCTTCGTTGTTGACAACAGCGGGAGCATGGGGTTTGAGCAAGATGATGTTGTGCAGAATATCGAAGACTTTGTCGATGAACTCCGAAGTCGAGGGGTTAACTCAGCCTTGGGCCTCACGCGCTACGGTCAGGGGGCGACAGGAGACCTCGGCCAGACGAGTGGCGGTCCCATTTTCGAGAATCAGGGAAATCTGACGACGGACGACCAGTTCTTCAAAAACAACATTCTCGCCCGAAACATCACGAGCGGGGGCACCGAGCCCGGATACTTTGCTACCGAGCAGTCGGTGGACAACTTCACATTCCGGAGTGGGGCGGATAAGGTCTTCGTTGTCGCAACCGACGAGACCCCGGCTCAACGAACGGGATTGGCCGACGTAGACGACGCCCGTCAAGCGATCACGGGTGAAGGGGTCACCCTATACGCCGCTACAACATCAAACCTGAATGATGATTTCAGACCGTTGACTGACGCAACGGGCGGGCAGATTTTTGACATCTTTGACCCGTTTGCGACGACCGTTGCCGATGCAATCACCGGTCAGACCTCAAGCACGTACGTCCTCACCTGCCTGTCGCCGTCGCCCTTCGACGGGGCGTCCACCTCGAAGACAGAGCGTGAGGTGGCGGTGACGGCCAGCGCCAACGGCGTAATGAGTGCGGACACGAGCAACTACGATATCGCCAGCCGGCCTCGGGTCACCCCATCGGATCAACTCAAACAGGTGGCGTCCACGCAGCAGCCCCCGAATCAAGACCTTGAGATTCAGACGAGCATCGAGACGTTTGGGAGCGGCGGTGGAGGGAGTGCATTTGCGAAGCAGACCAACGTGAACGCCGAAGTCTTCTACCGACAGGCCGGATCCGGCAATCCCTATTCGTCGGTGTCGATGTCGGAGGCGTCCAGCGGCTCGTTTGAAGGGGCGATTCCGGCGTCCGACGTGGGAAGTCCCGGGATGGATTTCTACGTCCAAGTGACCGACGATGACGGAGACCGGGTTACCCTTCCGAGCTCCAACGCGGCGAACGATCCGTTCAAGGCAGCCGTCGAGCCCAACGAGCCGCCGACTGTCGCGCACGACCTAATTGAGGGCACGACGCCGGGGCAGGACCGGACGATAACGGCGGAAGCGGACGACGACGGACAGGTCGACCGAGTCACCTTGTTCTATCGAACGCAGGGCGACCTGGCCTACTCGCTGGTCTCGATGACAAATACGAGCGGCACGACGTACGAGGCGACAGTGCCGGGTGAGGAGATTACGGCGGCTGGGATCGAATACTTCATCGAGGCCGAGGACAACTTCGGGGTCACGAATTCGGAGGGGCTCGCAGACGATCCGCTGGTTGAGCTCTCGGAGGGGCGGGTGGTGGCCCCGGCACCGAGCAACCGGACAATCGGCCTCCCCAGCGACGTGGAGGTGACGTTCAACAGCGTCTTTCGGGCTCTTGAGTACGAGGTGCAGTGGGCGACATCCCCACGCTTCCCTGAAGCGAAAACGGACACCATGGTGGTTACGGATACAACTGCAACACTGACTGGACTTAGCGCAGGGATGACCTATCATTGGCGGGTCCGCCCAATTCGCAACCAGGCGGGACCGTTCTCGGACACGACACAGTTTGAGACGTACCCCGACCAAATTGAGACTTCGGTCTCGCGGTCTTTCAGCGACCCCTCGCAGTCCTCCAGCTACCGCCTCATGGCCCTGCCGGGCAACCGGAGCACGGATCTCGGATCCATTCTAGAAGGATCGAGCGGTGAAACCTGGCAGGCGTGGCGAGACGACGGAGACGATCTGATCTCGTATGGGGACGGGCAGTCTTCCAACTTCACTTTCGAAGCAGGGGCCGGCTACTGGGTGCTTAGTAAGAACGACGTGAGCGTGTCGGATACGAGTCCGTCTCCCGGCATCGGAAGCGACGAGGGCGACTTCCAGACAACGATTCCCCTCCATGAGGGTTGGAACATCATTTCCAACCCGCTGGATCGCAGTGCCCCTTGGAGTGAGGTCGAGAGCGCCAACGGAGGGACCCTTAATTCGCTCTGGGCCTTCGACGGGAGTTACAGTGAGGCCTCAACGTTCACGTCGGCGGTGCAGGGAGAGGCATTTTACTTCCTCAACGACCAGGGACTGGATGAGCTCGTGATTCCGTATCCGAGCACGCCAGACGGCACGAGCGCCTCCTCCAGGCAGGAAGGGCCCGCCCTGGTGCTTGAAACCTTCCGGAGCGGACGGAAGACCTCCACTGCGAAGGCAGGCCTTCATGCCTCGGCCGAAGATGGGCTCGATCGCTACGATCAATACGCACCGCCTGCCCGCTTTGAGGCGGCGTCCCTTCGATTTGTGGCCGATGAGAAAGCAGGGGGGCAGGGTACGCCGCGTCGTGAATTATTGGCACACGAATACCGGTCATCTCCCAAGAATGGGACGGCCGGCACGGGTGGTCATACCTTCGATGTCCGTCTCACTGCTACGCCGGGTGAACCGGTCACGGTGAAAACGTCTGGGCTTGAGGCCTTCAAGGGCCAGGAGGTCGTACTTCTAAATTCCTCCACCGGGCGCTCGTACGATCTCCGGAGTGAGGAGAGCATCCGCTTGACCCCGAACACGGAGACGATGTCCATGCGTCTGCTGGTTGGGGATGCCCAATACGTCGATTCCAGAGAGCAAGAGGTCACCCCAGAGGAGGTAAAACTGCGTGGAAACTACCCGAATCCGTTCTCGCAGCAGACAACCATTACCTATGCACTGCCCGAGCAGCAGCATCATCGTATTGAGGTATATGACGTAATGGGACGGCGAATTGCCGTGCTGGCCGACGGATCGAAGCGGGCCGGGATCCACCGTGTTCAGTGGAGTGGGCAAACAGCCGCCAGTGGAGTGTACCTTGTCCGCCTTGAGACAGAGCAGACCACACAGGTAAAGAAGATGACTGTGGTTCGGTAGGTATCAATGCTGGTTTCTCCGTGCACGCGGAAGGAGCAGGCAGGGAGGAGAGCGTACCAGTTCCGATTTTTCATAAGTCTCCTCGACAAAATGTTTGTTCTGGATACATCCCGAGACTCTTCGCTGTTGATTGTCTGTACCTCCCTTTTGCTTTTTTTCTCCCTCACGGGATGCGGGATCTTCGGAGGGGGAGGAGGAGGGGATGATCCACCTGGACCCCCTGATAACCTACAGCTTTCTTCCAGTCAGAGTGGAATTGAGGTGGTCTGGCAGGCAAGCTCGGACGCGTCGGGGTACAACGTGTATCGCTCCGAAGAGTCAATTCCCGAGGGTGATCTTTCCAGCGCGACGCGCGTGAACGGGGAATCTTTGGTTGACGGCACCTCCTTCCTAGACGATGGTGCGGAGAACACGACGGCCTACTTCTACCGGGTGACGGCGGAGAACGATGCCGGAGAGAGCGATCCCACCCCTGAATCAGAGGTTCAAATGCCATTTCCAGAAACCCCGGGGCCTCCGGAATAGGAGAGCGTAGGGCGGGCGAAACCGCCCTCTCCCAACAGGTGCATGAAGCTGCCCGGCTCCTAGTTTGGCGTGGTCCACCAGGGACCGAGCTGCCTGCGAAGACTGCGGCTGAGACGTCTTGTGGGTTTGACGATGGCTTGTACTTTTCGCGATGGCCAACAGACTGTCTATGGAGTGCCCCCGAATATACTGCACAGGTGACTGCTTTCACACTGCGGTAGGTGGTCGACGCTCTGAGAGGAGCGTTTGTTCTAGGAGTGGAGTTGACCCGCTTTGGTGGAGACAGTGCGCGGCTTTCACGCCGCGACAGGTGAATGAGGTACCTTGGTTTGAAAATGTTCCCATGAATGGTACTCCTCTTCGTAGCGTTTCGGCGACTGGTAACCGATCCCGGAATGCAGGCGCTCGGGAGTGTACCAGACCTCAATGAACTCGAAGACCGAGAGGCGAGCCTCCGACTGGCTAGCGAGCGTGTCCCGCTCGATCAGCTCACATTCGAGTGTTGCGAAGAAACTCTCACACATCGCATTATCGTAGCAGTCGCCTCGCGAACCCATTGAGGGACGCACCCCTTCGGCCTTACATCGCTCTCCGAAGGCGATTGCTGTATACTGTGAGCCCTGGTCGGAGTGATGGACCGTCTCCTCAGGTTCTCGTTGTCCTGTCGCCATGTTCAGAGACTCCAGCACCAGTTCACTCCGCAGGTGGCCGGCCATCTCCCAGCTGACAACCTTTCTGCTGTAGGCGTCGATCACGACGGCCAGGTACAGATAACCTTCCTGTGTTGGCACGTAGGTGATATCTGCTACCCAGAGCTCATCCGGACCAGAAGCGGTAAAGTGTTGATCCACGAGATCGGGAACGGGGGCACCCTGTGTCGCCAGAAACGGTCGTAGAGGGCTGTTTTCGACGGCTTACGCCTCGCAAACCGGCCTCTTTCATGAGCCGAGCCACGCGCTTTTTTTCGCGACGCGGACGCCCTCGGCCTGCAAAGCGGCGTGGACACGAGGCGACCCGTACGTTCCTCGCGAGTTCTCATGGATCTGTCTGATTCGTTTGGTGAACATCGCGTCTTTTTGGTCTCGCTTCGAGGGCGGGCGTTTTCGCCATGCGTAGTATCCACTCCGGCTGACACCGAGGACTCTGCACATCGCGCTGATTGGCAATTCGGCCTGGTACGCATCTATGAATTTATGAATTGGAAGATTTCGGAGGTACATCTCCGGTCTCTCGAGTGGACTAGGCCGTCGCTTTTGCTAGGATATCCCGCTCCTGCTTCAACTTGCGCAGTTCTCGGAGCTCTTCTCGTTCGTCGCTAGAGAGGCCCTCGGCGCCTTTGCCCTCGTCTCGATCGGCTTGGTTCAGCCAGTTTCGGATCGTCGTCGCGGTTGGTTCAAACTCCTCGGCCAGATCCGACGGGGTTCGTTCGTTTCGGGCCAGTTCGACGATTTGATCCCTAAACTTCTATGGGTATGGTGGACGGGTACTTGGCATCGGTCAATTTCTGCTGGTTCCAAGTTGGTGATACCTGTACACCGAATCGGGGGCATTGACCGGGAACGGGGGTTCTGTGCTGGCAGGGGGACTGGGGACCCGAACGGCCAGGGGCTGCTTGCGCCCTCATTTCCCGCTTGTCGCTCCTCCATTCATCGCACAACCCGGCCGGTTCGTCGACGCTTCCTGAACGCTCCGGCGGGCCCTGCGTGCGTCTTCAC
>Ga0207753_1000994_pt1 | contig 10123 bp, 3 predicted proteins | sample PonA233FremontCA_2_FD_187273 | JGI IMG/M metagenome (GOLD analysis project Ga0207753, IMG submission 187273) | Salt pond sediment microbial community from Fremont, CA, USA - Pond A23 Sediment 3 (SPAdes) | ecosystem: Environmental > Aquatic > Non-marine Saline and Alkaline > Saline | place: USA...
AGTCGTCACTTCTTGCACCTGCATGCGGTCGGTGTTGAAGCCCATCTCCATCTGGTAGGAGAAGACCTCCAGGTCATCGAGGCTCTCGGCGTTCATGTTCAGCGTGAACTCTTCGTTCGGGAAGACCTCGTCGTCTCCCTCCGAATGTTCAGGCGTCACGGAGAGTGTCTCGATGACGTTCAGCGTGAAGGGCAGCTCGGCAGTCTCCGCCAGCGGGGCGTTGGTCACAAAGCCAAGGCCCGACTCGTACGTGTTCTCCTCAATGCCTGGCACGTTGGTGTCCACGCTCAGGTTGAGGGTGTCCGACTCGCTCGGCGCGATGGTGCCAGACGTCTTGTCGACGGCCAGCCACTCGCCGCCGGCGAAGACCTGCACGTCGTCGACGCCCCAGGCGTTGATGTTGAAGGAGTCGCCTTCGAACGTCCAGGCCACGTGGAACTCGTCGGAGCCCACGTCCTCGTTGTCGATCGCGATCATCTCGTCGATCGGCCCAACGGTCTCCGCCGGGAATTCCTTCACCGTGGTCCAGGTCTCACCGCCGTCTCCGGTCGTCTCCAGACGCACGTTGAATTCACCTGGGGTAAAGGCGTCGATGATGTGGGAGAACTGGACGAACACCTGTCCGAGCTCCTCCGTGTTGAGCTGAGGCGTGATCAGGCGCTGCGCACCCTCATTGGACGGTAACCAGTAGAAGCAGGCCGACCCCGAATCCACCCAGATGCTACAGGCAGACTCTTCGGGCGTGGTCCAGTTTTGCCCGTCATTGACTCCGGCCCGGAACCAGTCGCCCGGCGGGAATTCGTCCCCGTCAAAGTTTTCTCCGAGGAGGAGGCTCTGGGGCGGCGGGCTGGACGGCAGGACCGAGAGGTCGTACTCCAGCGGGTTTCCACCCGTGTTGGTGACCTCAACGGTCTCTTCCTGCGTCTGTCCAATGTACGCCTGCTTCTCGAAGCTCGTCGGATTGAGCGAGAGTGCGGGCGCCGGGATGCCTTCGCCGACGAGCGTGACCTCACGGGTCGAGATCTCTTCACCCTCAATGGTCAGGGTCGCCGTGAATTCGCCGACGCTCTGCGGCGTAAAGGCCACCTCAAAGATCCGTGCATCGCCCGGCTCAAGGGTGAACTCTGTGCCGCCCGTGAAGGCGAAGTTCTCGGAGTCGACCGACACGTTCGTCACGTTCAGGTTGGCCGCGCCGTCGTTTCGGAGCGTCACCATCTGCGTGCTTGACGTGTCGTCGACGAAGAGATCCTCGTACCCCAGCGAGTCCTTCGAGACAAACGAGATCGGCGCGGCTTCCACCGTGAGGTTGACCGGCATCGACTCGCTCGGCTCGCCCTGCAGGTCATCACCGACGATCGAGATCTGGGCACTGTAGTCGCCCTCCACGATCTGGGTGGCGTCGTACTCCGCCTGCAGCTGCAGCGTGGCGCCGGCCGGGAGCGTGCCCTGCTCCAGGTTGGTCGCGAGCCAGGGGATGCCCTGTCCCGGCGTCGCCATCCAGCCGAGCTCATCACTACCCTCATCGGGGAAGGACCCAATCAGCGTCGTGTTTCCGGTCTCCCGGTCCACCTGGCGGAGCGTACCATCACTGCAGCCGAAGAAGCCGCAGTTGTGGAGCGCAGCCATGAGCACCTGCCCCGTCTCGGCGTCGTAGGTCATGCTCTGGGCAAAGTTGGCGTCGATGCCCGTGGAGCCGACGACTTCCGTCTCGGCCGATTCAAGGTCAACGCTCAGGATCTCGTCGTTTGCGATCTCGTGGGCGTAGGCATCTCCTTCGCCGTCGATCGCGAGAGCCACGACAAGGTCTCCGCTCGCGTATTCTCCAACCAGGTCGAGCTCAGCGTCGTCCACGTCCAGCTCGTAGAGCCGGTTGGTGTTGCCTTCGCCGGCGGTCACGTACGTCGTGCCGTCCGTCGGATCGGTCTCCAGATCCGACCAGGTCACGTCCGACCCGACCGGATCGAGCTCGCCGATCGTCTCGACGGTTCCATCCTCAAGCGCATATGTCTTGAGGTTATTATCCTCGTTGTCGATCCAGAAAATCTCGTCGTTGTTGGCGAAGGCGAAGTTTCCAGCGAAGGAGTCCACGCCGTCATCGACGACCGTGAACTCGCCGGGCAGGCCCACGTCGAAGGCGACGATCTCCGGGGCAAGGACCTCAGCCCCATAGGCCGTTACGCCCGTGGCGTCCAAGACCTCCGGGCCACTTGTGAGTCGCGCCGCCATGGAGCGAGCGCCTCGCTTGGCGGACTGGCCTTCCGGCTCCGCATTGGGCGCCGGCTGGAGGGACGGCTCCACCTCCGAGTTGGTCTGCGGCTCCATCTGCTGGATCTGGCGCCAGCGCTGGAGCTGTTTGTCCGACAGCTTCGGCGTGATGTCCATGCTCTCCGACTCCAGGGACTCGATCAGGACCGAGAACGGCAGGCTTTCGCTGAACTCGTTCGTGACCGAGAACGTCTGGGTGGCCGTCGAGTCGCCGGTCGTCAGATCAATCTCCTGCTCCAGCGAGTCCGGCTCGATTGAGACGAACGGCGTGCCCTGTCCCTCGATGCCGACCTCTTGGTCGCCCGCGCTGCTCGCGAACGAGATCGTGCCGCTGTAGGTGGTGGACTCGGTCGGAGAGAAGCTCACAGGAACCGCCATGCTCTCCCCCGGGTCGAGGACGAATCCAGAGTTGTCGGGGAGGGAGAAGACTTCATCCCCTGCAAACTCCAGACTTCCAACCTGGAGGATGTTGTTCTCACTGTCGTTGAAGACCGTGAGCGTGTCCGTCGTGCTCGTGCCGGTGAAGACATTGCCGAAGTCGAGCGGATCTTCCGAGACACTGACGGCAGGGGTTCCGTTCACGGTCATCGTGACCGGAAGCTGCTCCGTTGGCGTGCCCGGGTCATTGCTTTGAATCTCGACATCGGCCATGTAATCCAGACCACCCGTGAGGTCCAGCACGCCTTCTTCTTCGAAGGTCGTCTGGTACGAGAGGGTAACCTCGTCGGGCTCGCCTTCCGGCACCTCGCCTTCCGTCGGCTCCGCGGCGAGCCACTCGCCGGTCGCGCTAATCGGCGTCGCGATCCAACCAAGCTGGTTGGTCCCGCCCGGCTGGTTCTCGCCGAGCACGCCGATCAGTTCGGTGCTTCCCGTCTCGCGATTCACCGTTCGAAGCTCGCCCTGGAAAGACGAGTTGTTAAAGGCGGCCATGAGCATGACCTGATTCTGCGTGTCCCAGGTCAAGCCCTGCCCGAAGTTGGCGTCGAAGCCAATCGAGCCGACCTGCGTGGCCTCACCGGTCTCCTTGTCGATCTCGTAGAAGGCATCCGTCGTGAGGCTGTATCCGTACATCTGGCCCTGTCCGTCAACGGCGATGTCGATCATGAAGTCGACGCCGAAGGAGCCGACTTCTTCAACCGACGGCGCGTCCGGATCCAGGGTGTAGAGCGTTGCACCGGTGTTCACGTAGATCGTCCCAGATGTCGGGTCCGTGGACATGCCGGCCCAGTCGCCCTGGCCAACGTTCCCGACCTCCGTAAACTCTCCAGTTTCCGGATTCACCGTTCGCAAGACGCCATCTGTGTCCAGCTCGTAGACGAACGAGTCGTCGTCCCGCGGGAAGTCTCCGGCGTTGGAGAATGCGCTGCTCGGATACGACGAAAGGATGTTGAAGGTCTCCGGCGACCCGCCCTCGAAGGAAATGAAGTCGGTTGCATCTCCGGAGTTCACGCCGACGTAGAAGCTGCCTTCCAGATCGGCGTCGAGCGTCTGAACGGGAGCCGTATTCGCCACGGGCTCTCCGTCTTCAGGGGCCGACCCAATCGCCGTCTCGTAGTTCCCCTCCGTGAAGTCGGCTTCGGAAGCGGGCGTCGTCGGCTCTCCGATCGGGTCGGAGATCTGCGTGCCGCCGAGCACCGGCTCCAGGGTGTACTCAAGCGTGTCTTTCCCGGCGTTGAGAATCGAGAACGAGTTCGTTCCCGTTTCGCCAACAGCAAGCGTTTGGCTCTGCTCCTCTGGATCCAGCGCGATGGCCGGCGCATTCTCGGTCGTCGCCGACGGCACGTTGGAGAGGTCCGAGGTGTTGCCAAACGTGTCAGACGACTTGATGGCAAAGAAGTACTCCGTGTCCGGTGTCAGTCCGTCAACCAATGCGGAATCCGTCTCGCCCGGCGCCGACGGGGACGGGGGGTCTTCCACCTGCTGCGCATTCTCGAAGTCCGAGTCGTTCTCGATCGGATCGGTGGAGTACCGGATGTCATAGACGGCCGGGCTTCCTTCCGGGACGGTCCACTGCAGGTCCACGTGCGCCGCCGCCACATCGGTCACCGAGAGGTCGGTAATCGCGGCGGGCGCTTCTCCATCATCTTCCTGGAGAGCTTGCGCCAGGTTCAACCGACCGGCGCCGATGTCCACGGAGGCATTGATGTCGTCGGCCGCCTGCTCAAGGGTCGACTCGACCTGATCCGGGTCGGTGATGCCCGAAAACTCGGACACGACCAGTGCCGCGGCACCCGACACATGCGGGGCTGCCATGGAGGTACCACTCAGGAACTCGAAGTTATCCTCCACGCTTCCCTGCCCCGTGAGCCAGGTACTCAGAATAGAAGTGCCTGGGGCACCGATGTCCACCCAGTCTCCGAAGTTGGAGAACCCGGACACGTTGTCGTTCTCGTTGGTGGAGGCCACCGCGACGGTCGGCGGATAGAACGCCGGGTACGCCTGGATGTCCGCTCCATCGTTCCCCGCGGAGAAAACCACGAGTCCACCGTCCAGGTGATCTCCCCCTCCGTTCTCGATGAAGTAGTCAATTGCATCCTGGGTGGCCTGCGGAAAGACCCCCGGGTTGATAAAGCCCCAACTGTTCTGGGAGATGACCGCCCCGTTATCGGCCGCATAGATGTAGGCGTCCGGCTCATTCAGCTCCGGGAGCACCATGTAGCGGATGCCGTCTCCACGTCCATCGGCAAACTCTCCATTTCCCCCAGCGGTACCCGCTACACCGAAGCCGTTGTTGGTCACCGCCGCCATGGTTCCGGTCACGTGTGTGCCGTGACCATTGTTGTCGGTCAAGTCTGCGGGGTCGCCAGTGAAGCTCTTCCCGTGGACGCTTCCATCATCAGGATCTCCTCCGTACCAGACGTTGGGCTCCAGATCCGGGTGGTCAACTGTCGTCTCCTCCCCATCGAAGTTGCCCGTAATCCCCGAATCATGGACGCTGACGACCACGGTCGTGTCGCCAGTTCGGGTCTGCCACCCCCCCTCTGCTTCGATGTTCTCAAACCCGTACTGGTCGTCGAAGAGCGGGTCGTCGGGAGTGCTGGGCAGCGGGTCTAGAAGCGCCCTGACCGGAGGCCTCGGATTCTCAGTGACGTGATACTGAGCGCGAGCATCCCCCTCTGCGACCTCAACCTCGGCGAGTGCACCGTACTCGGCAGAGGCTGCCTCAACACTCGCGTCGGTGGCGACGGCTCCTTCCTCGTAACGGATCTCGTACCACCGGTGCAGCCCATGATCGCGCTGACGCTCTTCATACTCGCCCCCCACGTCAAACACGGGCTCGATCGAAACAGCATTATACTCCTGGTTGAGCTGGTCGACCGATGCGACGCCGAGCAGCGCGGTCCCGTTCTGCTTCACAGGAGTCGCCTGGTCGGCCACGTCTTGGGACACCTTGATGCGGAGCACGTTATCGTGCCAAGTGCCCTCTCCTTCTTCTTGTATGGGCGTGCTTGGGGGATCAGCCCCCTGGCCGAGCGCCGCCCCAGCGAAGAGCGACGCAAAGACAAAAACTGTGAGAACAGCGGTCAGGGCTGACATCCCTGAGCGCGCCGCAGAACCTACTCTTCGTATCATTGTATCCATGGGGCTTGCAGCAGTAGCTGTGGGCGCCCCGCGTCGGCCGTCCCTTCCAAAGACCAGCCCGGCGCGGGGCTTCAGTGTGTTATGTCAGAACGTCCAAAACATTGCACGTTGGAGGCGCGCGAAGAAGGGTCCTCTTGTCCAGAAATTGGACCTGGAGAAGCCTTCTTCGCTTCCTCTTTTCTTGACACCAAAATTGTATCCAGTAGGATTTTTAATGTCAAGAAGATTCTACCCGGGGACTCCGGGGTTCGCTATGGGCAGACGCCCCCCCTTTCGCAGAATCACAGTCCTCCCCTGTATTGCCCCCGCTCAGCCCGATATTTGCCTCTTTTCTCCGCGATGACCGCGAAGGGTCCCCATCTTCCTCGTCTTTTCCAGTCACATTTTCACTTTATGTTCATATGAATTGGAGAAATAAGTAGGGACGGGCTCGCGGCTGAAATTCGTTGCCTCATCTTCTGGCGCGTTTCCCTGGTAATTATTTCTTACCTCTTCGGCTTAAGCACCTCCATACCTTTCCTGTAATCCACTCCGTGGTTCTCTGGGCGGTTCGCCAAGCCGAGCCCGTCCGAAGCGTCCTCCCTCCGATCGTATGGAGCCGATCCCCCTACTGGAAAAGACCTCGGCCATCGTCAGAGGGGCCCCAGTCGAGCTCGGAGCGGCGATGGTGGTGCGGCCTCAGACGCTTAGGGCAGATCGCTTTGAGCCTCAGCGAAGAGCTGCGCAGACGGTGGACCCTCAACGAGAGCGCTCGTGTCGGCTGAGCATCAACATACCAGCTTCTGAAGGCATCACGCGTCGAGATGGCACCCCCTCGTTCATTCTGGCCTGACGCTGCGTTCCGCTCAGATCGACGCAATTTCTCCCACGCCTTCTCGCCAGATCGACCGCAGCTAAAGTCGACCAGCATAAAAGTGGCCCCAAAATAAAAAATGCCCCGCGGCGCATCGGCACCACGGGACACAGCGGGTTGCCCAGGGTGGATTCGAACCACCAGCCTCCCGGTCCAGAGCCGGACGCTCTGCCGATTGAGCTACTGGGCAAGCGACCTTTCTCAGTCGACGTTGAATCGAATCAAGAAATGAGTCCTCTAGCGGCCCGGTTCCGACGTCCCGGACGGCCTGGAGGGTTTGACGGACGCTTCACCAGAAGGCCTTTCTTCCGAGGAGCCCCCCCCGGCCTCGGCACGGGCGTCGATCCAATCGGCCGCGGCGGCCGCCGTCCCGCTTCGTCCGTCGACCGTGTCGAGATCGGTGCCGCGCCACTTGGCCACCTGACGTACAACGCGGGCCCGTACGTGTCGCTGCAGGGCCCGGGCCTGGTCCGGCGTGTAGTCGTCGGTCTCAATCGGCTCAAGCACCTGCACCCGGATCGGCTCAGGGTTGGGGTCGAACCAGATGGAGTGTTTGGGCAGGGCTTCGTGCGTCCCGTCGATGGCGATGGGCAAGACCGGCACCTCCTCCTCGATGGCGAGCCGGAAGGCCCCGTCGGAGAACCGCTGCACCCGCCCGTCCCGCGAGCGCGTGCCTTCTGGGAAGAACATTACGCTACAGCGCTTCGCCAGGTAGTCTCGGGCCGTCGTCAAGACCTGGGCGCGGCTCTTTTTGCTACTGCGATCCACCGAGATGTCGCCACTCAGGCGGAGGAGCCATCCGGCAAACGGCAGGTCGAAGAGCTCCTTCTTGGCCACCCACTTCATCTCCCAGGGCACGCGGGAGATGATGGGGGGGTCCGCCTGCGAGAAGTGATTCCCGACCACGACGTACGGGCGACGGGGATTTTCGGGGAACGGCCCCTCCAGCCGTACGTCCCAGAACGGATTTACGTAGGTCAACAGGCGCCCCAGGATGCGAAGCGTGTACCCGGCATAGTAGTGGGCCGGATCGCGGTCTATGGCCCGCGCCACGAGCAGTACAGGCACCCACAGGACGATGAGCGTCCCGATGGCGAACCATACCCAGAGGGACACGAGCACGGAGCGCATGACGCGGACAAGCCGGGCGGGAAACAAACGCAAGGATGTCTATGCTCCGGCGGGGCCGTTTGGTTCAGTTACCCGCCGGAGGGACACAGACACAGGGGTGGACGCGACGGGACGGAGACGGCCCTCGCCGAGAAAACAATTTGACAAATCCGCCTTCCAGGGCATCGATCTCTCCAACGTTGCGTTGTTGCTGTGTCTTTCGGTTGCTAAACACCTTCTCGCCCTCCACGCTCGTGCCCGATTCTCCCGATGTCCTCAAGTACTTCCACGAGGAGCCTGCGCTCTTGGAGCCGGTGACTCCGGATGCCGATCCCGACGCCCGACGACGGGCCGAGCGCCCGGACCTGCCCGAGGAGCTTTCCACCCTCCGCGACGATCCTTTCGACACGAACGACGTCTACCGCGGCTACCTCGCCGGCACCCATCCGGCCGGCGACGACGTTGGCCTGACGACCCTTTCGTCCGACGCGTACGTGCCGTCCCTTCTGGATGCCCTCGGGCGGGCCTGGTGGGGACGCGTGACCGCCCCGGGGGCCGTGGAGGCCCTTGCGCCCGACGCGGTAAAACGTGTTCTCCATGCCCCCCTCCGCACCGACCTGCTCGTTACGGCCGACGCCCCGGTCGAGGCGGAACGGATGACCGCCGTGGCAGGTAGAGCCCCGCGCCGTGCCGCACAGGCCCTGCAGGCCCTCTTGGCGGAGGCCGCCACCGTTTTCTTTCCCGAGCCGGCCCACGACGGCTTCGACTGGACCTTCTTCTCCGTCGCGCCGGTGCGCGACCGTCTCGTGGAGGCCTTTCGCGATCGTCCCGTCGAAGGGACCCGCCGCTTCGTTCTTCCCTATCAGAAGGCCCGCTCCGAATCCAAGTTCTACTTCGACACATGGCACCCGACGGACTCGCCGCTCCCGAGCTACATCGAGGAAGTGTAACGCCGGCCGGGGACGCCGGGCATGAGCCCTGGATTACCCGGTGCCTGGACCTGGCGCAGACGGGGGCGGGCACGGTAAGTCCGAATCCCATGGTGGGCGCCGTCCTCGTCGCCCCGGACGCCAGCGTGCTGGGCGAAGGCGCCCACCGGGCCTACGGGGGCCCCCACGCCGAGGCGCGCGCCCTCCAGGCAGCCGAGCAGCGACACGGCCGCGACGCGCTTCGGGACGCCACCCTGTACGTCAACCTCGAACCCTGTAGCCACCACGGCAAGACGCCGCCCTGCACCGGGCTCATCTTGGAGAAGGGCATTCCTCGGGTTGTGGTGGGGACGGTCGACCCGTTTCCCCAGGCACAGGGCCGTGGCATTCGTCAGCTGCGCAAGCAGGGCGTCGAGGTGGAGGTCGGGATCCGCGAGCATGCCTGTCGGCGCCTCAACGAGGCGTTTTTTCATCACGTCGAAACCGGACGCCCGCTCGTCACGCTCAAGACCGCCCAGACGCTGGACGGGTGCATTGCCACCCGCACGGGCGACAGCCAGTGGATCACCGGCGAAGCGGCACGCACCCTCGTCCACCGGTGGCGGGCCGAGCTGGACGGGGTCCTCGTGGGCCGCGGCACCGCCGCGAGCGACGACCCGCGCCTCACGGTGCGCCACGTGGACGGCCCCCAGCCGCTCCGCCTCGTCCTCGACCGCACGGGCAGCCTCTCTCCCGACCGCACCCTCTTCGCCGACGCCCACGCCACCGACACGGTTGCCGTCGTGGGAGACGACCGCCCTCGTCCCGACTACGCCGACGAATTAACTGACCGCGGGGGCACGATCCTCCGCATCCCCGAGACGGACGACGACCACCTCGACCTGGATGCCCTGTTCCGGCGCCTCGGCACCGACGCCGGCCGTGACGCGGTGCCGCTCCAGTCGCTGCTCGTGGAGGCGGGGCCCGGCCTGGCCACCGCGCTCTTCCGGCAGGACCTTGTGGACCGCTTCTTCTGCTTCGTCGCCCCGAAGATGGTGGGCAACGGCACCCCCGCACTCCGCGACCTGGGCGTCACAGAAATGGACGACGCCCTCACGTTCGCCGAACAGGAGTGGCAGACCGTAGGCAACGACGTGCTTCTGCGCGGCTATCGGCGCCCCGTGTAGAACGTTCTCCCTCTTTTCGACACAGAACTTCGTCCCTCACAGAGCCCAACGCAATGTTTACCGGTATTATCGAAGAAGTCGGCACCCTCACGGCAATCGACGCCCTCGGCAGCGACCGCGCAGGGAAACGGCTCACGATTGAGGCCGACCTGGCCCCCGAGCTCCGCGTCGACCAGAGCGTGTCGATCGACGGCGCGTGCCAGACCGTCGTCGACGTC
>Ga0207753_1000995_pt1 | contig 10119 bp, 9 predicted proteins | sample PonA233FremontCA_2_FD_187273 | JGI IMG/M metagenome (GOLD analysis project Ga0207753, IMG submission 187273) | Salt pond sediment microbial community from Fremont, CA, USA - Pond A23 Sediment 3 (SPAdes) | ecosystem: Environmental > Aquatic > Non-marine Saline and Alkaline > Saline | place: USA...
CGCTGGCTTCCTCGCACAGGAGGACCTCGGCGATTACTACGCGAGCGCGGACCTGTTCGTCTCGCCGTCGCTCGCCGAGCCGTTCGGTATCACCATCGTCGAGTCGCTGTCTGTCGGGACCCGCGTCGTGGCCTGCGAGAGCGGCGCTGCGGAGCTGCTCCCGGAGGACTGTGTCATAGAGGTCGAGCCCGATTCGGACTCGATCGCCGACGGTATCGAGCACGCGCTCTCGCTGGATTCGCCGATCGAATACGAAGAACGGACCTGGGAAGACGTGGCCGACGAACACGTCGAGTTCTACAACGACATTCTCGAGTAGTCGGCCGGCGGAAGATTTCGGGTTCGAAAGAACAAGCGGGGGGCCTGACTGCGGGGGGACGTACCCCTATCTGAGGAATCGGATGTCCGTTATCGGCTCCGGGTGGACGATGAAGTAGCCGCCGGCGGTCGGCTCCATCCCGGTGACCGACGAGGCGTCGGGGTGAGTCGAGTACGGGCTCTCCTGGGCGCCGCTCCGTGGTTCGTAGGGACTGTCGTAGGCGCCCCCGCCCGGTTCCGCCTCGCGGTCGAAGTCCTCCGGCGGGAGATAAATTTTCTCGCCCGACTCGGACCGGACGACGACCGCAGTGTCACGGTCCCCCGTGACGCGGATTTCGGTCCGTCCGTTGCCGATATCCATGTCGAAATTGACCGAATCGAGCGGCATATCCTCGCTCCCCGAACTTTCGCTCATGACCAGAGAATGTGGGGTCATTTACTTAGTCCTTCGCCACACCGGGATACCACCCGGAGCCATGCGCCGGCCGTGTGTGGATACGGTCAGCGTAGCTGCTACACCGCTTGTGAGTAGCTGGTGAGCGACGGGCGAGAACGTGAAACGACCAAGGATATTACTCAGTCACGAGCAGGTTCGGACGAAAGCGTGGTGGGTTCAGTTCAATGATTGATACGACACAGATACAGATAGCTGCAGTCGTGTTTCCGATTATCGTTCTCATTACGAACTTCGCTATCAACTCCGTGACGAACGAAGACGACAGGCGGTACCGGGTTTTCGTCGGTGGCATGGGAGTGCTTGGGCTGCTCACGGCGATGATAGCCGCCATGCTCCTGTTCATCGGCGGCTTTCTCGAGATCCAGTTCGTCGTCGCCTACCGATTCCTGATGGTGTCGGTCGTGGTGATATTCTTCCTCTCGCTCGGGATCATGGTCCACGAACTGTCCCGAGGACTCGACGCAGAGGCGGACCGTGTGTACGTCTTCGTCGGCATCGGCGTCTTCGTGAGTCTCTCGGTCGTACTCCTCCGCGTGGTGTGAGTGCGAGTGGGAGAATCCACCCGAAAAGGAAGGTTCCCGCTCGGAGGGAGGTTTTAACCAACAGATCGGACGATTTGGGACAATGTTGGTTAATAGTGTGGGGGCGGTCGGTCAGGAATACCCTCGACGCGATGGGCCGAGCGGACAGCAGGAGTTGTCAGGGCAGATAGAGAGAGCATGAGTGGTGAGGGAATACACCCACCCCACTGGTTCCGCTGTTAGCGAAGAGAAGACGGCACCACCCCCATGGGAGGGGGTGGCTTGTAATCTGGTGAAGAACGGTGTACGGATATGGTTTGCAGAGTGGATATTTAAATTTATTCACTAGCTCTAGAAACATGTTAGACGACGCTACACTACAGCCACAGGCCTACTCACAGCAGAGACCGCTTTGGCACACAGCCCCTGTAGACAAACACCGCTAACTACAAAATCACTGTAATCAGACGCTAGAGTCCGCTAACTGGCCGTTCTGGTAAACGTTTCTCTGACGAGATTTCGTCAGATACCGTAGACCGTCGTATCATACTACGCTCGTACCGCTCACGACGACCCAGTGATTCCCCAGACCCCCCCGACGTCCCTGACTCCTAACAGCGGAACCAGTGGGGTGGGTGTGTCCTCTCCCAGCGGACTCCTCTCCCAGCGGACTCCTCTCTCGGACTCATCCTAACAGCGGAACCGGTGGAGTCGGTACTATATAAAGAATCCCGAACAGCGGAAGCAGCGGAAGCAAAGGAACCAAAGGTTAAGTCCCTCCCGCTCCCAGACCGAATCGAATGAGTGACCTCTCGTTTACGCCGACCTCTTCGATATTCGAGAAGCGTGAGGCGCTGCTGGAGGAGTGGACGCCCGAAGAACTCGTCGGACGTGACAACGAACTCCAGCGATACCACGCTGCGTTGCAGCCGGTGATCAACAACGAAAGTCCGTCGAACATCTTTCTCTACGGCAAGAGTGGTGTCGGCAAGACGGCCGCGACGCGGTATCTCCTCAACGCGCTCAAGCGCGACGCCGCCGACGTCCCGGAACTGGATCTCCACACTATCGAGATAAACTGCGACGGACTCAATTCGAGCTACCAGGCTGCCGTCGCTCTCGTGAACGAACTCCGTGACCCGGCCAAACAGATCTCGAACACCGGATATCCTCAGGCCTCGGTCTACCAGTTTCTCTTCGAAGAACTCAACGACGCCGGTGGAACCGTCCTCATCGTTCTGGACGAAGTCGACCACATCAAGGACGACTCGCTCCTGTACAAGCTCCCGCGGGCGCGGTCGAACGGTGACGTGACCGAGGCCAAGCTCGGTGTCATCGGCATCTCGAACGACCTGGATTTCCGGAACCAGCTCTCCTCGAAGGTCCGGTCTAGCCTCTGTGAGAAAGAGGTGTCTTTCTCCGCGTACGACGCTCAAGAACTCCAGTTAGTCCTTCAGCAACGAGATTCGGTGGCGTTCAAAGACGGCGTGCTCGACGACGGCGTCGTCCAGATGTGTGCCGCCTACGGGGCCAAAGACTCGGGGGACGCGCGCCAGGCGCTCGACCTCCTGCTCGAAGCCGGGGACCTCGCCCGGGAGTACAACGACGACCTGGTCACGGAGGCCCACGTTCGCGAGGCGCGCCAGCGGCTCCAGACCGACCAGGTCGTCGAGGGCATCAGGAACTACTCCGACCACGGCCAGCTCGTCCTCTACGCGCTGACGCTTCTCGCCGAGCGCGACGAGACGCCGGCCCGGACGAAGGACATCCTGGCGGCCTACCAGCAGGTGGCAAACGAGAACGGGATGGACCCGGTCTCCCTCCGTTCGGTCCGTGACTATCTGGGCGAACTGGACCAGCTGGGTATCATCTCGTCGACGGAGTTCAACCGCGGAAAAGGCGGCGGGAAGTACAAGGAACACGAACTGGAGCAGTCGGTCTCCTCGGTGAAGACTGGGCTGTCGGAGATTCTCGACGCGACGCCCTGACGGTGCGACGCTTCGACGTCCCGACCCCACTGGTTCCGCTGTTACCGATTGCGACCGACCCTCTCTAGCCCGGACCGTCGTCCCGTTGTTTTGATTCCGGCCACCCCCCAAACTCGGACCACTGGGTCCGATGTTACACGGCACACGTGACCAGGGCGACCCCGCCGGTTCCGCTGTTAGTCGCCACCCTGGTCCAGTCTGGTACCCGACGGGACCGAGTCCTCGCTGGAGAGAGAAGCCCCTGGGACTGCTCGTCGAGGCCACGAGGGCTACAGGGACCGACGCTATGACTATCACGTTCGACCCGAACGCTCACTCCATCTTGTGTCCAACAGCGTCGGTTGTATTACCGGGTCGCCCCGTCGACCCCACCGGTTCCGCTGTTACGGTGTGATTTCCGAACGCACACCACGAGTTCCGCTGTTAGCGTCGTCGGTGCCGACGCCATCTCCGTGGGGTACGCCGGAGATACGGCTGTTACGAACGGAGCAACGGAGTCTCACCGACGGTAAGCTACTTCTACCCCCCACCGGTTCCGCTGTTAGATGTCCCAAGGGGGGCCTTGGAGACCCCGCCGGTTCCGCTGTTACAGGCGACAGGTATCCCCACTGGTTCCGCTGATACATCACAGGTGAACACAGACACCAGCGACGTGCTCTCAACCGTTCTGCCACCCGAGGTTCGCTGAGCTGACGGTTAGCGATGCAGGGCTTAGTCGTGACAGTTCACGGAATGTATTTAACCAACAGAACCGGAGAAGCAGCCGCATTCTCCGTTAGTGTTGGTTAAGTCCGTGACGACACTCCGACTGACGATTCCTGGACTTCTATCGTGAACACTCACGCTCGGGACGGCACCCCACCGGTTCCGCTGTTAGCGCCGGCCGAATCTGTCGATATTCACTGCTACTTCCTCGGAGGTACCTGACCCCGAGTACACCACACTGAACCCGACATCGGCCAGCGTGCCGTCCCGCGGTTTAGTCTCGCGGGACAGTAGCGACCCGATGGACCGCTACAGACGGGGTGACTGTGACTGGACGGTCTCGGCGACCTCGCTGACGACCCCTCCGAGCAGGACCAGCGCGTCGTCGAGTGTTACGATGCCTCGCAGGGCTCCGTTGTCGTCGACGATCGGGAGCCGACGGATTCCCTCCTCGCTCATGACCTCGATGGCGTCGAAGATACTCATCGACGGGTCGGCGGTGAAGACGTCACCGTGGAGCAACTCTTCGGCCGTTCGCTGGGCGATGTCCGGCATCTCCTCGATGGCGAGTGCGACTTTCCGGTCGGTGATGATTCCGATCGGTCGTTCGTCCTCGACGACGACGACCGAACCGACGTCGTTCTCGGCCATCTGTGCGACGACCGTCCGGACCGGCGTATCACGCTCGGCCGTGACGACGTCCTCGGTGATGACCTCGTTGACCCGGATCGGTTTGAGTAGCGGCTGCCGGGGGCCCGGGCGCTGTGGTCGCTGCTGTGTCTGCATGCCAGTCGGCTGAGCGTACTGTCCCCGAGTCACCAGGGATTCCCCCTGTGTGCCCGGCGCGCTCGCCTGCCGCTGTCCGGGGGCAGTCCTTGTGGCCTGTTGCTGGGGGCCTTGGACCGACTGGGGTGGCTGTGTAACTCCACTGGTGCCACCCGAGGGCAAAGATTGCTGGGTTCCGAATCCCTGTCCCTGCTGGGGCGTCTGGCTCTGCTGGGGCGTCTGGCTCTGCTGGGGCGTCTGGCCCTGCTGAGCCGTCTGTCCCTGCTGTGGCGGCGTCTGCTGACTTACCTGTTGCTGGCCCTGCTGGGTCCACTGCCCGTGCTGGGGCTGGGTTGGCTGCCTCTGTCGGGGCTGTGGCGACTGCTGGCCCGTCGGCTGCTGGCCGGCTGTGGCCTGTTCTCTCCTGCGGTCGTCTGCCGGTGTGTATCCGTGGTTGGGTGTCATAGATGTGTACACGCTCCGCTGCTGGCCGTCGGTCGAACTGTTCGCTCCGTTGTCAGATAAATCCTTGCCGGGGCCTGGTTACCGGTCTGAACCTGCCTGCTGCGAACTGATTTCCAGGCGCGAACGACAATCGAACCACTGCCGCCGAGTGTCGGCGACAAGACGAGCTTACTCGTAGAGACCCGGCGAAAACAGTCGAATCATCGAGCGATTTTATACGGTCTCGTCGGTATCCTCTACACCGGACCGGGCAGAGGACAGTATGACATCGGACGACAGCGACACACCGAGGGGCAACGGCGAGCCCACCGAGGAGAACGAGGGCGGGACGCCACCGCGGGACCCCGAGACAGGGCAGTTCCTACCCAGAGACGACCGACCGACCGACGAGGCCGCAGACGCGAACGCTGACGCGACCGACGACGCGGATTACGAGACGCCTGGGGCCTCGACGACTGAGGGTGAAACTGACCGGACGCTCGACGATGAATCGCCCGACGAACACCAGACCGAGGCGGCGAACGCCGGACCGAGCTCCGGCGAGCGAGAACCCGAACCGATGCCCGACGAACCTGAATCAGAACCGACAGCTGGCGAGGAGCCAACGGAATCGAGCGACGAAGCCGAACAGGCCGAAGCCGAGTCACTGGCCCAAACGCCTGAGACCGAGCAATCGTCCGATGCGGCCGAAACCGAACCACCGGCCACAGAGCCCGACGACGCGACACCGACTGCGGAAGCTGAGTCCGGCCGGGAACCGAGCACGGCAGCCAGACAGCCGACTGGACCCGTGTTCGTTACGAATCCGAACGGGTATCCACGGCCAGCGACCGTGTTCCTGGCCGCTCAGCCGTGGCTTCGACTTCCGTCCCGGCCGCCCGACCACGAAACGGTATCCCGGCGGGGTTGAAATCAGATCCCGTTGCCCTGACCGGCGTCGCCGAGTCGAGTATCTCCGGTCGAACTCGAACCTAACAGCAGTATCAGTGTGAAGGAAACGCCTACGAGACACACTGTTCACTGGCCCAGCAGTTCCGGCACTGTCCTGCTACGTCGACTCGTGCGTGCCGACGATTCGTCGGGCCCGGAGCGTGTTCAGCCAGCGTCGCCCGGGCCGGTGTTAGACCGCTTCGTTGCCGAGCGGTTCGACTCCGGTGGCGTCTCCGCGACCATCCGCGACAGCGCCGAATCGTTTATGATTCAGCACGCTCGCTCGGGGTATTCCTTCGCTCACACAGAACTGATGTGGCGCTGTCTCGACTGTGGTGAGATGGGCGAACTTCGGCGGTACCTCCCTGAGATCTGCCCCAAATCCGGTCCTCGAGCGCGCCAACGGCTGCACTGAACGGCGGACTCGACGGGTTCGCTGGCGCTGCGTGACGGTCGTCGTCACACGTCGTATCGGTGACCGGGGTTACGCGGCGCCGACGGCGACCTATCGACCCGACTGGCCGGGGCCGCGCGGGAACTGTTGCATCTGTTGTTGCTGTGCGAGCCCGCCGCTCTGCTGTGTCGGCGCGCCCTGTGACATGCTACCGCGCCCCTGTTCGGGAACACCCGTCGGCTGGGGGGCCTGCTGGACCATCTCGTCCGGCAGGACGAAGTGAAGCTCGGTGATAGGCACGAAGCCGTCGGCCTTTCGTTCCTCCAGTTTCTCCTCCTCGTGTTCGTCACCCTCGGTCGGTCGCTCCGGCGGCTCCTGGAAGAACAGGACACCGGAGTCGATGGCCTCGAAATCGGCACACTGGATCGTGGTTCCGTCTTTACAGATAATCTGCACTGTGAAACACCAGACGGTAGTTCAACTGGCCGATAGATAAGTACGACCGAGCTAGTCCCGGTATCAGTCGGTTACTCCCACAGCGGGGGAGAAAACGGCGGACTGAAGCGGTCTCAGGTCTTGTCGATCGGCGATTCGGTGTTTCCGGATTCTTCCTCGGGCACGCCGCCGGCGACTGCTAGCTGGCGTCCGGTCTGCCGGGCCGGCCGACGCTCCCGGGCCGGCTGCTGGCGCTCCTGAACGGCTACCGGCTGGCTCTGGGACTGTTCAGCGGGCTGCTCGATCTGGGCTCCCGGTTGCTGTCGAATCTGTTGTCCCGGCGGTTGCTGGAACTGCTGTCCCGGTGGTTGCTGTATCTGTTGGCCGGCAGGCTGTTGGATCCCCTGCTCGGGCGGCTGCTGGAACTGCTGTCCGGCAGGCTGTTGGATCCCCTGCTCGGGCGGCTGCTGGAACTGCTGTCCGGCAGGCTGTTGCATCTGGCTCCCCTGAACCGGCTGCTGTGTCGGGGCGCCTGTTGGCGGTTGCTGTGTCGGCTCCTGGCCCGAGGAGCCTGTCGGCGGCTGCTGTGGGGGGGCCTGCTCGGGCTGTGGGGTCGGTTGCGCGTCCATCTGCTGTTCGGGCCCTCCAGTCATCTGACCGCCGAAGGCGCCCCCGGGCTGGAACCCCTGTTGCTGGCTCTGGAGCTGCTGTTGACCGATATTACTGGCCTGCTGGAGCCCCTGTTCGGTCATCTGGCTCGCGTTCTCGGCGGCGCTGTCGACGGTCTGGAAGTACGTGTCCATAGCTTCCCGTGTCAGCTCGGCGCTGCGGCTGCCGAGCCAGCTGCTCATCTCCAGCCCGTTGAGAAACAGCTTGCCGGCGCTCCGCTGTAGTTCGATTGACTGTTGCAGCGGTATCTCGACGGCCTGGTCGAGCGCCGCCTGGCCGATGTCGAGGGCGTTTTGCTGCATTTCGATTGCGTTGCTCATCAGCTCGTTCGTCTGTTGCATATCGGAGTGACTCATAGTTCTCTCGTGAGGCGTAGCCGGCGCGCAGTGCACACAGGTCGGGCCCCGCCCGGTGGCGCGATGGAGACAGTGACCGGTCGGTCACGGTTCACCGGCCAGTACCCGGCGACGCGCTACACCTCGGTCGTGTGCATCGAGGTGGACGGCGGTCGCAGTAATAAACCGGCGAGACCGTTTAGCCAGTAAGCGTCAGTCCCCACCACGGTCAGACCGCTGATACCACCGCTCGAACGGACGTACCCGGCAAATCCACGCCGCCGGCGGTCGGTAGTTCTCCATCCCGAAGAGTCCGCTTACGGCCGTTTCACCTGGTCGGTCGGGTCGGCTGCTGTGGTGGGACGATGGCTATCTGCCCGTCGCTGTAGACGGTCACCTCGTGGTTCCAGACGGTGAACGTGAGCGTGCCGTTGACACAGCGAGCCGCGTCGTCGGTGGGTTTGAACAGCCGGTCGAGCGCTTCGGGGTCGATGTAGTCGTACAGCGTAAAGCCCGTATCGGTGACGTCGACGCCGCTGACGTCGGAGAGGGCGTGTGAGAGCGTCGTCGTGAGTTCCGCAGACCCGTCGAAATCGTGTTTCACGAAGTACGTCCCAGAAGCCCGGGCCGGGTACTGTTGTGGAGATTGTTTCGCGTATGTCTCGTTACGATACATTGGTTGTGACACTCTCACATTGCCTTCGGAGTAATAAAAGCTTTCCCATCGAATCACCTCTCGCTTCGGAAGAAAAACCGCAGTACAACGACCGAACTGATGGTGTCAAATCGACGTCGCTTCACGACGCTGCTCCGATGTAAGACGAACCTATCGGGATACGAACCGTTCACCACACCCGATACCCCACGGGCCGACGCCATCCAGCTTACTCGGCCCCGTGTTCCATCCGCAGGACGACCTGGTCGTCGTCGATGTGGTCGATGTAGTCGATCCCGAGCAGGTAACTCCGGTCGCTGTGGTCGCTCCAGCCCAGCACGGTTCTGATGCGGTCGGTAATCGATGGGTCCGGGTTGACGTACACCTGTCCGTTGTCGACGTCGACGACCATCCCGACCGACTTGCCGTCCGGATTGACGACCGTCTTCCCCTCGTCTTCCTCGCGCGGCGTGACTCTGACCCCCTCGTCTGTGGCCGTGGCCTCGTCTATCTCTGTCTCCCCAGCAGCCGATTCCTGGGCCGTGGATTCCTCTGTGGCCGGCCCTGTGTCTGCGACGTCTTCGCCATCCATCTCGACTGTCGTCTCACGGTCCGTCTCGGCGGCGGCGACCCCTGCTGCGACGTCGACGTCGTACTCCTCCTGGTCGACGATGTCGATATCCTCGGGTTGGTCCCCGCTTCGGACCACTATCATCCCCCGCTCGCGCAGTTCACGCTCGAACTGCGTCCAGTCCAGTTCCTCGTCGTCGGTGTACATCTCCTCCTCTGAGACGACCGCGAGCCGGGGTCCGTCGACGTGTTCCCGCCGGACCGGAACCAGCGTGTGTCTCTCCGTCCACGACCGAACCGTCTCCGCGTCGGTCGATACCTGGCTCTCGGCGTGCGTGTCATTATCTCGTGACATCGAAAACCCTTCGCTCTTCTGATGTTTAAGATTGTGGACCGATTCTATCGGTAACAGACGCATTAACCGTCTGAGCGGCTATTTTGGCGTTGCTTAGTCGACCCCGGAGTCCCACTTCGGAGCGTACTCCTGTCCAGGCTGTCCCGCGCCACGGAGGGCTGTCGCTGGAGGACTTCTCGCCGCCGGCCACACCAGGTCGGACTCGGGCAGAGGCACCTATTCCAGGTCGTCCGACCGTCGACTGGCCCCGCTCTGTCACACCACTATCGCTGTGAAGTTCGGGCCACGAAATCGCGTCCCCAGCCGGTTACGATAGCGGTGTCCCGGGACTGCCGGTCTCATACTGGTGGCTGTAAGTTCGTAAAGATATTTGCCACCCCGGGGTAGCGAATTACTTCAGTTTGTTACAGCCACCAGTATCAGCAGTCCCCCGCGGACCGACACGCCCGACCTGCGCTACTACCACGTCGAGGTGTGTGCGCTACCGGTTGCGTCTCCCGAAAAGTGAGGGCGCGGTGTGCGCACTCGTTGGCTCCGCGTGGGGCGTACCACCCGTC
>Ga0207753_1000996_pt1 | contig 10109 bp, 9 predicted proteins | sample PonA233FremontCA_2_FD_187273 | JGI IMG/M metagenome (GOLD analysis project Ga0207753, IMG submission 187273) | Salt pond sediment microbial community from Fremont, CA, USA - Pond A23 Sediment 3 (SPAdes) | ecosystem: Environmental > Aquatic > Non-marine Saline and Alkaline > Saline | place: USA...
CGACACGTCGGCAGCTATGAGGACCTCACCGAGGCCGAACTGCTGGATCACGCCCGGCTCAAGCAGGTCACCCTCCGCGCGCTGGATGCGGGCCTCCACCCCGACGGTGTCAACACGGGGATGAACCTCGGCGAGGGCGCGGGCGGCTCTATCGGTGACCACATCCACTCCCACATCGTCCCGCGGTGGAAAGGTGACACCAACTTCATGCCGGTGGTCGGCGAGTCGAAGGTCATCGTCGAGGCCGTCGACGACACCTACGAACGGCTCCACGAGGGGTTTGCCGCCCAGCCGGAAGCGAGTGTCGACGGGCCACAACAGGCCGTCGGCGTGTCGTTCGACGACCGGTAGCTCGACGGGAGTCGAACAGTGAGAGCAACTCGCCCACGGATTAGTTCTCGACGGTCGGCAGTCGGATCTCGATGCACGTTCCGTCGACGGCGTCCGCGGTTCGAAGCGTGCCGTCGATGCTCTCGACGATCCACCGTACGAGCCACAGGCCGAGCCCGCTGCCGTGGATGAGCGATGTCTCCTCACCCGTCAGTAGCACTTCCCGCTCCTCGTCGGGCAGTCCCGGTCCGTTGTCGCCGATCCGGATCGCTACCGACTCCTCGCCTAGGCTCACCGACACGGTGAGTACTGGTGTCTCGTCCGCGTGTTTCGCAGCGTTGTCGAGCAGTTCCCACAGCGCGACCTCTACTCTCGGTGCGGCCGAAGCCACCGCCGTCGGCGGCGCGTCGACCGTGATCGACACGTTCGGATACCGGTCGGTAAGCTGGGCACACAGACTCGTGAGGATCGGCGTTATGTCGGTGGGTTTCAGTTCCGGCGGCTGTTCGAACGCGTCTTCGAGTTTCCGTGCCGTTTCGCTGAGGTGGACCAGCCGCTGACTCGCCGCGAGGACCTTGTCGACGAGCCGCTGGTCCTCGTCGGCGATCCGCCCTCGGAGGAGGTTCGCAAACCCCTGGACGACCGTCATCTCGTTGCGGAGATTGTGTCGCAGCACGCGGTTGAGCACCTGCACCTGTTGGTGTCGCCGGTAGCGGTCGGTCGCGTCGTGGGCCATCCCCAGTGCGCCGACGATGTCGTCGGGTGTCCGCTCGTCGGGGGCGACATCGGTGTCGTAGATCGGCGTCACTCGTATGTCGACGTACACTCGATTGCCGTTCGCCGTTCCGAGCGGGAAATACTGCTGTTCGATGGTCTCGCCAGCCAACACCCGCTCGAAGAGGTCGATCGCCATCTCGGTCGTCTCCTGATCGTGGAGAACGGCAGTAAACGACCGCCCGACGTACGCCTCCGGGGATTCCCCGAGCAGGTCGAAAACGGGGGTCGACAGGTAGGTGAACTGGCCGTCGGTATCGAGGCGGTAGATGAGATCGAAGCTCGTTTCGATCACCGCACGATAGATCTCCCGGCGTTCGGAGAGTGCCGCGTTGCGTTCGTTGAGGGTCTGCGTGTACGCGTAGCATTCGAAGGCCCGACCGACGTGTCTGGCAAGCAGTTCCACGAAGTAACACTCGGTGTCGGTGAACCCCTGCTCGCGGCGGCCGTGCGCCGAAAAACACACCGTTCCGTACAGCTCCCCCTCGACGATCACTTTCGCCCCGATGTACGAGCCCAACTCGAAGCGCTCGACGGCTGCGTCCGGGACGTCCGAGGAGGCTGCCGTCTCCTGGACTGCGAGGACGCTGTCGACCTCGATTGTTCGGCGACAGTAGGCACTGTCGAGCGGACACTGTTTGCCGGGCTGAATCGCCGAATGGTCGCCGGTCGAGGCGACGATCACTTGGGTTCCGTCGTCGATCCGCGCGAGATACCCAGTCGGGAGGCCGAGGAACTCCGCGCCGACTTCCAGCCCACGGCGTATCTTTGCACCGGGTGTTTCGTCGGGGTCGACGAAAACGTGGTGGATCCGCTCTCGATACGTCGCGCCATTCATTACCACACTCATTATATTGCGCCCATATTTACTTATCGGACGAAAATGCAATAATTCGTTTCACCGTCTTAAATATGTGTTATTATATGGTCGTATTAAACCATATAAAATTAACAGTCGACAACTATTTTCAGACAACGAACCAATATCCCGCTCCAGAGTCGCCCGCGGGAGCAATGGAACGACACACCCCGCGATCACAGCCACCCTTCGGACCCGCCGACTTTTGTATCGTCGACCGAATCCCCACGCATGGAGGAGCTACAGACGCCGGTGCTCGACAACCATCTCCATCTCGACCCCGAGCGTGGCCGGGGGATGGAGGCAGTCGACGAGTTCGCCCGCCTCGACGGCACCCACCTACTGATCGTCAATCAGCCGTCCTGGAAACTCGGCGTCGAGTCGACCGATCCCGAGGAGTTCCGGCCGGTCTTCGAGACAACAATCGAGATAGTCGAGGAGGCGACCGACCACCTGCCGGGCCGGGCGTGGCCGATCCTCGGGGCGCATCCAGGGCTGATCAGTCGACTCGTCGAGGATCACGGCTGCTCGCCCGCCGAGGCCCGCGACTGTATGCAGGGTGTCCTCGGTATCGCCGCCGAGTACGTCCGGGAGGGCCAAGCGCTGGGGCTCAAATCCGGTCGACCACACTACGACGTGAGCGACGCCGTGTGGGACGCCTCGAACGACGTGATGAAACACGCCTTTGGGTTGGGGGCTGAGGTCGACTGTGCGGTCCAACTCCACACCGAGGCCAGCGAGGACCTCACCGAGGTCGCCGAGTGGGCCGAAGATCGCGGGCTGGCCGCCAACCGGGTCGTCAAACACTACGCGGGCGGGCGGCTCGCCGGCCCGACGCCGAGCGTGATGAGTAACAAAGACTGGATCGAAACCGCCGCCGAGTCGGGCAAGCCCTTTTTAATGGAGACGGATTTCATCGACGATCCCGACCGACCCGGTGCGGTTCTGGGTCCGAAGACGGTCCCACGGCGCGTGCGGTGGCTCCTAGAGAAGGGATACGACGACGCAGTCGAGACTGCTCACGTCGAGACCCCCAAACGCGTCTACGGGATCGACACCGAGTCGACGCTGTCCTGACGAGCAGCCCTCCGACGGTAGTCCCCAGCTACTGCAGGTTAGTTAACCGCTAACAACCGGGTTCTGACCAGCTATGGCCGTTGAAAGTCGGACAATAAGAAAGGCATTTGAGTCCCCACCCAGAGTAATGATGTATGACAGATGAGCCCGCCGAGACGTTTTACTCCGAAGACCGCTGGCAGAACTGGCTAACGCGGGTCGAAGACGAAGAACTCGATCCCGAAAGCGAGGATTTCGCCCGGCTCTATTTCAATCTGCAGAACGACACGACGATCGCGATCGCCAAGGTGATCTCGGCGGCCAAGGACGGCCGCGTCGACGAGGAGACGACCCTCGACAAACTGGAGTTCATCAACGAGGTCGTCATGGCCGAGCCGGAGTTCGACGGCGAGGAGGAACTGCTGTTGATCGACAGCGTCCAGACGAGCCTCGTGCCCGTCTTCTATGCCGCCGAGGAGTACGTCATCGGCGGCCCCGTCGAGGAGTACCCCATCGAGGAGTGTGTCGACGCGGCTATCGGGGTCGCCACCGAGGAGGAAGACGTCGACGCCGCCCTCGCGTATCTGGTGCAGGCCGGTACCCAGATCATCGACGGCGCTGAGTTCGACGGGACGGAGGTCGACGAGATCGACTCCTGGATCGTCTCGGAATGGCTGAACGGACTGGATAGTCTCCAAGACGCGTTTGCGGATCCCGAAGTCATCGACGAGGAGTAACGCGCAGTTCAGTCAGCCGACTACCGATCGAATTATACTATTCACAGAGCTCGCCTGCGCCGATCGTCCGGTGTCGAACGAGGCTGCTCGCCTGCGCCGCTATGCGTGCCATATGTGTTGGATATTGCATACAATCTGTTTTATATATCAATGTCTTAGAGAAAGAAAATGGGAGTGCGTTTTCGGGCAGACAGCCGCGGTGTCTCAGAGGTCGTTGGTGCCGTATTACTGCTGGGAATTTTGATGCTGACGCTCTCCATCTATCAGGTCTCGATTGTCCCGAACCAAAACGCCGCGACCGAGTTCCAACACAACCAACAGGTCGAAGACGAGATGGTCGACGTCCGAAATGCGATTCTCGAAGCCCGGTCGTCGGGGAAAGACACCTTCGCGTCGGTGACGCTCGGGACGCGGTATCAGGATCGGACGCTGACGGTCAACCCGCCCTTGCCGACTGGGACAATCCAGACGGTCGAACAGCCGAACTTCAATGTAACCGAAACGGGCGGTGATCTGCGGCCCGATCCGCTCGGATTGGCTGATCGACCGCTCGAAAACCAGTTCGTCGAGTACAGCCCACGTTACTACGAGTACGACGCAGCGGGGACGATGCGCTATGAGAACACGATCGCTTACCACGACTACGGGGACGCGAAGGTGTCTCTCACCAATCAAACGCTGCTCCGTGGAGAGACCATCTCGTTGATTCCACTCGCAGGAACCTTCCGGAAAGATGGGATAAGACGGGTCGCCGTCGAACCGATGCCCGGTGTGCTTGAGACGGTTCGGGTCGAAGACCCCAACGTAACAGTACCAACTGAACTGTCTGAAGAAGACTGGAAGGAGTTGCTCGGAGATGAGATTGACCCCAGTACCGAGAGCGTCAACGTCGAAAGCGGGAACCTCACACTCTCACTCGACGGGATTCACGAAGTTGCGTATGCACCGATCGGCCTTAACCGTATTCCAACTGAAGGTGACCGTGGCAGTGATAATATCGGAGTTAATCCTGCAGGACCAGGAGAGGTCTCGTTGACCAACGCGACGTTACGAGAGACAGGAAACAACGATGCGACACTGGTATTCGAAAACACCGGTGAGGCAACAAATATCACTGCTGCTCGGATAAGTTTCTTTTTTTCAGGTTCAGGAAGTGTAGATCAATCGGAAGCAGAAATAATTAGAAATGGAACAGTTCGGGGAACGCTACCTGTTGGAGGTAATTTCGAACCCGTTGAACCGGAGATCACGATTCCTGGGAATACCACATCAGAAATACGGTTCGTTTTCGGTGAGCAGTTAGAAAAAGACAAAGATTGGTTCATTTTCGAACCAAAATTCAAAACAGGAGATACCAGACTGTATTTCGTATCTGACACGTCGTAGTCATATACAGAGAGTATCTTAGACGTGTGTCGACGATTGGGTATTATACAGTTGAACTCGTGATTCCCTTCGACAGTCGACGTAACTCCTATCGACACACCCATAAGCGTCGTCTCGCAATCCTCGTCTATGACTCCTGTCGGTATCGACGCCGTCGAGATCTGGACCGGCAAACTCCAGTTGGATCTGCCGGGGACGTTCGCACTAGCGAAGGACGAAGACCCCGACAAGTACCGCAAAGGGATCGGTCTCGAACACTCCTCGTTCCCCGACACCTACGAGGATATCGTCACCATGGGTGCGAACGCGGCCAAACGCCTCATGGAGCGCAAAGGGCTGACACCCAGTGACATCGGCCGGATCGATGTCGCCACCGAGTCGGCGTTCGACAACTCCAAGCCCGTCTCGACCTACATCGCGGGCTGTCTCGAACAGTACTACGACGAGGACTTCCGCCACGCCAACAAGGGCGAACGCAAGTTCGCCTGCGTCGCTGGTACCCAGTCGGTCGACGACGCCTACAACTGGATCCGCGCCGGACGCAACCGTGGCCGCGCCGCACTCGTCATCGCGACCGACACTGCACTCTACGCCCGTGGCGACCCCGGCGAGGCGACCCAAGGCGCTGGTGCAGTCGCCATGCTCGTCGACGAAGAGCCCGATCTGGTCGAGATTTCGACCGAACAAGGGTACGGGAGCATGGACGAGACCGACTTCCTGAAACCGAACCAGCAGTTCCCCTCGGTCGACGGCAAGCGGTCGATGCAGGTGTATCTCTCGCGGATGCGCGAGGCCGTTGAGGACTTCGAATCGGTCGCGTGGGACATGCACCCCGACGATTTCGCCTACATCCCGTTCCACACCCCCTTCCCGGGGATGGTCCGGAAGGCCGCCCTGCTCGGCTACCGGCATATGAGCCGGGATACCGAGATCGAAGAGGAGCTCGCGGGTGAACTCGGTTACCAACCGCGGCAAGACGAGTACACCTCGTGGGACGCCTACGAGGCGGCGATCCGCGACTACATGGACGAGCTCAAAGGGACCGACCAGTACCGCGCGTGGTACGACAAGACCATCGAGCCGACCCTCGGGATTTCGCGGCACGTCGGCAACTGGTACACCGGCTCGGTCCACATCGCCCGGATCGCGGCGCTCAAGTACGCCGCCGAGAACGGCCGCGATCTCGCAGGCGAAAAACTGCTGGTCGGCTCGTATGGCTCGGGTGCGCAGGCGGAGATCCACGCCGAAACAGTACAGGAGGGGTGGCGCGAGGAGATCGACGCGCTCAACGTCGACGCCCAGATCGACGCCCGCTACGACCTGAGCTACGAGGAGTACGAAAGCGTCCATGACCGGCACAACCACGACAAGACGGTTGCCGATGTCGAGGAGTTCACCGAGCCTGCCGACGAGTTCGTCTTCACCGGCTGGGGCCGGATGAGCGAGCGGAAGTACGACTACGTCGAATAGGTCGACCCAACACCCCTCAGTGCTGGCCACTCCACCGGGAGCCAGCTACACGGCCGTTACTCTCGTCGCCGTCGCCTTCCATGTGAGGACGACCTCACGACCCGGCTGCAGAGCGAGGCGAGCCACGCTCTCTTCGGTTACGAGCGCGTGGAACATCGTCCCCTCGATGTCGACGGCGACCGTCCCAACCGTCTCGCCGTGGTCGACCGCACTCACCACGCCAGCCCGTCTGTTTCGCGCACTCGTCGCGCTCGGTTCGGGGTCGGCCCTCGGATCGAGCAGCGTGAGTGCGTCCGCACCGATCCGGAGCTGGATCTCGTCGGCCGGCTCGACGCCGTCGTGAAGCCCACGGATCGTCCCGATCTCGGTCGACACGTCAGCGATTTCCCCACTGACGGCGTCGACACGCCCCGAAAGCACCGTCTCGGGGACCTGTGCCGCCGCGGTAATCGCGGCTTGCAGTCGCTCGTAGCGGGCCACCAGTTCGGTTGCGGTCGGGGTCAGTCGGCTGCCGCCGCCCGCGGTGCCGCCGCGCTGGCGGTCGACCAGGTCACCGAAGGCAGCTTCGAGCGTTTCGATCCGCGAGAGCGCCCGGGGTCGCGACCGCCCCAGTTCGCTGGCCGCTTTCGCGACCGAGCCCGTCTCGGCGATGGCACGAAACAGCGCAGCGTCGCGGCTCTCGAACTCGGTCCCGCCGGCCACGAGGACGGCCCGTCCCCGGCCACTCGTCTCGGTCATTGGTTGAAGCTCCCCATCGTCGGATACTCTGTGTGGCGTGGCCGACAGATAAAATGCCGGGTGGTCGACGACATCAGTAGATTAGCTCTCCAGTTATAAATCGCCGGGTGCGGCGGTCGTCGGGATCGGTAAACACGGCGTCGGTCGACCCGACCTCGATCAGTCGACCGTCAAGCAGGACCGCCACCCGGTCGGCGACACGTTCGGCCTGCTGCATGTCGTGAGTCGCGATCACGACGCCGAGACCATCGTCGCTGGCGGTCCCGATTGCCTGCTCGATGACGGCGGTGTTCCGCGGGTCGAGGTCGGAGGTCGGCTCGTCGAGGAGCAGAAAGTCGGGGTTCGGCGCGAGTGCCCGGGCGAAGGCGACCCGTTGGGCCTCGCCGCCCGACAGCGAGTCGGCCGGTCGACCGGCGGCCGCTGTCAAGCCGACCGTCTCCAGTGCCTCGTCGACCGCGGGCATCGATGGCGTGTCGACGAGCCGAGTCACCCACCGCCGGAGTCGCTCGCGCCAGCCGACGCGGAGCCGCAGCCCGTAGCTCACGTTCCGCCGAACGGTGGTGTCGAAGAGCGTCGGCTCCTGAAACACCATCCCGAGCCGCCGGCGGGCGGCCAGTCGGTCGGCGGTCGACAGCGACCACGGGTCCTCGTTTTCGAACCGAATGTCCCCCGCGACTGGCGGCTCGAAGCAGGCCACTAGTCGAAGCAACGTCGTTTTCCCGGTTCCAGAGGGCCCGATGAGTGCGAGGGTCTCGCCGCGGTCGACCCGCAGCGAGACGTCTTCGAGCACGGTCGTCCGGCCGAAGCCGTGGCTGACGTTCGACAGCGAGATGCCGGTCGAGCGGGCGCGTCGACGGTGGTGAGCGGTGGCGTGGGCCATCAGTAGCGTCGACCTCCGAGCCGAAGGACGACGCCGTTGATCACGAGCACAAGCGCGACGAGAACCCCGCCGAGCAACAGGGCGATCTCGAAGCGGCCCTGTCGAGCCTCCAGTTGGATCGCCGTCGTGAGCGTGCGGGTCACCGAGGTGCCGTCGGCACGGACGATGTTGCCGCCGACGATGAGGACGGATCCAACCTCGCTGATCGCCCGCCCGAGTCCGGCGAGGATGGCGGTCGCAATCCCAGAGCGGGCTTCCGAGATCGTCGCCAGCGCGACATCCAGCCGCGTCCCGCCCATCGCGTGGGCCACGTCGCGGAGGCCGTCGTCGACGCCCGTCACCGCGGCGAGACTGACGCCGGTGACGACCGGCGTCGCAAGAACGAACTGCGAGATCACCATCGCCTCTCTGGTGAAGACGAGATCCAGCGATCCGAGCGGCCCGGCGTTCGAGACCGCAAAGAGAACGAGCAGGCCGACGACGACGCTCGGCAGGCCCATCCCCGTGTTTATGAGCGCGACGACCAACCGCTTGCCGGGGAACTCGGTGAACCCCACCGCGAGGGCCACCGGCAGCCCGACCAGCGTGCTCAGTGCGACCGCCGTCAGGCTCACCGACAGCGAGACGCCGATGATGCTCTCGATGTAGCCCGGCCGAAACGGGAGGTCGACGAGGCCGACACTGGCGTCGAAGAGGACGCTGGCGTCGAAGACGGCACCAGCGTCGACGAGTAGTGGCACGGTCTCGATCACGTGTTTTCACTCCTCGGAGGGTGTGTACTGGTCGAAATTCGGGTCCTCTGAAAGGCCGTCGGGGTAGAACACCGGCTGGCCGTCGATGGTGTACTCCTCGATGATCTGCTGGCCCTCCTGTCCGGTGAGAAACCCCACGTAGAGCATCGCCAGCTCGTACTCGACGTCGTGTCGCGCCGGGTTGACGGCGATGACGCCGTAGGGGTTGTCCAGAGCCGGATCGCCGTCGGTCACCGGGCCCTCGACGAAGAGATCGAGGTCGACTCGGTCGCTCAGTGCGATGAAGTTGCCGCGAACCGAGAGCAGATACGCCCCGCGCTGGCCCGCCTGAACGAGCGTCTCGCCCATTCCTTGGCCGGATTCGGTGTACCACGCGCCCGCCGGATCGGCCTCGCTGTCGTCCCAGATCGCGCGTTCTTTGACGTGTGTCCCGGAGTTGTCGCCCCGCGAGAGGAACGCCGACTCCGTCGTGGCGATCCGGGCAAACGCCTCGCTGGCTGTGTCGAGGTCGGCGATCCCGGCCGGGTCGTCGGGTGGTCCCGCGATCACGAAGTCGCCGTCGGCGAACGCCCGGCGGTTGATCCCGTGGCCCGACTCGATGAACGCGTCTTCGAGCGATCTGGCGTGGGCCATGACGACGTCGACATCCCCGCGTTCGCCACGGGTGAGTGTCTGGCCGGTACCGCCCGCGATTGCCCGGACCGTCACGCCGTAGGTCGACTCGAAGGCCGAATGGAGGACATCGAGCAGGCCGGAGTCGTAGGTGCTGGTCGTCACGCCGACGGTGAGGGTGCCGAGGGCCGACGAGTCGCTGGCCTCGGCCGAACCGAGACAGCCAGCCAGCGAGACGGCCGTGATTCCGACGCCAGTGAGGAATCCACGGCGTTGTATCGACATGGAAACGTCGAGAGCCCGTCAATAGATAACTGTTCCGCCCACGTAACGTTATTCGGGTGCCCGATAACGAAATGAAACCCAATCAGGTTGCATCCATCCTCCAGTCACACGATATTAGAACGGATGGGTCGACCAGTGATTAGAACGGATGGGTCGACCAGTGATTAGAACGGATGGGTCGACCAGTGATTAGAACGGATGGGTCGACCAGTGATTAGAACGGATGGGTC
>Ga0207753_1000997_pt1 | contig 10108 bp, 5 predicted proteins | sample PonA233FremontCA_2_FD_187273 | JGI IMG/M metagenome (GOLD analysis project Ga0207753, IMG submission 187273) | Salt pond sediment microbial community from Fremont, CA, USA - Pond A23 Sediment 3 (SPAdes) | ecosystem: Environmental > Aquatic > Non-marine Saline and Alkaline > Saline | place: USA...
CCGATGCGCTGGGGCTTTACGAGGGGCTACGACGCGATTGCGGCGCGCTACCCGCCGCTGCTGCGGGCCGCGCTCGGGCGACCGGGCCTCGTTATGAGCGTGGCGTTCGGCCTGCTGGCCGGGTCGCTCCTGCTGGTGCCGCGGCTGGGCGTGGAGCTGATCCCGCAGCTCGCCCAAAGCGAGTTCGACCTGGAGCTGCGCCTCCCGCCCGGCACGCCGCTGGCGCAGTCCGACGCCCTCCTGGCGCGGCTGCAGGCCGCCGCGGGCGCCGATTCGGCCGTCGCCACCACCTTCGCGGTGGCCGGCACCGGCACCCGCATGGACGCCAACCCCGACCAGGGCGGCGAAAACTGGGGCGAGATGCACGTCGAGCTCGACGCCGCGGCCGGCCCGGCGGGCGAGGCGGGCGCCGTCGCCGCCCTTCGCACCGTCCTCGGGCGCGTCCCCGGCGCCGAGTACCAGCTGCGCCGCCCGGCGCTCTTTACCTTCGACACGCCGATCGAGGTGGAGGTGGCCGGCTACGACCTCGACCGGCTCAAGGCCACCGCCGCGCAGGTCGCCGGGCGCCTGGCCGCGTCCGACCGCTTCGCCGACGTCCGCTCGACCCTGGAGCGGGGCCACCCGGAGGTGCGCATCCAGTTCGACCGGGAGCGGGCCGCCGCCCTCGGCCTCCCCGTCCACGAGGTCGCCGACCGCGTGGTGCAGCAGGTGCGGGGCGAGGTGGCCACCCGCTACTCGTGGCGCGACCGCAAGATCGACGTCCGCGTGCGGGCCCAGGAGGCGAACCGGGCAAGCATCGACGAGCTCCGGCGGCTGATCGTCAACACCGACCCGGGCCGCCCCATTCCCCTCTACGCCGTGGCCGACGTGCGGGTGGACGTGGGCCCCAGCGAGATTCGGCGCGTGGCGCAGCAGCGCGTGGCGCTCGTCACCGCCAGCCTGCAGTACGGGGACCTCGGCGCCGCGATCGACGAGATCAATGGGCTTCTGGCGGACCTGGCCGTCCCGGCGGGCCTCTCGACGCGGATTGGGGGGCAGAGCGAGGAGATGGCCGACAGCTTCCGATCGCTGCTCTTCGCCCTGGCGCTGGCCCTCTTCCTGGTCTACCTGGTCATGGCCTCGCAGTTCGAGTCGCTGCTCCACCCGTTCGTCATCTTCTTCTCGATTCCCCTGGCGGCGGTGGGGGCACTCTGGGCGCTCTGGCTCACCGGCACCACCATCAGCGTGGTCGTCTTTATCGGCTTCCTGCTGCTGGCCGGCATCGTGGTGAACAACGCCATCGTGCTCATCGACCTCGTCAACCAGCTGCGGGCCGAGGGGCAGGACCTCGTGGAGGCCCTGGTCGAGGGCGGCCGCCTGCGCCTGCGCCCCATCCTGATGACGACCCTCACCACTACCCTCGGCCTTCTGCCCCTTGCGCTCGGATTCGGGGAGGGCGCCGAGCTGCGCGCCCCGATGGCGATCCCCGTCATCGGCGGGCTCGTGGTCTCGACCCTGCTGACGCTCGTGGTGATTCCGGTGCTCTACAAGGTGCTGACCCGGCCGGGGCGAACCGGCCTCCACCCATAAACGCCATGTTTCCCCTTCGACGTGCCGGCGACACGTCTCTACACACCGGTGGAATCGCCCGCGTCCGGCAAATACCATCCTCGTTCGTAGACCACGCCCACACCCCCATTCTCCCGCACTCCCCTACTGCCCCTTCGAAACCCGTCTCCGTGTCTCTCTACGGCAGGACGTTTTAATCGAACCGGACCGCCCATGACCCTCCCCCGTCTTGCCCTCCGCCGGCCCGTCACCACGATGATGGCGTTTCTTTGCCTCGTCGTGATCGGCGGCCTGTCGACGCGCCTCATCCCGCTGGAGCTGTTCCCGGCGTTCGACGTGCCGGTGCTCTGGGTCAACATTCCGTACCCCGGCTCCACGCCCGAGGAGGTGGAGCGCCAGATTACGCGGCCCGCCGAGGAGGCCCTCGCCACCCTCACGGACGTGAAGCGGATGACCTCCAGCTCCAGCCCGAGCCAGGCGAGCCTGCAGCTCGAGTTTGCCTTTGGCACCGACACGAACCTGAAGGCGATCGAGGTGCGGGAGAAGCTCGACGGGGTGCGCGACCAGTTCCCGCGCGACATCCAGCGCATCTTCGTCGGCCAGTTCTCCTCGGGCGACATGCCGATCCTCCAGGTGCGCATCTCGTCGGAACGAGACCTGTCCGGCGCCTACGAGCTGCTGAACCGGAAGGTGAAGCGGCGGCTGGAGCGGATTGAGGGGACCTCGAAGGTGGACCTCTACGGCGTCGCCCCGCGGGAGGTGCGCATCGAGCTGGGGGCCGACCGCGTGGCCGCCCACGGGGTCGACCTCGCTCAGCTCGCCGCCACGCTGCGGGCGAGTGGCGCGTCCGTCACGGCCGGGCGGGTTACGGACGGCGGGCGGCGCTACACGGTGCGGCCCGCCACCGAGCTCGCAACCCTGGACGCCCTCCGCGACCTCGTGGTCACCGACCGGGGAGTACGCCTGCGCGACGTCGCGACCGTCGCCCTCGAGCCGCCGGAGCTCGACCACGGGCGTCACCTGGACGGCGCCTACGCGGTGGGCCTGAACGTCTCGAAGGAGGCCGGGGCCAACACCGTGGCCGTGGGCCGGGCCGTGGAGGCGGCGATTGACGGGCTCCGCGACGACCCCGAGATGGCGGGCATCAGCGTCTACGTCATGGACAACAGCGCGGACGGCATCACCTCCTCGCTCTACGACCTCCTCATGGCGGGCCTGCTCGGGGGCGTCTTCGCCATCGTGGTGCTCTATCTCTTTCTCCGGCGCCTCGCCACCACGATGATCGTGGCCCTGGCCGTGCCCATCTCGATCCTCGTGACCGTGGGCGCGCTCTACTTCCTGGGCTTTACGCTGAACGTCCTCAGCCTGATGGGGCTGATGCTGGCGGTCGGCATGCTCGTGGACAACGCCGTGGTGGTGACCGAGAACATCCACCGCCACCAGCGCCGGACGCCCGACGACCACGTCGGGGCCACGCTGCGAGGTGTGAAAGAAGTCGCTATGGCCGTGACCGCCGGGACCCTGACCACGGCGATCGTCTTCGCGCCCATGATCGTGAGCCAGACCGACCAGGTGGCCCTCTTCCTCAAGCACGTGTCGGTGTCGATCTGCGTGGCGCTGGGCGTGTCGCTCCTGCTGTCGCTGACGGTGGTGCCGCTGTTGACGGCCCGCCTGCGGCCCCCGACCGGGGACGAGACGGAGGCCCGGTGGGTGCAGTGGCTCACCCGGCACTACGGGACCCTGCTCGACGGGTTGCTCCGGCGCCGCGGCGTGGCGGGCCTCCTCATCCTCGGGCTCCTGCTGAGCGTGGCGGTCCCCGCGGGCCTGGTGACGCAGGACTTCTTTCCAAACGACAACAGCGAGCGGGAATTCCGGCTCTTCTACCACGTGACCGACACCTACACGGTGGACCGGGTCGAGGCGGCGGTCGACCGGGTCGAGGCCTACCTCTTCGCGAAACGGGACACCCTCGAGATTGCGTCGGTCTACAGCTACTACCGGGCCGACCACGCGATGACGACCATTCTCCTGACTGAGACCGGCCGACGCGCCGTCGAGGCGATTCAGGAGCAGGTACGCGTGGAGCTGCCGCCGCTCGCCATCGCGCGGCCCTCCTTTACCTGGGAGAACGAGGGCGGCGGGGAGGCCCTCCGCGTGACGCTGCGGGGCCCCTCGAGCGAGGTGCTCGCGGGGCTGGCGGAGACGGTGACCCGGCGCCTCGCGGCCGTCGAGGGCCTGCAGGACGTGCGCTCGGAGGCGCGCCAGGGCGAGCAGGAGGTACGGGTGGTGGTGGACCGCCGCCGGGCGCACCGGTACGGCGTGTCGAGCGACGCGGTGGGGCAGACCGTCGCCACCGCCCTGCGCGGGCACCCGCTCCGCCGCTTCCGCACGCCGACAGGCGAGGTCGAGATGCGCCTGCTCTTCCAGGACGCCGACCGCCAGACCCTCGATCAGCTGCGCACGCTCTCGCTGCTGCGCCCCGACGGCGACGGGCCCGCCCTGCCCCTTGCCGCCGTGGCCGACTTCCAGGTGACACGCGGCCCCCGCACCATCGAGCGCGAAAACCGGGCGACGACCGTGGGCGTCACGGTGGGGCTCGGCGACCGGCCGCGCGGAGAGGCGGAGGCCGCCATCCGGGCGGCGCTCGCTCCCCTCGACCTGCCGGCCGGCTACTCGTGGGGGTTCGGGCAGCGCTCGCAGGAGGAGGACGAGCAGCAGGCCACGATGATGATGAACCTGCTTCTGGCGCTCGCGCTCATCTACCTCGTGATGGCCGCGCTCTTCGAGTCGCTGATCCACCCGGCCGCCATCTGGACCTCGATCGTGTTCGCGATCATCGGGGTCTTCTGGTTCTTCCTGGCCACCGGTACGACCTTCTCGATCATGGCGTGGATCGGGGTGCTCATCCTGATCGGCATCGTGGTGAACAACGGCATCGTGCTCATCGACCACATCAACACGCTCCGGCGCTCGGGCCTGGCCCGCCACCCCGCCATGGTGCGGGCCGCCCAGGAGCGCATGCGGCCCATCCTCATGACGGCGGCCACGACGATTCTGGGGCTCATCCCCCTCTGCCTCGGCACCACGCAGGTCGGGGGCGACGGGCCCGCCTACTTCCCGATGGCCCGCGCCATCGTGGGCGGCCTGGCCTTCTCCACCGCGATCACGCTCCTGATCCTGCCGGCGGTCTACCTCTTCTTCGACGACCTGCGCGTGTGGGGACGGGGGCTGGCCCGCTCGGTGGCGCGTTGAACGGCACCCTTCGCTCCTTTGCCGTCACGCGTCGGCGTGCTCGGCCCCGTACCGCCAGGCGAGGTACGCCATGAAGCCGGGGCCCACGCGAAGCGCCGCCTCGTCGGTGGCGTAGGTGGAGGTGTGCAGGCCCTGGTCGGTCCCGGCGCCCAGCTGGTAGAAGGTGCCGGGGCGCTCCTGCAGGACGTAGGCAAAGTCCTCCCCGGCGTACCAGCGGTCCGCCTCGACGACGCGATCGGCGCCGACGTAATCGGTGGCGGCCTCGCGGACGAGCGCCGTGGGGGCCTCGTGGTTGTAGAGGGCGGGGTAGCCGACCCGCATCTCCACGTCGGCGGTGGCGCCGTGGGCCTCGGCGGTGCGGGTCGCCACGCGCCGGATGAGGTCGTGCGCCCGGGATCGCCAGTCCTCGCCCATCGCCCGGAAGGTGCCCTCCAGGCGCGCGGTATCGGGGATCACGTTCGTCGCGCCGTCGGCCACGAGGCGGCCGATGGTGAGGACCGAGGGGACGCCCGGCGGGCACTGCCGGCTGATGATCGACTGGAGGGCACCGACGATCTGGCTGGCCACGTAGGTGGCGTCGGCCGCGACCTCGTGCGGCGTGCCGGCGTGCCCCCCTTCCCCGTTCACGGTGACGTACACCTCGTCGGCCGAGGCCATGGCCCAGCCCGAGCGCACCCCGATCGTCCCGGCGGGCAGCCCGGGCTTTACGTGCTGCCCGAACGCGACCTCCGGCCCTGCAACGCCGTCGGCGTCGTCGAGCAGGCCCTCCTCGATCATGGCCTTCGCCCCGCCGGGCAGCCGCTCCTCGTGGGGCTGAAAGCAGAAGCGCACCTGCCCGTGCACGTCCTCGCGGTGCCGGGCCAGGATCAGGGCCGTGCCCAGCAGCGAGGACGTGTGGACGTCGTGCCCGCAGGCGTGCATGACCCCTTCGTTCTCGGAGGCAAAGTCGAGGCCGGTCTCCTCCTGGATCGGCAGCGCGTCCATGTCGCCGCGCAGCAGAAGCGTGGGGCCCGGCTGACGGCCGTCGAGGGTGGCGACGACGCCGGTGCCGAGGCTCGAGGGCACACCGGTCTGCACCCGAAGGTCGAGGGCGCGCAGCCGCTCGGCCACCCGGCGGGCCGTCTCGTGCTCCTCGCCGGAGAGCTCGGGGTGGCGGTGCAGGGTGCGGCGCAGCTCGACGACCTCCGGAAACACGTCGTCGGCCGCGGCCTTGATGGCGTCGATCATGGCAGTCGGGGCACGGTTGAGTAGGACGGCACGGTGCGTCTGCGCCTACCGCCACGGGGGAGGCGTGGTTCGGGCGACGCGCCCCTCATCGCGACGGCGAACCGCACCGGGCCTCCGACCGGTATACGCAACCGCCGACGCCGTGCCCCGCCTCCCCCAACTGGTCCGTTTCGACCCATGTCCCGCGTTTCTGCCCGCGCCGCTCGGCTCCTGCTCGCACTGATTCTCCTCGGCGGCGGCCTGGCGGCCCCGGGGCAGGCCCAGGAGCCGGCGCCGATCTACGACGAGGCGGCGGTGCCCGACTATACGCTGCCGCCCCTCCTGACACGGCCGAGCGGCGACTCGGTCCGGACGGCCGAGGCGTGGTGGACCGCGCGCCGCCCCCGGCTACTCCGGCAGTTCCGAACGCACGTCTACGGCGACCTCCCGCCGCTTCCGCCCGCGTTCCGGGTCGAGGCGCACGGGGCAACGCCGGACGCCCTCGGCGGGGCCGCCACCCGAAGGCAGGTGACCCTCCACTTCACCGACCGGCCCGAGGGCCCCGAGCTCGACCTGCTGATCTATCGGCCAAACGACGTCGACGGCCCGGTCCCCGTGTTTGCGGGCCTCAACTTTGCCGGCAACCACACCGTGGCGGCCGCGCCGGGCATCCGCCTGCCCGACGGCTGGGTGCCGGACTGGGGCGACGTGCCGTCCGACAGCGGGCGGGCCGTGGCCGCGGCGCGGGGGACTCGCGAGCGACGCTGGCCGGTCGAGCAGATCGTCGGGCGGGGGTACGGGCTGGTTACCGCCTACTACGGCGACCTCTTCCCCGACCGGGCGGACGGATTTTCGGAGAGCGTCTACCGGCTCGCCTCCGACTCCGCCGGCCTGGACGCCGGCGGGGGCGATGGGTCGGCCATCAGCGCCTGGGCCTGGGGCCTGCACCGCATGATGGACTACGCCGCACGGGCCGACGCCCTCGACGACGACCGGGTGATTGCGGTCGGCCACTCGCGCCTCGGGAAGGCGGCGCTCTGGGCCGGGGCCACCGACCGGCGCTTCGCCGCGGTCCTCGACAACGCCTCCGGCGCCGGCGGGTCGGCCCTCTTTCGCCGCCGCTACGGGGAGCGCGTCGTCCACCTCGACCAGTCCTTTCCGCACTGGTTCTGCGACACCTTCGGCCGGTACCGCGAGAACGAGTCGGCCCTGCCCGTCGACCAGCACCAGCTCCTCGCCCTGATCGCGCCGCGCCCCCTCCTCGTGAGCCCGAAGAGCGAGGACCGGTGGGCCGATCCCCGCGGCATGGTGCTGTCGGCCCGGCACGCCTCCCCCGCGTGGCGACTCCTGGGGCAGGAGGGCCTCGCCATCGACACGATGCCCGCGCCGGGCACGCCCGTCCTGAGCCGGGTCGGGGCCTTCCTGCGGCCCGGCGAGCACGACCTCCTGCCGGCCGACTGGGCCGTCTTCCTCGACTTTGCCGACCGGCACCTGCGCCCGCCGTCGCCGACCCGGTAGCCGCCCTCCTCCGGCGGCCTCCCCCGTCGGCGGAGAGTCCCTCTTTTCGACTGAACCTCCAATTCCCGGTCGCGTACGTAGAGATCCGACGACGTTCTTCCTCGTCATCCGCTCCGGTCTATGCGCCAGTTCGACGTCCCGACGTTTTACCAGAGCCCCATCATCTCGACGGTCCAGGACGCACGGGAGACCACCGATCCCCGCAAAAAGGATCTCTCGCCGTCGGTGATCGACTTCGGGCCGGTCCGCTTCAAGATCGCGCGCCACTTCGGCTTTTGCTTCGGGGTCGAGCAGGCCATCGAGATCGCCTACGAGGCGCTCGAGGAAAATCCCGACAAACGGATCTTCCTCCTCTCGGAAATGATCCACAACCCCCACGTGAACGAGGACCTTCGGGAGCGCGGGATCCAGTTTCTCCGCACCACGAGCGGGGAGCAGCTCATCCCCTTCGAGGAGCTGACCCCCGACGACGTCGTCATCATCCCCGCCTTCGGCACGACCCTGGAGGTGGAGCAGCGGCTCGAGGAGCTGGGCGTCGACACCGAGTCCTACGACACCACCTGCCCGTTCGTGGAGAAGGTCTGGCGCAAGAGCTCGCAGATCGGGGACGACGACTACTCGATCGTCGTCCACGGCAAGCGGTACCACGAGGAGACGCGCGCCACCTTCTCCCACGCAAAGGAGGAGGGGCCGGTGGTCGTGGTCCGCGACATGGAGGAGGCCGAGCAGCTGGCCGCCGTGATTCGCGGGGAGAAGGACACCGACTTCTTCTACGACTACTTCGACGACAAATACTCGGAGGGCTTCGACCCGTCGACGGACCTGCGCCGCCTCGGCGTGGTGAACCAGACGACGATGCTGGCGGAGGAGACCGCCGCGATCGCCGACCTGATGCGCGAGGCGATGATCGACCGCTACGGCGAGTCGGACGTGGAGGAGCACTTCGCCGACACGAGCGATACGCTCTGCTACGCCACCAACGAGAACCAGAGCGCGACGAAGGCCCTCATCGAGGACGGGGCCGACGTCGGCATCATCGTCGGCGGCTACAACTCCTCGAACACGAGCCACCTCGTGGAGCTCTGCGAGGAGTACATGCCCACCTATTTTGTGCGCGACGCCGAGCAGTTCGACGCGCCGTCGGAGATCCGGCACTTCAACGTGCACGACCAGACGGAGGTGACCAGCAAGAACTGGTTCCCGGCCGACGATACCCCGGTCGACGTGCTGCTGACTTCCGGCGCCTCCTGCCCCGACGCCCTGCTGGACGAGGTCGTCCGGAAGATCGTGAGCTGGTACCCGGACGCGAAGCCGGTCGAGGAGGCCCTCGCCCCCTTCGAGGAGACGGCCGACGACGAGGATGCGTAGGTGCCGTCCTCCTCCCCTCCTCTACGCCTCCTCGGTCAATGTCCTGGTACGAAGGCTGGTTCGACAGCGAGGCCTACGACCTCGTCTACGACCACCGCGACGAATCGGAAGCCGCCCGACTGGTCGACCTCGTGGAGCGCGAGGTGGCCCCGGCCGCCGACGCCCACATCCTCGACGTGGGCTGCGGCCGCGGCCGCCACGCCCGCATCTTTGCCCGCCGCGGCTACTGCGTGACGGGCCTCGACCTGTCGGCCGGGGCCATCGAAGAGGCCCGGCGGCGGGCCGACGCGGCCGGCCTCGACCTTCGCTTCGAGCAGGGCGACATGCGGACGCCGTACTGCGACGGCTGCGCCGACGGGGTGGTGAACCTCTTTACGACGTTTGGGTATTTCGAGACGGACGCCGAGAACCGGCAGGCCCTCGCGGCGATGACGCGGGCCCTGCGCCCCGGCGGCTGGTTCCTGCAGGACTTCCTGAACGCCCCCCACGTCGCGGACACCCTCGTCCCCTCGACGACGCGCACCGTCGACGGCGTCGAGATTCACCAGCGCCGATGGATTGAGGACGACCGCATCAACAAGGAGATCACGCTCACCCACAACGACACGACCGACACGTACCACGAAAGTGTGCGCCTCTACACGCCCGAGGAGCTGCGGGCCCTGTACGCGGCCGTCGGCCTCAGGATTGTCGACACCTTCGGGGACTACGACGGCCGGCCGCACGCGCCGACCAGCCCCCGCCTCCTGCTCTACGCCCGAAAACCGCCGGCCTGAGATTTTCGCCCGTGAACCTGGAAAGGGCCGACCGCCGACTGGATTTGCCCTCCTCCGATGAGGCTGTACTGCGTGTTTCGCATTGCGTAATCATGACCGCTTGCGTAATCATGACCGCGATCGACAGCCTCGAGGCTGCGCGGACCTCCCTCACCAACTCATGACTCTTTCCCTCATGACTCTTTCCCTCATGACTCTTTCCTCCCGGGAGCAGCCCCTTCCCGCCGTGTGGCCACTCCCCTCTCGGTAGGCCGCCACGCTCCCCTGAACTCGACACCTGCCCTTCCCAACGCGCCCCTGTCCATGGACGCCGCCCTTTCCTACGCCGAGGACCACTTCGATACGTTCACCGGAGAGCTCGAGGAGCTGCTGCGCATCCCGTCGGTCAGCACCGACAGCGCCTACGACAAGCACGTGCAGCAGGCGGCCGACTGGCTGGG
>Ga0207753_1000998_pt1 | contig 10105 bp, 8 predicted proteins | sample PonA233FremontCA_2_FD_187273 | JGI IMG/M metagenome (GOLD analysis project Ga0207753, IMG submission 187273) | Salt pond sediment microbial community from Fremont, CA, USA - Pond A23 Sediment 3 (SPAdes) | ecosystem: Environmental > Aquatic > Non-marine Saline and Alkaline > Saline | place: USA...
AGAATTGGGCCACCCGGGGTGGCACATATCTTAACGAATTTACAGCCACCAGTATGACTACCAAAGAGGTGAGCACGGCGCTGGATACCAGCACGGCGACTACCCCGACAGCACTGCTCAGCGCGGCGACCAGGTAGGTGGTCGTCTCGTCAGTCGCGAGCGTGTGGCCGAAATAGACGCCCAGAAACGCCGCGAGGAACACGGCCAGATACGGGACCTGATCCGGCGGCAACGTAAACGAGACACTGCCGAACCCGCTGATATCCCATAGGGAGGCCTCGAAGACGTTGAAGACGAGCAGTGCCAGCACCCCCATGCCGACACCGATCGACGCTGACAGCGCACCGACGAATTGTGTGACCGGCATCGCTTCCGGCATGGTGGGGAAGACTCGCACTAATCAGTATCAGTTCGCGGTACTGACGATCTTGATCACGTCGCCATCGTCGAGTTCGTGATTTTCACCGATCCGACGGTTCTCCCGGGCGTCGACGGCGTGGAGGTAGCCCTCGCCGATGTCTGAGTGAACGGCGTAGGCCAGATCAAGCGGCGTCGAACCAGTCGGGAGCAGGTGTGCGTCGGGGAGCATCCGGCCCTTGCTGTCGGTCCATTTCGTCTCGTTTTCGACCGGGTACGCCGTGATCCGGTCGAGCAGGTCGTAGACGACCGTATCGAGTGCCTGCTGGACACCGGTCCCCCCCCACTGCTCGAAGACGTCTTTCACCTGTTCGAGGCCCTCGCGTTGCTGGTCGCTGACCGCCTCGCTCACGCTGAAGGCGTCGTCGCCGGGGTCGTACTCGACCAGTCCCGCCTCGGCGCCACGCCGGAGCGCGAGTTCGCCGTCTGCGGTGGTCGGAACGACAGTGTCGGCCGCCTCGCGGAGCCGCTCGATGTTGCCCGCCGGGGCGATGTCGGCCTTATTCGCGACGACGATCAGGGGCTTCGTCTGTGCGCGGAGATCACTCGCGAGCGCCCGTTTCAGTTCGTCCGTCCACTCGCGGGGGTCGGCGGGGTACTCGATGTTCCGCAAGACGACCGCGATGTCCGCCTCCGTCGCGCCGACGCCGGTGAGCATCTCGCCGAGCGCGTCGTCGATGTCGAAATCCGGCGAGCGGGACTGTCGTTCGACCGACTCCCAGTTGCGCTCGATGATCGATGCCAGCCAGCGATCCATCTCGGTCTCTATGAAGTCGAGGTCCTCGACGGGGTCGTGTTCGCCGACCTCGACGGGTTCGCCTTCCTCGTTGGTCCCGCCCGAGGCGTCGACAACGTGCAAGATTGCGTCGGCATCGGTCAGTTCGTCGAGGAACTGGTTGCCCAGCCCGCGGCCCTCGTGCGCGCCGGGCACCAGCCCCGCCACGTCGAACAGTTCGACGGGGACATACCGCTTGCCGTCCTCGCAGTTGTCGCTGTCACAGCGGCGCTCGCGGTCGAGACAGGGACACCGCGTCCGGGCGTAGCTGACGCCACGGTTGGCGTCGATCGTCGTGAACGGGTAGTTCCCTACGTCCACCTCGGCCATCGTCGCCGCGGTATAGAACGTAGATTTCCCGGCGTTGGGCTTGCCTGCGAGTGCGAGAGAGAGCATAGGCTACGTTTCAGACTGGTAGCTATAAGAAACTGAAGAATTTCGTAGTGGTCTCAGTCGCTCTCGGACGGTTCCGGCCCCTCTTTCGGTGGTCGGCTCCCGTCGGCTGTCGGATCCTCGTCGCTGGTTTGGGACTGCTCGTCGCCGCCGGCACGCTCGTCCACGCGCTGCTGGGACTTTGTCTCCGGGACGACAGAGTCGTCGATGACCGGTTCGGAGACCATCGTCATCTCCTCCGTGGCACGGATGCCGCCCTCGACGGTCGCCTCCCGGTGGACCTCGACGTACTCACCGGAGACGTCGCCACGGATGCGGGCGTCCGGACCGATTCGGACCGTCCCCTCGCGGGTGGTCACGTTGCCGGTCACGTCGGTCTCGGCACCGACGGTGATGCCTTCGCGCGCCCGGAGACTCCCGAAAATCTCGTTTTGCCGGCCGACGACGAGCGACTCGGCGCGGATGTTGCCGTGCAGGCGGCAGTCGTCGCCGATCCGGCCCGGCGTCGAGACCTGCCAGGCGTCGTCGCCGACGCGGCTGCCTTTGGGGATCAGGACCGGGTTCTGCTCGCTCTCCTCGTCGACGAGCGATTCGACGAGCTGTTCGGCAGCTTCCTCCTTCCCGATGCGTAACAGTTGCGAGAGATACATGAACAGGAAGACGATCGTCGGCATCGGATCGCGGATGATGATGCGGCCGTTGGCGTCGAACCCCTCCTCGATCTCGACGTCGTCACCGATATCCAGATCGCCGGCGACCCGGAGTCCGCCGCCGATCGTGATCCGCTCGCCGAGGTACGCATCCTCCCCGACGAGGACGTTATCGGCCACCGTACACCACGTATCCAGGCGGCAGTCACCTTCGGCTTCGATGTGGCCGCCGAAATCGACGCGCTCGCCGGCGATGACGCTGGCCGCGCGGATGCCGAACCCGACGGTACTCTGACTCCCGATGATCACGTCTCCCTCCGTCACCAGATCGTGCTCCTCGACGTGGATTCCGTCCGGAATCACGAGTTCGTCGAGGGGGTCTGAACGAAACGTCGGCACAGCTACATACGCGTGTTCGGACGTATTAAACCCCGAGGACGCGTCTGACGGATGTCTGACGCATGGCTGACGACCCAAGCTCATATGTCCTCCCGAGCCCAGCTAGCGACTGATGAGTGAGGTATCTGCCGAGAGCCGTGCGGAGGCGGTCGTGGACGCGCTGGGGCTGTTGTACCACGACGATCTCGACCCCGAGGAGTTCATGCTCTTCCCGCAAGACAGCGGTGCCGTGATCGAGACCGACGCCGAGGTCAGCGACTGGCAAGGGACCGACGGCGGCCGTGCCGCCTTCGAGTGTCTCGTCCGGACGATCCTGAGCCAGAACACGAGCGACGCCGCGAGCAAGCCCGCTCACGAGTCCCTCCTGGAGCGGTTCGACTCCCCGGATGGTGATCTCGCGGAATCACTCGCCGAGGCGACACACGAGGCGGTCGTCGAACAGATCAGGTCCGCTGGGCTGTACAACCAGAAAGCGACGAAAATCATCGGGGCCGCCGGGTGGGTCCTCGAGGAGTACGGCTCCGCGGCGGCGTTCGATGAGTTCGTCACTGGCGGCGATCCCGAGCGGGTCCGCGAAACACTGCTGTCGATCGACGGCGTCGGACCGAAAACTGCCGACTGCGTGTTGCTGTTCGCCGGCGGGCGCCGAGGCGTCTTCCCCGTCGACACACATGTCCACCGGATCGCTCGCCGGATGGGACTGGCGCCTGCTGACGCGGACCACGAGGAGGTACGCGAGGCACTCGAAGAAGCCGTACCCGCCGGGAAGTGTGGCTTCGGTCACACGGCGATGATCCAGTTCGGCCGCGAGTACTGTTCCGCACAGTCGCCGGCCTGCCTCGACGATCCCGAAGCCTGCCCGCTGGCGGGACTGTGCGACCAGATCGGCGTCGACACGGTCGAGGGAACGGTCGTCGATCCGTCCGACGTGGAGTGAAGGTTTATACCGGAGAGGGCGACCAACTGCCCGCGTGCGCTCGCTCGTCGTCACTGTCGTGATCGTCGCTGTCGTCGCCGGGATCCATCCAGCAGCGACAGCACCCACAGCGGCGAGCCCCAACCACTCGGCCGCCGAGCCGGAGATCGTCGAACTCTACCCCGATCCGGTCGCCCACGACGACAGAGGGGAGTTCGTCACGCTCCAGTTTCCGGCGGGAACGGATCCAGCAAACTACTCGCTCGCGGACGACCAGGCCGAACTGTCGCTCCCTTCGGAGCGAACCCGCAACGCGACCGGAACCGATCGGGTGACGTTCTCTACCCACGTCAACGCTACCAGAAGACTGACGAACCGGACCGTGGTCGGGATCCCGGACCGACTGCGCCTCGCGAACAGCGGTGAGAGACTCCGTTTGCGCCGGCAGGGAACGGTCGTCGATACAGTCCAGTACGGCCGGACAATCGAGGGTGAACTGTACGATCCCGGTGACGAGGAGTGGACACCACTCGCCGCGACCGACTGGTCGGTCGTCACCGCCGAGGGTGGCAGTGTCGAGGCCTTTGTCCTCCCGGACGCCTCGGACCGGGTCGTCGAGTTCCTCGACGCGAGCGAGGAGCGGATATACCTCGCCGGCTACACGCTCACCTCGGAGCGGGTCGTCGATACGTTGATCGATGCAGCAGGGCGTGACGTCACAGTGGCAGTGCTGGTCGACGGATCGCCAGTCGGCGGCATGAGCGACCGTATGGCCGCGGCACTCGACGAACTCGCACGGGCGGGAGTCGACGTTCGCGCCTTCGGTGGCGAGCGGGCGCGGTACCGGTTCCACCACGCCAAATACGCCGTCGTGGACGGCCGTGCGCTCGTGACGACGGAGAACTGGAAGCCGGCAGGTGTCGGTGGGCGATCGAGTCGCGGGTGGGGGGTGATCACCGACCAGTCGCCGATCGTGTCCGCGCTGGTCGCAACCTTCCGGGCCGACACCGGCTGGGTGGACACGGTGTCCTGGCGCGAGTACGAACCGACGGTCGTCGAGGGTGACCGGGACAGAGCCACCTATCCGTCGGCGTTCGCACCGGCATCGACAGTCGTCGAACAGACTGAACTGTTGCTCGCACCCGACAACGCCGAAGGCCGGATCCTGGATGTCATCGACAGTGCCGACCAGTCACTCGAGATCGAGCAGGTTCGGATCGGCGACCGGTCGCTCCCCTTCCTCCAGGCAGTCATCGACGCGGCCGAGCGCGGCGTCGAGGTACGGATCCTCCTCGGGAGCGAGTGGTACGTCAAAGAGGGAAACAGGCGACTCAAACGCTGGCTCGAGGAACAAGCGGCTGCCGATGATCTCCCACTCGAGGTGCGACTCGCCGAGCCCGACGGGGCCTTCGGGAAAATCCACGCGAAGGGATTGATCGCCGACGACGAACAGGTCTTCGTCGGCAGTCTCAACTGGAACAACAACTCGGTGCGGGAGAACCGTGAGGTCGGACTACTCGTGGAGAGTGAGGCGTCGGCGACGTACTTCCGCGAGGTGTTCGATGCGGACTGGAAGCGAGACTCCGGCGACGAGCTCCCTCTCGGAATCGCGCTCGCCTGTCTGTTCGTCGCCGTGCTCGCAGTGCTTGGCGCGAGCAGACTCGAGTTTGAGTAGCGGTAGCAGGTCACACCGATTGGTATAAAAACAGCAGAATACAGACCCCCGAGGGGTCGAATATCCGTACGAATCTACAGCCACCAGTATCAGGTTTCCTCGGGGATCACTGCCGAACTCCCGAGTTCCTCGTCGATATCGGCGTCGGCCATCTTCTCGACGAGGGCGTCGATGACTGCTTCGCGCATCCCCTTGACGAACTTGATCGACCCCACGACCAGGTGTCCGCCGCCGCTGACGCCGCCGCCAGGGACTTCAGCTTTCAGTTCCGCGACCATCTCCGGGATGTCGAGCCTGACGCCGTCGGAGCGCAACACGGCGAAATCCGGACCGAAGCCGATCGTGATCACCGGATCACCGGTTTCCTCGACTTTCCGGTCGTGGATCTTGCCGGTCGTCTTGCCCGGTGCGGGGTAGGTGAAACGGCGGGCGTGGCGCTCGACGTCGATCCGGTACAGCCGGGCCCCGTTGTCGAGACTCTCCTCGGTGACGTGTTCCATCGCGGCGTCGAGCTGGTGGTCGACGTCCCGCTTGGCCCGCTCCGTCAGGAGGTCGACGATCCGTTCGTGACGGTCCCGGTCGTCGCAGTTCACGTTCAGCAGGTCGTTGACGAACTCGCGACCGTCGTTGTACTTCAGCCAGTAGGTCGCGTAGTCGAGTGCCTCGCCGATATCGCGGAGGCGTTTCTTCTCGTAGCCGGCCTCCCCTGCGAGTTCGAGGAAGTCGTCCATCACCTCGGCCTCCGAGCGGTCGGCGATGCCCGCGACCGCCGGAACGTGGCGCAGTTCGTCGGTGATCTCGGGATCGATCATCCGTGCGACCTCCACACACATCATCCCGGTCGTGATCCGGTAATCCTCGTCGTAGAGATAGGGGTTGACGTGGTTCTCGACGAGGTCCTCGACGGCCTCCGGATCCGGATGGTGGTGATCGACGACGAGGATCGGGACGTCGTAGTGTGCGAGATTCCGGTAGGCCGGCGTGTCCTCCTCGGTGCTCCCGTTGTCGAGCATCAGAAAGAGCGGGAGTTTCTGGCCGTGGCGTGTCTGGTTCTCGAGAGCGAAGTTCAGATCGCGCGTGACGTCCTCGAGTTCGTAAAAGGGTGCCTTGCTCGGCAGCCGTTTGAGGAGGTGTCGGGGCGCGTCGGGATCTTCCCAGCTGTCTTCGATGAACCGTTCGAGCGCGTACTGCAGCGGGACGCTCGCACAGAGCCCGTCGCCGTCGGCGTGGTGACGGATGCGGATCGGCCGGCCGGCGAGCACCGTCTCGCGGAGTCGCTCGGCGACCGCCTCGAGGTCGTCCCAGAGCTTCCCGAACGCCGGCCACTCGACGAGTGGCTCGATCTCGGCGGCGTCGGTCGCCGCCGTCATGCGCTCGGCCCGCTGGTCGGGGACGTCGGAGTCGGTCTCCGGGAGTGACCGGATACCGTCGACCTCGATCTGACGGTACGATTCGCGGGATTCGAGCGTCCCCGTGACGCGCACGGTCTCGCCGAGATCGATCTCCGGAAACGCACGGACACCGGCCTCCTCGAAGGCGGCACAGGGGAGGACACGATCACCGGTGCGGACCTGGAAGATCGTCGGGCCGCCAGTCTGTTTGATCTGGACAACCTCCCCGTCGAGGTGGACCTGCTCGCCGACCAGTTCGTTCAGGTCCCCGGTGAGCTTCCTGCCGGGACCGACGTGGCTGGTCCGGTACTCGGCGACCTGTACCTCGACGAAACTGACATCCCCGTCCTCCCGGATGTCGTCCAGTTCGACGATCAGTTCGTCGCCGACCTCGTACGTGCCGACGAGATTCGACGTGTGAACGAGCCCGGAGATGTGCTCCGAAACGTCGACAAAGACACCGTACTCGACGACGCCGTTGACAGTCGCGTGATACCGCTTGCCCTCCTCAACGTCGTCGATCGTACACTGGGAATCGAGATCGAAGACGACCGTGGTGGAACTATCAAAGTCGGTACCGTCATCCCCGGTACCATTGGGTGTAGACATATTGACCCTCTACGTTGTTTGATGGTTTTTAAGCTTCGATATACGGCTGGTGCTGGTGTCGGTCGGTATTCGGAATGCTTAGATGGCGGCAGGTCTCACTCCCGGTAATGGGAGCCTTTCGCTGTGCCGGTTCCGTTTTCGATCTCGAAGTCGCGAGCCCGTGCCCCGTCCGGAGCAGGCGACACCGGAGGGCGGAGGGATGACGCGGGTCGTCGCACAGGGGACGTTCGACATCCTGCACCCCGGCCACGTCCACTATCTACGGGAGGCGAAGTCGATGGGCGACAGGCTGTACGTCATCGTCGCCCGCCAGGACAACGTCACGCACAAGCCCGCACCGGTCGTTCCGGCGAACCAGCGCGTCGAGATGGTCGCGGCTCTAGAGCCCGTCGACCACGCACGGCTGGGGCACCCGAGCGATATTTTCGTACCGATCGAGGAGATCGACCCCGGTGTGATCGTCCTCGGCCACGACCAACACCACGACGCCGACGCGATCGAGAACCAACTCGCACAGCGCGGTGTCGACTGCGAGGTCCGGCGGGCCTCCGGCCGGAGCGCGGACGACGACGAACTCCTTTCGACGGGGGATATAATCGGGAAAATCGTCGACGAGCGGACCTAGCTGACCTCGATCGGCAGCGCGGGCGAGGTCCAGACCGCTTCGCCGTCGCTGACGAGTCGGAAGACGAGTTCGCCGGTACCCTCGGTCTGTCCGTTCATTTCGATGAACGTGCCAGTGGGCTGGACGGCGACGAGGGTCTCCGGTGTCTCCTCGGTGCGGTTGACGTCGAGCTGGAGTGATCTGTCTTCACCGATCGGGATCGCCTCTAGATCGGGGTTGTTCACTCGCAGCTCGTACGCCGACCACTCATCCAGCGGGACCTCCAGCGGGCTCTGGTGCCAGTGTTTCCAGTCCTCGTGCCAGTGAACCTCCGCCAGCCGGTCGCCACTCTGTGGATCGTAGATCTCCATCGGGAAGGATTTACTCAACACGTAGCCGTCGACCCGCTGGTAGGATTCGATCCCTTCGGAGTCGTCGCTTCCCCCGTCCCCGCCGCTGCCGGAGCTACAGCCGGCGACTGCGACCGCCCCGACCGAGACGATACCACCGAGATACTGTCGACGGTTCATATACATTGTATTAGGCTGTATCTATCGTGCACGCAGGTCTCTTTCGCGGTCTGACGGGCACCGTACACGAGCGGCCCGGATCAATCATCAGTCTACCTCCACTGTCACGGGCGGCATATCGAGGAAGGCGGTTTCGTATCCGCGGTGTCTGGCGACCTGGGGCGGGCTCTCGACCACGATATCGAACGTGTCCCCGGCAGCGAGGTCCGCGGTCAGTCCGTAGTGGTGACCCAGTTCGCTGTCGATGGTCTGTGTGAGTTTCCCCCCGATATCACCCTCGACTGACAGCGACATGTCGGGCAACGGAACCCGGTTGTACGGGGTCCGCGGCGAGACGAACAGGTAGTCGCCGTCCCCGGCCAGCCGTGACCCCGACAGGGAGCGAACGACGAACTCCGCCCCGTCACTCGTGTGCACACCGAGGGAAGTACCCGGGTACGAATCCGGGGCTGGCAGCCCGATACCGGGACCCATCCCGCCGTCCATCTCGTCCATCCCGCCACCGTGGCCCATCGGTTCCAGTGCGCCGGGTTCGCCCCACCGCTCCTCGTCGAGGTACTCGATCTCGCCGACGAGTTGGGCTTCGATCTCGCGGTCGAACTCGAAGGTAAACGTCGTCGTGGCACTCTCCTCGAAGCGGCCGCTGAAGCCGCCAGTTTTCCGGGCACCGATCGGGGCCACGCTCACCTCCACCGTGTACGTGCCCGACTCGACGAAGGGAACGTTGTCGCCGAAATGGAACCCCATCCGCTGTGAGATCATCGGCCAGGGCCGGCGGCGGTCGACACGCTGGCCGTCGCGCCGGACTGTCATACCGAGGCCGAGGTCGACCGGGATCATCGCACCCGTCTCGCCATCCCAGACGGCGAACATGAAGTGCAGTCCCGGCGAATCCGGCTCGTTCAACACCGGCTGGTCGTCGTTGCCACGCATCAGCCAGAACTGGTGCTGGGTAGTGAAATGTGGCAGCAGTACGTACTCCCCGGCCCGGACCGTCTCCAGCATCCTCACTGGCGCCTCGTGGGTCGGGAGATAGACGGCGTCCGGTGGGTTCTCGACCTCCGGAGCGCCGCTGCCGGGGACGTCGTTCTCCGAGATAACCTCGGGAGTCGACTCCCCGTCGTCCCCGAAACAGCCGGCCAGTCCGGCAGTCGCCGCTGTGCCTGCGGCGAGAAACGCCCGCCGCGAGAGTCGGTTCGCCGCCGTGTCGTCTGTTCCGTGTTGCATACTAGAGCCCTGGTAGTGACCGCTTCGTTCGTGGCGGCACGAGGAAGTTCCCCCGTCGGTTCGTGAAGATGTACTGCAGGATGCCGTTGTTGTGGGACTGCCCGACGCCGCTGTCGAGATCCTCGCCGGCCATCGCCTCTCTGACGCGGACGAAATCCTCGATAGTCCGCTGGTGGGAGAGGAAGTGGATGCCCGGAAAGTCGCCGTCGACGGTGTTGAAATCCCGTCGCAACAGCGGTGGCGTCCCGTCCTCGTCGCGTGCCCGGGCGGCCTTCTGTGCGTGGCCGACGACCCCCTCGCTCGCGTCCGCAGCTGTCCGGTCGACGAACTGCTCGATGTCGGTCGAGTTGCCGAGTTCGTCACCGACGCCGGGAACCATCCCCCGCTCGGCGTGTGCCGGGCTGAAAAGCTGTGCGACCCGGAGGAAGTGATCGTCCTGTTCGAACCAGCTCCGGAGCTGGAGATCCAGCGACTCGATCTGTGTCGTCGTCCCGCCGGCGTAGGGGCCGTCCTGGATCG
>Ga0207753_1000999_pt1 | contig 10103 bp, 4 predicted proteins | sample PonA233FremontCA_2_FD_187273 | JGI IMG/M metagenome (GOLD analysis project Ga0207753, IMG submission 187273) | Salt pond sediment microbial community from Fremont, CA, USA - Pond A23 Sediment 3 (SPAdes) | ecosystem: Environmental > Aquatic > Non-marine Saline and Alkaline > Saline | place: USA...
AGCGACCATCGCCGGACTCATCAACACGGTGCGACCCTCTTTGCTGCCCTGTCGGCCGACAAAGTTCCGGTTCGACGAGGAGGCACACACTTCGTCGCCCTCCAGCGAATCGTCGTTCATCGCCAGACACATCGAACAGCCGGCTCTGCGCCACTGGAAGCCGGCGTTGATGAAGACCTCGTCGATGCCGCGAGCCTCACACTCCTCGCGGACGGTCTCGGAACCGGGAACGGCGAGTGCGCGCACGTCGTCGTCGACGGTGTGACCCTCCAGAATCTTCGCGGCTTCCGCGAAATCCGTGACACGACCGTTCGTGCAGGTGCCGAGGAACGCCACGTCGACGTTGTAGCCCAGCATCGATTGGCCGGGCTCGATATCCATGTGATCGAGAGCCTGCTCAGCAGCCTCCCGATCCGTTCGAGCCTCGAAATCCTCGGGGTCCGGGACGCTGTCGGTGATCTCGATGACCTGTCCGGGGTTGATCCCCCACGTGAGTAACGGGTCGATGTCGTCGGCGTCGACGGTGACGACGTCGTCGTACTCGGCGTCGGCGTCGGAACTGACCGACTCCCAGTACTCCTTGCGCTCCTCGAAGGCCTCGCCGTCGGGGACGTACTCCCGTCCCTTCAGGTACTCGTAGGTGGTCTCGTCCGGGTTGATATATCCCGCGCGAGCCCCGCCCTCGATGGACATGTTACAGACCGCGAGTCGGCCCTCCATGTCGAGGGCTTCGATGGCCGGCCCGCCGTACTCGTAGACGTGGCCGACGCCGCCGTCGACACCGAGATCCTGAATGATCTTCAGGATGATGTCCTTGGCGTAGACGCCCTCGCCGAGTTCGCCCTCGACGTTGATCCGGCGAACCTTTTGCTTATCCGCCGCGATACACCCGGTCGCAAGCACGTCGCGGATCTGGCTGGTGCCGATGCCGACGCCGATGGAGCCGAAGGCTCCGTGAGTGGCCGTGTGGCTGTCACCGCACGCGACGGTCATCCCCGGCTGGCTGAGGCCGAGTTCGGGGGCGACGACGTGGGTGATGCCCTGCTTGCCGGATTCAAACCCGAAGAACGTGATGCCGTTCTCGCTGGTGTTGCGCTCCAGGGCGGAGAGCATCTCCTCGCTTTGGTCGTCGGTCAGCGGTCGCTCCCGCTTTTCGGCCTCGGTGGGCGCGATGTGATCGGTCGTTGCGAAGGTCTGATCCGGGTACGCGACCTCGAGGTCGCGCTCCCGGAGCATGCCGAAGGCCTGCGGGCTCGTCACCTCGTGAACGAGATGGAGGCCGATGAACAGTTGATCCTGTCCGCTCGGCAGTTCGGCTACCTTGTGCTTCTCCCACACCTTGTCGTACAGCGTCCGCTCACTCATCGCCGTCACCCCTCGTCGTGTCTGCTTGTGGTACTCTCATCTGTCAGTCGTCCGCGGCCGCCTCCGCGGCCTCTTCGCCCTCGTCTCCCCACGCGAACAGGTCGCGCAGCGGCTCGCCCACCTGCTCGATGTGGTGGTTCTCCTCGGCGTGTTTCAGCTGGGTGTAGGACGGCCGCCCGGCGTGGTTCTCGGAGACCCACTCCGTGGCGAAGGTGCCGTCCTGAACCTCCTCGAGTAGCTCCTCCATCGACTCCCTGACGTGGTCGTCGATCACGCGATCGCCGCGGGAGAGTCCGCCGTACTCCGCGGTGTCGGAGACCGACTGCCACATCTCCTCGTGGCCGCCCTCGTACATGAGGTCCACGATCAGCTTCAGCTCGTTCAGACACTCGAAGTACGCCATCTCCGGGGAGTACCCCGCGTCGACCAGCGTCTCGAATCCCGTCTTCACCAGGGCGGTCACGCCGCCGCACAGCACCGCCTGCTCGCCGAACAGGTCGGTCTCGGTCTCCTCGCGGAACGTGGTCTCGATCACGCCGGCGCGTGTACACCCGATGGCGTGAGCGTACGCCATCCCCTCCTCGCGGGCGTCGCCGGTCTCGTCTTGGTAGATCGCGAGCAGCCCGGGAGTCCCCTGGCCGGCCTCGTAGTTCCGCCGGACCAGGTGGCCGGGCGACTTCGGCGCGACCATCGTCACGTCAACGTCCTCGGGAGGTTGGATCTGGTTGTAGTGGATGTTGAACCCGTGGGCGAACTGGAGGGTGTCGCCGGGGTCTAACCCGCCGCGGATGGCCTCGAACACCTGCGGCTGGACCGTGTCGGGAACCAGCACCGACACGATGTCGGCCTCGGCGGCCGCCGCCGCGGGGGTCGCGACCCGGAGGCCGTCGTCCTTCGCCGCCGCCCGTGACGACGAGCTCTCCCGGAGGCCAACCACCACGTCGACCCCGCTGTCGGAGAGGTTCTGGGCGTGGGCGTGCCCCTGGCTGCCGTAGCCCAGGACCGCGACCGTCTTGTCGTCGATGTGTGAGCGATCCGCGTCGTCGTCGTAGTATACTGTCGTGTTCAGATCTGTCATTGTGTGTTCGTCGGTCGCGTCGGTTCGTTCGCGGTTCCCGGCTTCTCGCCGGGGGCGGTGGCCTGGTTGCCGCGGGCCAAGGCGGTGTACCCGGTCCGGGCGATCTCGATGATGCCGAACTGCCGGAAGGCGTCGATCGCGTCGTCGATCTCCCCCTCGTCGCCGGTGAGCTGGACCGTGATGGTCTCGGCGCCGGCGTCCAGCGTCTGCCCGTCGTACATCTCGGTGATCGCGTGCACCTTGTCGGGCTCCGATCCCTCGACTTTCAGGAGCACGAGCTCGGTCCGCACCGCGTCGGGATCGAGCTCCCCCACGGTGATGACGGGCTTGAGCTTCCCGAGCTGCTTCTCGATCTGGTCGATGTCGGGGTCGGTCTCCTCGACGACGATCGTCATCCGGGAGTGACCCTCGACGGTCGTGGGCCCGACGGTGAGGCTGTCGATGTTGAACTGCCGCCGGGAGATCAGCCCCGAGATCCGGGAGAGCACGCCCGGCTCGTCTTCCACCAGGGCCGAAAGCACCGCCCGTCGCGGCTCGTGTTCGGCCTCCGCCTCGGGGTCGATCCGGATCCCCTGGGAGTTCCGGCGGCCCTCGGGGTGCGGCCGCTCCTCGGGAGCCGGGCCGGCGAGCCCGTGTTTCGGTGGGCCCTCCCGCCCGTCGGACTCGGCTCCGGTTCCGTCGTCGCCCGAACTCATAGCTGGTCCTCCGTGAGGGCGAACTTGCCGTTGGCGCCGCCGGAGGGGACCATCGGGTAGACGTTCTCCGCGGGGTCGATGTGGAAGTCGATCACGGAGGGGCCGTCGTAGGCCAGCGCCTCGTCGACGGTGTCGGCAACCTCGTCGTAGCCGTCGACCCGCCACCCGCGGGCGCCGAACGCCTCCGCGAGCATGTCGAACTCCGGACACCATCCGTACTCCGCGGCCATGCGCCGGCCGTCGAAGAAGGCGTCCTGCCACTGCCGGACCATCCCGATGTACTCGTTGTTGAGCACCGCGACGGTGATGTCGAGTTCCTCGCGGACCGCGACCGACAGCGACTGGATGGTCATGAGGAACGAGCCGTCGCCGTCGATACAGACGACCTCCTGGTCGTCGTCGGCCGCGATCCGGGCGCCGACCGCCGCGGGGAGGCCGTAGCCCATCGTGCCGAGCCCGTGACTCGACACCCACGTCCGCGGCTCGGTGAACGTCCAGTACTGCGACGCCCACATCTGGTGTTGGCCGACGCCGGTGGTGACGACGGTGTCGTCGGCGGTGGCCTCGTCGAGCACCTCCACGACGAACTGCGGTTTCAGCGGCTCGTCGTCGGGCGTGGCGTAGTCCATGGGGTACGCCTCCTTCCAGGTCAGACACTGGTCGCGCCACCCGGCGGCGTCGGGCGCCCGGTCGACCGCGTCGTCGAGCTGGTCGAGGACGGTCCCCGCGTCGCCGATCAGCGGGTAGTCCGCGCGGACGTTCTTCGAGATCTCGGCGGGATCGATGTCGACGTGGATGACCTCCGCCTCCGGCGCGAAGGTGTCGACGCCGCCGGTCAGCCGGTCGTCGAACCGGGTCCCGACCGCGATCAGCAGGTCGGTGTGGGTGATCGCCATGTTCGCGTAGCCGGTGCCGTGCATCCCCGCCCACGACAGGCACAGGTCGTCGTCCTCGGGGAACGATCCGATCCCCGGCATCGTGGTGACGACCGGGATCCCCAGCGTCCGGGCGAACGACCGGGCCTCCTCGACGGCGTCGGCCTTGATGACGCCGCCGCCGAAGAGCAAGAGCGGGCGCTCGGCGGCCTCGATCACGTCGGCGGCCTCGTCGACGTTCGGCTGGTCGGCGACGTACTGCGGCCGGGTGGTCTCCGGCGGCTCCGCCGGGCCGGGCTCCGTGTCGGTGTCGCCCAGCGTCACGTCCTTCGGGAGATCGACGAGCGTCGGCCCCGGGCGCCCCTCGCCGGCGAGCGCGAGCGCCTCGCCCACCGTGTCACCCACGGTGTCCGGGTCGTCGGCGAAGTAGTTGTGCTTCGTGATCGGCGCGGTCACGCCGGTCGTGTCGGTCTCCTGGAACGCGTCGGAGCCGACCATATCCGACGGCACCTGCCCGGTCAACGCGAGCAGGCCGTCGGAGTCCATGTTCGCGTCGGCGATTCCGGTCACGAGGTTGGTCGCGCCGGGGCCCGAGGTCGCCAGGCAGACGCCCGGCCCGTTCCGGACGACGCCGAACGCGTCGGCGGCGTGGGCCGCACCCTGCTCGTGGGCCATCGTGACGTGCCGGATGTCGGAGTGGTACAGCGCGTCGTAGACGGGCATTATCGCGCCGCCCTGGACGCCGAAGGCGGCCTCCACGCCCGCGTTCTCCAGCGCGTGGATCACGGATTCGGAGCCGTTGGTCGCGGGCTCGAACGTCTCCGGGTCGGTCGCGTCGGCCGTCCCCGCTTCGGGGTCGGCGTCGGCCTCGCCGTCAGGCGAGCGTGCCTGCTTACTCATCGGCGCTCACCTCGGGCTTTCGGTGTCGTCTGTGTGCGATGCGTCGGGGTCGGTCGTGCGGATCTGGCGTGGTCCATAGTCGGTGTGTGGGGATCGGTGGTCGAGCGAACGGCGGTCGGCGACGGGGTCGGGAGAGAAAGGCTGTATTGGGGGCTATGGGGCCCCTACTACGATCCGGTCCCGACCGATCCCGGTCGGGTCGGTACGGCGCGACCGCGGCGTGGACGGGGCTGCCCGGCGGGCGGCCCGTGCGTCGATCTGCCGGCGTCGCGTCATACGTGGAAGGTTCCGCGCGGTCGTAATGAACGTTTCGCGATCGGTCGTCGCCGCGGGCCGTCGGCCGGGGCGGCGTTCGCAGTCCGGCGACCCGGTCGCTCGGCCGGGTCGACCGGCGGTGCGCGTGCGATCCGAGACGAGCGCACGCCCGCGGCTCGGCGGCCCGAGCACCCGGGGCGCTCGCCATCAGGCCGTGACCTCCCCGTCGTCGGCGCGGTCGACGCCGACCTCGCGGGCGAACCCGGTCAGCACGTCGACGGTGACCCGCTCCTTCTCGGCGCCGTAATCCTTCACGCGGCGGGTGACCTCGCGCACCTCCGCGTCGGTGGGCGCGAAGCCGGACTCCACCAGGCGCTTCCGGACCGAGTGGGTCCCGGTGTGCTTCCCGAGCACGAACTCCCGTTGGGCCCCCACCATCTCGGGGGTCATCACGCCCGGCTCGAACGTGTCGGTGTTCTCGATCACGCCCGCGGCGTGGATCCCGCTCTCGTGGGAGAAGGCATTGTTCCCGACCACGGGCTTGTTCCCGGGGACCGGGATGTCGCTCGCCTCCTCGACGATCCGGGAGAGCTCCGTGATCCGGGTGGTGTCGATCCCGGTGTCGACGTCGTACAGCGACTCCGCCGCCATCACCACCTCCTCGAAGGCGGCGTTGCCCGCGCGCTCGCCGATGCCGTTGACCGACACCTGCGCCTGCGACGCGCCGGCCTCGAAGCCCGCCAGCGCGTTGGCGGCCGCGAGCCCGAAGTCGTCGTGGGTGTGGACGTCGATCGCGGCGTCGGTGAAGGTGCAGAGCTCCCCGATGAGGCTCGCGAACCGGGTCGGCGTCCCGACGCCGCAGGTGTCGGGGATGTTGACCCAGTCGACGCCGGCCTCGTCGACGGCGCCGATGATCTCCGCGAGGAAGTCCACGTCGGTTCGGGTGGCGTCCATGGGCGAGAACATCACCTCGACGCCCGCCTCCTTCACGCGCTCGACGCTCTCGACCGCGCGGTCGACCGCCTCCTGCCGGGAGGCGTGCATCGAGTCGGCGAGTTGGACGTCGCTCGTGGACACGAAGACGTGGACTAGTTCGACGCCGGAGTCGAGGGCGGCCTCGACGTCCGTGTCGACGACGCGTGCCAGCCCGCAGACGGTGGTGTCGGTCGCGGCTGCGATGTCGCTCACGGACTCGAACTCGGCCTCGGAGTTGACCGGGAAGCCCGCCTCGATGACGTGGGTCCCCATCTCGTCCAACGTGGCCGCGATGCTACGCTTCTCGTCGTAGCTGAACGAAGTACGTGGCGACTGTTCGCCGTCGCGGAGCGTGGTGTCGAAGATCCGTACGTTGTCGATCTCGGATTCAGTAATGTGGGCTAGTGTGCCCTGGAAGAACTCGACCAGCCGGGGTGTCCGACTGAGCCTCCTTGTCGTGAGACATTGTACCTGTACGGAGTCCGGATCCATATTAAAGCCTTTCGTGTCGCGGTCGGTACGGCTTCGATGAAGGTGGCTCTAGGGGGGCGACAGGGACCTCGGAAGCCCCACCCGAGGCGGGGCTCTGGTCAGCAACCGTGTATCCGAACGCGAGCGTTCGGAATCGGCGGAGGTTCATATACGAAGCCGAGGGGAATCACGCCCGGATGACTCGTCAAGGGCCCGCCGCCCCGTGCCAAGCGTATATGTGACGATGGACGAAATGGCCGCCGAACCCGACATGTCCGTCCGCACTTCCGTCGACGCCCTCCGCGAAATCGAAAACGGGGGCGACGTTCTCGACTACCTTCTCAACGCCGCGGGACTCAACTACGGCACCTTCGTCGAGATCCCGAGCGGGATCGAGCGAAACCAGGGACGGCACGACTGGTACGAGGCCCACCTGGTCGACGCGGACGGCGACGGCGTCGTCCGGTACATCGAACTCGGCGCGGGCGAGGACACGCCCGCGTTCAGCGATCTGAAGCGACACCTGAAACGACACGGCAGCCCGATCGACGAGCTGTTTACCCTGATCGCGTACCGGGAGGCCGACGACGGGCCGCTCACGAGCCCGCTGACCGAAGATCTCACCTTCCTCTCGGTCGAAGAGCAGTTCTCCGCCGAAGACGTAGAGGTCACCTTCGATCTGACGTATTTCACGATCAATCGGTTCGGGGTCGAGCCGGCGTACCTCGATTACCTCGACGATCTCACCGTCAGGTCGGGACAGGGCCGGTCCAGCCTCGCCGGCGACGTCGAGTCGGCGTTCTCGATCCGGGAGGTCACCCGGAGTTTCTACGAGGACTTCGGGGAGATCTTCCGGGCGGAACTCCAAGGCGCGATCCACGGGCTCGAAGATCCCGAAGAGCACCTCAACGCGTACACGCGGACGGTGGTGAACCGGGTGTTGTTCCTGCTGTTCATCGAGGAGAAGGGGTGGCTCGACGGCGACGTCGACTACGTCGAGAACAGATACGAGACGGTGGCCGCCGACCCGGAGCGGCACGTCTACGACGACCTCTTCGAGCCGCTGTTCTTCGAGGCGCTCTCGGAGGAGGGCACGACGGAATCGGAGCTACTCGGTCGAATCCCGTTCCTCAACGGCGGGCTGTTCGAGCGGAAGGACATCGAGGCGGACGTCGAGATCGACGCGACGTTCTTCGACACGCTGCTCAGCCCCGCGGCGGGCGACGACGGCGAGCCGGCGGGGTTCCTCCGGCGGTACGAGATCTCGCTCCGGGAGTCGAACCCGAGCGAACGGGAACTCGTTGTGGATCCGGAGTTCATCGGCCGGATCTTCGAGATGTTTATGCAGGACGACGAGCGGGCGGAGGTGGGCGCGTTCTACACGCCGAAGCCGATCACGGCGTACATGACGAAGAACGCGCTTAAACACCACCTCCTGGGGGAGACCGACATCACCCACGAGGACGCGGTGGCGCTTGTGAGCGACCATACCGCGCCCGAATCGGTGTCCGAGGCGGACCTTGCGGCAGTCGACGACGCGCTCCGGTCGGCGACGGTCCTCGATCCGGCGGTGGGCAGCGGCGCGTTCATCATCGCGATGCTGGAGGAGCTCGTGGCGGTCGCGGAGGCGGTCGACGAGCGCGCCGGCGACGATCGAAGCCGGTTTCAGCTCAAAGAGGGGTTCATCGCGGACACGCTCTACGGTGTCGACGTCGACGCCGGCGGAATCGAACTGTGCAAGTTCCGGGTGTGGCTCCACCTCGTGCAGGATCTCGACGCGGATCACGAGGAGTTCCTCGAATACAACGAGGCGTTCGCGCTGCCGAACCTGGGGTTCAACTTCTTCGTCGGGAACAGCCTTGTCGGCGAGCACGACCCGACGAACGTGGAGGCCGGACAGGAGACGCTGGTCGGCGGTCTCGACGACATGCTCGAGGAGGTCCACGAGGTCCGGTCGGCGTACCGGACTGCCCACGGCGACGAGAAGGATCGACTGGCCGACCGGTTGGACGAACTCACGGGCGAACTCGACACCCAACTGGCGATCGAGGAGGGCGACTGGATGGTCGACGTCGCTGCCGAGGCCGGGGAGACGTTTGCGTGGACCACGAACATTCCCGAGGTGATCCTCGACGGGGGGTTCGACATCGTGATCGGAAACCCGCCGTACGAGGGTCAGTCGAAGCAGGGGTACATCGGCGAACTCGCCCGGTTCTACGATGATAAGTACGATTTCTACCGGATGATCCCCCGGATGCGCCACGACCTCTACCAGAAGTTCACCACCCGGGGGTGGGAGCTGACGCGTGAGGGCGGGGTGCTCTCGTATATCACGAGCAACACGTTCTACACCATCGGGTCGAAGCAGACCACACGACAACTCCTCCAGCGAAATCAGCTCCTTGACCTGCTGCGTGCGAATCCGGACACGTTCGATGCGACGGTCGAGCCGGCGATCTTCACACTTCGAAAGCGGACCCCCGACGCGGCGCACACGTTCAATTATATCGACGCCTCCGAGACGGAGATCCGGGAGTACCGAGGCTTCGTCCGGGAGCTGGACACGGTCGAGCCGGGGACGGAACGGGTCGAGACGCTCGCAGTACCGGAGTCGGCCCGCGGCTACCGCGTCAGTACTCAGCTCTACAAGGACACCCTCCGGAGCGCGTTTTTCGAGCCGACGCCGACGAACCTCCGGCTCCACGACCGGTTTATGTCCCGGATCAGGGACCTCGCCGAAGCGTGGGAGCAGGAGATCCGCGACTCGGAGACGCTCGAGCGTAACGTCGAACGGATCCGGCGCGAGCACCTCGATGACCTCTCGGCGGGTGCCGTTTCGATCCTGGGGCTGCTGACCCTCGGCGGTCAGGGGCTAGCAACGGACAAGAACGCGAAATACATGGCGTTTCTCGAAGGGAGTGAGGAGGCCCTGGAGTTGTCGAAGCGAAATCCCGAGTTCGCGCACAATACCCGGAACGAGACGGCCTACAAGTACATCGACACGGTAATTACCGAAGACCGCGTGGCCGACAGGTCCGACCTATCGCCAGACGAGAAACTGAACGGCATCCCCGACTCACAGTCCGGGACGTGGGTTCCGATCGAGAAGGGATTCACGAGGTCCGAGACGTACTTCGACCCGAATCCGGAGTTCATGAACTGGTCGGGAGAGGCACACGAGGAACTCGAAGCCAACACCGGAGCGTATCTCAAAAACCTCGACTACAATTTCGAGCCGGGTGTGTTCGTCTCCGTCGGCGGGTTTGCGAACCTCCGCGCACGGTACACCGAGGGGCGGGTCATCGACCATACCGGCACGATCCTCACGCCGATCGACCGGGAGACGGTCTCCGAGAAGTATCTGGTGGGAATCCTCAACTCCGACGTCCCGGTGCATATCACCGAGAACTTCATCAACGCCTCGGGGATGGAGACGTCGGACCTCCGCCTCATACCGGTGCCAATACCGACGGAGACGGAGCGCAAAAC
>Ga0207753_1001000_pt1 | contig 10098 bp, 7 predicted proteins | sample PonA233FremontCA_2_FD_187273 | JGI IMG/M metagenome (GOLD analysis project Ga0207753, IMG submission 187273) | Salt pond sediment microbial community from Fremont, CA, USA - Pond A23 Sediment 3 (SPAdes) | ecosystem: Environmental > Aquatic > Non-marine Saline and Alkaline > Saline | place: USA...
ACGTTCCAGAGCTTACTGGCTGCGAACCCGAGCGAATCAAGGTCATCTTGCACCCGAGACTGGTTCAGTATGGAAGCAGTGTAGGTGCGTGTGACGACCGTTGCCCGAAATACGCACCGAGGAGTCTAGCTCGGTTCTCCAGATCGGAATCATTCTTGTCGGTGTCGGGATCATGTACGGTATCACACTTGTCAAACCGCTGCTCTCATGATTTGGAGTATCACTCAAAAACGGACAGCAGATCGTCGAGCGATTGCGTATTTAGTAAGATCGTCAAGCGCCTCTTTGGCATCCTTATCAAGTGAAACGGTCACACGATCAGTCGCCATACGCTACCGCTGTCATCCAGCACGTGAATGGTCAACTGTTCGCATAACTACTTGTAGGTTGATTAAAATAACACCCAACTGATTGAACCTCCTTCTCACTACAGCGACCGTGTACAGCACCCTTCTTATCCTTCCGTCTCTGGCGGCTCGCGGAGGTCGGGTGCCGGTAGGTTGTCCACTTCTGTATCGCCTAGGTCAGGGAGGTCACTCAACTGTCCAAGCTAATCTCCCCACGAACAGGCAGGCCTTCCATGTAGTGTTGCTCTAGTGGAAGCCGATATTTGCGGGATCGGTGTCGCGGTCGAACGTTATCTCAAGGATTCCATTATTGAGACTCCACTGTGCGGATTGGTCGTTGACGTACGACGGCAGGTCGACGCGCGTCACGAACGGACGAGGCTCAACGGCGGCAGAGATCGCTACGGTACGCCCATCGCATCGGATCTCGATGTCTTCTGCCGTGACATCAGGGAGGTCAGCAACCACTCGGATCTCATCGTCATACTCGTGAACATCAACCGGCGCTCCATCGCCACCGGTCATCCCAGCTAGCAGGTCCTCGATTCCATCAAACGCACCACCGAACGGATTCTCGTCATCGTCTGAGTTCCGTCTCATTATATTACAGACGGGAGGTACGCCGATAAGCCTTCGGCGCAGCGTCCGACTACCACTATCTATTAATCCTCTTCGTCCGTCTCAACGCGGCCGAGCGTGCCTGGACTCGGCCGCACGACCGATGCTCACTCTCGGAGGTCCTCGAGACGTCCGCCGAGCGTCGACCGAACCGCCGAGAGGTCGCCGCCGATGCGGACGATCTGGTAGCCGGAGTCGACCGCGGCCCGGGCTTCGGCGACGCTGTTTCGAATCCGGCCGATTGGGACGTCGGCGTCGAGACAGGCCTGCCGCGTTCGGTCTATCGCCGCCGCCACCTGTTCGGAGCTCTTTTCGAGGGGATCGCCGCCGGACATCGACATCGCCAGGTCCGCGGGGCCGACGAAGGCGAAGCCGAGTCGCGGGACCGCGAGGATCTCCTCGATGTTCCGGACGGCTCGCTCGTTCTCGATCATGGTGCCGACGAGCACCTCGCTGTCCTCGCCCCCGACGAAGCTATCGACGTACCCCTCCCAGTTTCCCGATCGGCCGACGCCGACGCCCCTGTCGCCGACATCGCCGTCGTACGCGAAGTACGCCGCCTGAACCGCTCGTTCGATCTCTGCGGCCGTTTCGATACGCGGGAGCAGTATCGTGCGCACGCCGGCGTCGAGGACCTTCCGAACGAGCGCCGGTTTCGGTTCGGGCAATCGGACCAGCAGTTCGATGTCGGCGACCTCGGCGGCCCGCGTCAGGTCCTCGAAGACGGTGCTGTCGTAGGGGCTGGGCCCGCCGTGTTCGAAGTCCAGCCAGACGAAGTCCAAGCCGACGCTTCCCAGCGTCTCGATCACGGTCGGCGAGAACGTCGCCGCGCTGGCCCCGAACACCGCGTCACCGTTCTCTATCGCCCGGCGGAACGCGTTTTCAGTTCGCATCGTCGCCCTCCGGTAGCCCGGCCGTGTTCACCGTCGATTCGGGCACGCCCCCCTCGTAGACGGTCCGGACGTTCGCCGCCGCCCGCTGGCTCATCCGAGCGAGTGCCGCGTCGGTCACGCCGCCGACGTGGGGGGTCAAGAGGACGTCGTCCCGGTCGTAGAGCGGGTGGTACTCGCCGGGCGGCTCCGACTCGAACGTGTCGAGGCCGGCGCCCGCTACGGCGCCCTCGTTGAGTGCCTCGACGAGCGCCGATTCGTCGACGACCGCTCCTCGCGACGTGTTGACGAGGACGCCGCGCTCGCCGAGCGCGGCCAGTTCCGCCGTCGAAACGGCACCACGCGTCTCCGACGTCAGCGGCGCGTGGATGCTCACCGCGTCGGCGCGGTCGAACAGCTTCGAAAGCGTTTCGACTCGCTCGATGCGGGGCGGCATGTCGTCGGGCGGGACGTACGGGTCGTAGACGAGGACGGTTTGATCCATCCCGCGGACGAGGTCGGCGACCTCCCTCGCGATCGCGCCGAAACCGAACAGCCCGAGCGTGTCCCCGGCGAGCTCGTGGCCGGTGAACGCCGCCCGGTCCCACCCGCCCGACCGGACGTGACTGTCGGCGGGCCGGAGCGTCCGACGCACACCGAACAGCAGTGCGACCGCGTGTTCCGCGACCGACCGCGCGTTCGCGCCCGGCGTGTTACAGACGACGATGTCGCGGTCCGACGCCGCCTCGACGTCGACGTTGTCGAGTCCGGCGCCGTGTTTCGCGATGACTTTCAGGCGGTCGGCCCGGTCGATGACGGCCGCGTCCAAGTGCGCGACCCTGACGATGACGGCGTCGTACCGACCGATGTCGGCAAGTGCGGCTTCCTCGCTGCCGTACTCGTCCATGCCCATACACCTGGCGAAGTCCGCGATGGAGTCCGGTCCCGAGGGGTCGATTTCATTCGGGATGAGAACGTTCCACGCCTCGTACATGGGGGTGCATCGCGCGACGCGGTGAAAAGTGTGCGCCCGCTGAACGGTTCTCGGACTGGGTGGCGAGAGTGATTGGCGGGGCGAGGGCTCGACTCTCGTGTGCCGTGGCCTCCGAACGGCCTGCGTCGTTCGGTACGTCCTCACTCGACCGTCCGTTGGGCGAGCGTGTGTCGGGCGAGCGTTCGAAAGTTCTCGAAGACGCGCTCCGCGGTGACGCTCTCAAAGGTGGTCGTTAAAAACACCCGGAGGGGCCTTCCAACTATTCGGGCGGAGCGTCCCATTCCGCACCGTTGTCCTGAGGTGAGTACCCCAGAATATCCCGCGTGTGTGAAAGATCGACCCAGGTTCCTTCGTTATCGCTGACACCCCAGAAGACGTCGAACCCAGGTTTATCATGACCGAGCAAGCGTTCGACAAGCTGACCGAGGTCGCGGTGCGAAAGCCACGTACACTTCAGGCGGTCCGCCATGTACCCGTACTCCTCGCTGTCGTGCTCCCACCATCCTTCGTCGACACCCATCTCCGCAAGCCCATACGGGTGATCGTACTCATCGCCGAGGACGGTCTTAATTCGGAGCGCGTAGAAGCTCGTCGGGTACTCTCGTGTGTTCGTCACGTATATCGGGTGGAGCTCACCGAGCGGGTTCTCCTGGCTCTCGACGAAGAGTCGTCCCACCGCTTCTCCGAATACTTTTGAGAGGCCGTAGAATGAGTCGGGTCGGACTGGGTCCTCGTGAGTGACCATGAGATCGTAGTCCGGGTCGTAAATGTCCGGAGAGAGTTCAATCTCGTACATTCCTACCGTATGGATGGATGACGCGAAAATGAACTTCTCCACCTCGGCTTCCGCGGCCGCTTGTAAGACGTTGTACGTACCGATGATGTTCGTTTGGAGAATTTTTTCCCACGATCCGCTGAGGTCGACGGCGGCAGCGAGGTGGATGACGGCATCGACATCATCGAAGTGACCACGGAGATTGTCTAGATCCGTAATGTCCGCAACGACTGTCTCTCGGTCAGGATGGTCTTCAACGTCGAGACACGTGAACTCGTACGCATCCGTATCCCCCAGCTGGTCGATAATCGCACTGCCGACTGTGCCGTTCGCTCCCGTAATAAGGACATTCATACGGCGTAAGGAGGGGAAACCATTATGAAATACCTTTGGGCGGCAGAATAAAAATACGTATTTAAAACCGTTTCTCCGGCTCCACAGTGAGTAGCCCGGCGCTCATGTCCTGATCTTCACGTTACCCAGTGTGAGCGAACTGATTCAAATTGTCGACACCCGGTTAATCGTCTAGGCGCGATAGGTGTCCCAGATCTCGTATACATTATCAGCGACTACACGACCAGATTTACAGATCAATGACCGTTGAGGAACGTATCCGATGTAATGATGTACCGATCAGCAGAAATCACCTACCCACACGTTTATTCCGTCTGGTATGGGAGGCAGTGGTATGGTAGACACTGGGGACCTCGAAATTTTCAGACACTCACTGAAGAGTGTCGTTGAGGAGATGGGCGTCACGCTCCAGCGGACCGCATACTCAACGAATATCAAGATTCGTCGAGACCACACCTGTGCGCTGTTCGATGCCGACCTCAGACATATTGCTCAACACGACATCGCTCCCCAACACATCGGATCGCTCGTCTCAGTCGTCCCACGAAACGTTCCCGAGTGGGAAGATGACCTCGAACCGGGAGATGGTATTCTTATCAACGACCCGTACAAGGGGGCTGTTCACCTCCCAGACGTGATGCTCATCTCCCCGTTGTTCCACGACGACGAGATCATCGGGTACGCAGCAAACTCAGCACACCATGTTGATATCGGCGGGGGCACCCCTGGTGGTATCCCAAATGATAGCACGGAGCTCTACGGTGAGGGCCTCATCATCCCTGGCGTTCACGCAGTGGAAGACTGGGAGTATGACGAAGACACACTCTCCTTCATCCTGCGGAATGTCCGCGAACCAAAGATGCGACGGGGCGACTATCAGGCACAACTCGGGGCGAACCGAATCGGTGAACAGCGGTTCGCAGAGCTTCATGAGGAAAACGGCCGCGAGAGCGTCGAGGCCTACTTAGATGAGTTGCTCGACTACACAGAACGCCGAGTCCGCGCCGCTATCGAAGAGCTCCCGGATGGGGAATATTCGGCGAGTGATGAGATGGACGGTGACGGTATCGTTGACGAACCTGTGGATCTTGTGCTCACGCTGACGGTCGATGGCGACGAGATGACTATCGACTTCACCGGGACCGCAGCGGAAAACGAGGGACCACTGAACTGTACACCCGCGATGGCGTTCGCAGGAACAATGGCTGTTATCATGGCGTTCATCGGTGAAGAGCTGCCGAAGAACGACGGATTCTACCGGCCGTTCGAGACAATAACTCCTGAGGGGACGATGGTGAACCCCTCCTACAACCGCCCAGTGGCAGCCGGCTGGGAGATCCCGATGCGGGCAGGCGATCTCGTGACGAAAGCGCTCGCGGATGCCGTCCCAGAACAAACTATCGGCGCGACGAAAGGGATGGTGTGTAACGTAGCGTACGGCGGATCCGACCCTCGAAACGGCGACGACTACGTTTACTACGAGACCGTCGCAGGTGGCTACGGTGGACGCATGAAGAAGGATGGGATGGACGCGGTACAGACACACTTCCAGAACACTGCGAACAGCCCTATCGAGGAATTGGAGGACGAGTTGCCCGTCTATGTACGGCGGTATGAACTGATTCAGGACTCGGAAGGAGCGGGCCGTCAGCGCGGTGGTCTCGGCGTCCGCCGCGATCTCCAGTTCTACGATCACGAAGCGTCGTTTTCGTTGCTCACAGACCGGACACGGTCCAAGCCGTGGGGTATCTTTGACGGGCACTCAGCTCGGCCGTCTCGGTTCTATCGAAACCCCGAAACGGCGGATGAGACAGTATTGGCGTCGAAGTCAACGACGAAACTCGATGTTGATGATGTCGCAAGCGTTCAGACGCCCGGCGGTGGTGGGTACGGGGATCCGCTGGATCGAGATCCCAGCGATGTCCTCGACGACGTTCTCGACGAGAAGGTCTCCACAGAGAAAGCTCGTGAGGAATACGGCGTCATCATCGAAGACGATCGTGTCAACGAAGAAGCGACTGCGGAGCGGCGTCGAGAACTCCGAGACAGTGCCGCGAATGGTACGGGTGAGAACGCGTGAGCGTGCGTATCGGTGTCGACACCGGTGGAACGTTCACCGATGTCGTACTGTATGACGTGGATGCGAATGAGGTGTATATCACGAAGACCCCATCCACGTCCCCGAACTTCGACCGAGGCGTGTTGAACGGTATCGACAAGATCCTAGAGGAAACCGAGACAGATCCGGACCGCGTCGAATTCCTCAGTCACGGAACGACGGTGGGAACCAACGCTGTCCTGGAAAACGAGATCCCGGATCTCGGACTTATTACGAACGAGGGGTTGCGTGATGTCTTGGAGATTGGGGACCAAACCCGCCCCGAACTCTACAATCTACAGGCGGACAAACCGCCCGCCCTGGTGGAGCGGCGTCACCGGCTCGGCGTCCAAGGTCGTATTGACTCGAAGGGGGATGTTGTCGACGAACTTGATGTAGGTGCCGTTCGTGAAGCGGTAAACAAACTCTCAGACTCGGATGTTGATTCGGTGATCGTCTCGATGTTGTTCTCCTATCTGAATGACGATCACGAGCGCCGGGTCGGTGAACTCATCGCCGAAGAAACCGACCTCAGCTACGCACTTTCTTCCGCCGTTTATCCAGAGACTCGCGAATACGATCGGACCGTCACTACGGTGCTAAACGAGGCGGTGAAGGTTACGATCCAAGACTACCTCGGTCGCCTCGATGCCGGGATCACAGAGCGTGGTATCGACGTGCCGTTGAACGTGATGCACTCCGGCGGCGGTATCTTTGGAACGGAGCAAGCGACGGATTTTGCCCTTCGCACCGTCCTCTCCGGGCCTGCCGCGGGAGCGGTTGCCTGCCGTGACGTCAGTCGTACGGAAGATCTTGAACACGCTATTGGACTCGACATGGGTGGAACGAGCGCGGACGTAAGCGTCGTTGAGGACGGCGATCTCGTTCGGTCGACAGAAGGTGAAATCAACGACCTGCCCATCAACACCCCGCTCGTCGATATCAACACCGTGGGAGCAGGTGGTGGGAGTATCGCATGGATAGACGCTGGGGGCGGACTGCGTGTTGGTCCGAAATCTGCCGGCGCAGATCCCGGACCGATCTGTTACGGCCGCGGTGGTACCGACCCTACGGTGACGGACGCCAATCTAGTATTGGGTCGTATTGACCCGAACGCGTTCCTCGACGGCGACATGCGACCGGCCATCGAGAAGGCTAAGGAGGTGTTTGCTGATAAGATCGCAGAACCGCTAGGGCTCCGCCTCGAGGAGGCGGCGATGAACGTCGTCAAAGTCGCAAATGCAAAGATGGCTCGCGAGTTGCGGCGCGTCACCGTCGAGCGCGGCCGCGACCCCGGCGAGTTCTCGCTCGTCGCGTTCGGCGGCGCCGGCCCGCTCCAGGCCGCCGAAGTCGCCCAGAACATGGACATGGACTCGCTCGTGATCCCTCGGAGCCCAGGCGTGTTCTCGGCGCGTGGGCTTCTGCTCGCCGACGTTCGGATGGACGAGTCGCGCGCGTACACCGGCGACGGCCTCGACGCGCAGCAGGCGGGCGCCGAGTTCGACGCGCTCGAAGCGTCGCTCACGGACCGGTTCACCGACCAAGGATTCGACGCCGGGGACCCGCTGGTGACCCGGCAACTCGATCTCCGGTACGCGGGCCAGGCGTACGAGCTGACCGTGCCGCTCCCCGGCGAGACGTTTACCGCGGCGAACTTCGAGGCGGGCATCGAGCGCTTCCACGAGCAACACCGGCAGCTCTACGGCTACGCGATGCCGGATGAGCCGGTGGAGCTCGTCACGCTCCGGGCGGCGGGGACCGTCGAGACGCTGCCGGTCGAGGATGAGGTGTCCGCTGCGGGCGGCGACCGGGGTCGCCGTGAACGCGAGGTGTACTTCGCGGATCGGGGGTTCGTGACGACACCAGTCGTCGACCGGCGTGCACTCGCCGTCGGTGAGACGGTCGACGGTCCCGCGATCCTCGAGGAATCGGGCTGTACGAGTCTCCTCCCGCCGGATATTACGGCGAAGGTCTCACCGGACGGAAACCTCCGTATCGACCTCTAGTACGGCGGGAATCCGGGGCGAGCGATGTCCGGATTCGTGCGCACGTCGAGGACCAACGGACCGTCGGGCTTCTCCGTGAGGAACTCGTCGAGGACGCCTAGGACGTCGGTCGACCGAACCGTTGCGGCGCGGGCCCCGAGCCCGCGAGCGACCTGCTCGAACGCTGGGCTCTCGTAGTCGGCGGCGGTCGCCCGGTCGAATTCGAGGTGCTGGCGGTGGCGGATGATCCCGTAGCTCTCGTCGTTCAAGACGACGAAGACGACCGGCAGCCGCAGCCGAACCGCCGTCTCGACGTCCTGAACGACCTGCATGAACGCGCCGTCGCCCATGTAGCAGACGACGTCGCGGTCGCGATCGGCGTACTGCGCGCCGAGCGCAGCGGGGAGCGCGTACCCCATCGTGCCGAAGTTCCCGTTCACGAGCATCTGGCCGCCCGCGTCGAGCTCATGGAAGACCGCTGGAAAGCCCGTGTTGTTCCCGGAGTCGACGGCGACGACAGCGTCGCCGGCGGTGCGATCGGAGACCGCAAGCGTGAGCGCACGAGGGTCTACGTACGGGCCGTCCGACCGCTCTTCGAACGGGATGACGTGCCCCCGTTCCGCGATAGTCTCTTTGACCCTGTCGACGCGCTCGTGGACCGTCTCGATGCGGTCTGCGAGCGTGGCGACGGTGGCGCGGGCGTCTCCGAGCACGCCGACCGTGGGATCGCGGTATCGTCCGAGTGCGTCGGGAGAGAGATCGATCTGAACGACGTCGGCGTCCGCGTAGAGCGCGCCATAGCGGGTGGATTTCCCCGAGAGTTGGGCGCCGACAGTGAGTACCGCGTCGGCGTCGGAGAGCAACGCGTCGTTGGCAGGCGTCATGAACGTGCCCGCGATCCCCGAGTGGAGCGGGTGATCGTGATCGAAGAGCCCCTTCGCGAAGTACGTCGTCGCGATGGGGGCGCCGAGTCGTTCCGCGAGTGTGGTGAGGGCGTCGGCGGCGGCAGACGCACGGGCGCCGCCGCCGGCGAGGATGACGGGACGGTCCGCGCCGTCGAGCACAGCCGCCGCGGCGTCGACCGTTTCGGGGTCGGGGTGGACGCGCTGGGCCGTGGACGGTCGTGGATCGTAGGCCTCGTCGGGGACGGCGTCCTCTTGGACGTCGCCGGGGAGTTCGACGATCGCGGGCCCACGTTCGGTCCGTGCCTTCGAGAACGCCCGACGCAGTGTCTCACCGATCGTGTCCGACGTCTCCGCCCGTGTCTGGTAGACCGAAATCGGGTCGGTGAACGTGATGTGGTCGAGATACTGGAGGGACGTCTCCCGGCCAGTGAATCCCGTGTCACCGACCAGGACGACGAGCGGGACGTTGTCGCGGTCCGCGGCCGCGATACCGGTCGCGCCGTTCGTCACGCCCGGCCCGTGTGTGAGCGTACAGACGCCGACTTCGCCGGTGGTGCGGGCGTAGCCGTCCGCCATCGAGACGGCGACCTGCTCGTGTCGGGCGTACCGGAAGCCGATCTCGTGGTCGTTCGTCGCGTCGATGAGGTGTGCGTTCCCCTCCCCGATGAGGCCGAAGAGGGTCGTGACGCCTTCGGCGGCCAGTGCGTCGAGTACGAACGTGCTTCCAGTCGTCTTGGTCATTGGTATCGGAGACTCCGACGGACGCCCCCGTCGCGCTGAGAGGACCGACAGAGTGTGACGACATAAGCGTTGTTCAGGCACACAGTGGGGTGTCACAGGAGTTTGGCCGTCTCCGCCCCGCGCTTTTCACTCCCGCCGCCGCGCCCTAATATTAAAACCGGCGTCGGCGAAGGTCGCGCTATGGGAGCACCCACACGCTACCGGACCAGTCCTCACGATCCCGTCGGCGACGCGCAGCCGTCCCAGCCCGACAGATCGCCGACGCTGACAGGTTGGTCACGAGCGAACCACATCCCAAACTCACCCGTCTATTAACGCACGGATGACTTACGGAGAATTGAGGAGAAAGCCCCGCCGTTCACGACGGGGATGAATCCGACAAACCCTACACGAACCACGTTCGACGTGCCGA
>Ga0207753_1001002_pt1 | contig 10080 bp, 6 predicted proteins | sample PonA233FremontCA_2_FD_187273 | JGI IMG/M metagenome (GOLD analysis project Ga0207753, IMG submission 187273) | Salt pond sediment microbial community from Fremont, CA, USA - Pond A23 Sediment 3 (SPAdes) | ecosystem: Environmental > Aquatic > Non-marine Saline and Alkaline > Saline | place: USA...
GTCGGGCCGTCGAGGACCGAGCCCGCTCCGATGCGCACCGGGGTGTCGTCGGCGTAGGCGGCCGACACCTGCTCGATGGCCGAGAGGGCGTCCGGCGTCGTCATGGTGATCTCGATGGCGGTGATGCCGCCCGCCCGGATGGCGTCGACCGTCCGCATCAGGGTGTCGGGGTCGTCCATCCGGATGATGGCGATGGCGCCCTTGTCCTCGAGGGCCTGGACGGTGTGGTGTCGCATCGCGAGGGGCGCTGGGTGAGCAGAAGAGCTAAGTAGGTCTAAAAAAGTACGTTAACGGCAGTCATTCTGAGCGACCGAGGCCATCCAGATGGCCACGGACGAAGGAGGGAGCCGAAGAATCTTCTTGAAAGCAGCGGACGCGCCTGGTCTCTCCCGTCTCTGCCATCCCGCCTGGAGATTCCTCGACGCCCCCGACAGCGGTCGGGGTCGCGGAATGACCGCTTCTTACAAATGTGTTTTCCCGGTTCTGCTTAGTTCTCGGACGAGGCGCCGAGGTTGTAGGTGTCGCGCACGAGCCCCACCGTGAGGGCCTCCATGATCTCGTGGGCCTCGTCCATCTCGATCTGGTGGCGGGCCACGAGCGTCGCCACGTAGTTGGCGTCGAGGCGGCGCGCGAGGTCGTGCCGGGCCGGGATCGACAGGAAGGCCCGGGTGTCGTCGTTGAAGCCGGCGGTGTTGTAGACCCCGGCGGTCTCGGTGATCTGGCGGCGGTACCGCTTCATCCCCTCGATGCTGTCAAAGAACCACCAGGGCGGCCCGATGCGCAGTGCCGGGTAGTGCCCGGCCAGGGGGGCGAGCTCGCGGCCGTAGGTGGTCTCGTCGAGGGTAAAGACGACGAGCGTAAAGTCCGGGTTCGTCCCGTACCTGTTCAGGAGCGGCTTGAGGTTCTTCGTGTACTCGGTGCGCACCGGGATGTCGCCGCCGACGTCGGCCCCGAAGCGGTCGTAGAGCGCCTCGTTGTGGTCGCGGTACGAGCCGGGGTGGATCTGCATCACGAGCCCGTCGTCGACGCTCATGCGGGCCATCTCCATCAGCATGTGCGCCGTGAACCGGGCCTGGTCGTCGTCGGTGGCGTCCCCGGCGAGGGCCCGCTGGAAGAGCCGCTCGGCCGTGCCGTCGGAGAGGTGCTCGGTGTGGGGGCTGTAGACGCCGTGGTCCGTCGAGGTGGCCCCCATCTCCTTGAAGAAGGCGCGCCGGTCCTCGAGGGCTTGCACGAAGGCGTCGTAGTCGCCGATGGACGTATCGGCGGCATCGGCCAGGCGGTCCAGCTCGCCTTGCCAGTCGGGGTCGGCGATCTGGAACAGGGCGTCCGGCCGGAAGCAGGGCACCACGCGCCCGTCCCAGTCCGACGCGCGGATCGCCCGGTGGTGCTCCAGCGAGTCGGTCGCGGCGTCGGTGGTGGTGAGCACCTCCACGTTGAACTGGTCGTAGAGGGCCCGCGGCCGGAAGGAGGGCTGCTCGAGCTTCTCCTGGATCTGGTCGTAGATGGCCATCGCGGTCTCGCCCGAGAGGCGCTGCCGCACGTCGAAGACGTGGTAGAGCTCGTAGTCGAGCCACGCCCGCGTCGGCGTGCCGCGGAACAGGTAGTAGTGCTCGCCGAATGTCTGCCAGATCGTGCGGGGGTCGTCCTCGACGGGCGTCCCGTCGACGGTGGGGATGCCGAGGTCCTCCAGGCGCAGTCCCTGCGAGTACAGCATCCGGAAGATGTAGTGGTCCGGCGTGAAGAGGAGGGAAGTCGGCTCGGGAAACGGCTCGTTCTCGGCCAGGAGGGCCGGGGGCACGTGGCCGTGGGGCCCCACGATCGGGTGGTCGCGGACCTCTTCGTAGAGCATCCGTGCGACGCGGCGCACGGCGGGGGTCGGGTCGAAAAAGCGGTCGTCGTGAAGCGTGAGGCGGGCCATGGAGGAGGATGGTCGACTACGAAGTGAGAGGAGGAGCCGCCGGCGGGGCCGCTAAAAGCCGAAGAGGGCCGGCAGCCAGAGACTGATCGAGGGAAAGAAGGTCACCAGCAGCAGGGCGGCCACCATGGCCCCGTAGAGGGGAAGCATGGGCCGGATCATGCGGGAGATCGTGGTGTCGCCCACCGCCGCCCCCACGAACAGGACCGTTCCCACCGGCGGCGTGCAGATGCCCACGCAGAGATTGAGCACCAGGATCATCCCGAAGTGCACCGGGTCGATGCCGAGGCTCGTCGCAATGGGCAGGAAGAGGGGCGTAAAGATCAGCACGGCCGGCGTCATGTCCATGAACGTGCCCACCACCAGCAGGATCAGGTTCATCAGCAGCAGGATGGCGATCCGGCTTTCCGTGAGGCCGAGGAGCCCCTCCGAGATGATCTGCGGGATGTTTTCGAAGGACAGCATCCAGGAGAGGGCGATGGAGGTGGCGATCAGCAGCATCACGATCGCCGTCGTCCGGACCGTGCTCAGCAGAATGTCGGGCAGTTCGGCGACGCCGATGGCCCGGTACGTGAACGCCAGGAGGAGGGCGTAGAGCACGGCCACGGCCGCGGCCTCCGTCGCCGTGAAGATGCCGGCGACGATGCCCCCGATCACGACGATCAGCATGAAGAGGCTCGGCAGCGCGTCGAGGAAGCGCCAGAGCACCGTGCGCAGGGGCAGGCGGTCGGAGGTGGGGTAGTTGGCCCGGAACGACCAGTAGCCGGCCACGGCCATGAGGCCCAGCCCCACCAGGATGCCGGGCAGGTAGCCGGCCAGGAAGAGGGCGGCGATCGAGACGCCCCCGCTGGCGAGCGAGTAGACGATGAGGATGTTGCTCGGGGGAATGAGCAGGCCCGTTGTCGCCGCCGTGGAGTTGACGGCGGCGCTGAAGCTTTTGTCGTAGCCCTCCTCCGCCATCTGCGGCGCCATGAAGCCGCCCACGGCCGAGGCCGCGGCGGCGGCCGACCCCGAGATGGCCCCGAAGAGCATCGACGCCACGACATTGACGTAGGCGAGCCCGCCGGGCAGCGTCCCCACCAGCCCCTTCGCGAAGTCGACGAGCCGGCGGGCCATGCCGCCCCGGTTCATGAGCTCGCCCGCGAGGATGAAGAACGGGATGGCCAGCAGCGGAAATGAGTTGAGGCTGGCGGCCATGCGCTGGGCCACGGTCGTGACGACGGGCACCGGGCCGATGCCGACCAGCAGCGCCGCCGTGGTGCTGAGGCCGAGGCAGAAGGCGACCGGCACGCCGATCGCCAGCGTGACTACGAACACGCCGAGGAGGATGAGGACCGGAAGGGTCTCCATGGAGCCGACCGACTTGGGAAGGAGGGGCGAGGGAAGAGGCGCTCAGGCGTCGGAGCGAGGGGCAGGGGGGTCTGCGGGGTCGTCCAGGGCGCGAACCTCCTCGACGATGTGGACGACGTTGTAGAACGCGATGACGAGCCCGGAGAGGGGCACGGCCGCGTAGACGTAGCCGATGAGAATGTTGAGGGCGGAGGAGGTCTGCCCCGAGAGCAGCATGATGTAGACGAGCCGGAGGCCGCCCCCCACCATCACCACCAGGGCGAAGGTCAGCACGCAGGCCTCGATGACGATGCGGAGCCGGTGCAGGGCTGCGCCCTCCAGTCGCTCCGGCAGCAGCTCGAGGGCAAGGTGGCTCCGCGTCCCCGCGGCGTAGCCGGACCCGAGAATGCCGACCCAGATCAGCAGGTAGCGGGCCAGTTCCTCCGTAAACCCGCTCGGCGCGTCGATGACGAAGCGGGTGAACACCTGCCACAGCACGTTCAGGACCGCCGCGCTCATCAGAAGCACGAGGGTCCAGCGAAGGCCCCGGTCGACCACGGCGGTCACGTTCTCAAGAGTCATCGGCGTTCAGGCTGCGAATGCGCTGAAACAGTTCGTAGACGCGCGGCTGCTCCTCCTTGTACTGCTCGTAGAGCGGCTGGACCGCCTCTACGAACGGGGCCTTGTCGGGGCGCACGATCTCGACGCCGGCCTCCTTGACGACCTTCATCGCCTCCTGCTCGGCCTCGGCCCAGAGGGTCTTCTGGTGCTGGAGCGACCGGTCGGCGGCGGTCTGGAGCCACTCGCGCTCCTGCTCGGAGAGGCGCTCCCAGGTGTGGGTGCTCACGAGCAACACGTCCGGCGGCGCGGTGTGCTGGTCGAGGGAGTAGTAGTCGACGAGCTCGTAGTGGCGGGTCGAGTGGAGGCTCGGGGGGTTGTTCTCCGCCCCGTCGACCACCCCCTGTTGCAGGGCCGTGTACAGCTCCCCGAACGAGATGGGCGTGGCCTGCGCCCCGAGCGCCTGCACCATCCCAATGGCGACCGGGCTCTGCTGGACCCGGATCTTCAGCCCCTCGAGGTCCGACGGCGTGCGGACGGGCGTCTCGGCGGTGTAGAAGCTGCGGCTGCCGGCGTCGTAGTAGGTGAGGCCGCGCAGCCACACGTCCGTGCCGGACATCAGGATCTCCCGCCCGATCTCCCCCTCCAGCACGTCGAAGCGGTGCTCGTCGTCGCGGAAGACGTAGGGCAGCCCGAAGACACGGTAGTCGTGGCTGAAGCCCTCCAGCACCGCCGAGGACACCTTCGCGAGGTCGAGGCTTCCGACCTGGAGCAGCTCCAGGCACTGCCGCTCGGTCCCGAGCTGCTCGCTGGGGTAGATCTCCACCCGCATCTGCCCGCCGGAGAGACTGTCGACCTGCTCGGCCATGTACCGCATGCCCTGGCTCACGGGATGCGACGGGGCCATGCCGTGCCCGAGCCGCAGGACGGTGCGGTCCTGCTCGGCCCCACACCCCGGCAGAAGGAGAAGACCGAAGAGGAGGCCAATCGAGACGGCGGTCCGAACAGGGGCGGGGACCGAGGACGAATCCATACGACGACCGATAGGCTGCGCGCAGGGGAGGTGGGGAGCAGGTCCGGGATCGGAATCGCTTCCGACTCAGCAGCGCCAAGATGAAAAGACCGTTTAGAAAAGTCAACTCGCCCGTCGTCCGTCCTCGGTGGGCGAGGCGGAGCCGGCGCCGGGCCGGGAAGGGAGCCCCCGGATGGAGGTTGCACCTCACGCGAACTCTTCCGTTCATGGAAGCGGCCGGCGGCCCCACGTTCGGGGGCCTGCTGCTCCGGCCGAGCTCGTCTCGTTCCCCGTCCCAATGCCCCGTTTCCCCATGTCCCTTCCGGACCTTCGCCCGCAGGCCCAGTCCCGCTCGCCCGACGAACTGGTCGACCACCTCGACCGCTTCTCGCTCGACCTGGAGTTTACGGCCGGGATCTGGTTCTTTACCCCGATGGACTCCCGGTTTCACGACCACTACAAGGACGATCTCTCGATCGAACAGCGGCTGGAGGTGGCCGCGTCGCTGGCCGACCACGGCCTCGCCGGCCTGGAGGCCCATTACCCCAACGAGATCAACGAGGACAACGTCGACCTCTGGCGGGACTTCCAGGCGGACACGGGCATCGAGCTGGTCACGGTGATTCCGCTCCTGTTCGCCGACGCGCAGTTCGAGTTCGGCTCCCTCTCGAACCCGGACGACGAGGCCCGCGACGCCGCCATCGAACGGGCGAAGAACGCCTTCCGGATGGCCCACGCGGTCGACGCGGACTTCTCGGTCGTGTGGCCCGGCATCGACGGCTACGAGAATCCGTTCGGCATCGACCTGGCCGCCATGCGCCGCCGCTTCGAGACGGGGCTCGCCGAGGCGCTCGACGCCGTGCCCGGCACGCGGGTCGCCTTCGAGCCGAAGCCCTACGAGCCGCGCGGCCACATCCTCTACGGCACCACGCCCGAGGGCGTGCTGCTCGGCCAGAAGGTGGAAGCCCTGCTCGAGGCCGACGAGAACCGGCGCCTGCTGGACGAGGGCCACAAGCTGGTGTGCATGAACCCGGAGGTCGGGCACGTGCACATGGGCTACGAGGACCTGCCCTACGCCCTCTCGTGGCCCCTCTCGGAGGGGCGCCTCGCCCACACGCACTGGAATAGCCAGCCCCTCGGCAACTACGACCAGGACCTGAACGTGGGCGCCATTTCCCCGGAGCAGATGGAGGCGGGCCTCTACACCCTCAAGATGCACGGCTACGAGGGCCGCTTCGGCCTCGACATCAACCCCGAGCGGCAGCCGGTGGACGTGGCGCTGAAGATCTCGATGGACGCGCTCCGGGCCGCCAACGAGCGCATCGACGCCCTCGACCACGAGCGCATCGTCGAGGCGACGACGAATCCGGCCGACCACCGGGGCTTCATCGAGGCCTACCTGGCCCGGGAGCGCGCCCCCGAGGGCGCAGATCTGCCGCCCCTCGCGGAGACGCTCCGCACCGCGACCGACGACGTCACGTCCTGACGCGGCGCGGCGAAGACGGCCACGGGTCCCCTCTGTGACGGGCACGACCCCGACCGCTCCTGCGGCCGGTGTGTGGCGGTTGCCGAGAAGCGCCGGGCCCGCCGTCGGAGTGAAAGGACCCCGGCGTCCGGCGTGCGGCGTCCCGGCGGGGACCGCGTCCGCCGCGGGACGATCTCGGGGCGTCTACGAGGGAGCGTTGGGGCTTCTGTTACAACGCGTGCACATCCGAGGGGGAGGTTGGGTGCAACGAGCCTCCGGTCGCCACTGTCTCCTACCGGCGGCCCGGCGTCCCCGTTTGCGGCCGATCGGCACGCGACGGTCCGTCGACCGGTGCGGCCGCTTCGTCGCACGGGCCGCATCGGTCGGCCCGACAGCGAGTAGGACCGCATCGCTTCTCGGCGGGAAAACGGCGCCCGACAGCCCCCCTCATTCTCCTCGACACACCGCCCGTCTCCCATGACGCTGACCATCGACGACGTCTCGAAGACCTACCCGAACGGCACCCAGGCGCTGAAGGACGTGTCGCTCACCATTCCGCCGGGCATGTTCGGCCTGCTCGGCCCCAACGGCGCGGGCAAGTCGACCCTCATGCGGACGATTGCGACCCTCCAGGAGCCGGATGCCGGTTCGGTGCGGCTCGGCGACATCGACGTGCTGGCGGAGAAGCAGGCCCTCCGAAAACGCCTCGGCTACCTCCCGCAGGAGATCGGCGTCTACGACAACGTCACGGCCGAGACGCTCCTCGACCACTTCGCCACGCTCAAGGGCATCGACGGACGGGACGAACGCCGGCGCGTCGTGGACGCGCTCCTGGACCGCGTCAACCTGACGGACGCCCGCGACCAGAACCTCGGCGGCTACTCGGGGGGCATGAAGCGGCGGTTCGGCATCGCCGTGGCCCTCATCGGCGATCCGGACCTCATCATTGTCGACGAGCCGACCGCCGGCCTCGATCCCGCCGAGCGGGTGCGCTTCCTCAACCTGCTGAGCGAGATTGGGGAGGACAGCGTGGTCCTCCTGTCGACCCACATCGTGGCCGACGTGCGGGAGCTCTGCACCCAGATGGCCATCATCCGCGGCGGCGAGATCATCTTTGAGGGGGCGCCGCAGGCGGCGATTGGCGATCTGGAGGGCCAAATCTGGCGCAAGACGGTCACGAAGGAGACGCTGCCCGACCACGAAGACCGGTTCGACGTGCTCTCGACGAAGCTCGTGGCCGGACGACCCGTCATTCGGGTCCACAGCGACGGCCGGCCGCACCCGTCGTTCGAGCCGGCCGATCCGGATCTGGAGGACGTCTACTTCACCCGCATGAAAAACGGGCGTTCGCCCGAGGAGGCGTCCGTTGCGTAGCCGGACGCCCCTTCTCGGGTACGTTTCTCTCTGGATCCCCAACGACTCGGCCTCCCCCGCTTCATGTTCTTCACGCTCGTTCGCCAGGAGATTGCCCATCGGCTGCGCCAGCTGTCGACGCACGTCTACTTCCTCATCTTCTTCGGCGTCAGCTTTCTGCTGATGAACGCCCTGGGCGGGGCGTTTACCGACGCCAACGTGATCATCTTTGGCATGGGGCCGAACACCCACGCCAACAGCCCCTTCGCGATCAACGTCACGACGCTCTTTCTGAGCCTGCTGGGGATGATCCTGACGGCGCCCTTCATGGGCCAGGCCGTGTACCGCGACTACAAGAGCGGCATCTCTCCGCTCATCTTCTCGACCCCGATCACGAAGGCCCAGTACCTGGGCAGCCGGTTCCTCGGGGCCTTCCTCTGTCACCTGTACCTGTACGCCGGGCTCACGGGCGGGCTCATGCTCGTCGAGGTGGTGCCCTGGGTGGACGGCAGCCAGTTCGGGCCCTTCATGCTGTCGGCCTACCTGCAGCCGTACCTGCTCTACGTGCTGCCGAACCTGGTGTGGGTGGGCGGCCTCTTCGTGGCCCTGCCGGCGCTGACGCGTCGCATGCTGCCGAACTACATCGGTGGAGTGCTCCTGTTTATGGGCTACAACATCGCCGCGGCCCTCATCGGCGGCGACGCCCTCCGCAACAGCACCATCGCGTCGGTGGTCGACCCGTTCGGCCTCATCCCGACCCAGCAGCTCACCCGGTACTGGACCGTCGCCGAGCAGAACGCTCAGCTCGTGCCGCTGGAGGGCATGGTGCTGACGAACCGCCTGCTCTGGCTCACTGTGGGCCTGGCGGCCCTCGTGGCCCTGTACGCGGCCTTTCAGTTTACGTACCGGTCGTCGGGGACGACCCGCAGCAGCGACGACTCGGCGTCGGAGCCCCAGTCCCTGGCCGAGGTGGCCCCAACTGCCCTCATTCACGGCGTCGACCTCCCCACGGTGGGCCTCTCGGAGACGTGGAGTGCCCGATTCCGGCAGTTTGGGTCCGTCGTGCGGCGATCCTTCCTGTACGTCGTCCGCGACGTGTACTTCTACGCCATCATCGGGGCCAGCGTGATCTTTCTCCTGGTGGCCGCCTCACAGACCGGCAAAATGTTTGGCACGCCCATCCAGCCGGTCACCTACCAGGTCCTCGAGCCCCTCAGCGGGCAGTTTACCCTCTTCATGGTGATCCTGATCACGTTTTACGCCGGGCAGCTGGTGTGGCGCGAGCGGGACGTCCGGATGCAGCAGGTCCACGACGCGCTGCCGCTCCCGACGAGCCTGACGGCGGCGGCCAAGGGCGTGGCCCTCGCGCTCGTCTGCGCGGTGCTCATGCTCGTCGTTCTGGTCACGGGGGTCGGGACGCAGCTCAGCTACGGCTTTACGGACATCAACCTGGGGCTGTACCTGAAGAGCCTCTACGGCGTGGACCTCCTCTACTACGTCCTGCTCACGGTGCTGGCCATCACGATTCAGGCCGTCGTCAACCACAAGTACCTCGGCCACTTCATCATGGTGGGGTTCTTCCTGGCGATCCTCTTCAGCGGTCAGCTCGGGTTCGAGCACAACCTCTTCCAGTTCGGGTCGGACCCCGGGATGCCGTACTCCGACATGAACGGGTACGGGCACTTTCCCGTCGGCTTCGCCTGGTACCAGGCGCTCTGGGCGGCGGTGGCCCTCCTGATGGCGGTGGGGGCGCGGCTGGCCTGGGTGCGGGGCGAGGAGGCGACGCTCGCCGTGCGCCTCCGGCAGGCCCGGCGGCGATGGTCACCGGCCGTGTGGGGCACGTTCGGCGCGGCCGGGGTGCTGGCCCTCGGCTTCGGGGCGTACATCTACGTCAACACGACGGTCTGGAACACCTTTCGGACGAGCGACGAGCAGACGGCCCTGCAGGTCGAGTACGAAACCACCTACCAGCGGTACGCCGACCGGCCGCAGCCGCGCATCGACGCGGTGGACCTGGACGTGGACCTCTATCCGGGCCGTCGGGACGCGCGCATGGCCGGGACGTACACCCTCGTCAACGACACCGAGTCGGCCGTCGACACGGTGTTCGTGGAGACGCCCGCCGACCTCGACGTCGACCGCCTGGTGTTTGGGCGCGACGCCGAGACCGTCCGGCACGACGACACCCACGGCGTTCGTCTCCTGACGCTGGCCCGGCCGCTGGCCCCCGGCGACTCCACCACGCTGACGTTTGATACGTGGATCCGGAACGACGGCTTTACCGACCGGGGCAGTCAAACCTCCATCGTGTACAACGGCACGTTCGTGAACAGCCAGACGCTGCCGCACATCGGCTACAACCCGGGCGCGGAGCTGAGCGACCGGTCCCGGCGCCGCGCACGCGGCCTCAGCGAGAAGCCGCGGATGCAGCCGCGCTCGGACACGACG
>Ga0207753_1001003_pt1 | contig 10074 bp, 10 predicted proteins | sample PonA233FremontCA_2_FD_187273 | JGI IMG/M metagenome (GOLD analysis project Ga0207753, IMG submission 187273) | Salt pond sediment microbial community from Fremont, CA, USA - Pond A23 Sediment 3 (SPAdes) | ecosystem: Environmental > Aquatic > Non-marine Saline and Alkaline > Saline | place: USA...
CGGCGGCTTCCTCGTCGCCGGCGAGAACTACGGCCAGGGCTCCTCGCGTGAGCACGCGGCACTCTGTCCGATGTATCTCGGTATCGAGGGCGTCCTCGCACAGAGTTTCGCTCGGATCCACCGCGCGAACCTCTTCAACTTCGGTCTCCTGCCGCTGGAGATCGAAGCGGATACCTACGAAAAGATCGACCAGGGCGACAACATCGAGATTGTCGACGACGTTGCCGACGCGGTGACCTCCGGCCAGGAGGAGTTCACGATCCGCGTCAACGACGACTGGGAAGCGACGGGCATTCTCGAAGCCTCCGAGCGCGAACGCCGGATCCTCGTCGACGGCGGGAAACTCTCCCACGTCAAACAGCAGTACGAGGACGAAGGCACCGGCGCGCCTGCTGACGACTAACCACCTCTTTTTACTCCCTCGGGTGCGCTCTCCGAGCGCACCTCTCGGTCGCAAAAACTAGGTGAAAAACTACCTCGACGCTCACTGCGTTCGCGTCGAGTGAACCGCGCTCGCTTCGCTCGCGCGGATGCTTGTGCCGAGACCTCGACAATTACTGCAGAAAGAGATTTTTCTTCTTCGTGTTGATACCGAGTTCGTCACGGAGGAATTTGTCGGGATTCTGGATGGATTCACCACCGCCTTCGTGAAGTTCCAGGGCTTCCGCGAGCATCCGAAGTGCCTCTGATTTCGTATCGCCGAACGGGGCGACACCAGCCCCGGTATCTCTTGTACGGAGTGGTTTCCAGCTTTTGAGGGCAGGAGATCGCTCAGTAGAGTCATACTGGTGGCTATAAATTCGTACAGATATTCGACCCAACTGGAGTGTTGACGGCGGGTCGAAATTCTTCAGTTGCGTGTAGCCACCAGTATCAGACGACGTAACACAGCTCGGCAACTAATCACATCCTGTCGCGCTGATCGAGAGTAGAGACCACCAGCTTTGCCACCCGGAACTCGCTGTTTTCCCTGTGCATTCAGTTTTCGTTTACGACGACGCGACTGCGTTCGGCCATATACGGATGGCCGTAGCCGCAGTAGACCGTACACACGAACCCGAACGACCCGGTGGTATTCACGACGAAGCCGAGTTCGTTCGTCACCGTTGAGTGATGCCAGAGGTTCACCGGTGGAGCGAGCGTTCCGCCGGACCCGCTCCCCCACCCAGATCCGTGCATTCCGGGGCCATATCCCGGCATCGTTCCGGGGCCGTATCCCGGCATCATTCCGGGGCCACACCAAGGCATCCCAGGGCCGTACGGGCTACCAGGCCCCTGTCCCGGGCCTTGGCCACCCCGTCGTCCCGGACCATATGGGCCGCCTCCCGGCCCCTGTGCACCACTGTGGGGTCCGTGGTGACCGCCCCACGGACCGCCCGGACCGCCGCTCCCAGGGCCCTGTCCCGAGCCACCCGGTCTGCTCCACATGTACTCGTCGTTGAGGATGGCGAGGCTGTGGTCTGGATACACGGATTCGGCCGCGTCGTGCAGGGTTTCGAGGGTCGTCCCCCGAGGAGCGGGAATGGCCTGTTCGTTGCGCTGCGCTCGTTTCTCCGAGCTTGGGATGTTCGTGCGAACTGCTTGCGGGAGTGTGTCGATTGCGGCGTCTGCTTCGACGTTGAAGAGAGTGAGCCGTAGTTCGTCGCCCGACGAGAGCGTCAATTGATCGAGCTCCGTGCCGTCCTCATCTAGAATGAAGTATCCCCAGTGATACGAGCCGACGTAGGCCCGAACAGTCTCCGTCTGTTGGTCACCAACCGCTTGCTGGTTTTCCTGCTGTGCAGTGTCTCGTTGAGGTTGTCGCGTGTCGGAGTTCAGTATCGAACACCCAGCCAGGGCGGATACACCAGTGATCGCAATCATCTCTCGGCGAGTCACCGATGGAAACTGGTTGGCCATGACCAGTAGATAGATCAGGTGCGCTAATGGGTGTTTTCCACATGTAGTATCCAAATTCTAAGATACCGGTAGATACGATCCGAGAGTCAGATTCACTCTCTACTGCTGTCGATTGGCTGATGGTATTCATAACGAGATATTTGAAGATGCACTGGACAGTTGACTCAACGCAGAATAGTTGAAAGAAGTGGAGCCGTCGTGCTGAACTTGCCCGCTATATCTTGCACTCTCTTCTGTAATCATACCCGGTCCAGCATGTTTCTTCACCCGCTTGCATCGCAAAGACCGGCTGTGAATATTTCTCTGACACGCTACCACCACAGTAATACAATTCTACCGGAGTTGTGAAACTCCTGGAGATCACTCGTGGCGGAGCGCCTCGATCGGATCGACGCGGGCACCGCGCCAGGCGGGGTACAGTCCGGAGAGGACGCCGACGGTCATCCCGATCACGACGGCGATGGCGATCCAGTTGACCGGATACACCATCGGCCAGCCGATCCCCGTGGCCCCGAGATAGCCGATCCCGAGGCCGACGGCCACGCCGATTACCGCGCCGATCACCCCGAGGATGAGTGCCTCGACGATGAACAGCTGGATGATGTCGCGCTTGCGGGCACCGATAGCTTTCATGATCCCGATCTCTCGGGTCCGTTCGGTGACGCTGACGATCATGATGTTGGCGATCCCGATCGAGCCGACCACGAGCGAGATGGCAGCGATCCCGCCGATCAGGAACGTGAACTGGTCGATAATGTCACCGATCTGGTCGACTGCATCGTCGACCGTCTGGGCCCTGATGTCGTACTCGTCCTGTTTGAGCTGGGCGGCGTCGGACTCCGTCTGGAGGTAATCGAGGGTTGCCTCCTGGGTTTCATCGAGTGTCTCTGCACTCTCGGCGGTGACGATCATCGAGGAGTAGGCCCGCTCCTGATCGCCGTCGGGCGTTGCAACTGTCGTCTGGTAGTTGTCGAGCGAGACGTAGCCCGCCGTCGGGATCAGATTATTGCCACCGCTCGACGTGTCGTCGACCAGTCCGACGATGGTGAACGTCTTCGAGGTGCCGTCCTCGTAACTGAGTTCGACCTCGTCACCGACGCCGAGTTCACCCTCGACGAGATCTGTGGCCTCCGCCGAGAGCACTAGCTCGTCGTCGGCGGAGAAGGACTCACCTGTCGTGATATCCTCCTCTAATCGGTCACCAGTCGTCGCCTCGATGGCGAAGCCACCGGTCCGTTGCTGATCGCCGTGGTTGAGTTGGGCGACTGGCAGACTCGCCTCGGGGGCGACGTACTCCACGCCGTCGATCGATTCCAGCGCCGCGACGTCGGATTCGGTGTAGATGGCTGCGTCCACGAACTGCGTGCCGCCGAAGCCACCGGCTTGTTGCTGGGTATTGACCCACATTCCGGGCTCGTCGTTACCCTCCTGAATGTCCTGGGCGATGTTCGCCTCGAAGGCGCCGCCGAGGACCATGAAGACGATGACCGCACCGACGCCGATGATGATGCCGAGCGTCGTCAGCGACGACCGGAGTTTGTGCCCGGTGATCGCGCGCCAGCTGATCCGGAAACTCTCCGTGAGTTTCATCGTTCACCCCCGACCTGCTCGATCTCCTCGATCCGACCGTCGACGAGGTGGATGATCCGGTCGGCGTGCTCCGCGATGTGTCGTTCGTGGGTGACCATCAGGATCGTTCGCCCGGCCTCGTGCAACTGCTCGAAGAGATCCATGATCTCCGCGCCGGTGCCGGTGTCGAGATTGCCCGTCGGCTCGTCGGCGAGGATCAGCGATGGTTCGTTGACCAGCGCGCGTGCGATGGCGACCCGCTGGCGCTGCCCGCCGGACAGTTCCGGTGGCGTGTGATCGAGTCGGTCACCGAGTCCGACCCGGTCCAGCAACGTCTCCGCGCGCTCGCGTCGACCCTCGTCGATATCGTTGTGGAAGACCAGCGGCATCGTGACGTTCTCCGCGGCGGTCAGCCGGGGCATCAGGTTGAACTGCTGGAAGATGAATCCCAGTTCGGTGCCCCGCAACTTCGCGCGCTCCGTGCCGGAGAGTGCCGTCACGTCCTGACCGGCCACCGTCACCTCCCCGTCGTCTGGCGTATCCAGACAACCGACCATGTTCATCAGCGTACTCTTGCCGGAGCCGCTCGGCCCCATCACTGCAGTAAAGGAGCCAGCAGGCAGGGAAATCGAGACGCCGTCGAGCGCGTGGACCGGCTCACCGAGGTGGTAGGTCCGGCGCACGTCCTGCAGATCCACGGTAGTTGCACTGCTGGACTGCTGGCCCGCCTCCGCTACTGCCATCCCGACCACCTCGGGTCGCGTAGCGGGCTGTCTGGCGTTGTCTGGAAGACGACACGGTCTCGGGAATACTGGGAACCCGTCATCTCTTGTACAAACCAACGACTCCCCTGCCCGTCTGTTTGGGTGCTAGCTATGCAAACGAGACAGAGGAATACCCTAGCTATACAGAGGCACCACGACCCCCGGAGTGCTTCAGAGACACCGAAACACGCCGGAGTTATCATCTCGCAAAACTGGGCAGCGAGTTATAAACCGCGGGAGGCCAATGTCAGGGCAATGCCGGCAGTCGAGACCTCTGATCTCGGGAAGGAGTACGGAGATGTGGTCGCACTCGAAGGGCTGGATCTCACCGTCGAACGTGGCGAACTGTACGGGCTGCTCGGCCCGAACGGATCGGGCAAAACCACGACGATCGAGATCCTGACCGGGCAGCGAACGCCGACCAGCGGCGCGGCTACTGTGCTCGGGATCGATCCCGTCGCCGACCCCGTCGATGTCCGGCGCGAGATCGGGATTCTCCCCGAGCGGGAGGACCCCCCGAGTTTCCTCACACCGCGGGAGTATCTCGAATTCGTCGGGGAGATCCGCGATATCGGGGCGATCGACGAGCGGATCGACCGCTGGGCAGGCAAACTCGACTTTCGGGGGATTCTCGATACACTCTCCGCGGATCTCTCCGAAGGGGAACGCCAGCGTGTGATGCTCGCGCAGGTGTTCATCCACGAGCCCGAACTGGCCTTTATCGACGAACCGCTGGTGAATCTCGACCCGCTGATGCAGGCCGAAGTCAAAGACCAGCTCGTCGCCTACTGCGAGGCGGGAAACACCCTGTTTCTGTCGACACACTTCGTCGAGGTTGCCGAACAGCTCTGTACGGAAATCGGGATCATCGCCGACGGCGAACTCGTCGCCGAGCGCGATCCACAGCACCTGGAGGAGGGACTGCTGGCGACCTTCGAGGAATCGGTCGGCGGTGCCGAAGAGCCTGTGGAGGTGTCCGGGCAGTGAACACGCTCCGGCGGATGCTCGTCGAGGAGTTTCGCCTGCACACGGAGCTGTTCGGCCGGAGCCGGTTTCTGCTCTTTCCGCTGTTCGTGACCGCCGTCGCCGCCGGCGGGATCTGGCTGCTCGAACTGACCGGGAGTTCACCGGCGACGATCGTCGCCGGCATCTTCGGGCTCGTCTTCTTTTTCGGGCTCCAGGTCGGCACACTCGGACTGGTCGGCCGGGACGCGATGCGAGACGTACTCGGCGACGTAACGTTGCTCGTCTTTTCGGCCCGAACCCTGCCGGTCTCGCGGCGGTATCTGCTCGGCGTCTTTATTCTGAAAGATATCCTCTACTACGCCGTCTTCTTTCTCACACCGATCGTCGTTGGCTTTCTGCCGCTGGTGATCGGCGGCGAGTTCGCCCTCAGTCAGATCCCGCTGCTGTGGCTCACCGTCGCAGCCACCTTCGCACTCGGTGCGGGAACCAGCCTCGCCGCCGCAGGGGTCGGGACACGGAGCAGGCTGGCACTGCTGGCAGCTGTCACAGCTGTCGTTGCCGGGACCGTACTCGAACCGGAGCTGGCGATCGCAGTGACCCCCTACGCGCTGTACGGAGAGCCGACGCCGGCGACTGCCGTCCTGAATGCGCTCGTGCTCGTCTCGGTTCTCGTTGCCGGCCCATTGCTGTTCGAACCGACGACGAACGACAGCCGCCGGCGGACAGACGCCGACCGATACCGGCAGTTGCGCCGCCTCGGCGACAGCTACACCACCCGGACGCTACTGGAAGTGAGTCGCTCCAGTGGCTCCGTCTGGAAGGTCGCCTTCTCACTGGGTATTCTCTTCGCTGTCGGGGCACTGTTGCTCGACAGACTCGCCGTTGCGACGGCGTTGGATCCCTCCGCGGGAGTCGCCTTCGGAACGTTGCTCGGACTCGGCACCTTCACGACGTACAACTGGGTGACACAGGTCGACAGCCCGCGGGAGCATCTCCGCTTCCCGGCAGATTTCGGGGAACTGTACCGCGGAAAGCTCCGGGCCTTCCTCGTGCTCGCGATGCCAGTCGGGACCGGCTATCTCGGGGTCGCTTCACTCTGGTATCCGCCCGGTGAGTTGCTGCTCGGCCTCGTCGTCTTTCCGCTGGTCTCGCTGTACGTCTTCGGTCTGACGGCGTTTCTCACCGGACTCTCGCCGAACGAGTTACTGTTCGATACCCCGCGGTTTGCGGTGTACGGGGCCGGTCTCGCTGCGCTCGGTGTCCCACTGCTCGTCGCCGCGCTTGCCTACGGCACTGCACCACGGCAGTCGGCCGGGATCGCAGTCGGGCTGTCGGCTGTCGCCGCTATCGTGGGCGTGGTACTGGTCAGTCGTACCGGCAATCGCTGGCAGACACGTCTCAGAGGAGACTGATTAGGTGGTTGTCGAAAGTGAATAACGGGGTACGTAGGCCCTTGCCGAGCCCATCCGTACCCCAGTGCAGAGGTGGTACGTTGGCCACACCAGAACAGGTGGGGGATCTTCTGGTTGACAGGTGGTTTGCGAACGATACAGTGACGATCCGAGGATCGCCGATCGCAATTCGTGTTTCGTGTTTTGTTTTCCGCAACTGGATGGAAGGTAGGACAGTATTTATGTGTTTTCCTGAACGTATATCCAACTATTTCGCAGAGTATTAGATAATATAGGAGATATAAGGTCCGCGTTCTGGCGGATCCCGGGCACAGAGACAGCTCTAGCCCTGTAGCTGTCCGCGGACCACCGCGAGCCCAGTTTTGAGATACGACGGGCGGGTTACCCGGTCGTGTTCGGCCCGGGTGAGCTTGAAATCGAAGATGTCGAGATTCTCCGCGAGATGGTTGCGGGAGGTCGACATCGGGATGGTTACGACGTTGTCGTGCTGTGTCGCCCAGCGGAGTGCCACCTGCGGGCCGGATTTCCCGTACCGACTGCCGATCTCTGCGAGCAGTTCGTCGTCGATCGCGCCGCCGTTCGCGAGCGGGCTGTAGGCGGTCAAGATAACGCCCTGTTGCTGGCAGTACCGGAGGAGATCGCGCTGTGGCCACCAGGGATGGAAGAGCACCTGGTTGGTCAGGATCGGGGCCTCGGAGAGACTCCGCGCACGGTGGAGTCGGTCGATGCCGAAGTTACTCACGCCGATGTGTCGTGTCAGATCCGCTGTGACCGCCTCGTCGAGCCCCTCGACGACCTCTTCGAGATCTGCGAGTGGGTGTGGCCAGTGGATCAGGAGGAGATCGACCTGGTCGACACCGAGTCGGTCACAGCTCTCGCGAGCCGAGCCGACGATCTCCGTGACCGATCGATAGGTCGGATCGACTTTCGTCGTCAGGAAAATCTCCTCGCGGTCGACGTCGCTATCCGCGATTGCACTCCCGACACTGCCCTCGTTTTCGTACAGCTGGGCCGTATCGATGTGACGGTAGCCGAGTTCGAGAGCCGTCGACACGCTCTCGTAGGCGACCTGATCGCTCATCTGCCAGGTCCCGAGTCCAATCACTGGTACCTCCGCGCCCGCCTGGGTGACGTATTCCATGGCTGATTCGTTGTTGGTTCTGAATCCGGATAGGTTTTGAGAAGCTATCGCTCCACCGAACAGAACGGCGTGGCGGTCGCACCCACAGAGCGGATCGGGATCGAGTTCGCCGCGACTATGCGAGCGGCCGGATCCGAGGGGGAGCCCCGATCGGAACCGGGTCAGGGAGGTATGTATCAGCTGAACCGACAACCACATACGTTTTTTAGTCAAGCGCCGTACGGTGAGACAATGATCCGGCGCGACGCGGTCTGCATCCTCATTCCGACCTACAACGAGGCTGCAGCTGTCGGTGGGGTAATCGAGGGGTTTCTCGACGCTGGGTACGAACAGATTCTGGTCATCGACGGCGGCTCCGACGACGGCACCCGGGAGATCGCCGCCGATGCCGGCGCACGCGTCGTCGAACAGAGCGGAAGCGGAAAAGGTCAGGCAGTGAGAGAGGCAGTCGGGCTGATCGACGAGCCCTACGTGTTGATGATCGACGGTGACGCGACCTACCATCCCGAGCAAGCCGACAGGATGGTCGAACCGCTGTTCGATGGGGAGGCCGAACACGTCGTCGGCAACCGATTCGCCGACATGCAACCCGGCGCGATGACACGGCTCAACAGGATCGGAAACGGGATAATAAACAGCGCGTTTCGCTTCATCCACGGCCGGAACCTCAAGGATATCCTCAGTGGCTACCGGGCCTTTACCCGCGAGTCGTTCGAACGGCTCTCGCTGTCTGCAGACGGGTTCGGGATCGAAACCGAACTCGCCGTCGAGTGTGTGCGCCACGACGTCCAGACGACTGTCGTCCCGATAACGTACGAACCACGGCCAGCGGGCTCGGAGACGAATCTCCGTCCGGTCCGTGACGGTGGCCACATCCTGGTGACGCTGTACCAGATGGCGAAGATGAACAACCCGATCTTCTACTTCGGCAGCTTCGGCGTCCTCAGCATTCTGCTCGGGATCTTCCTGGGCACGTTCGTCCTGTTCAGGTACTTCGTCGCGGGCGTTCCCCACGAGATAATCGCCCTGGGCTCGGGCGTGACGCTGCTTTTCGGCCTGCAGTTGATCATGTTCGGCGTCCTCTCGGATCTGATCGTGGCCACGAACCGCCAGCAACGCCAGCAGATCGACCGGATCGAGCAGAAACTCGACGAACTCGAAGCCCGGGAGGAGTCGCCAGGGCCGGCCGACACGGTCGCAGGTGAGGACACCGACGTCACAGCAGAGGAACCGAACGTTCAGACCCGGAACCGCTAGAAGGGAACGAGTGCACGGAGTCGGTCGAGAATGCCGTTGGACTCTCGTTTTGCCTCGAAGACGGGATGCAACGCGTTGAGCAGTTCCTGCTGGGAATCGAAGGAGTGCCGGTCACAGGCAGCGAGCGCGTCGGAGAGTGTAATCGTGGTGCCCGAGGCATCGACAGCGACGCTGATGTCACCGTGTGCAGCGTCGAGATCTGCCGCAGAGACCGGAAACGAGACGTTTCGCTCGTCGAGTCGCGCGTCGAGTGCTGCGATGCCGAACTCGATCGTCTCCGGTTCGGTGCCAGTTCCGTTCGATGGTGGCCGAACTCCCATTACGTGGACGGAACGGCGTGGAACAGATTAAATACTGTTGTTTTCGCAGTCACTCGACGATGGCGAGACGAACGACGAAGGTCGTCCCGCCGGGATCGGTCTCGGGTGACGATTCGTCCGCCAGCGAGAGCGTCCCGCCGTAGTTTTCGACGAGTTGCGCCGCGATGTTGACAGAGGGCCGAAACCCCTTTCGGGCCGTTCGCATCGAGTGAGAATCGGCATGAACAAACTAATAGCAGTATCCGCACAATACCCGGTATGAGCAGCACCGATCTCGAGCGGGAACTGGCCGCCGTCGGGGATCGATTCGACTTCGGGGAGTACGAAACGGAAGCCTACATTACGATCCTCGAACACGGGAGTCTCACTGCCTCGGAGATTGCCGAGAAGACGGATATCCCACAGCCACGCGTGTACGATACGGTCCGGAGTCTGGCCGACAGCGGACTGGTCGAACTCCACGAATCACGGCCGATGCGCGTGGTCGCCATCGACCCCGAGGAAGCCTTCACGTCGGTCAAATCGACCCTCGACGAACTCGTGACCGGACTCTCCGAGCGGTACGTCGCGCCGGCACGCGACGACGAGGTCGTCTCGCTCGTGAAATCGCGCCAGACGATCCTTCGGTACATCGAGGAGGTGATCTCCTCGGCGGAGTACGAACTCGTGTTGGCGCTGACGCCGGATCTGCTCGCCAGATACGAGAACCTGCTCGCGGATCGGCGTGACGCGGGTGTCGTCATCGA
>Ga0207753_1001005_pt1 | contig 10038 bp, 9 predicted proteins | sample PonA233FremontCA_2_FD_187273 | JGI IMG/M metagenome (GOLD analysis project Ga0207753, IMG submission 187273) | Salt pond sediment microbial community from Fremont, CA, USA - Pond A23 Sediment 3 (SPAdes) | ecosystem: Environmental > Aquatic > Non-marine Saline and Alkaline > Saline | place: USA...
TCTTCGAGGACGTCGACCCGTCGTTTGACGCGACCCGGTACCACTCCCTCGTTATCGACCCGGACACCTTCCCCCACGAGGACCTGGAGGTGACGGCCACGACGGAGGAGCACGACACGATCATGGCCCTCCGCCACCGCACCCATCCGCTGTACGGCATCCAGTTCCACCCGGAAAGCGTGATGACGCGGGCCGGGCCGACGATCATTGCCAACTGGCTCTCGATCGCGCTGGACGAGCGGTCCCCCGCCCCCACATCCTAATCCATCTCAGTCCTTCCACGTCTTTCTCGAAACCCCTTTCTGCCTGTGAACACCCTGCTTCAAACCATCGCCGACGGCGATCCGCTCTCCCGCCCGGAGGCCGAAGAGGCCATGGCCACGATGATGAGCGGTTCTGCGCGGGACGAGCACACCGCCGCCCTGTTGATGGGCCTGCGCACCCGGGGCGAGACGCTGGACGAGCTGGTCGGGTTCACGAAAACCATGCGGGAGTTTGCCGTCTCGGTGGAGACCGACGACCCCCAGACCATCGACCTTTGCGGCACCGGGGGCGACGGGGCCAGCACCTTCAACATCTCCACCACCGCCTCCTTCATTGCGGCGGGCGCCGGGGCGACCGTGGCCAAGCACGGCAACCGCTCGGTCTCGTCCCAGTCCGGCTCCGCCGACGTCCTGGAGGCCCTCGGCGTACAGATCGACCTCGAAAAGGAGGGCGTGGAGCACTGCCTCCACGAGGCCGGAATCGCGTTCCTGTTCGCCCCCTTCTTCCACCCCGCCATGCGGCACGTCATGCCGGTGCGCAAGGCGCTCGGGGTCCGGACCTTCTTCAACATCCTCGGCCCCCTCTGCAACCCGGCCGGCGTCACCCGACAGATCGTGGGCGCCTTCGACACGAGCACGGCCCAGACGATGGTGCGCATCCTCGCCGAGCTCGACGCCGACCACGTCGTCACGCTGCACGCCGATGATGGGCTGGACGAGGTCAGCATCTCCGCCTCCACCACGCTCTTCGAGTACGACGCCTCCGACCAGAACCCGGTCCCGCGGAGTCACGAGGTGGGGCCGGAGAGCCACGACCTGGATCGGGCCTCCATATCCACCCTCGAAGGCGGTACCGCTCAGCACAACGCCTCCATCCTCCGCAACATCCTGTCCGGGGAGGACCAAGGGCCCCGCCGCGACGTCGCGCTGTTGAACGCCGCCTATGCGCTCCACGTCAGCGGCCAGTACGCCGACCTCGACGCCTGCCTGGAGGCCGCCGCGGAGAGCATCGACTCGGGCGCCGCGCTCGACGCCCTCAACACCCTCGCAAGCGTGTCGAAGAAGGCCAAGTCCGAGTAAGGCGCCGGACGGCCCGCGACGGCACGCACCGCGTCCTTCCCCACACCGCCCCCACTCACCGTGAGCATCCTGGACGACATTATCGACGACACCCGCGAGCTCGTGGAGCAGCGGAAACAAGAAACCCCAGCCTCGGAGCTCAAGGAGCGTCCGTTCTACGACGAGCGGGAGCCCCTCTCCCTCGCGGAGGCCCTGAAAGAGCGGGGCCTCTCGTTCATCGCGGAGGTCAAAAAGGCCTCTCCCTCCAAGGGCGTCATCCGGGAGCCGTTCGATCCCGCCGCCATCGCTCAGCAGTACGCCGAGCACGACGCCGCCGCGATCAGTGTGCTTACGGAGCCGCTCCACTTTGAGGGGGCCCTGGAGCACATGGCCTGGATCCGTGCCCACGTGCCCGAGACGCCGCTGCTGCGAAAAGACTTTATCATCGACCCGTACCAGCTGGTGGAGGCGCGGGCCGTGGGGGCCGACGCGGTCCTGCTCATCGCGACGGCCCTCGACCCCGGCCTGCTCGCCGAGCTGCACGCCGCCGCCACCGAGCTCGGGCTCTCCTGCCTCGTGGAGGTGTACGAGGAGGAGGACCTCGACAAGATCGATTGGGAGCAGGTGAGCGTCCTGGGGGTGAACAACCGAGACCTCCACACCTTCGAGGTCGACCTCGACAACTCGCTCCGCATCTTCGACCAAACCCCGAAGGGGGTCGGGCGCGTGGCCGAAAGCGGGCTGAGCGACCCCGAGACGCTCGTGCGCCTCCGCAAGGCCGGCGTCAACGGCGTCCTGATCGGCGAGCACCTGATGCGTGCGGAGCATCCCGGCGAGGCGCTCGCTCGGCTCCGCGCCGAGGGCAAGAAGATCGCCGCTCAGCAGGCCGGCTAACGACCACTGGGCGCCGGCCCCGAGACGGCCATCACTCCATCCGCTTTCCCCAGTCACAGAGCAATGCCCCATGGGAGTTGAGCTAAAAGTTTGCGGCATCACAGAACTCGAAGACGCACGCTACCTGGCGGGCGCCGGGGCCGACTACCTCGGCTTCGTCCAACACGAGGAGAGCGCCCGCTACGCCCCTCCGGCCCTCGCCAGCGACATTATCGAATGGGTGCACGGGCCGGCCCCGGTTGGGGTGTTCGTGAACGACGGCGCCGACACGATCAACGAGGCCGTGGACACCGCCGGCTTCGAGATTGCCCAGCTCCACGGGCAGGAGCCCGCCCACGTCGTGGAGCGCGTCGACTGCCCCGTGATCAAGGCGATTCACGTGCGGCACGACGCGGCCCCGAACCAGCTCCGGGCCCTCTTCGAACGCTACGAAGACGGGGTCGAGTATTTTCTGCTGGACACCCACGATTCGAGCGTGTGGGGCGGCACCGGCGAGTCGTTCAACTGGCGCCTCGCCCGCGAGCTGGCGGAGGACTATCCGGTCTTCCTGGCCGGTGGGCTCACCGCCGACAACGTGGCCCGGGCGCTCGAAACGATGCGCCCGTTCGCCGTCGACTTGTCCAGCAGCCTGGAGTCCGCCCCCGGACAGAAGAGCTTCGAGAAGATCGACACGTTCATGGATGCGTTCCAGGCCGCGGCGGCCGAGTTGGAAGAAGCCGAAACGCATGACCCCTGACCCGGACCGCAACGCGAGTGTCGCGTAAGAGAGTACTGGTATTCCCGACCGCTATTCACTCTGCAAGAGTTGCCCGCCATGTCCTCTCCCGCTACCACGTCTCGCGCGGACACCCTCCCTGATACCGACGGCCACTTCGGCTCGTACGGGGGAGCGTTCGTGCCGGAGACCCTGACCCCTGTACTGGAGGAGCTGAAGGCCGCCTACGAGACGTATAAGGACGACCCGGACTTCCAGGCCGACCTCCGCGCCCTCCTCCGTGAATACGCCGGGCGGCCCACCCCCCTCTCCTACTGCGACCGCCTGACCGAACGGATCGGCGGGGCCCGCATCTATGCGAAGCGGGAGGACCTCTGCCACACCGGGGCCCACAAAATTAACAACACGCTCGGCCAGATCCTGCTGGCGACGCGCATGGGCAAGGAGCGCATCATCGCCGAAACCGGGGCCGGGCAGCACGGGGTGGCCACCGCCACGGTCTGCGCCAAGTTCGGCGTCGACTGCGTGATTTATATGGGGGCGGAGGACATGGAACGCCAGCGCCTCAACGTGGAGCGCATGGAGCTGCTGGGCGCGGAGGTTCGGGCGGCGACCTCGGGCAGCCAAACCCTGAAGGAGGCCACCAATGAGGCCATCCGGGACTGGGTGTCCAACCCGGACGACACGTTTTACATCATCGGCTCCGTCGTGGGCCCGCACCCGTACCCCATGATGGTGCGCAACTTTCACCGGGTGATCGGCACCGAGACGCGCCGCCAGCTCCGTGAGGAGACCGGCCGGGAGACGCCGGACGCCATCGCGGCCTGCGTGGGGGGCGGCTCCAACGCCATCGGCATCTTCCATCCGTTCCTCGACGACCCCGAGGTGCAACTGCACGGGACAGAGGCGGCGGGCGGCGGCCTCGACGGCGACCACGCGGCCACCCTTGCCGAGGGGTCGCCGGGCGTCCTGCATGGGGCGATGAGCTACCTCCTGCAGGACGACACCGGTCAGGTGAGCCTCGCCCACTCGCTTTCCGCCGGCCTCGACTACCCCGGCGTGGGGCCCGAGCACGCCCACCTGCGCGACGAGGGGCGCGTCTCCTACCACCCGGTGACCGACGACGAGGCCCTGGACGGGGTGGAGCTTCTCTCCCAAACGGAAGGCATCATCCCGGCGCTCGAGACGGCGCACGCCGTCGCCCTCCTGCCCGAGTTGGCGCGCACCCTGGCCGAGGAGCGCGGGGAAGACGCCGTGCTCGTCTTTAACTGCTCCGGCCGGGGCGACAAGGACATGCAGACCATCGCCGCACACCGGTAGAAACGAGCATCTCGCCCCCTCGTCTCTCATCCCCCGATCCTCATGTCGCGACTCGACGAGACGTTCGATGCCCTCGGCCCCGACGAAAAGGCCATGGGGCTCTTCCTCACGGACGGGTTTCCGAATCCCGACGCGACCGTCCCCCTACTCCACGCGATTGATCGCGGGGGGGCCGACTTCATTGAGCTGGGCATGCCCTTCAGCGATCCGCTGGCCGAAGGGCGTCCCATTCAGCGAGCCAGCGCCCAGGCCCTCTCCCACGGAGTCACGCTGGCCGACACCCTCCAGACCGTCGAGGCATTCCGGGCGGACAGCGACACGCCCCTCCTGCTGATGGGCTACGTCAACCCGGTCTTCAAGTACGGGATCGACGCTTTTTGTCGGGACGCGGCGGCGGCCGGCGTCGACGGCCTCATCCTGCCGGACCTGCCCCCGCAGGAGAGCGACGCGCTCTGCGACGCGGCCGCCGCCCACGGCCTGGAGCTGGTCTTCCTGATTGCCCCCAACACCTCCGACGAGCGGATTCGAGTCGTCGACGAGCGGGCCACGGGCTTCGTCTACGCCGTGAGCGTGACCGGCCTCACAGGCAGCGACCTGGCCGAGACGCCGAGCGTGGACGAGTATCTGATGCACGCCCGAGACGTTGTGGCCCAGAACCCCCTCCTCGTCGGCTTTGGCATCAAGACCCACGACGACGCAATGGAGCTGAGCCGGCACACCGACGGCTTCATTGTCGGCTCCGCCCTCATCAACCGCGTTGAGGCCCTTTGGGACGCCCCGGAGCGGCCGACGGCGGACCGCCTCGACAAGGTGGAGGGGTTTGCCCGCCACCTCAAGTCGGGGACGCCGGTCCCCACCCCTCAACCCAACCCGGCATGAGGCCGGGCGGCGCGCCCGGTCGTCGTCTCAAAACGCGCGTCGGGAATGGAACGGCCCCGGAGCAATCGTTGTGCTTGGTCGTGTGAAGGGGCGCGTTCCAGTTCACTTCTCCATCTTCCCTCCCATGCGCCGCACTCTTGTCGTTCCCGATGCCCTCCTGCTCGGGACGCTGCTCGCCGGTCTGCTCCTCTTGTCCGGATGTGAGGGCGACTACCGCCCCCGTGCCGTGGGGCCCATCGGCGAAATCACCGTCGTCATGGACAGCTCCCACTGGACGGGCCCCAGCGGCGAGGCGCTGCGCGCGAACGTCACGCCCTGGGTCGAAACCCTTCCGGTGTCGGAGCGCTCCTTTCAGCTGCGCCACCTGGAGTTGACGGACGAGCGCACGTACGAGCGCGTTCAGGACCTGAAAAACGTCATCATCGCGGCGCCCCTCAGCGACTCGACGAACGAGACGTCATTTCTGCGGCGGCGTCTTTCGGACGAGGCGGAGCAGGCCATCCTGGACGGCCAGACCGCCGTCGTCCCCAAGCCGAACTTGTGGCGCCGCAGCCAGCGCATCTACTACGTCGCAGCGGCCAGCCCGGACGCGCTCGCCGAGACGTTCCAGAGCCAGGGGACGCAGATCCGAGACACGTTCACGGAGGCGACGCTCCAACGCATGGACCGGAATATGTACGAGGACGATCGCCGGTCGGCGCTCGAGGACACCCTCATGCAGCGCCACGGCTTTGCCGTGAACATGCAGTCGGACTTTCAGATTGCCGTCGACACCACGACCGGATCGGAAGGGTTCGTCTGGCTGCGGCGTCTTCTCGCCCAGACGCGACGCGAGTTCTTCGTCTACTACGTTGAGGACGTCAGTCCCGACCAGATCACCCCCGAGTGGATCTACAACACCCGCGACTCGCTCACGCGTCGCCACCTACGGGGCAACGTCCGGGGGTTTGCAAAGATCGACTACCGGCGCCCCCTGGAGACCGAACAGCGCTCGTTCCTGGACCGGTACGCGTACGACTCGCGGGGCCTCTGGTACATGGTCGCCCCGTTCGGTGGGGGCAACGAGCTTCGCCCCGTCGGGGGTGGGGGTCCGTTCGTAAACTACACGTTCTACGACCAGGCCACGGATCGGGTCTACATGCTGGACGGGTCGATCTTTGCCCCCGACAACGACAAGATCGACCTCCTCCGGCAGATGGAGGTCATGGCCCGTACCTTCCGCACCGCGGAAGGAAGCCGCTCGCCGGATGCGTCGCCGACCGCCGCAAAGTAATGCCCACGGTCTCCTCTCTTCTCCGCTCGGTCCCTCCTCGTCGGTGGGGCATGGTCGGGGCCGCCATCGGTCTCGGATTGATGGTGGGATGCTCGGGGTTCTCGGCCGGCGACACGCCGCTTCCGGACACCACGTTCACGCGCGTGCTGACGGAGCTACACATGGCCTCCTCGCGCCAATCCCGGGACGTGGCGACGCCTCCGGGCCTTCGAGACTCGATTCTCGCGCGGTACGACGTGGAGCCGTCCGAATTCGAGGCCACCCTGCGGCACTACACCCGTCGCCCGGATCGCCTCGAGACGATGTACCAGACCGTGATCGATACCCTCCAGGCCCTGCGGCGCCCGGACCGACGCAGGCCTGATTCGCGGAGCATCCCGGACTCTCTTAAGGACCGTTCCCGAAAGGCCTCCGACGCTCCGTAGCCCCGCGCCCCGCCTCAGAGCCAGTTTTCTGCCCGCTCCGTGAGGCGCACCGATCCGTCAAGGGGATCCTCCACGGCCAGGTAGTCCTCCTCGACGAGCCACTCCACGAGCTCGTCGATGCGCCGGGGCGGCACCGGCGGGTCGTCGAACCACTCCTCGCGCGGGGTCGACGCGGCCACCTGCTCCAGGATGCGGCGAAGGACCGGCTCGTCATCGGGGGTAATGGCCGCGGGCTGATGCCGGCCGAGACACACGTCGCACGCGTCACACTGCTCGTCGGCCTCCTCCCCGAAGTAGGTGAGCAGGGCCCACCGCCGACACGCTACCGACCGCGTGTACCGGAGCATGTATTGGAGCCGCGTTTCGGCCCGCCGCCGGGCACTCTGGACGGCCTGGTCGTCCACGGGCAATTTCGAGGCGCGGGGGTGGGCGAGCTCCACCTGAAGGGCCGCCCCCGGCGGTTTCCAACGGAGCACCCCCTGCTCCTCCAGGTAGCGCAGCCCGGCACGGAGGCGGTCTCGGGACAGGTCTGCCCGGCGCCCGACGGCCCGCAGGTCGAGGGGCCACCACCCCCGAAACGCGTCGGCGTGGACGGCCCGCAATAGGGTCCGCACAAACGCGGCCAGCGCCCGGTTGCCTGCCGTGTCGGCGTATTCGCGAACCTCTCGGGCCGACGCCGAGAACCGCAGGAGGCCGAAGTGCTTGCGGCGCGGCAGAAGCGTCCACGCCCCCTGCCGGTCGATCAGGTCGACGGCGGTTCGCACCTTCGTCCGCGAAAAGCCAGTCGTTTTCAGGACAGCGTCGAGACGGACGGCGAGCGGCCCGTCCGGCTCGCTCCCCACCGGGATCTGTCCCACGCTGCAGACCGCGTCGTAGACCGCCCGCACCTCTTCGGCCGTAGGGTGTGAGGATTCGATCAGGGCCGCCTGCGTGTCGGCGTCGGTGGGCTGGTACAAGAGCACCGCGTGGGCCCGCTTTCCGTCACGCCCGGCCCGGCCCGCCTCCTGGTAGTAGCTCTCCAGCGACGATGGGGGGGCCATGTGCACCACGAAGCGCACGTCGGGCTTGTCGATGCCCATCCCAAAGGCGTTGGTCGCCACCATGACCCGCAGGTCGTCGTCGACCCAGGCCTGCTGGCGGTGCTCGCGGGCCTCAGCATCCAGGCCGCCGTGGTACGCCGCCACGGAAACGCCGTGCGCGTCGAGCCGCTTCCGCCACCGGGCCGCGTCCCGGCGCGTGGGGACGTAGACGATGCCCGTCCCCGGCACCGCGTCGACGACCGCACGGAGGCGCTCCCACTTCTTGTCGGTGCGGAAGACGGACCACGTGATGTTGGGGCGGTCAAACCCCCGCACCACCTCGACGGCGTCCGGCAGCTCCAACAGTTCGAGAATGTCTTGACGCACCGCCGGGGTGGCCGTGGCGGTGAGGGCCACGGTGGGGGGCGTTCCCAGTTGCGCCCGGGCGTCGGGGATCTGGAGATAGTCGGGCCGGAAGTGATGGCCCCATTCGCTCGCGCAGTGGGCCTCGTCAACCGCCATCAGCGACACGTCCAGGCGCTCCGCCCGGGCCTGAAAAACCTCCGTCGCGAAGCGCTCGGGGGCCATGTAGACAAGATCGTACTGCCCGTGCTCCGCATTCGTCCAGCGCTGCTCCACCTCGTAGCCGGGCAGGGTGCTGTTGATGAACGTGGCGGCGATGCCCTGGGCCTGAAGCGCCCCCACCTGGTCCTGCATCAGCGCGATGAGCGGCGAGACGACCAGTACGAAGCCATCGCCAAGCACGGCGGGGAGCTGGTAGCACAGCGACTTCCCGCCCCCCGTCGGCATCACGCCCAGTACGTTGCGGCCTTCCAGGAGCGGCTCCAGCACCGCCCTCTGGCCGGGCCGGAACGACTCGTGCCCCCACCCGCGCTGCATCGCACGGCGCGCCTCCTCAACCGAATGCGACGTCAGGTCGGCCATCAACAAGGGGGGCTCAAGTCGAATTCCATTTTCCGCGATCAGCTATTATGTTTGCCCGCGCACAGCGTTCGTTCTCTTCCCCACGCGGTTCGGCCGCAGGCCGGTTCTCTCATGTCCGCCCCGCCGGTGTCCATCATCATCGTCACCTGGAACGCGAAGGAGCTGGTGCAGACGTGTCTCCCCTCCGTGGTGGCCACCGACTACCCGAACTTCGAGATTATCCTGGCCGACAATGCCTCCACGGACGGCACCGCGGCCTGGGTCGCCCGCGAACATCCGGAGGTGAAAATCGTCCGCCACCCCGGCAACTGGCTCTTCTGCCGCGGCAACAACGCCGCCCTGCCCCACGCCTCCGGCCGGTTTGTGGTGCTGCTGAACAATGACGTCGAGGTCCCCCCCGGCTGGCTGCACCCGCTCGTGGAAGCGGCCGCCGGGCGGCCCGATGTCGCCGCCGTGCAGCCCAAGCTGCTTCAGTACGACGACCGCGGCCGGTTCGAGTACGCCGGCGGCGCCGGCGGCTTCCTGGACCGCGCGGGCTACCCCTTCACCCGGGGGCGCCTCTTCGAGACCATGGAACGCGACCGGGGGCAGTACGACGATCCGCGCGACGTCTTCTGGGCCACCGGGGCGGCCCTCCTCCTCCGGCGCTCGGCCCTGGACGAGGTTGGCCCCCTCGACGAGCGGTTCGAGATGCACATGGAGGAGATCGACCTCTGCTGGCGGCTCTGGCGCCACGGCTACCGGGTCCGCGTGGCCCCGGAGAGCACGGTGTACCACATCGGGGGCGCGTCGCTTCCGCAGTCGTCCCCCCGGAAGACCTACTACAACTACCGAAACAGCCTGCTCATGCTCTACAAGAACCTCCCGCCGTCGGCCTGGCGCCAGACCCTGCCGCTCCGGCTGGCCTGTGACGTAGCGGCCCTCGGGCGCGTGCTCGCACAGGGACGAGGGCGGGAGGCCACGGCCATCCTCCGGGCCTACCGGGACGCCTTCCGCATGCGCCGGCACTACCACGACACGCGGCCCGCCCCCGCCGACCCGGTGGTGGTGCCGTTCTACCGCGGCCTCGTGCCCGCCGACTATTTTCTCCGCGGCCGCCGCACCTTCGCTGACCTCCCGCGGTCACGCTTCGTCCTCCCGGACGACCGCCCCTGAGGGGGCCGGGTCGGCGGCCCCCTCGGGCCGCGCCTCGCGCCGCCAGACGACGGCCGCCACCGCGGCCAGGACCACCATCATCCCCACGATG
>Ga0207753_1001006_pt1 | contig 10036 bp, 8 predicted proteins | sample PonA233FremontCA_2_FD_187273 | JGI IMG/M metagenome (GOLD analysis project Ga0207753, IMG submission 187273) | Salt pond sediment microbial community from Fremont, CA, USA - Pond A23 Sediment 3 (SPAdes) | ecosystem: Environmental > Aquatic > Non-marine Saline and Alkaline > Saline | place: USA...
AGAGCACCCGGCCGCCTACGATTTCGACTTCCGCCACATGACGACGGTCGGGGAGCCCATCCAGCCGGAGGCGTGGCTTTGGTACTATACGCACATCGGAAACGAGGACGCCGTCATCGTCGACACGTGGTGGCAGACGGAGACGGGGGGGCACCTGATCACCAATCTGCCGGCGCTGCAAGACATGAAGCCCGGCTCGGCGGGACACGCGTGCCCGGGCATCCAGCCGGCGATCTACGACAACAACGGCACGCCGGTGGAGGCCGCCAGCGGGCGGGCGGGCAACCTGGTGATCGAACGCCCCTGGCCCGGCATGCTGCAGACCGTATACGGCGACGACCAACGCTTCATCAACGAGTACTGGCGGCGCTTCTCGGACGTCGACTCCGACGACTGGCGCGACTGGGTGTACGAGGCCGGCGACGGGGCCGTGCACGCCCAAGACGGCTACTTCCGCGTCCTGGGGCGGCTCGACGACGTGATGAATGTGGCCGGGCACCGCCTCGGGACCATGGAGCTCGAATCGGCTGTGGCCCAGGTGTCCGAGGTGGCCGAGGCGGCGGTGGCGGCCCGGCAGGACGACCGGAAGGGGCATGTGCCCGATGTGTACATCACGCCCCGCGATGGCGCAGAGGCGTCCGACGAGCTCCGGCAAGACATCATCGCCGCCGTGGAGAAGGAGATCGGCCCCTTTGCCCGCCCGGCAAACGTCATCTTCGTCGGCGACCTGCCGAAGACGCGCTCCGGCAAGATCATGCGGCGCCTCTTGGAAAGCATTTCTAACGGTCAGGACCTTGGCGACACCACGACCCTGCGCGACCCAAGCGTGCCCGAAGAGATCCGACGGCAGGTGCAGGAGGCGTGAAGCGTAGGCGGGGCCCGGAGGCATTGCCTCGGCCATCACGCCTCACGTCTTGGGTCAATCTTCTGCGGGCATGAGCGTGGTCGTTTGCTCGACGGAGGCGTCGGGGACGGACACAGGGGCCGGCGGTTCGCGGGAGAGCAGAGATCGGGCGAAAAAGACCGAGGGGGTGAAGCGCAGGCGGCGCACTGTCAGGTCGCCCGTGGCGCCTCGCATCCATCCGTCCCAGTGCGTAGGGGCCGGTCCGAGGGGCGGCGGGGCCACCCGACTGGGACCGCCCGAGAGGCTGGAGGCGTGCCCTCGCCCGGGGCGGTCGAGCGGCGCAAACTGAGTGGTGCTCATCCCGGACAGGTCCTGTGCGACCAGGCTGTCGGCTGCCCATACAGGAAAATAGCGGCGGTCTGGGGCCGCGCGTTCCCACCGCCATCGACGGACGTCGGGGCCGAAGCGACGGGTGAGCGAGTCGACGGCACGATGGAACGTTCGGTGTCGGGTCGCGAAAAGTGTGGAGTCGGTGGGAGATGGGAGGCGTCCGGTCTCTCGCTGGTAGGCCCGCATCCATTCTTCAAACACCACCGCCCCGATGCTGGCCGGGTCGTAGACGGCGTCCCAGTTGCGCAGGTACGACCGCGCGTCGACGGCTGTGGAGTCCGCCCCGTCGAGGGGGGCTAGGTCGGGCACGAGGGCTGGGAGCAGCGCGGCCGCCCAGGTGCTGGAGTCGCTTGCGCTCCACTGCCCTGGGGTGAACAGAGGCGATTGTACCTGGGCCTGGAGTGCGTCGGCCTGGTGGGAGGCCCAGCCGGACCGGCCGACGAGAATGGAGGCGGGACCGCGTTGCACGATGGGCGGCTGGCCCTGGACCGACCAGACGCTCGCCGAGTCTATCCTCAGCCCATTGCCCTCAGTCAAATGGAAATCGGGGGGGGCGGGGCCTTGGCGTGTGCCCAAGCCGGCGGTGGCGAGCCACCGTGGAAGATCGGTCTGGGGACGGAGGCCGGGCCACTCCAGTGCCCAGACCGAGTCGGCACCGATCGTGCCTATGCGGGCCCTCGGGCCGTACTGTTGAATTTCGACCAGTTGCTCATCGCCCTGGGCGGGGGCGATGCGCTCGTGGCGCACCTGGGCCTGGGCGGAGTCTACGTGCACGGTGTCGAGCCGGGCCGTGCTGTGGAGCAGGTAGGTCCATCGGTGCGCCCCGGCGCGGCCGGTGGGAAAGAGGGGGGTGCCCGGAATGGAGGCCACGGTCGCAGGAGGCGTGTCGGGCCGGCGGAGGACGACCTCTTGGATCACGGGATCGGCCGTGGTCCCCAGCACGTGCCGGGCGAAGAGGGCCGTCTGGGTGGTATCGTTCGGGGAGCGGGCGGCCCAGGCCACGCTACGCGACCGACCATGCAGGTGGAGCCAGCGCCGGAGGTGCCGATCGGCGGTGCGAAAGGGGGATAGGGCGGGGGCGGCGGCCGCCTGCGCAACAGGGCGGGTCCCCGTCCACGCCACCAGTCGCTCGATGGCCAGCGCGTGCCATGGGGCCCAGCGGTCCGGCGTAAGTTCAAAATACAGGAACGGCTCCCGCTGACGTACGCGGTCGGACTGGAGGGCCGCGCTCAGGCCGCGCGCATACGCGTCGAGGCGCTCTTGCGTCGCAGGCGCGAGGCGGCGATAGGCCCGCCGGGCGTGATGCGCAAAGCCCAGTCGACGCGCGTGGCGGTCGATGGGGATGAGGGCGTCGCCGAACGTGGCGGAGAGGGTGCCCAGGGCGGTGTGACGCCACACCGTGAGGGTCCAGGCGCGGGTCATGCCGTGCAGGTAGCCCAGCGCCGTCAGGGCATCGCTCGCGCCGTCGGCCTCGATCGTTGCGGTGTGACGATTTGTCCAGCCCACCGTCGCGGTGTCCTGGAGGCCGTTGATGGAGTCGTGGGGGGGCGGGGAGGTCGTGGGCCCACGGAGCGTCCACCAAAGGAGCGCTGCGCCGGCACCGAGGAGGGCACACGCCAGCCCCACGTAAAGGCGTCGGGACACGGGCTTAGAAGCGAGCAATTGGGAGTGAGCAACAGGCCCTACGAGGTGCCATCATCGAGCCATCGGACGAAGGCCGACAGCGACTTTGCATTCAGACACTGGTCCGGGGTTAGCCAGCCTTTTCGCCCCACCGCTACGCCCCATTTCACATAGTCGAGCTCCGAGACTGCGTGGGCGTCCGGGTTGATGGAGAGGAGAACGCCCGCGTCGGTGGCGCGGCGCACCCAACGCCAGTCGAGGTCGAGACGATACGGGTTGGCGTTCAGCTCCAGGGCCACGTTGTGCTCGGCGCAGGCCTCAATCACGCGCTCGTGGTCGATGGGATACCCCTCTCGGCGAAGCAGGAGACGGCCGGTGGGGTGGCCGAGAATGCGGGTGGGCGGGGCCTTAACGGCGCGGACAAGGCGTTCGGTCGCTTCGTCCTCCGTCATGCTGAAGCCGGTGTGGATGCTTCCCACCACGAAGTCGAAGGCATCGAGGAGGTCTTTCTCGTAGTCGAGCGACCCGTCTCGGAGAATGTCGCTCTCAATTCCGTGGAAGATGCGAACCGGCGTCTCGTGGCCGGCAAGCTCCTCGTTCAGGCGGTCCACCTCTTCGCGCTGGGCGCGCACTTCTTCGGGCGACAGGCCATCGGCGATGCGGAGCGACTGGCTGTGGTCGCAGATGCCGAAGTACGAGTAGCCGCGGTCTCCGGCTGCCACGGCCATCTCGCGGAGCGTGTGCGAGCCGTCGCTGTACGTGGAATGGTTGTGGAGGCAGCCGTCGAGGTCCTCTGTCGTGAGGAGCTCTGGCAGCGCGCCGTCGGCCGCCGCCTGCACTTCCCCCTGGCCCTCGCGAAGGGCCGGCGGCACGGATGAGAGCCCGGCGGCCTGATAGACGGCAGCCTCGTCGGCGTGGTCGGCGGGCGAAGAGGCGTGTTTGGTCAGCGCGGCACAGTGGTCGGCGGTGCCGGTGGTGCGCCACCAGGCCGTCCCAAACCGGGCTGGCGACGTGAAATGCACTGCGACCGGCAGTCCCTCGTCGAGGCGGCCCGTGGCCACCGCGTCCTCCTGTGCAGGGTCGTCGAGACGTGTGTCGAGCCAGTCCAGGATCGGTTCAGAAGCCGCGGTGGACACGAGGATGTCGGCCTGCTCTACCGTTTCGATACGGCGCCGCAGGGGTCCCGTGGGCACGGCCCGGTCTACGGCGTCCAAAGCCCGGAGGGCTTGGAGGAACGAATGGGCCGCCGTCCAGGCGTCGGCCAGGCGCCACTTCGCTTCGTACCGCCGCAGCTGGCGCACATTTTCTAGAATGTTCTGTTGCGTCTTGGCGCCGAAGCCGTCGAGGCTCATGATCCGGTCCTCGTTCGCGGCCCGCTCCAGTTCATCGAGGGAGGTAACGTCGAGCTCCATCCAGAGGCGACGGGTCCGTTTCGTGCCAAGCCCGTTGACCTGCAGGATATCCATGAGGCCGGGCGGGACGGCACTTTGCAATTCGTCTCGGAGTGCGAAGGAGCCGCCGTGAACAATGTCGCCGATGTGATCCGCCATGCCCTCCCCAATTCCCGAGACGTCGACGAGCGTATTTTGACGGAGACGATCGGCGACGGGCTCCTCGAGGTCCTGAAGCGAGCGCGCGGCCCGGGAGAAGGCGCGGGCACGGTGTGGATTTCCATCCGTGAGGTCAATCAGGTCGGCCGTTTCTTGCAAAAGCTGGGCAACCTCGTCGTTACTCATAAGTGGGGAGGCGGGAGAAAACGAGAATCACGGATGACGCGCAAAGACGCTTTCGCAACATACCGGCCCGCGGTGTTGATTCCAATGAAGGCCCAGGGGAATTTTGCCGGGGACGAAGCGCTCGGCCCGACAGGTTCATGCGGGGGTTCATGCTCAGGAAGGACCGTAGGATCCCCGAGAAGCCACCGATGCATGCGGAGCTGGGCGGGAGGGAACCCTGAGCAGTTGGCTCATTTCAGGGCTAGCACGGAGCTCCGGCAGGGTGCATCCGTCAACAGGGCATTGCCTTCACAGCCTCGGTCTTCCCCGTTCGTTCACGAAAAGCGAAAACGAAAACCCCCGGGCCGCCCGGATTCGTCGATTCCGTTCTTTGACACCCTCTACCCGGCTCTGTATACTAGGTACGTGTGAAGCCAAAATCACAACTCCGTGTTGCCGTGCTGTGACCTGTGTTCACGCGAACCTGATGGTGTCGGCCTTCCAGATGCGTCTCCAAAATGCAATGTGCAGCATTACGGAGCTGTGTCCCGGCTGGTGCACAAGGCCGGGTGCGCTCTCCCGTTCCGGACTCACCCCCTCGAATTTTCACCCTCCAATAGACTCGACTGAGCACTAGCCACTTATGGTCATTCTGGATAATCTGTCGGTTCACCTCCTGCTTCTGCTGCCTCAACAGTCCGGCGGAGGTGGGGCCATCAATGCCCTCGTGGAGCGCTTCAATGAGGGAGGAGAGTGGATGTGGCCCGTTCTTATTTGCCTTATTATCGGGCTCGCGATCTCGTTTGAGCGCATCATCTCACTGAACCGCGCGGACATCAACACGCAGGCATTTCTGCAGCGCGTGAAAGAGGCCCTCGACGAGGGCGGCATTCCGGCGGCCGAGGAGGAATGTGCCAGCACGCGAGGCCCCGTTGCGTCTGTGTTTCAGGCTGGGCTGCTTCGGGCCGATGAAGGCATCGACGCCGTGGAGGAAGCGGTTGTCTCCTACGGGTCCATCGAAATGAGCTTTCTCGAGCGCGGGCTTGTCTGGCTTTCGCTCTTCATTAGTGTCGCCCCCATGCTCGGGTTTCTCGGAACCGTCATTGGCATGATTGAAGCCTTCGACTCAATCGAGCAGGCCGGCGACATTTCGCCGCGGCTCGTGGCCGGAGGCATTAAGATTGCCCTTCTGACCACCGCCTTCGGACTGATCGTCGCGGTCATTCTCCAGTTTTTCTACAATTACGCCGTGTCGAAAATCGACCGTCTGGTGGCCGAGATGGAGGATGCGTCCATCGAGTTGGTAGATGCGCTCGTGGCGCTGGAACGGGGCGAGTCCGCCACGGCCGAGAAGTCGATTCCGGAGAGTGTTGGCGAACGAGAAGAGTAGGAAGGAGGGGTCTCTGCGCGCCACTGACATGGAGGGCGCAGGGCTCTGCTCTCGTGGATCTCTTCTCTCTTTTTCCAACGATAGACTGACCTCCCTCTTATGAGTCAGAACGCCATTCTTCCCATCGCCATCTGGGCTGCCATTGCCCTTGCCGGGCTCAGCCTCTTGGGAATGGGCATCTTCGGCCTTCGCAGTCTCGTGTACGGCAAGGTGCAGCCCCTCAGCATCGCCATCATCGCCATTCCCGGCGTCTTGATGGCCGTCCTCGGCTCCACCATGGAAACGTGGGTCCAGGCCGGCATATATACCCTCGTCGTCATGTTTGGCCTGGCCGCCCTCGCACTCCTCTTAACAGGCTTGCGCAAGCTCTTCATGATGTAGCCCGCCCCCTCCCGACGACGCACTAAATTGTCTACTGGTAGCGATCCCAAACTATGCCTGGACTGCTGGAGAAGCGGCGCAGTGACCGAGATGAAGGGACCATCCCGACCGCGGGAATGGCGGACATTGCCTTCCTGCTGCTTATTTTCTTCCTGGTGACCACGACAATCAACGTCGACACCGGGATCGGCATGACCCTGCCGCCCAAGCTGAAGCCGGAGCAAACGCCCCCGCCGGTAAAGGAGCGAAACCTCATGAACGTGCTGGTGAACGCCAGTGGGGACGTTCTGATTGACGAGGAAGAGGCTCGGGTGGCCGAAATTCGCGACCGCGTGAAAAGCCACGTACTGAACTTCGGACAAGACCCGAGCCTGTCCGCGAGCCCGGACGACGCGGTGATCTCTATCAAGACCGGCGCGCAGACGCCCTACAACACCTACATTGAGGTCCTGGACGAGGTGTGGATGGCGTACCGCGAGATCTGGGACCAAATTGCCCGAACCAACCAGCTCCCGGGTCCAGACGGCGGGTCGGCGGGGCTTGACCAGACCTACTCCAGCTATCGAGAATACTACAACCAGCTCGGCCCGGACGAGGACAACCAGATTCGAGACACCTTCGGCGCTCAAATCTCGATTGCTGAGCCCGACACTGGCGAGTAGGGGGAGTGCCTCCTGCACGGAGAGCCCACGCCCACATGCTTTTCATCACTGACAATTTCTTCTCATGGCGTCGCAGAAGTTTCAACGGGGAAGCTCGAGCACGGAGCCGGAGTTTACGACGGCCTCGCTTCCGGACATTGTCTTCATGCTGCTCATCTTCTTCATGGTGGCGACGGTGCTGCGAGAGACGGACATCAAGGTCCGCACCCAGCTTCCGCAGGCGGAGGCGTTGACGAAGATTGATCAGAAGCGGCTCATCTCGAAGCTTCACATCGGCCCGCTCAAGCGGGGAGAGAACAAGGGGGAGACCGCCATACAGATTGACGATGCCTTGATTGAGAACCGCCGCACCATTCGGCAGATCATGTACCGAAAACTGCAGGAGCAGCCCAAGCTGATTGTGTCTCTGAAGGTGGACCAGGAATCCGAAATGGGGATCGTCAACGAGGTGCAACAGGAACTCCGAGAGGCCAACGCCCTTCGCATCAACTATTCGTCGAACCGCGAGGGCCCACCCCCCTCCTAAAGATTCACGCTCCTGACCCAAAAAGGCTCTGCTTTCCGGCAGGGCTTTTTTGTTTGGCCCGTTCTGTTTCGGCCTTCCTTGGCGTTGCCGAGACGAGCCCCCTCGAATTCGTTCTGCGCTTTCCGTACTGATTCCCAACAACACCTCCATCTATGGCTCATCAATTGACTCTGCTCCCCGGCGACGGCATTGGCCCGGAGGTCACCGAGGCCACCGTCCAGGTCATCGAGGCGGCCGGCGTAGATGTTGACTGGGATCGCCACCGCGTCATCGGCGCAACGGCGGTGGAACGAGGGCGCCCGGCCCTGCCCCCCGACATTATTGATTCCATCCAGGAGCGCGGCACGGCCCTCAAGGGACCCGTGACCACGCCGGTCGGGCAGGGGTTTACGAGCGTCAACGTCCAGCTTCGCCAGCGCCTCGATCTGTACTCGAACGTCCGGCCCGCCAGGAGTCTGGCGGGGCTGGACACGCCCTTCGACGATGTTGATTTGATTATCTTCCGCGAAAACACGGAGGGCCTGTATTCCGGCATCGAGTACTTCGACGAGCGACTCGAGATCGCGGACTCGATTGCCCGCGTCACCAAGCGGGGCGCCGAGCGGATTATCCGATTTTGCTTCGAGTACGCCCAGGCCCACGGCCGCGACCACGTCACGCTCGCTCACAAAGCCAACATTCTCAAGAAAACGTCGGGGCTCTTCCTCGACATCGGCCGCGACCTGGCGGCAGAGTACCCGCAGATTGCGTTCGATGACCGCATCATCGACAACCTCTGCATGCAACTCGTAACGAACCCCCAAGAGTACGACTGCATCGTATCGACGAATCTCTTCGGGGACATTCTGAGTGACCTGACGGCCGGGCTGGTAGGGGGGCTCGGTGTGACGCCCGGGGCCAACATCGGAGACGACCTGGCGGTCTTCGAGGCGGTGCACGGAAGCGCGCCTGACATTGCGGGCCAGAACGTGGCAAACCCCACGGCGATGATCCGGACGGCCGCGATGATGCTCCGCCACATTGAGGAGGAGACGGCGGCCGCAGCGATCGAGCGGGCTGTCTTTTCCCTGTACCGGGACGGCGACGTGCTGACACCGGACGTGGGCGGAGATGCCTCGACCTCCGAGTTTGCCGACGCTGTCTCGACCCGAGTGGCGAGCGAAGTGGACGCGTAGCCGATTGCTTGACCCCCTTTATGATTCAACGCATTCAAACCGTATACCTGCTCCTCGGTGCCCTCGCGCTCGGGGCCATGGGCCTGTTCGAAGTTCCCTGGAGCGACCCCGCCGCGCAGCGGTACGCCTGGTTCGTGCCGTCGGTTGTCGGGCTGCTCGTGGTCAGCGCCGGGACGGCCCTCGGCGCCATTTTTCTCTACGAGCGGCGAAAGACGCAGCGGACGGTCGTCTACGGCCTTCAACTGCTCACCATCGTGCTCGCAGGGGTCCTGTATGGCGGGCTGTACACGACCGGCACGCTCACCTTCACCGCCCCGACGGGGATTCTGTGGGGGCGGACGGTTGTGCTGCTGCTTCCGATCGTCGCGTACGTCCTGTTTCGGCTGGCGCGACGAGGGATCGAAAACGACATCGAGCTTGTGGAGTCGGTGGATCGGATCCGGTAGCCCCGACGCCTCTGCGTTCCCATCATGTCCGACTGGCCCCGTCGCATCTATGTTGTTCTGAGCCTCGGCGTCCTCAGCTTCGCGTTCGCGCCCATCCTGGTGCGCTGGGCCGGAGACGCGCCGGGCCTGGCGATTGCGGTGTGGCGGACCGTCACTGCGGCGGCGGTGCTGCTGCCGGCGGCGGCGTTCCGGAGCCGGGCGGAAATGCGCCAGTTTTCGAGCCGGGACGTTCTACTGATTGGGGCGGCGGGTGTGTTCTTGGGCCTCCACTTCATCGCGTGGATTGAGTCGTTGTACCACACGACGGTGGCCAGCGCATCGGTTCTGGTGACAACGAGCCCCATTATCCTGGCCGCCCTCGGCTACATGTTTTTGGGGGAGCGGTTGCGGCGAGGAACGGTGCTCGCCATCGGGGCGGCGGTGGGAGGGGCCGGACTGATCGGCTGGGCCGACGCGGGGACGGTCGTTCTGGGCCAGGGGGCACTGCTGGGCAACGCACTGGCGCTGAGCGGAGCGGTCCTGGTGAGCGTGTATCTGCTGATTGGACGGGTCGTGCGGCAGAAGGTCTCTTGGCTGGCGTACGTGACGCCCCTTTACACGGTGGCGGCGCTGACGGCCCTGGCGGCCGCTGCTCTCCGAGACGTGGCTCTGTTGGGCTACTCCTGGCGCTTCTATGCGCTCTGTGCCGGGCTTGCCCTTGGGCCGCAGGTGCTGGGACACGGATCATTCAACTATGCGCTCCAGCACGTGCCGGCCGCCATCGTGGGCATGCTGGCGCTCCTGGAGCCGGTGGGGGCGTCGCTCCTGGCGTACGGACTGTTTGGCGAGGTCCCGCCGCCGGCTTCCATCGTGGGAATGGTGGTGGTCCTGGTCGCGGTGGCGGG
>Ga0207753_1001009_pt1 | contig 10029 bp, 9 predicted proteins | sample PonA233FremontCA_2_FD_187273 | JGI IMG/M metagenome (GOLD analysis project Ga0207753, IMG submission 187273) | Salt pond sediment microbial community from Fremont, CA, USA - Pond A23 Sediment 3 (SPAdes) | ecosystem: Environmental > Aquatic > Non-marine Saline and Alkaline > Saline | place: USA...
TTGAGTGTTGCGAGCAAGAGCGGACGGCGACGTTGACGAGACGCAGGGCGTCTCCAGAAACGAAGTTTCTGGTGTGCAAACGAGACGTGTACGTCTCGTCAACGTTGGCCGTCCGACTCCACACGACCGGTTGTTCGTTTAGAGAGACATAAATAATTCTTCGATTATTCGGCGTTCAACGCTCTCAAAAGGTTATCCTTTGGTGAATACATAGAGGAGCTGATAAATTTTTCGACCCACCTGAGGCGCAGCCAAAGCGGGTCGCGGCAGACGAGACCGCTGTCAAAACCAATGGCGGGTGGTCTTGGGTGTGTGCTGCAATATACCTCGACACCAAGTTGATCTTGGGTGTCGACCCACCGGATCTGACACAGAGAGACTGCGTTCTCGAGTATACTTGTGGATGTCGTCAGTAGACTTTCGGGCAGCCAAGCATCACGGGTCTTTCGACCGCCACCTTTGGTATTCTTTCCTCGGATCTCAAAGAGTCATATCTGGCCGTCTTCAGACCACCTGAGTTCTTCAGTACCCGGATACGAGACTTCGCTTACACGAAGCCCACACCATGCCATGAGTTGGATGGCGACCTCTCGTTCCCACCCGTCGGCTCCAGCATTCTGCTCAAGGTGATCTAACTCATCAGGTGACAGCCAGCACTTGACGACGGTATCCGAGTCATCGATTCGAACCATGAACAGATAGATCAGTGGATTCGGTTATAAAGCGATGTGTCGACCAGTGAGAAATAGCGTATAGCGGCTGATGTACGGAATTTCAATCGAGTTAAGCCATGAAACAGTCCACGACGAGTCGGTTTTCGACTACGTTCATCCCGACGACGAGTCGACCCTCCGAGAGACCATCGAGATGTTCGAGGTCATCGGCAGTAGCTCGAAGAGCACCCACGAGTTTCGGTTCTGTCGAGCCGACAGCTCGTGGGCGTGGCTCGAAGCCACACTCAGCAACAGTCCCGACTCGCCGATCACCGGCTACGTACTCAACGCCCGGGACGTGACCGCCCGCAAGGAAAGTCGCCAGCAGGCGGTCGTCCTCAACCGGATGTTGCGTCACAATCTCCGCAACGGACTCAATGTCGTTATCGGCCACGCCGAGCAGTTCGCTGACGCCGAGACACCGGAGGTAGCTGCCAGCGGTGAGGCCGTCGTCTCGAAGGCGTGGGAACTCTACGAACTGGTCGACTCGTATCCCGGCGTCGCGTTTTCGGTCGACCTCCCTGAGCGAGTGTGTGTCATGGCCGCTCCGAAACTCGGGTTGGCAGTCGAACACATCGTCCGAAACGCCGCCGAGTATAACGATACGGCCACACCACGGGTCGATATCTCCGCACAGACACCCGAAACCGATGCTGGCGTCGTCAAGCTACCTGACGACGGACCGGGAATCCCAGCCGACGTGGTCCAGTCGGTCGACTCGTCGTCCGTGGGAGCGACCGTGTTCGTCTCGTGCCACGCTTCCCAGGCCTCGGCGAACACTGCCTGTTCGGCCTCGTAGCCAGCATCGAGCGTTTCGCGGGCGTGGTCGATAGCGGCCTGCTTTTTTGCCGAACCCGAGGAGCGCGATTGCGACGCCACCGTACCGGTTCCAGCGGACCGTGGGCGTCGACCGACTCTGCCTACGTGAGTGGCCCATTATTTAGATTGCCGTTGTAGTTTCCGTAGTGTCCTCCCCGACGAGTACTGACTCACGCGCTTGGGGAGATCTGCTCGTCCCAGTGGGTGGATTCGATGGTCGTGGTCGCCGCCTCAGTCCAGCGGTCCAGCGCCTCGGTGAGCCGATCGTTGACGATCTCTCCCGGCTCGGCGAAGCAGGCATAATAGTAGCCGCCCCCATCCAGAAGTCGGCGCTGTCGACACACCAGCCCAGCCTCGTCAAGCCGCGTCAGCGACCGATTGACGTTGCTCCGGTCGCGGTCGAGATCGGCGGCGAGTTCCTTGGTCGACGCGCCGGGGTCGGCACTGACTGCGTCGTAGGTGGCGAGATCCTGCGACCGGAGCCCGAGGACGGTCTGGGCCACTGTGACAGCCGAGGGGTTGGGAGTTCGCGCCGGCGGCTCCGAGTCGGGTTCACATCGGTTGGTCATGAGTGCCGACCAGTCGTGGGGGGACTCCGAGCCGGTCCCACTACTCATTGGTCCGCCCCCGTAGAGTGACCGCCCGAAGAGACGGCTGTGGCGGCGACCGGCTCGGTTTCTGCAGCTGTCGGCGTCGATTTGGTCTCCGGGTGATCGAGATTCGCTTGCCCCCAGTCGAGCATCGCGGCGAGCACGGCTTCGAGTTCGTGGCCCTCGTCGGTCAGCGTGTAGCGGACCCGAATTGGCTTGTCGCTGACGACCTCGCGGCCGACGAGGCCCTGATCTTCGAGTGCCGAGAGACTGTCCGACAGCATCTTGTTAGAGATCTCGTCAATAGCTTTATGAAGATCGCTGAACCCTCTGTCGTCCTCGACACATAGCTGGTGGAGGATCACCGGATACCATTTGTGGCCAATGAGCGATGCCATCTCAATCAGCGTTCCCTGGGCGGTACAATCCGTTGCGTACTGTCGACTGTGGGTAGAGCAGTTCGTGGCCATTGATACCTGACTATCATCGAGTAACGCCTTGGATACCTGCCCTAGATATGTCGGCGATACCCATACCGAGATACATCGGTGTCGAATCGGGCGGCTGTCAGCGACCCTCAAAAAAGGCCGCGACGAGCTTGCCCTCCGCGGCCCGGAGGTGTTGGTGGAGCGTCGCGGAGGCGACGCCGACGGCTTCAGCCACCTCCTCGGCGGTCGCTTCACGGGGCCAGTCGTAGTAGCCCAGCTCGACGGCGGTTTCGAGCACCGTGAGCTGTTTGTCGGTGAGTTGCTCTTCGAGTTTGTCACCGATCGAGCCGACCGACCGCTCCTGGCGGCCGTGTTGTTTCGAGACGAGGCGAACCGGGCCGTAGCGGTCGGCGAGCGTCGACCGGAGCGCGGAGATGTCAATGTCTTCGGGTGCCTCGACGACGAGCCGAGCCTCGCCGTCAGTAGCGACCAGCGAGCGGAGGTTGACACCGAAATCAGCCAGCAGTTCGGGGACCGGATCGTCGACGGTGATCCCGAGCAGACAGCCGTCGTCCCAGTCGTCGAGCCGCTTGGTATCAGAGACGCCAGCCGCTGCGTCGAGATGGGCTACTACTTGCTCGCAACTCGCTCCCTGAATCCGAATACAGTAGGTCCGACTGCCGTTGTCGTTGGCTCTCGACCCCGTGTACAGACACTGGCAGTCGAGGGCCGACGAGAGTTCGGCAAATCGTTCAGTAAGCGCGAATTCGAGTTCGATGGCGTCGTTGGCAATCAGCGTCGACCGGGTGGCCTCCATCACGAACGCGAAGCCGAGCGTCTCACCCAACAGCCGGAGCCCGCTCCGAATCGGCTCGCTGAACCCTCGGTCGTCGGTGCCTGCAACTGCCAACACCCCGAAGCGCTGGGAGTCGACTGTAATCGGAACAGCGGCCGCCAGCGTCTCGTCGGGGGTCTCGGCTCCGGCCGAGTCGAACTGTCGACGGGTGACTGCTGGGGCGCCCGTAGCGGCGGCCGCTTCGACGAGTTGTGTCGCAAACGGCGACGAGACGAACGTCTCAGGGCGGGTTTCGATGAACGGCTCGGTGTCGACGCGCCACGTCGGGACCGAGACGGCGTCGGTCTCGTCGTCGACCGTAGCGATCCAGGCGGCCTCGTAGAGTCTGGAGTCGGCGAGCTGGTCACAGACTGCCTGTTCGATTTCGCCGCGGTGGGGCGTCCGCAACATGAGACCGATCAGATCGGTAACCAGCTCGTTGAACTGGGTGGCGACGGTGAGCTCGTCGGTCCGGGCTTCGAGGTCGGTCTGTCGGCTCCGGAGTTGCTCCTCGCGGTCGGCTCTGAGAAATGCCGCCCGAACTGACTCGGCGAACAGTTCCAGGAGTTGGACCAACTGATCGCTGAAGGAGCCGCACGGCTCGAAGACACTCAGTACGCCGTACTCGCCGGTCGGGATGTGGAGATCCGCCCGCGAGGCTCCCGAGGCATAGGCGTCGTCGCCCGGCTCGTTCCGGACTGTCTCGCCGCGCCGATAGGCCGTCCCCGCCCGGGAGCTGTTGAGATTGTAGGCGAGCTCTGCGGCTTGGAGTTCTTCTGCGGCCTCGGAAATCGCGCTGATAGTCAGCTCGTTGGTCTCTTCGTTGTATCGTCGCACGCAGGCCAGAGGGGAGTCCAGCACGTCGACGACGGTGTCGACGGCAACCTCGCCGACCGCCCCACAGTCCTCAGCGGCCAGCAACTCACGACTCGCAGCCGCCAGTCCGGTGAGACGGCGTTGGTGAGCCTGTTGGGCGGAGATGTCGTGAGCCACACAGAGGATTTCGTCGGTTTCGAGCTGCGTGAGTGAAGCTTCGAGGGGCCGTTGGGTGGCGGCGTCAGCGGTAATGTCACCGCGCCACTCGCCGGTCGACGACAACGCCGAGGAAATACCGAGGGAGAACCGCTGTTGTTCGGCGTGGAGTTCGCTCCACGTGTGGCCGGTGATCGACTCCGGCGACTCGAAGCCGAACAGTTCGGCGTAGGCGTGGTTGGCGTAGACAATCTCGCCGTCGGCGGTATAAATAGCGATCCCGTCGGTGGCGGCCTTCATCGCGGCGGCCTGACGGCCGAGTCGTTCGCGCTGGTCGACGCGGGTCGAGATATCCCGAATGCTCGCAAGTAGCTGGTAGTGGCCATCAAAGGTGACACGGGTCCCCGATATTTCGGCCGGGATCACGTCGCCGTCACAGGTATAACACGAGAGGCTGCTGGTCCAGCCAGTGCCGGTTTCGTCGACCTCGTCGACGAACGATCGAAAGGCGTCGTACTCGTGGGGGTGGATTGCTTTGGGCTCCAGCGAGAGGAGCTGTTGGCGACTGTATCCGAGGAGGTCGCAAGCGCGACTGTTGGCCCACGTGATCCGGTGGTTGTCGGTGTCGACCAGCATGGTCGCGTCGTTAACCGCCTCGAACAGCTGTTCGAATCTCGTATTGGCGAGGTCGACCGTCTCGTCGCCCGTTCCGGTCACAGTCTCGTCCCTCGATTCGTCTTCGACCTCGGTTATAAATAGGCCAGTCCACTCCCGGTCGTCGCCTTCGGTAGGGAGTTGCTGACGACGGACGCTGACGGAGGTCCGACTGCCGTCCGCATTTATAAGTTCTCCTCGGCCAGTATCGGGATCGGGTTCGGCAAGCAGCCTCGACTGTGGCTCTCCGGCCAGTTGGTCCGGCTCGTAGCCCACACTCGTCGCCAGCGGCTCGGTGACCGAGACGATGGTATCGCCATCGACGACCACCGCCATCGTTCCGAGCGCCGACACTAACGCAGTGGCGGCAGCATCGCGTTCGCTCGGTGACTGGGTCATTGTGGCCCACAGCGACGGGCTGTCATTGTCGGTGATACACGACTCGCTTATAAAATTGTATGCGTCAAGAGAGTCCCGGTGGCATCACCCAACCGTCAGCAGTTCGTAGCCGTCGTCGACGAGTCGGTCGACATCGGGGCCGTGTTCTTCGCCCACAACGCCGAGCAGTGGAATGCCCGCCGCACGGCAGCCAGCGGTCCCACCGAAGGCGTCCGCACAGAACGCACAACAGCCTGCGATGAGCTCCCGCTCGGTGGCGGTCGCCAGCCCCTTCGAAAGCGGGTGGTCGACGCGTGTTTCCATCTCGCCGGGCCATTTGGTTGCCGCGCCATCGAGGTAGATAGCAACCGTATGACCACCTTCGTCGAGAGTGAGTGCGTACTCGATGGCGTTGAGCGCGCTACCGACGCGATCGGGTCCTGCAGACAACAGGAGGGCATAGCGGTTCATGACCCGTTGCCGTCGGCTCGGAGCGACAGATCAGCCGCCTCCCCGCCGTTCTCAGCGGTGACGGGTTCATCGACCGCCTCGGCGTCGTCGGTGAACTCGAAGCCGTCGACTGGTGTCTCGGGAGTGGTATTCCTCGCGTCGGAGCCGGTCGTGAACTCGGCCAGGGAAGCCCGGAGCTGGTCGGTCTGACTGTTGAGCCGGTCGATCTCGTCGCTGACGCCACCCAGCGAGGCCGCCTGCTCTTCGGCGGCGGCCGCGACCGTCGTGGCGTTGTTGGCAGTCTGCTGGCTGATCGACGCCAGATCGTCGACCGCGGCGGTCACGTCGGCCACCGAAGTCGCCTGGGCGTCCATCGCATTGGCGATCTCCTGGACCCCATCGTTGGCCTCCTGAATCCTGACATCGATCCGTTCGAGCGCGGATTCGGCGGACTCGACGGTTTCGACGCCCGCCGTGATGTCCTCGCAGATGGTCTCCATCTCGCTGACGCTGTTTTCGGTCCGCTCTTGGAGGTCGTCGATGACGGCCTCTACCTCCCCGGCGGCTTGATTGGTCTCCTCGGAGAGGCTCTTGACCTCGTCGGCGACGACCGCGAAGCCGGAGCCCTCCGCACCGACGCGAGCGGCCTCGATCGACGCGTTCAGGGCGAGGAGATTGGTCTGGTCGGCGATCTCGGTGATCGTTTCGAGGATCGACCCGATCTCGTTCATCCCATCTTCGAGGTAGTCGACCGCCTCCGCGGTTGAGTAGGCCCGCTCCTCAATGGTGTACAGTTCGCCGACGGCCTCCTGTGTTGCCTCCCGGCCCTGCTGGCTGAGTTCGGTGGCCTCGCGGGAGGTCGAGGCGACCTCCTCGGTGGTCGAGGCAACCTCTTCAGTCGTCGCTGACATCGTCTCCATCTCCCCCGCGACTTCGGCCAACTCCTCGTGTTGGGTTTCCGCGCCCGCGGAGATCTCGTCGACTGACTCGCTGGTATCCTCGGCGGCGCTGGCGACCTCCTCGGCGCTCGTGGCGACCGTCCCGCTGGCATCGCCGACCGCATCGGCGAAGGCGTCGACGTCGGCAACGGTCGCTTCGAGTTCGTCGAGGGTTTCGTTGAATCCCGTCCCAATCGCTTTCAGCGCGTCGGGATCGTCCGACTGGGTATCGAGCCGGGCCGTCAGATCACCCTCGGCGGCCTCGGCCATCGTCGCGGCAAACGTTTCGGCCCGAGTTTCGAGCTGGTCGGCCAGCCGGTCGCTTTCGGCTTTGGCCGCCGCGGTCTCCTTACGTTGGGTTTCGAGGTCGGCCAGCCGGGTTCTGAGCGTCGACCGCATCGCATCGAACGAATCGTAGAGCTCGCCGATCTCGTCGTCAGTCGGCGACTCCAGTTCGAGATCCAGATTCCCGTGTTCGATCTCGGAGGCTCGGTCGGCGAGTTCCGAGATCTCCTGGACTGTCGGCCGGGCCAAGCCCATCCCGACCGCCGCGAGGCCGACGACTGCGACGCCAATAATCGCGAGGATGTTGGCGACGACCACGAGGTGATCCGCCGGCGCGAGAACCGAGGCCGTATAGATGATCGTCGCCAGGCCTGTCAGCGCGATCAGCAGCACCACGGTGCCGATCGAGAGGCCAAACTTGATGAGGCGGTTCTCCTGGACTTTCGGCGGGAGCCGCGAGCGGATCGCCGACCGCATCGATGCCATCGGAGAATCTGTGGCGTGGCCCACGGTCGACCCATCGGTCATTGTCGACCACCACGATGCGCTGCGAACGGTGTCGTCCGTCGACCGAACTGTGTCATACCGACCACTGGTCGTCCCATTCATTAAACAACAGGTAACTGATATATCACTGGGTTACGCCGGCGTTACGTTGTCACGGTAGCGTTGCCAGCGAATTATATATCCGGTGAGACGTACGGTTACTAGAGGTAACTACCCTCTGGAACCAGCATATGGCCACACTACTCAGCGGATTGGTTGGCGGGCTGGTTGCAACGATTGCAATGACGATGTTCATGATGGCACTCGGCGACGACTCGCCGCCGCCGACGGCGGCATTGTGGGCGAAGTTCGTCGGCGACAAAGAGCCGGAGGCCTACATGATGCCGGGCATGGCACTCCACATGATGTACGGGATCGGTGCTGGCGGGGCATTCGCCCTGATAGCAACGACTGCCGGGCTCGGCGTCGACACACTGACGGGGGCACTCCTGTGGGCGCTCGGCTTCGCGGCCGTGTTGACCATCGTCGGGATGGTCTTTTGGATGCGCGTCGTGCTGGCGATGGAACCTAAGCCGCGCGGCTATGTTCGGGCTGTTCCACGTCGTCTACGGCGTCGTCCTCGCTGGGAGTCTTATATACCTCCCCTTCTAAAACATTCCGTAACGCCGGGATTTCGACCGTCGAGTTCGCCCTCGGCACCGACACCGCCCACGCGGTCGACGAGCGAACGACCGTTGAGGCGCTAGTCGACACGGCAGCAGTGTACACGAGGCTGCCTGTTCTGTTGGCCGAGACGCTCCACAGTAAATTGCCTCGGGGTCAAGTGGTTCGAGAGACTTCATCTCTCGTCATCACGGAAATCGAAGATTTCCGTACGACCCCGAGGCTTTCGCGTGGACTCCCGTTCTAACTGCTGAGAGCAGTAGGCGAATATTCGCCGTTCACTTTCAGCGTCCCGCGATTCAAGCGCACATCTACGGGTGCGCCTCCGTCGTTTGCGTTTTGCCGACGACGGAGATACTGCAAGCCGATGTTCTTGGAAGCGTTGTAGTCAGCGTGGTTCTCGTACCCGCACTTCTGACAACAGAACGCCTCCCCAGACCGATTGTCGCTGTGGGTAAACCCACACGTCGAACACCGCTTGGACGTGTTCCGAGGGTCAACTTGCACGACTTCTACCCCATACTCCTCGGCTTTGTATTCGACGTACTCGTAGAGGCGTCGGAACGCCCAGAGGTGTTGCCACGTCGCCTTCGGAATGTTCTCCCGAATATGGGTCAAGTCCTCGAACACGACGTGCGAGCAGTCGTGTTCGACGGCCTCCTTGATGAGTTCGTTCGCCACCGAGTGTAGGTATATCTCGAAGCGCCCTGCCTCTTTGCAACCTACTGATTGGATGTTCTCGTGAGCGTGACGAGAGCCACACTGTTGGAACGACCCACGACGTTTCTCGTACTCCCGACGCCAGTGGTTGAACTCGTCTGCCGACCAGAAGCGCCCCGTCGAAGCGACGGCGATGTTGTTGACGCCCAAATCCACACCAAGGACTGTTCTGTGCTTGGACTCGGATTCAGAAGCTTCGTCATCTGCTTCGACTTTCCGCATTGAAGCGTGCAAGTACCAGTTACCGTCTCGGTACTGCAAGTGCGCCATCCTGAACTCGAATTCCTCGTCGGTGACGTACTTTGTCGGTGGTTTCTCCGAGTCGTCGGGAAGGATGTAGTCGCACTCGATTCTGCCGTCTACGGTGGAGAGGGATACGTGGTCGCGGTGGAACGTCGCACTGCGTTTGTCGTACACCGCGCTGTCTGCGGAGAAGTAGGGCCGTGACGTATTCTCTCCACGTTTGAGGCGTTCGACTCCGCTCTTGACGGCTTCGACGGCCCGCCGAATCCCTTTCTGGACGAGATTCGCGGTGAGTTCGGTTTCGTTGCGGAGTTGGCCGTACAGGGCGCGTTCGGCTTTCTGTTTGGATGTGACGTGGTAGCCGTCGTCGTCACCAGAAACGCGCCGCGTTTCTGGTTGGCAGCCAGATTCCTGTGGAATCTGGCGACGCCCGTGCCAGCACCATTCACTCGCGGTGTTGGCGCAGTGTTTGAATTGCTCGACAGTCTCACGGAGGAGCGGGTCGGCCAATTCAGGAGTGTCGAGTTTGATCACGGCCGTTCGACGGTATTCCACTATGTTTCACATATTGCCCCGTGGTTATTTACTAATTGGGAGTCAGCCTGCTTCCGTAATGTGGTTTGTGTGCCGAGCTGTCGGCTTCCTCCCCGAGGTCAAGCCTCGGGGCATCCGCCTTGGCTTTCTGTGAAACAATCTCTGGGGCTTTTTTATTCCATCTTTCTTTTTTCGATGGGAATAGCGATCTGGCAGTTGTTGGCTCTCAGCTTCGACCACATGATGATCGCAATCGTCATCGCATTACTAGCCGGACAGATCGGCATGGCCATCGAGAAG
>Ga0207753_1001010_pt1 | contig 10026 bp, 8 predicted proteins | sample PonA233FremontCA_2_FD_187273 | JGI IMG/M metagenome (GOLD analysis project Ga0207753, IMG submission 187273) | Salt pond sediment microbial community from Fremont, CA, USA - Pond A23 Sediment 3 (SPAdes) | ecosystem: Environmental > Aquatic > Non-marine Saline and Alkaline > Saline | place: USA...
CCGGGCCGCGTTGTGACCCGCGGCGGCGAGCGGTTCAAACGCTCCCGCGGGATGGCCTCGACGGCGGCCAACGACGACCGCGAGGACAAGGATCTCGCGGTCGACGCCGGAGAGGGAGTCGACGCGCTCACGCCGTACAAAGGCCCCCTCGCCCCGCTGACCGAGGAGTTCTGCGCCGGAATCCGGTCGGGGTTGAGCTACTGCGGCGGCCACACGATCCCGGAGGCCCGCGAAAATGCGGTGTTCGTGGAGGTCTCCGAGGGCGCGAAGGAACGGGAGAGCGCCCACGGCGTGCTCGTGGAGTCGACGCCCACCCAGCAGGTCCTCGAAGCGGTCGTCGAATCGGATTGACCCGTTTTCGGCTGCCCGCCCTCTCCCGGCACCGTCGACCCCTACCTGTTGACTGGCTACCTGTCGACTGGCTACCTGTCGACCGCCTACCTGTCGACCGCCCACCCATCGGCTGCCACCAAACTGGCTATAAAAAAACGAACACGCTCTTGTCGCTCTTATATACGAACGCACGTCTATAAATTACTCGTGAATAACGACAGAGAGAAATATATTTGATGTAACCGACAACGTTTTTATTTTGTAGGAGTAGAATATTTCATGACGAAACAGGACGGGACAGCCACTCGCCCGTCGGAGCAGTTCGCCGACAGCGTGGGTGGGCTCGTCCCGACCTTGGAGACGGTCGACCTCGGGATCTTCGTCCTCGACGCCGAGTTCACCGTCGAGTGGATCAACGAGACCGCGGCGACGTATTTCGGTCTCTCCCGTTCGGACGTGATCGGCCAGGACAAACAGGCGCTGATCGAGTCGACGATATCGTCGATCTTCGAGGAGCCCGAGCGGTTCGCCGAGACGGTGGTCGACACCTACGCGGACAACACGTATGTCGAGGAGTTCGAATGCCACGTCCTCCCCGGCGAGGGGCGGGCCGAGCGGTGGCTGCTCCACCAGAGCAAGCCCATTCGGTCGGGGTTGCTGGCCGGCGGGCGGGTCGAACACTACACCGACATCACCGAACTCAAGCGCACCCAACAGCGGCTCGAAGCCCAGCGCGACGATCTGGAGCTGCTCAATCAGGTGTTGCGCCACGACATCCGCAACGACCTCCAGCTGGTGAGTGCCTACGCCGACATGCTCGCGCCCCACGTCGACGAGGCGGGCGAGGCCCACCGCAAGCGTATCGCCGACAGTGCGGCCAACGCGATCGCGCTCACCGAGAACGCCCGCGATCTGGCCGCCGTGATGCGGAACCGACAGGCCGACACTACCTCGGTCGTGGTGAGCGAGGTGCTCGACACACAGATCGCGGAGATACGCACAGTCAACCCCGAGGCAACGATCACGGTCGACGGGACGCTGCCGGAGACGGCGGTCGTCGCCGACTCGCTTCTGGGGTCGGTCGTCCGGAACCTGCTGACCAACGCGATCCAGCACAACCGGAGCGACGAGCCACGGGTGACCGTCTCAGTCGAGGAGCGTGACCAGTGGGTCAGAATCCGGGTCGCCGACAACGGCCCCGGTATCCCCGACTCCCAGAAGGCGGCGCTGTTCGGCAAAGGCCAGAAAGGACTCGAAAGCGGCGGAACGGGGATCGGTCTCTATCTCGTCCGGACGCTGGTCGACAGCTACGGCGGCGAGGTCTGGGTCGTCGACAACGAGCCGAAAGGGACGGTGTTCGTCGTCGACCTCCCGATCGCCGACTGACGAGTGGGTCGCCGACTGAGCGACTCGTTCACTGCTTGGCCGCGACCCGATCTACTGTTTGGCCGCGACCCGGACGACCGTTCCTTCGTAGACCGCAAATAGCCGGTCGTCGCGGTTGACAACCCGCAACGGTCCGACGGTCACCGACTCGCCGGGGGGCGGGAGGTCGACGCCGTCGACCGTCACCGACTCGTTGGGGACGTTCGTCAGCACGATCGGCTCGGTCGACTCCTCGTCGGTCGCGTTGTCGGAACCGCTGGTATTGCCGGTCTCTGTCGCGTTCTGTGGGTTGCTTGCATTACCAGTGTCCGTCCCGTTGGCTGGCTCGGTGTCGACCGGTTCGACGCCAAGCTGGAAGCCATCGACGGTGGCGTCGATCGAGACGCGGTGGCCCGCGACGACCGGCTCGGCGGCCACGGGGTCGGCGGCGAAAACGGTTCGACTCGTGTTGTCGTGGGCCAGCGAGACCTGATAGGTCGACTCGCCGCCGACGGCCCGCCAACTGGTGCGGTCGACGCGAACCGTTTCGGCCCACCCCACCCCACCGATGCGAACGTTTGCCCCGCCAGCCGAGGCCAGCCGCCCCGTCGAGACGGTGGTCGACCAGATGTGGCGGTCGGTGTTGCGGACGATCACCCCCGAAGTGTTGAGTTGGGTGGGCTCGCCGCCGATCTCGGCGGGGAGCACCGACAGCTGGCCGTTGGGGACGTTCTCGCCGTAGGTGAGCTCGTAGCCCTCGATCTCGATGGGATCGCCCGGCAGCGGCGCGTCGGCGGCGGTCGTGAGGTTGACCGGCACCGCCGGGCCGACGGCAATGGCGGTCACACAGACCACCAACAGCACGCCGATCTCGTGGCCGGTTATCGAGCCGAGCGCGTCGGTAACCGTCCCGCTCTCAGCGGTCGACCGCCCCCGGTCGACGACCGTGTTGTGCCCCGGAAACAGCGGCCGATGACGGGCGAGAATGCTGACAGTGAGGACAGCGGCGAGGACGAACACCAGCGCGAGGCCGATCGCCCGGTAGAGGACGAAGGTGTCGTTGCCCCGGTACCAGTAGAGCGCCCACAGCGCCCGCGAGACGACGAACAGCAGCACGCCGGTCCAGACGTGGACCGCTGGCGGCGGCGACTCCCCGCGGCGTTGCATCACGACGAGACCGAGCAGGACGCCGAACAGCAGGCCGACGAGATGGCCCTGGACGGCAATCGAGGCCCACCACGGCGTGCTGTAGGCCGCCTCGCCGACCGCCACCTGCTGGGGGCTCTGGAGGGCGTCGACCAGTCGCCCGACCACACCCTGACCCACGCCGGCGATGATCGTCGCCAGCGGATAGCGAACCAGCGCGAAGCCGGCAAAGGCGAAGACCGCGGTCGAAAAGCCGATCACCGGGCCGAGGGCGACCGCCGTCCCGGCGATGGCGACGATGATCGTCACTGCTGGAAAAATGACCACCGCGCGGGCGACCGGATGGGTCCAGAACGCCTGCCACTGGGTGTCGACCCGTCGGTCGACGTGGTGGCTCCACCAGTATTCGGCCAGCGAGCCGAAGGCGAGCGTTCCAAGCAGGTTCCCCGTGAGATGGCCGAGGTTCGCATGCGAAAAGCCAGCAAACAGCATCCCGACGGGATCGAAGTAGCTCCACGCCCGAAACGGGAGGACAACCGGGTTCGTTGGGTTCGTAAGGCCGTCCTGAACGAGATAGTAGACCGCGAGGACGAGGCCGCCCACGACGAGCGTTCCCCACGGCACGCCAGCGATAAAGCGGTCGGTGAGTGGCTCGGTGAGTCGACTGGTCGGTCGCGTTACCAACAGGAGTGTGCCGACGACGAGCAGCGTCGACGCGAGCAACAGTAGTCGCTGGAGCGGGAGGCCAACGAGGGTCGACCTGACCGTCTCGGCAATCTGCAGGCCCCACTCAGCGGCCAACGGCGTCCCGTCGATCCGGGGAGTCATCTCTCGACCGATGGCTGCGGCGCTGGCCGGGCCACGGCTACAGTTTGCTTTCGGCGTCGTCGGCCAGCTCCTTCATGCGCTTGCCGACACGACCCGCGTTCGAGAACTCGTCTTCGCTCATCGCCGTCGCCAGCGCGTTGCCGAGGACGAAGACGGCGTGTTTGTGTTCGCTCTTCGATTTGTGGACGTGGTCCGGTTCGACCGTCAGTTCGTCGTAGGGGTCGAACAGCGAGGAGTCGACCGACTCCTGGGCCCTGAAGCTCTCCATGATGGTCACCATCTGCTCGTGGAGCTCCAGTAGTTCGTCTTTGTGCATACTCGTGGTACGAACGGTTCTAATTTAAGGGTTGTTGGGAGATACTCACACAGCCCGACAGGTCAGAAGACGTATTCGTCTTCGTGACCCATCATCCCGTCGTCCTCGAAGCCGCCCTCCGAGCCGGTGCCGGGTTCGTCGTCCATCGGGCCACTCGTTTTGTAGGCTTTCATCCCGGTCGACAGCAGGTTTTCGATCGCTTCTTCACGGTTGAGGAACTCGCCCTGTTCGACGAGCTGGGCGATCTGCATCTCTAAGTGTTCGGGGATGTTGATCTCGACTTTCGGCATCTGAACAACCGGGAGTTACCGGAGTGCCTATTTAAAACCACCGGCGTTGTCGACCGGCTTGCTGTGGGCCGGTGGCGGGATATATACGACCAGCCATGGCGGTATATATACCACTCCCTAGCACGTCGGTCGACCATGGATACGGATCGAACCGACCTTTATAAAGAGTTCGGCGACGACCGCCTGCCGCCGGGCCAACACCGCACCGACGGCTTTCCCGTCCTCTCGAAGGGCAACACGCCCGCGGTCGACCCCGCCGACTGGCGCTTCGAGGTCTTCGGCGCGGTCGACGAATCGTTGTCCTTCGAGTTCGACGAACTGTGGGCGCTCCCGAGTGAGACCCAACGGCAGGATTTCCACTGTGTGACCGGCTGGAGCAAGTTCGACTGCCAGTTCACGGGCGTCTCGTTCCCAACCGTCGCCGAGCGGGCGGGCGTCGACAGCGAGGCGAGCCACGTCATGTTCCACTCGGCGGACGGCTACACGACCGACCTCCCGCTCGACGATTGCTTGCGCGAGGAGGTGTTGTTCGCCTACGGCTACGACGGCGACGACCTGCCCGCCGACCACGGCGGCCCGCTGCGCGTCGTCACGCCCCACAAGTACGCTTATAAAGGCGCGAAGTGGGTGACCGGTGTCGAATTCCTGACCGAGCGGGAGCCGGGCTACTGGGAACAGCGCGGCTATTCGGCAACCGCAAACCCGTGGGCGGAAGCCCGGTACGGCTGAGGAGTGGGATCGACTATCACTGCCGATGACAGTCGTCCAATAGTCACGCTCAAGGGTCCGGGGACCCGAGTAGTGAGTTATGGAGTCGCCGCGCGCTGCCGACGGGCCGCAGTTAATCAGCCGGTCGGTCCGGCTGGAAGGCGAGTTACCGTCGTTCCGGGCGGTTCTGAACGAACTGCCGTCGCCACGAACCGTCTGGGATGCCGCCACCGAGCCGACGGTGTTCGCCGGCGGCGCTGCGGCGACACTCACTGCCGACGGTCCCGACCGGTTTCAACAGATCAGAGAGGCCGCCGAGTCGCTGTTTTCCTCCGGGGATGTCCACGCCGGAACCGAGGCCGCCTGCCCCCGGCTGTTCGGGGGGTTCACGTTTCACGCCGACCAGCCCAGCGGCACCGCGGCCGCAGTCGACACCGACGGCGGCACCGCGGTCGAACCGCCAGCAGCGTCGGCCTCGACAGCCGACCCGTGGGCCGAGTTCCCCGACGCCCGGTTCGTCTTCCCCCGCGTGCAGGTGACCGTCACCGACCGGGGGCCGTGGCTCACGGTCAACGCGGCCGGTCCCGATGCCTCCGTCGAGGCGGTCGAGGAGCGTATCGAGGCCGAACGCGAGCGGATCGAATCGCTCCCCGCAGCCGCGCCTGAGACCCCCCAGCCGGGGATCTCCGACCGTCGACGCACCACCACCCCCGAGACGTGGCAGGCGAGTGTCACCGCCGCCACCGACCGGATCGCCGCCGGGGACATCCAGAAGGTCGTCCTCGCCCAAGCGCTGGAAGTCGACCTCGCGGCGGATCTCGAAGTCGGCGACATTCTCTCACGGTTGGGCGAAAAATACCCCTCCTGCAACCGATTTTTGGTCGAGCCCGAGGGCCCGGAGCCGCCTGCGTTCTTCGGGGCGACACCGGAGCGGCTGGTCTCGTTGCGCGGTCGCACGGTCGAGACCGACGCGCTGGCCGGAACCACCGGCCGCGGGGAGACGCCCTCGGAGGACGAGTGGCTCGCCCGCGAGCTGTTGGCCGACCCCAAGAACATCCACGAACACCAGCTGGTCGCCGAGACGATCCGCGACCAGCTGGCTCCCTTTGCGGCGTCGGTCTCTACCGGCGAGCGACAAATAAAACGGCTCGCCACGGTCCAGCACATCCACACGCCGATCACGGCCGAACTCGCCGCCGACACGCACGTCCTGTCGCTGGTCGAGGCGTTGCATCCGACCCCCGCGGTCGGCGGGCTGCCACCGGAGGCGGCACTGGAGACGATTCGGGAGACCGAGCCGTTCGACCGCGGCTGGTATGCCGCCCCCATCGGCTGGATCGACGCCGCCGGGAACGGGACGTTTGCGGTCGGGCTTCGGTCAGCCGTGGCGACCCGTCGACGGGCCACGCTCTTTGCGGGTGTGGGGATCGTCGGCGACAGCGACCCCGACCGGGAGTGGGACGAGGTCGAACTCAAGTTCCGGCCGATCCTCGACGAACTCGAAGCCGAATAGCGATTCGTCGGTGATCTCAGTCGTCGGATTCGGCTTCGGCGTCCCCGCCTGCCTCGACACCGGTGTCGACCCGAGCAGGCTCGGCCAGCCCGTGGACGAGTGCTTCTTCGGTCTCGGCGTCGAACAGGTGGAGGCTCGTTTTGTCCAACACGACCGAGAGTGCCTGATCCGGTTCCACCGGGGTCTCGGGGCCGACGTTCATCAGGATCTGGCCGCTGGCACTCGGGTCTTCCATGTCGACGGTCTCGTCCTTGCTGGTGACGAGATAGACGAAGATCTCGTCGCCCATCGGCTCGATGACGTCGGTGTAGGTCTCGATCGTCGCGGTCACCTCGCCGCTGGCCCTGTCGACCGGGATCACGTGCTCCGGCCGGACGCCGAGGACGACGGTTTTGCCGACCGAGACGCCGATCAGCCAGCCGCCCAGTGCGGCGACCGAGCCGCCGAGTTCGGGGTAGGCCGCTTCTTCTTCGGGGACGCCGTAGGGCATCTGCATCACGCCCAACTCCTGGTCGCCGGTGAACTGGTCGGCGGCCAGCCCGATGGTGTACACCCAGTTTCGCATCGCTACGGCGTTGGCGTCGCCGACGAACGCGCCGTCGGTCTGCTGTTCGGACCAGCCGAACACCTCGGTGGGCGAACACTGGGTGATGTCTTGGCTCGCCGCGTTGCTGCCGGTGACCAGATCCCGACCGACGTTGAGCGCCTCGATCACCGGCTGTTCGCTGACGGTTACCGGGCGCTCGCCAACGGGGCCGAAGAGGGTGTCCAAGCCTCCAAAATAGGCCCCGCCGTAGCCGGACATGAGTTCGTTGAACGTACAACACGCCAGCCCGGCGTAGCTGTCGGCCTGCCAGACGTAGCCGTAGTCGACATCGGACTGCTCGTGAACATCGGCGACCGCGGCGCTCCAAGTCTCCCACGAGGGTGGGTCGGTCGACCAGCGGTCGAACTCCCGATCTGTGTAGCCCGCCTCCCGAAAGAGGTCCTTGCGGTACTGCATCGTCGGGAAGTCCGGGAAGAAGGGTAGCGCCCACATCTCGCCGGTGTCGGGGTGGCTGCCGGTTTCGACGAGCATCTCGAAGCTGTCGGCGCGAACCTGGTCGACGAACGAACTGTCGAGTTCGGCTTCGAGGTTGACGATGCTGTCGCGGAGGATAAACGGGATCGTCCACCCGTTGTCCATCACGAAGATGTCCGGAGACTGCTGCTGGGCATCGAGCAACGTGACTATCTCCTCGGCCCGCGCACCCGTCTCCTCGGGGCCAGCAGTGATCTCGATACTGATCTCCTCGGGGACACCGGCCTCGTGGAACGCCTGCGGGTCGAAGTTCCCTGCGATGGCCTGGTTGCCCAGGATCTCGACATCCGCTGTTCGGCTCCCGCCATAGCAGCCCGCCAGCGAGGCCACGCCAGCCGTCCCGGCTGCCTGGACGAACCGGCGTCGAGAGAGTGGCCCGGTAGACGTGCGTTGATTGTTTTTTGCCTTTTTTACCATCACGAATGTAAGTACCACATGATTAATCATAAATATTTTTGCCCTCAGTTTCAATATCACGTTTATTTATATTGGCTCTGACAGTTGCGCTATGGTCGACCGCTGATCGTTGCGGGCCGTCTACCGGTGTGGCACTTTCGACCGCGAGTGGAGACGGTCGACGCTCGCCACCGGAAAAACACGCCGGACATATCAGCGTCCGCGACAAGGGTGACCCAATGACTGCACCGAACCGAAACACGCTGTGGGGGCGGGCGATCGCCGCCGAACTCGCCCGCAACGGGGTCCGGACCGTCTGTATCTCGCCGGGGAGTCGGTCGACGGCACTGACGGTCGCCTGCGACGAACACGACAACCTCAATACTGTTTCCGCACTCGACGAACGCTCGGCGGCCTACTTCGCGCTGGGGCGGGCCCGCCGTACCGGCGAGGTAACCCCACTGATCTCGACCTCGGGGACGGCCGCAGCCAACTATCACCCCGCCGTTATCGAGGCCAGTCAGGGTCGGGTGCCGCTGCTCCTGTTGACCGCGGACCGCCCGCCTGAGTTGCGGGACTCGGGGGCCAACCAGACGGTCGACCAGGAGAAACTGTACGGCGAGAGCGTCCGGTGGTACAAGGACCTCCCCGAGCCAGCCGCCGACGAGCGGACGCTTCGATCGCTGCGGACCGACATCTCTCGGGCGGTCGGGACCGCCGAGGGAACGCATGCGGGACCAGTTCATCTCAACGTTCCATTCAAAAAGCCGTTAGAGCCGACGCCCGTCGACGGCGACGTGCCCGCCGATCTCTCGCCGTTGGCTGCGATGGGTCGTGGCGACGACCAGCCGTTTGTCAAGCGAACGACTGGGGAGCCGCAGTTAGACGATGGGGACCTTCGGAAGTTGGCCGAGGAGGTGAGCGTCGACCGCGGGCTGATCGTCGCCGGACCCGCCGACCCGCCGGGACTCACCGCCGAATCCGTGACGGCCTTCTCGCATGCGACCGGGTTCCCCATCTTGGCCGATCCGCTCTCGGGGCTCCGCTTCGGGGGCCACACCCGCGCTGCACCCGTCATCGGGGGGTACGACGCCTACGTGAATACGGCCGTCACCGAGTCGTGGCTCGATCCCGAGGTCGTCGTTCGGTTGGGGGCCTCGCCGACCTCCAAGCCCTTGCGGAAGTATCTCGCGGGGACCGACGCGCGGCAGTTGGTCGTCGACCCCGCGGGCGCGTGGCGCGAGGCCGAGTTTACGGCCACCGATCTCGTGGTTGCCGACCCCGACCGGCTCTGTGGCCACCTCTCGCAGCTCGTTCGCAACCGCGGGAGTGCCGACTGGCGGAATCGCTGGGTGGAGGCGGAGTCAGCTCACAGTGAGGTCGTCGACGACCGTGCCGCCGACCTGTTCGAGGGTGGGATTCTCGCCGACGTGGTCGAGGGGCTGCCCGATCCGTCGACGCTCGTCGTCTCCAACAGCATGCCGGTCCGGGATCTGGATCGGTTCGGTGGGGTCGACACGACATCGGTGACGACGGTTGGCAACCGCGGGGCCTCAGGGATCGACGGCATCGTGTCGACCGCGCTGGGGGCGGCCCACGGAACGACCGACGACGTGACGCTCGTGATCGGCGATCTGGCCTACTACCACGGTATGAACGGATTGGCGGCGATCCAGCGGGCCGACGTGGATGCGACGATCGTCCTGCTCAATAACGACGGCGGGGGGATCTTCCACATGCTGCCGATCGAGGAGTTCGAGCCGCCGTTTACCGACCAGTTCAAAACGCCTCACGGGATGGATTTCGAGCCGACCGGTGAGCTGTATGGGTTCGACTACCGGCGGGTCGACAGTCGGTCGGCGTTCCGTGAGGCCTACGCCGAGGCGGTGGCCGCCGAGGGCTCCCAGGTGATCGAGGTCCGAACTGATGCGGCGGCGAGTCACGAGATTCGGGATGGGGTGCAGGCAGAAGTGATCGACCGGCTGATCGACTGACGATCGACCGACTGGTCGACTGACGACCGACCGACTGGTCGACTGACGATCGACCG
>Ga0207753_1001012_pt1 | contig 9980 bp, 6 predicted proteins | sample PonA233FremontCA_2_FD_187273 | JGI IMG/M metagenome (GOLD analysis project Ga0207753, IMG submission 187273) | Salt pond sediment microbial community from Fremont, CA, USA - Pond A23 Sediment 3 (SPAdes) | ecosystem: Environmental > Aquatic > Non-marine Saline and Alkaline > Saline | place: USA...
CATGACTGTGAGCGCCGAGATCGTCGAAGCCAGCGAGTACTACACCAGCAGCGGTGATGGCCCGAACATCATCGGTGATATGGAAACCGCCGACGGGGAGGCGGTCGTCGGCCTGCAAGCCAGCGATGTCAAACCTGGCGACTGGGTCATCATCTGCTTCGAGATTGACATCGGTGATAACCCCGGTTACGTACAGATCTCGACCGATGATTTCGCACAGTATGAAAACGGTCAGACGGAACCCGAAGCGATAGTTGATAATACGGGCGGCGGTAGCCTCGGGACGCCGCTGGACGGGCAGGGTAATGGTGAACTCCAAGATGAACTGCTGGCCGAAGTATACGGGACGTACAACTCGGGTGACGATGGTGATCCCCCGCGATCCTTCCTGAAGAACAAGGACCCGAGCCTGAGCGGATCGGCACGAACCACGTACGAGCAGTTCGCGACTGGCATCGTCATCGGTGGGCCCGCAGACCCGCTTGAGGTCGGGTCGGGCGACGACGCAATCAAGCGATATCTCCTGCTGGAACTGCCAGTTGACGTCGGCAACGAGGTTCAGAGCGACGCTATCGAGTTTGACCTCGTTTTCGATGCACTGCAGGTTCGCAACAATGACGGCTTCGATCCGTCCAGCAGTCTAGTTGGGTACTGGCCGCTCAATGATGTCGAGAACGCGCCCGTTGAGGATATCTCGGGCAACGGCAACGACGGGACCGTCCAAGGTGACGTGTCGGCTGTTAGCGGGCAGGTGGCGAATGCCGCGTTGTTTGACGGCACCGACGACTATATTCAAACATCATATACTCCATCGCTCTCCGACTCCCTCAGCATTGTTGCATGGGTCTCTGTCCCAACGACTAAATCCGGACGACGCCAGATCGTTTCGCCTGACGATGCCGGATTTGACTGGAGCCTCCTGTATGACGAGAACAACAACTGGGCATTGTTCCATGGCGGTGGTGTTCTGAGCGGGCCATCCGTTACTACAGGAAAGGCAACTCAGGTTGCAGGTGTATGGGACATAGAGAACTCCGAAACACGCCTATATATTGACGGGAATCGTAAGAAAACTGGGCCAATCTCGACTGGATCGACAACGAATACACTCCGTATCGGAGATAATCCAGATTTCAATGAAAACTTCAATGGGTGGATCGACGACGTCCGGATCTACGACCGCGCGCTCTCGGACACGGAGGTGGCTGATCTATACAATGAGACAAACTGACACGCAAATAAACTGGCCGGCCAGACGTCGAAGTGGGGCGAAAGTCTACTGCGGCTGAATGGGTTGCGCGCGACACCCACATGGTGTACGGCGGTTCGACTCCGCCGGTGGGCCTCCGGAGGACGACCGAGTGACAAACGATCAAACCAACCCGGGACGGGACGCAAACACCGGTGAACCATCGGAGAGTGCAGACTACGTCGTCACGGGCGACGCCCAGCCCACCGACAGCGCGAACTCCGGCGGTGTCTACAGCGTCGAGTTCGGAACCTGCGCCGAACCGGTCGGCCTCAGCGTAAGTGCAGTGGCGTGGACCCCGACAGTCGATACAAACCAGCAGGACACTGACGGGGAGGCGGACAACACACTATCGCAATCGAGCATCGATGTGGACGGAATAGCCACGATGGAGACTACAAACAATCTGAAAGGCAATAGGAGCCTACACTCAACTGATGGAGGGGGGGCCTGCAACCGCCGGCGGCTCAACCTCCGACAGTCATCCGGACGCGGATCAAGAACGATCCATTCCGGGAGGACCGATCTACACAGGAGAAACAGGGTTACATGACAGACCTCGATATCAACCGACGAAAGCTACTCGCGGCGATCGCCGGGACGAGCGTAGCCACATTCGCCGGTCTCGGGTACGCGACCGGTGACGCAGTTAGGTACACCAAGGCGTCATCCGAAAACTGCGAGGATTACACATTGGACGCGGAATGGCGCGAGACGTACACCAGAGACGGCGAAACGACACTCTTTGAGGATACAACGGATTCGGGGAGTGGAACCGAGCCCGACGAACCCTCAATCATCCAGTTAGGCGACATTCTCCCTGGCGACAGAGGCACCGTCAGCTTCAAACTCGAGGCTGATCGAACAAATACCAACGCGAGCAACACGGTCACGCCAACGCTCGGGCTCAACCTGACAGAAACGGCCGAAAACGGGATCAACAACCCTGAGAGAGAAGCCGGGGATACTAGCGAAAACAATGGCGAACTGCAAGAGTACCTGCAGGTCAAAGTGTGGGAAAACACCGGAATCCTCGGATTTGATGCCCTCGGTGCGGATAACCTTACCCAGGATCTTAGCGAGCCAACGATAGCTGAAGGGACACTGGAGGATGTAGCCGGGGATCTGAACGGCGAATCGCTTGGGGAGATCGATGCGACATCCGATGGCGACTCGGTATCGGTCACGCTCCGCTGGGAGTTCACTGACTCAGGAGACATTAACGAAACACAGACTGACTCGGTCACATTCGACCTCAACATCGGCTGCCAATAACAACAATGACTCTTCAAACCCCACACCACGCCGGCGATGTGATCAGTTCCGCTACTGGTGACGCGGTATCGGCCACTAAGTATAAGTGGGTCGCTGGGAATAGGAAGCTAACGTACGCCGCTGGGGCGGCTTGGAGGCGTGGGAGGGAATAATGGGCGAACAAGATCTCAGCCGTCGACAGATACTCACCGGTGTCGTTGCGGCCGGTGGGGCGGGCGCCCTCGGGGGTCGGGGGACGACCGCACTCCTTTCGGATAGAGAGACATTTACAAACAACTCAATCCAGGCCTCCGCGAGTACTGCTGGCACCGTCGAACTTGATGTTGGTGTCAGCGAGGTCAGCGACCCAGTGGGAGTCAAATTTTCAGTAGATCTTCCTGGAGGCAACAACAATCCCTCATACATCTGGGTCCAGTCAAAAGACTGTCCTGATGGAAATCTTGAGGTTATAAACGTCGAACTTCGGGTCGAATGTGGAACCACGTCGAATACCATCGCCACAGGGTCGCTACTAGAGGTAATCAACGAACTCCGCGAGGGGGTTCAGCTACGCTGCTCTACTGATGAACGGTGTTTCGACCCAGGTGAGAGCGTTGAGTTGATTCTCGAAGTAACTAGCGTTACCGACGAATCAAACTTCGCTAACGACGAACAGGTGTTCGGTAATAATAACTCAAACCCCGATAAAATCGAACTTAATTTTGAATTCTTCGCCGAGCAGTGCCGATATAACGATAGCTCCACACGTCCGTTTGATTCAAAAACCTCCTGTAGCAGCGGTGAGGAAGGCAATGGCGGCGGCAAGGGGATCAGCTTTATTGCGTTCTGCTCAAACTCGGGAAATGGCCTGTCGCCAGATATCACCAATATTAATTCTACTGATGACGGTCAACCCAACTCAGTCGACTGGTCAACTGAGGAATCTGTAGATTACGTTATCACAAAATCCGGACAGAACTTCACGGTATATGACTATCGTAGTGATCCAAGAGATAGCGGAACTGCAATTACGGGAGGAGATAATAATGAGGACTACTACGTCAATGTAGACAACAGCAACAACAGCAACAACAGCAACAACAGCATGTCGAGCAGTCCATGTAAACTGGCGGCCGACATCGCCAATGATGATGATGGTGTAATCGACGGTGACGGCAACTTCTCTGGCGAGTCAATCAAACTCGAAGATGATGAAAACGAAATCAAAGTATAAAACGAATGACTGACTCCAGCGGCTCAGCTTCGGCCTCAGACTCAACGCCTCAAGAAACGTCTTGGCGACAGATAGCGAACCTCGCCGGACTGGCCCTTTTAATCGCGGTCGTCCTCCCGTTCGTGATCTTCGCGGTACCACAGCTCGTCGGCGCCAGCCAGGGCTACGTCGTCCTCTCGGGAAGCATGGAACCGGTCATGAGCCCCGGGGACGCCGTAATCATCGAAGACGTTGAGCCCGCCAACATCGAGGAGGGCGATATCATCACCTTCGGTGGGGGGGCTGACAGTTCGCCGACGACTCACCGTGTAATCGAGGTCACACAGCAGGATGGAACGTTGGCCTTCCGGACGGAGGGTGACGCGAACGAGGACCCGGACTCGTCGCTTGTCACCCCCAGCGAAATCCAGGGGCGCGTCATGTCGGTTGGCGGGCAACCGTTCGTCATTCCGTACATCGGCTACGTCGTTAATTTCGCCAGCACGCAACTCGGGATCGTCGCGTTCCTCGCGATACCGATCTCGCTGCTCGTACTCAACGAGATCTGGAACGTGATTGTCGCGGCCCGCCCGGAGCAAGACTCGGGTGGCGGAGCGACAGCCGATGCCGAGGCCGCAGTGACCCAGTCCAAGACGTCCGAGACAGAGAACGCTGACGCGGACGCTACGGTAGTAGACGCGAGTGCGGTCGATTCTGGCGGGGCTGAGGCCGCATCTGCCGCCGTCGCCGCCGATGGAACCGTCGCTGCCTCGGGGGGGGAGGCCGACACTGCAGAGGCTGAATCCGGTGATTCTGGCGACGCGGGGGTCTCATTTAGTGCTGCGGAACTCCAACTCGGGCTCGTCGTGCTCGCGGCGTTTCTGATATACAGCATCTGGGTCGCCTACAGTCTCTTTACGACCTACGACACCGTCGAGATCTGGGCCTTCGGCGTCGCTGGAGGCGTCGGTGCGTCGTTCCTCCTGCTTGCCGGGCTGTACTTCTTCGGCGGCAGTGCTGACGCCGACGCGGGAGCACCTGACATGGGTCCGTCCGAGTCCGCGCCTGCGCCAGACCCTTCTGCGGAGCCCGACTCGTCGCCCGAGGGTACGACCGAGGGGTCCAGCACGGACGACGAGGACGCCGACCCCGTTGTGGGCGGTCCCGAACGGCAGCTCTCCGACGGCGGCGCAACGACGGAGGATGACGAGAACGCCCGCGAGGGGAGTTCCGACCCCGAAGACGGGCAGTAATCGGGCGACTGACGAGAACGACCGTCTGAGCGCCGAAGCGACGATACTGCTGATTGGCGACTCAATACTATGAGGCAACTCCTTGGATTAAAACCGCGTTAAGCGAAGCACATAAGATTGTACCCGCAGACTGGCTATACAGCGCTATGGTTGGGGGAGACGGATCCGATGCGTCCGAAGGGAGCGCCATTTCACTCCGAGTCGCACTCGGTATTGCACTCGCGTTACTCGTCGCAATCAGGCTCATCCCGATCGATTCGGTGCTTCGGGGGGCCGATGTCGTACTCCTCTCGAACGATCCTTACGCGTACGTCTATTGGGTGGAACGCGCGCTGACAGAACAGCAGATATCGGATGTGGCTCCGACAACGGGGCGGGCCGAACCCCTCCTCATTTGGACGCTCACAGCGTTTTCGTTTCTCCTCGGTGGCGTCGAACGGGTCGACCTCGTCGTTGCGTGGTACCCGGTTGCGACGGCTCTGATCTCCGGGCTTCTGGTCTTTGTCCTCGCCCGAACCATGACCGACGACGTCCGTATCGCACTGGCGGCAGTCGTCATGTTGGCAGTCACCCCGCTTCACGTCTCCCGCACCGCACTCGGCTTCGGGGATCACCACGCCTTCGATTACATGTGGTTGCTGCTCACAGCGACGGCGCTCATCTGGCTGCTCGTCCGGACGGACGCCGACCGCCGACGCCGGTGGCAGATGGCCGCCGTCCTCGGGGGGGCACTCGCGGGACAGACGCTCGCGTGGGGGGCAAGCCCGCTCATGCTCGTTCCTACGGCCGGTGCGGTCGGCGCCGCCTCACTGATCGTGATCCGAACTGACGACCCCGCACGTACTCTGGCCCCCGTTGTCGCCGGCTTCGCTCTCGCCGCCGTCCTCACTCAACTCGCTCATCACACACTCGCTTGGCATGACCCGTTTGTTGCGGCGACGCCGGTACTGCTGTTCGGCGGCGGGCTCATCGTCCTCGGATTGCTTGCGGCCATCGACCGGATGGATCGCTCGTGGCCGGCGTTACTCGCCGCCGAATCGGCCGTCGTTGGGCTTGGCGCTGCAGTGGCCTGGTTTGTAGCGCCCGGAGCCGGTGCTGCCGCACTCGAGCAAGTCCAGGGATTCAACGCCTTCGTCGAGGGGCTCGAAGGCACCGGAATCGGAGAAACCACGTCGCTCACCGCGGCGTTCGGCCCGATACTCGGCCCGCTCATTCTGCTCGGGTTCAGTCCGTTTGTGGGGCTGCCGGCGACGGCGTGGGGCGTCGTCCGCGGGTGGCGCGAGCGCGAACCGGCGTGGATCGCCCTCGCGGTCTACGTACTGTGGTTTCTGGGCCTGGCGTTTATCCAGCGACGGTGGGCCGTCCAGTTGGGGCTGTTCCTCTCGGTGTTCGCCGGCGTCGGCTTCATCATGTTCGCCCACTGGCTGGCGCTCGTGTTGCCACCGGTTCCGTTCCGGGACGAGCCCCCCGAGACCCAGGACGCGATCGAGCCGCCGGACAGGCAGCGACTCGCCCTGTTGGGCGGCCTCGGAGCCGTCGGCATCGGGTCGAGTACGATCTATTCGCGTTTCATCCTCTCGCAGCTCTCGATCGATGATGGGGCCTACGAGGCCGCCACCTGGATGCGCGAGCACGCCGACGAACGTGACTGGTCGTACCCACAGAACTACGTTCTCTCCTCGTGGGGACGCGCGCGAATGTTCAATTACTTGGTCAACGGCGAGTCGGGGTCGTACAGCTACGCCAGACAGCACTACGAGGACTTCATCTTCGGGGGCACTCCGGCGGAGTGGTACGGCCGGTTCAAAGACCGCGTCGGGTTCATCATTACGCGCGCCAGGGTCGGCCCCGGACTGCGGAACAACCAAGCGCGCCTCCACGACAACTACGGAAGCGCGGGCAGCACCGTAACCGGGGTCGGTCACTACCGGGCGATGTGGGAAAGCGAGGGCGGCGAGGTCAAGATATTCACGCCCGTCCCCGGCGCCACAGTCACCGGAACCGGCCCCGCGGAGACCGTGTTCACGCTGTCGACGACGGTGACCGTCGACGGGACCGGCCGGGCGGTCCCGTATCGCCGTCGCATCGAAACTGACGCCGAGGGCGCGTTCTCAATCGTCCTCGCGAACCCCGGCGAGTACGAGTTCGCCGATCGGGACGTGACGCTGACCGTCGAAGAGGCCGACGTTCGCGACGGCGGGACGCTTTCGGTGGAGTTGTAGCGTCGTCGTAGTTGCTCTGACCCCGAAATTAAATTTTGTCTTATAAGTTGAACGGATCGAGTACGGATGCGCTGTCTGAAGCCGTTAGTACAGATTACAGAACGACGGCGATACGCTGGTCTATGGAGTACTATTCCTGAGTCCGACCGGGCTTGTATTACTTTCCGAGAAGGGAGCCCGCCCGACATCTGTATGCACGAAAATTATACCGCTGCGTCGTTCGGGCTTTTGAAAACCTTGAGTTGCCCCCGAGGCACTTCACAGTCTGACCCTGTACTCGATTAATACCGGACTAAACTCACGTGGTCAACAAGTTCGCTCCCTCATGTGATCGTTAACGCTGCGTCATTCGGCCATTATCTATGATAATAACGGGGGATGATGTGTTACGTCCAGCCTGCCTGCGGTTGGAGGCTGGATAACCGAACCACCAATCATGACAGATCGGAATATCGAACTTTCACGACGGAAGATCCTCGGCGCGGCCGGTGCTATTGGCATCGCCGGTGCTGGGGCAGGTATGGGCACAAGCGCGCTATTCTCAGACGAGGAGTCGTTCACGAACAACTCGATTGAGGCTGGGACGCTCGACTTGATCGTCGACTACGAAACCTCAGTTGATCAAGATGGCGTCGACACCGGTAGTACGACAGGTGGCTCCAATGCATTTGGTGGCCCCGCTCAGATCGACGGGAATCCTGCCTCGGGGGAGTACGTAATCAAGGATCTCAAGCCGGGTGACAGTGGAGAGTTGCTCTTCTGTCCGAAGATCGTGGACAATCCGGGCTGGCTCTGGGTTGGGAGCGTCGAAGGCCTCACCGGCTTTGAGAACGGACAGACCGAACCTGAAGAGGATGTCGACGGCTCGGCTGGCGGATCAAATAACGGTGAGGGTCAAGGCGAACTCGCCGAGGCAATCGAGGTCGACGTATCATATATCAATTCCCCGACACCAGGAGACGAGCGAGAGCTGAACAATCCCGACGGCTACACGCTCGCGGACCTATTCAAGGAACTCGAAAGTGGCTTTCTGCTTGACGGTGAGCCGTATTCCGGCGATCCAAGCGGCACGCAGGCCTACCCGAGTTCGCCGAACGACACCACTCAGACAGGACCGTGCCTCCGTATCCAGTGGGAGGTGCCAACTGGTGTCGGCAACGAGATCCAGTCCGACTCGCTTGAGTTCGATATCACGTTCGCCGCCTTCCAGGAGCGAAACAACCCGGTGCCCGAGAACCCATTCGCGGACGTGACAGTCGGGCCGGGCGAGTCAATTCAGACCGCTATCGACGACGCTGACCCAGCAAATGTTGACATAATCAGCGTCCACGGCGGCGTCGGAGGCGGCGTGTCGGTAGCCGAGCAGGTCGTTGTCGATGATTCATTCACCATAGCCCGAGCGGGTGCCGCGCGGCCGGTAATCGATGGCGATGGCTCGTCTCCTGCAATTAGCATTGAGGCGGACGGAGTCACGGTCGACGGGTTCGATGTCACGAATCCTGACGAACTACTCGGAATCAAAGTTGAGGTCGGATACGACGACGTTACTATCTGTAACAACAGGGTCCATGATATCGGACCAACCGGAACTCTGGGCGTAACTGGGATTATCGTGGGCAACGGCGATCACGACGGTATCTCGATACAGAACAATATCATCGAAAATCTCGATCAAGAGACTACTTCGTCCTCTCGTTTCCCCACTGTCAATGGTATCCTTTTTGATGCGGACAACAACCCGGGTTCGATCTCGAATATAGCTGTCAACAACAACGTGATCCGTGATGTCGAGAGCGACATTGCCCCACTCGGCATTGTCGTCCAGCAGGAGACCGATGGTGCCGAGATCAACAACAACGAGATCCGGAATCTCGTCGCCGCCGACAGTACTGACTCGGATCAGACAGATGGTGTCGACTTCGGGTTCACGTTCGCCCAGGGGATCAATATCGCCTCGCCGTCCACGGCCGACACGGCCATCAACGGGAACCTGATCGAAAACATCACCAGCGCCGAGGCTATCCTCCCCGAAGCAGTGAAAATCGACGGTGATGGGGGCGGTCTCACGTTCCGACAGAACCAGTTCTTGGTAGCAGTCGGTCTCAACAACCGGAATGGGACAGACGATGGCGGCCGAAATCCATCGAATGACCCTCTCGTTGACGCAAAGAACAACTGGTGGGGAAGTTCGAACGGTCCTGAAGAAGCCGACTTCAATCAAGACGCGGACGACGACGGCCGTGCAGATGTCGTTGGGAAGGTTACTACTAACCCATTCCTGACATCACCTCCGCAATGATAATGAAATGATCTAATATGTGGTGATATCTAGATCTACGATCTGCGTGCGGTTCGACTCCGCTGGTGAGCATTCTTTATTCTCTCGGGAGGGAGCCAGACAGGCAATGTCAGACAACAATCTATACGCTCCTGTGAAGTACATTATTAGTGAGTCAGAGAACTGCTAGGACAATCTGCTTCAGTGCCTCTCCCCCCGGTTTGCGGAGGATTCGTCGCTGAATCTGGAACGATCTGAGATACACTGTCAGCTCAGCTCTGAGCTGTCAGTTTGTCTTTTGAGACGCCCCATGCGGTGAGAGCCACTGTCGCGGCGCTCATCTCCGAACTCAGCAATTCAAATGGAAACATTGCGCCCGAGTGACGCGGACGCGCCACCCTTGCCCACTACGCCACTGGAAGTACGTGGCGTCGCCCCGCCGAGGGGGGCGACGCCTCTGGGACTGGTCGTTCACGCAGTTCCGTGAAATGGTACTGCGAGCAGCTTGGAC
>Ga0207753_1001013_pt1 | contig 9977 bp, 11 predicted proteins | sample PonA233FremontCA_2_FD_187273 | JGI IMG/M metagenome (GOLD analysis project Ga0207753, IMG submission 187273) | Salt pond sediment microbial community from Fremont, CA, USA - Pond A23 Sediment 3 (SPAdes) | ecosystem: Environmental > Aquatic > Non-marine Saline and Alkaline > Saline | place: USA...
CGCCCGCCTGTGGACTCCTGTAGCTCTCCCGACTGCGGTCCGGATTTATATCGACGGGCGAGCGATTACGGTTGGGAAGATGATAGTATCGCCGGTCGTCGGCCAGACAGCGATCGGGCTCGGTGCCGCCGCCTGCCTGCTACTGGCCGCCCAGCTCGTCGTCCGGAACGCGGTCCGTCTGGCGAAGTACTACGACGTCTCGGAGGCCGTACTCGGGCTGACCGTCGTCTCGCTGGGGACGAGTCTACCGGAGATCGCGTCCCACGTCGTCGCCTCCGGACAGATACTGCTCGGTATCGGCGACCCGCGTGTCCTCTCGGCGACAGTCCTCGGTGCGAACATCGGCTCGGACGTGGTCCAGCAGACGCTCGTGCTCGGGCTCGTCGTCGTCGCAGTTGGCGGCTTCACGTTCTCATCGACGTTCCTGCGACGGGGGTACGCGCCGATGATCGGGACGACGCTGTTGACGCTCGTGCTCGCGTGGGACGGGCTGCTCACGCGGCTGGACGGGGTCGTCCTGTTGCTGTGTTTCCTCGCCTACACCGGCTACCTGTACACGACGCGGAGCGAACTGCTCCAGGGGCAGGGACCCGGCCGTCCCTCCGAGCGGCCGGCGCGGGACGCGCTCCTCGCGGTTGTCGCGCTGGCTGTCGTCGTCGGGAGCGCCCACGTCCTGTTTCAGGCCGTCGACGCCGTCGTCTCCCGGACCGGCCTCGAGGGTTCGATGGTCGGGGTCGTGGTGCTTGGCGTCGGGGCCGCCTCGCCCGAGCTGACCACCGCACTCGTGGGTCTGCGCGAGGGTGCGGAGGGGCTCTCACTGGGCACACTCATCGGGAGCAACATCACGAACCCGTTGCTGGGGATCGGCCTGGGCGCGTTGCTCTCGACGTATCACGTGCCGGCGCCGCTGGTCTACTGGGATCTCCCGGTCGAGACGGTGAGCGCGGCCATCCTCCTGACGTATCTGCTGACGAAAGACGATCTCGGGAGCGGGCTCGCGCCACTCGCCGGCCGACTCCGGCTGTCCCGGCTCCAGGCCCGCCTGGCCGCGGTCGAGGAGCGACGGCTGGGCCGGGTCGGTGCGGGGCTGTTGATCGTGCTTTACTTCCTCTATCTGTACGTCCGTCTCACACAGTTTCAGGAGGACTTCCCCAGTGGCGCTGTGGCGGTCGCCGTCCCCGCCTAGCCCGTGTCAGTCAGAGCAGTACTAGCAACAACGGGCCCACCACCAGCGAGCCGAGGAAACCGACGAAATAGCCGGGGTGTTCGAGGATAGCTGTCTGGACGGCGCCGACGAGCGTGGCGTAGGTCGGATACACGAGCAACAGCGCGATCGAGAAGACGGATCCGAGTGCGAGCAGGAGAGTCACGATGGCTACCCCTACGGGTGTATCCAGCGCCAGGGCGACGACGAGCGTGTCGACGAGCGTCCCGATGTTGGCCCCGAGGACGAACGGTATTATCTCCGTGCGTTTGATGTGACCGCGGTTGTACAGCGGGACGACGACGCCGAGTGAGAACGCGACGCTCGTCGTCAGTCCGGTGAGGACCAGCCCGACTCCGAACGAGACCCACTTGTCGTTGAACTCGGTGATGTAGCGGCGACGCAACCGCTGTTTGTCGACCGAGTCGAGGATACGATCGAACAGCCGGAGACTGAGCAGGATACAGCCAAGCGCCAGCCCGAAGGCGACGCCGGGGCCGACGATATCCACGATCGTCTCGGTCACCACCGAGAGAAGATCCGGAATCCGGGGATCTGCGGGCGGGCCCGGCCCGCTGCTCCCGGCTATACTCTGGAGAGTCGGGAGCGCGAGATACCCCAGGCCGAGGGCCGGCAGATACACAGAGTGGGTGAGTAGAAAGGTAAGCAGGCCCAGACTCATCGACTCACGCAACGTCTCGACGTCCTCGCTGAGGAAGTCGAACCCACCGATGAGGATGACGACGGCCGCCGCGCCGAGGCGGGAACCGACTATCATCAGGAACAACTGCGAAGCGGAGACGAGATCGGCGGTAAACAGCGATAGCGAGAGCGCGGCGACGAGCGAGCCGTTCACGAGCGCGTATGTCGCCAGCCAACTGAGGCCGAGCGCGGACCAGTCCCCGACCACGATCCGATCGAGCGTCCGCCGGAGAAAGGGGGTGAGCGCGTCGGTCGCGGAGCCCAGCAACCGGATCGCAAACAGGAACACCAGGACTGTCGTCAGCACCTGTACCAGGAGCCGCGGCGACATGTGGCCGGGGAGTCGGTCCCGTACGGATTCCAGGCTAATCGGTCTCCACCGGCTGCGAATATGATGTCAGAAGAGTAAAACTTTTGTCCGAACCCGACCCGCCGCGTTCAGACCAGCGCGAGCGCCACGCCGAAGGTCAGCAGGAGGCCGACGAAGGCAACGGCGGCTCCCTGGCCGACCTGTCCCATGGTAAAGCCGCTCTGGGGGGCAGTCGAGCGCAGCGGCGGGGCCTTCGCGGGCAGTTCGACGTGCTCGGGGTCGTAGTCGGGCCGGTCCTCGTCGTGGTGGTCGTCTGCCATACCCGACGTATCCGCGAGCGGCCACCTGTAGCTGTCGGATTCCGGCTGTGGAGCTCGCGACCGCACACAGTCGTACGCCCGACCGATTTACACAGTTGATAATCGCGGGGAAACGGCTTAGTGGGCCGTTACAGACGATCCAGTATGTGGATGGGGAACGATAGGGGTGCGTCGACCGTCGTCGGTATCCTGTTGTTGGTGGGTGTCACCGTCGTCGTCGGCGGCGTGCTCGCCGTCGGGGCGCTGACGTTTCTCGACGGGACGGGCGCGCCACAGGCGACGGCGGATTTCAGCTACGAGCAGACACCGGCGGGGCTCAGGATGACGCCCGACGCGATCAGCACGGCGGTCACTGTCCAGCTCAACGGCCGCGATGTCGCCACGTTCGACAGTGAAAGTGCGGGGGAGTCGGTCCTCCTGCCGACGGCGCCCGGCGACCGTATCACCGTCGTCTCGCGGGACGGCGAGCGGTCGGTGCTGGTCGACCGGACCGTCGACGACCGCTCGGAGGTCGGTGACTTCATCGCCTACTACCCGTTCGACTCGACGAGCGGTGACACGCTCGTCGACCGTTCGGGCAACGACAACAACGGGACGCTCGACGGCTGGGGGAGCGCAACACAGTGGAACGGCGGCTCACTCCAGTTCGACGGCCAGGACGACTACGTCGAGGTCAACGACCTGCAGGCGCCCGGTGGCGATGTCTCCGAGTACACGATCGCCATCACGTACCGACAGGATGGGGACGGCGGCTCGGGTCAGGAACTCGTCGAACACATCGATGGGACCGACAATTGGCTGGTGACGCTCCGGAACGTCGGCGAGAGCGAACACGGCATCCGCGCTCTCGCGAACAAGGGTGGTGGCGGCGGCTGTTCCGAGGGGAATTGTATCAACACTGGCGACCCGATCAGCGCGGGCCAGGAACACGTCGTGGTCGGGACGCTCGACGAGAACGAACTGGCGCTGTACGTCGACGGCCGCAAAGTCGGCACTGCGGATTCACCTGGTGACATAAGCATGGGGGACCTGCGGATCGGACGGGATGGCGAGGCGGGCGGGTCGCAGTACTTCAGCGGCGAGATATACGAGCTCCGGCTCTACTACACCGCCTTCGACGGCGAGGAAGTCCGGACTGTTACCAGAGCCATGGCGTAGTTGCGTCCGACGGAATACTGTAGCTGTGTCCCGGTGATCGCCGGCCCCCGGACTGGCGATACCACTACAATATTCCGTAGCAGTCGAAACCATGAAACGCCAGTGTAGCGAACCCATGCACACTGAATGACGCTCACCAAACGCATTATCCCCTGTATCGACGTCGACGTCGACGACAACGGGGACGCGGCCGTCTACACCGGCGTGAACTTCGAGGATCTGGAGTACACCGGCGATCCGGTGGAGATGGCCAAAGCGTACAACGAGTCGGGGGCCGACGAGTTCGTCTTTCTGGATATCACCGCTTCGGCCGAGGGCCGGGAGACGATGCTCGACACTGTCTCGGCCGTCGCCGACGAGGTCTTCATCCCGCTTACCGTCGGCGGCGGCATCCGCACCCGCGACGACATCAAGGAGACGCTGCGAGCCGGCGCGGACAAGGTCTCGATCAACTCGGGTGCCATCGCCGATCCGGACCTGATCGAGTCGGGGGCGGCCGCCTTCGGCAGCCAGTGTATCGTTATCTCGCTCGACGCACGGCGGCGCTTCGACAGCCAGGGCGAGCAGTACGTCCAGGTCGACGGCGAGTCCTGCTGGTTCGAGTGTACGGTCAAGGGCGGCCGTGAAGGGACCGGACTGGACGCCGTCGAGTGGGCCAAGGAGGCCGAACGCCGCGGTGCAGGCGAGATCTTCGTCAACTCTATCGACGCCGACGGCACCAAGGACGGCTACGACATCCCACTGATGAGAGCTGTCTGTGACGCGGTCTCGACGCCGGTCATCGCTTCGTCGGGCTGTGGCGGCCCCGAGGATATGGCCGAAGTGTTCGTCGACGCCGGCGCTGACGCCGGGCTCGCGGCCTCTATCTTCCACTTCGGGGAATACTCCATCGCGGAGACGAAACAGTACCTCGACGAGCAGGGGATCCCGGTTCGGCTGTAGCTCATCCGGTCAGCGTGACCGTCCCGTTCGACGCCACCGTGACGGTGTGGCCGTAGTACTCGAACGTGATCTCGACCGCCGAGCGACCGTTCCGCTGGGCCGCCTCGATCAGCCCGTTCAGACTCTCCGGGTCGACGGCGTCGTACAGCGGCGTCTCCAGGTCCAGCGGGTCGACACCTGCCCGTCTCGCGACTGCCCGTATCACTGCCTCACTCGGTGTGGCTCCCAGTTCCATTGACGTAGATTCCGTCCGTCTCTCCCTACGACCTATGATAGAATAAACAGGTCGGATCTTTCCGCAGAGATATCCGGGGGAAGAACTGTCCGGGACCGCGCGACGGTGACCCCGCGCCGCGACGCCTTTGTAGCTCGGTCACCTAGACCGGACGATGGAATGGCGGTGTGAGTGGTGCGAAAAGCCACACGAGGAGAACGATCCGCCCTGTGACAACTGTGGGCACGGCAGCTTCGAGAAGGCGGTGAACCAGGTCTCCCACGAGGTCGTCCCCGGCGGGACCGTCTGGGTCTGTCAGGACTGCGGGCGCTCTCACCAGCGCAACTCCCCCCCGTGCAAGCGCTGTGGCGGCGCGAACCTCGAACTGCGGGAGGGACCGCCGGAGACGGATCCGCTCGACGAGATCGGCACCGGTTGGCGTGACGTCCTCGAGCCGAAGTACGTCGCCGGCTACGCCGTCGTGGCGGTCCTGCTCGGCGTCCTCCTGCTGTCGGCGGTCGGTCTCGTCTCCCTGCCGACGGTCGGTGGGCCAAGCGGCCCGCCACCGGTGCCCGACGCCCCCGGGAGCGCCGACACCGCCGGCGGCCTCTCGCTCGACAGGGTCGAGCACGAGTACGTGACCGCGCTGAACGACCGCCGGACGAACGAGGGCGCGGGCGAACTGACCCGGAACGCGACCAGCGACGCGGCCGCCGCGTACTACAACAGGGCGACGGTCGCCGCCGTGGCCGGCGACGGTGACGGGCCGAGCATGGACGCTTTCTCCCGGTTTCCGCTCGACTGTGACCGGCCGGGCATCGTCAGCTACCGTGTCGCACCCGAGCGAACCGGCCAGCCGGTGACGGCCTTCGAGAGCGAGGGGGCGCTGGCGACGGCGCTGGTCGACAGTTACGTCGAGCGCGGGAACGCCTTCCGCGACGGCGCGACCGTCGGCGTCGACGTCCACGTCGCACCGGACGACACCGTCTTCGTCACCTACGTGGTCTGTTGACGCCGACCACGCGTTCGGTCGCCCGGAACCAGGCGTATTTTCACACCGAGGTGCGAGTGAACGTTACATGGAGTGGCGGTGCAAGTGGTGTGGAAAGCCACACGAAGAGAACGACCCACCGTGTGACAACTGCGGTCACGGGCGCTTCGAGAAGGCAGTGGTTCCGATGGCGCCCGACAGCGACGACGATACGACACCCGTCGTGTGGGCCTGTACCGACTGTGGTCGGGAACACCAGAAACACTCGCCGCCGTGTAGCCGCTGTGGGAACGCACAGCTCGAAAAACTGGACGTCGACTACAGCGACCTGGACGACGTGAACCAGACTGGCTGGCTGGACATTCTGGACAGGAGATACGCGGCGGGGTTCGCCCTGGCCGGTGTCCTCGGACTCCTCCTCGGCCTGGGGATGATCGGCGTCATCGACCTGCCGGGGCTGGGCGGGCCACCCAGTCCACCGGACGCACCGGGCGAGAACGAGACGGTCAGCGGGCTCTCCCTCGCCGACATGGAGGCGTCGTTCGTCGCGACCATCAATGCGAGGCGCGGAGACGAGGGTGTGGCGCAACTGGCGTCAGGTGAGACCGTGGGCACGATGGCGACGTACTACAACAAGCGACTGGTCGAGAGCCGGGACGGCGGGGCCGACCCGCCCGTGCGGTCGGAACTCGACCCGTTCGACCCCGACTGTGGGGACGCCTCGGCGTTCGCGTTACACCACCAGGAGTTTGCGGGCCCGAATCTGGACGTGAACGGGTCGGCCGACACGGAGGCGAGCGCCGAGTCGTTCGGCACTGCGCTCGCGTTCGTGTTCGTCGAGGCGTCGGCGGACTCGTTCGGTGCCCCTCTCACCGAGGCCCGTGGTCTCTCGGACATCGGCGCCGATATCCACGCCGACTTGCAGGGGGATTTGCACGTGACGGTCGCCGCCTGTTGATCAGGCCGCCGCTTCGAACGCCGCAGTGAGGTCGTCCGCTTTCGCGATGACCCGGTCGGTCCCGGCTTCGAGCGCGTCCAGCGCGTCGACGTCCGACTCGGTCTTGATCGTCAACACGGGGTCGGTCTGGCCACCGGACTGCTCGGGGTTGACGTCGTAGGTCGCCGCGGTGACGCCGTCGGTCTCCAGCAGCGCCCCTTTGATGACGTTCATGAACGTGTGATCCTCGCCCGCGATCTCGATAGAGAGTTCCGTATCCGACTTGTCGATGACGCGAAGGTCCATACCGGAAGCTACCGGCGCTTGGACCCATCAACGTGTCGCTTCGTGGCAACTGTCGCGGCCGTGGGCGCAGACGCGGACGCGCCGTCTCCAGCGGCGGGAGTACGCTTTTGTCATCACACGCTGATTGGGGGCCCATGAACAGGGTCTCCGGCTCCGGTCTGGCGCTCGCCGCCGGCGGCGTCGTCGCCTATCTGGTCGGCGTCGCGGCCCCCTATCCCGGCCGCGCCTTCTCACTGACCGCGGTCATGACCGGGGTGACGATGCTGGCTGTCGGCCGCTCGGACCACACGGAGGCGCCGCCGTGATCTCCGCTCTCGTGTACGCCGGGGAGAAAGCGGTAGCGTACGACGACCTCCACGAGGCGCGGCAGTCGGCGGGGACGACGTGGGTTCACGCGGCAGGGATCGACGACGACACCGTGAGTGCCGTCCAGTCGGCGTTCGGTCTCCACTCGCTCGCCATCGAGGACCTGCGGAGCGACGTGCGCGCCAAGACCGAGGAGTACCGCGACTACACGTTCGTCCTGCTCAAACACATCAGCCTCACGCCCGGCGAGACGACTTTCGAGAAGGAGGTCACTACCAGCCCGGTCGGGATCTTCATCGGCCGGGACTGGGTGGTGACGCTGTCGACGGAGCCGGCGGGCCCGATCCAGCGCGTGATGGACGCGGCCGAGTGCGGCGACGAACGCCTGCTCCAGCGGGGGCCGGACTTTACGGCCTACCGCGTGGTCGACGTCGTCGTCGACGCCTACTTCGACCTGCTCGATGGGGTCGAGACCGACATCGAGGAGATAGAGGAGGCCGTGACGGTGTCGACCGACGGCGAGATAATCGAGCAGATAAACGACGTGCGCCGGGACCTGCTCTCGTTTCGCAAGCAGGTGTGGCCGGCCCGGGAGGCCGTGGGGACCCTCGCCCGCGGGGACCCGGCCGAGATCCAGCCCCAGACGGAGAAGTACTTCCGTGACGTCTACGACCACCTCGTCCAGATCGCCGACCTCACCGAGACCTACCGCGATCTCGTCTCCGGGGCCCGGGACATCTACCTGAACACCGTCTCGCAGTCGACCAACGAGGTGATGAAAGTGCTGACCGTCGTCGCGACCATCTTCATCCCGCTGACCTTCGTCGCGGGCATCTACGGGATGAACTTCGCCGGCGGGCCGTACAACATGCCCGAACTCGGCTGGACGTACGGCTACCCCGCGGCGATGCTGGGGATGGTACTGATGGCCGGGCTCATGCTGGTGCACTTTCGTCGTCGGAACTACTTATAGGGCAAGCGGGACGAGCAAGACGCCCATCAGCGTCGCGCGCCGACAGCCCGTCGCCGGCGGGAGGTGACCGACGACCGTCGCCGCGGCGAACATCCCGACGCCGAGTGGACCGGCAAACAGCGCGGAGAGACCGACCAGTCCCGCGAGCACGGCGACCGAGAGTTTCGCGGGGTCGAGCCGACCCACGGTGTCTAGATACCGATCGCCGAGCAGCGGGACGAGCATGGCCGCGACGACGGCGGCGATTGCCACTGCCGACAGCAGCGCCGGGAGGACGATCGGAACGTTCGCCCGATCCAGCGCGACCAGGACGCCGGTTCGTGGATCGCCGAAGGTGACCAGCGCGAAGAGGGCAAACACCGCCGTCGCCGTGTTGACGCCGCTGGTCGTCACGACGAACGCCCGCGGCCCGCGCTGGGTCGTCAGCCCGAGCGCCAGCGTCGCCGCCACCGCGCTCGAGACGCCCGGGAGATAGCCTACGACCGCCCCACACAGCGTCCCCACGGTCGCCAGCAGGCCGACGGTCCGGCGCGGCGTCGTCACCGCGGCGTCGGCCTGCGGGGGAACGCCCTCCCCCTCGATGGCGGCGAGCAACACCGGCGCACCGAAGAGCCCGGAAAACAGCGGGACGAGCACGTCGGCGACCGGCAGGACCCCGCTTGCGGGGACATCGAGCGTGACCAGACCGAGCGCGCCGCTCGCACCGAGGGAGGCGGTCGCGCCGAGCCGCCGCCCCCAGCTCGGCTCCGAGAGGACCAGCAGCGCCGCGATAGCGCCCAGCACCAGGGCGAGATTGGCCGTGACAAACGGGTAGATTCGGAGCATCACGAGCGTGACCGGCACCGCAAGCGGGACCGCGAGCACCACCGCCCCGGCGCTCCCCAGCGCGGAGAGCCGCAGTGCTTCCCGACCCCGTCCCTCGATGACCAGCCGATGGCTCGGGAGCGCGCCCGCGGCCATCGCCGGATCGGGCACCCCAAGCGCGAGGGCCGGGACCACGTCCAGGAAGGTGTGGGTCACGCCGGCGGCGAGCATCGCCACGCCGACGTAGAGCCGCGGTCCGGGGACCGAGCCTGCCGTCGCCGCCAGCAACAGGGCGAGCGTGTTCGCGTGCAGCCCAGGCACTAGCCCGCTGACGGTTCCCAGACAGACTCCGCCGGCGACGGCCGCGAGCAGCGCCGCCGCGCCGACTGGGTCGGCAGCGAATCTGACCGGGAGCATTGGGCGATCTGGCCACCGCCCGGTATATGAAGTTCCGCACGCCGACCCGGACACGAAACGTCCGGCAGACACGGTGCTGCCGCTGCGCGATAGCGTCGAAAAAATGCTGGTGTGACGTGGCTGCGTTAGCCGAACAGCTCGCCGAGGCCCTCGCCGTCTGCCTCGTCGTCGTCGTCGCCGCCGTCGTCGCCGCCGTCGTCGGCTGCGTCTTCGGCTTCGGCGACCTCCTCCTCGGAGGGCTCGTCGTGGTCGGCCTCGCCGCCTGCCGCGCCGCCACTGGCGGGCACGGGTGCGGCAGCGGCCTGTTCGACGGCCTCCTCGATGTCGACGTCTTCGAGCGCGGCGACGAGCGCCTTCACGCGGGACTCCTCGACGGAGACGCCGGCGGCTTCG
>Ga0207753_1001014_pt1 | contig 9960 bp, 11 predicted proteins | sample PonA233FremontCA_2_FD_187273 | JGI IMG/M metagenome (GOLD analysis project Ga0207753, IMG submission 187273) | Salt pond sediment microbial community from Fremont, CA, USA - Pond A23 Sediment 3 (SPAdes) | ecosystem: Environmental > Aquatic > Non-marine Saline and Alkaline > Saline | place: USA...
GACTTCGCCCCGCTGGAAGTCTCTTCGACGTAAACACCTGGTGATAGGTATTCTGGCATTCGTATCCGTACCCCACCGTGGGTGTACTAAACCTCGGTTCCAGCCACCAGTATTTAATACTATCTTTATTGCAAACTAATTTTGAATAAATGAAGTGCCGATATACATATATCGCAGTCATTATGTAGTGCTGGGAATAACAGACAATAGGATGTTATTCTATCTGCTTTCCTACGATCAGTCGCGGGGCTTTCGTTCGACGTTGATTTCGCGTTCTTCGACCCGGCTGACCTCTTCGGAGGCCGTCGACTGGATGAAGACGGGGCCGACATCGTAGACGACAGAGGGCTGGACGGGGCCGGAAGCGATCGAGCGCCACCACTCCTCGATGCGGTCGGTTTTGTCCTCGTTGATCGTACAGGTCAGGGCGGCGGTCTCGCGGAGCGACCCCGAGAGGGAATCGGCCTCCAGGACCGCGGCGTCGTACATCGTCTGGAGCACCCGCCCCAGCAGCGTCTGTTGGGCCTGCATTCGCTCGGCGACGCTGGGCAGGTCGGCGGGCGGATAGGCGGTGATCAGATACTGGAGTTCTAGGGCCAGCGGCGGGTCCTGGTAGGTGTTGCCGCTGGTGTTGACCCGCGAGCGGTTGTTGAGCGAGGGGTCTTTGCCGATCTTGTGGAGCAACACTGAGATGCGGATCTCGGAGTCGTCGGTCACGTCGTCGGGGGCCGCCAAGACGATCTGGTTGGGGGTGAGATCGAACTCGTTGCCGTCGGTTGCGATCTCCGTTCTGAGAAGGTCGACCAGTGTGTCGCTGGCGTCGGCGACCGCCGCGTGACTCGTCATGTCGGTCGACCCCGCAGAACACCGCTGGTCGGTCGCTGCTCAATGCCTATCGCCACGCGTTGCTGTCGTTGCCCAGTCATGCAGGTATGTTTCTGGGTGTGTATATGGATGTATCGCCTACATCTGTACTCTCGCAGCGTCGACCTTCAAGTGTAGAAATAACCCTAAGACACAGTGTTTCAGTACTCTTTTTTGGTGTATTCGGTCAGTATCTTACTTCAAATGTAGGTCATAGATTTATATCCCGTCTGTGAGTGGGTAATCTCATGGGGCAATCGATCCGGGTACTGTTCGTGTACGACAACGAGGCGGCACTCGCAGTGCGGACGGGCATGCTGAACCGCTACGAAGGGCTCGATGTGACGGCGACAACCGACGTGTCGACGGCGCTCCGGTCGCTCGACGAGGAGCGCGTCGACTGCGTGCTCAGTGGCTACGCGCTGGCGGGCACCGACGGCATCGCGCTGACCCGCGACATTCGACGGCTGTTCCCCGACCTCCCCGTCATCCTCTTTGCGAACAATCTCTCGGCTGGCCGGATCGAAACCGCCCGCAAAGCGGGGATCACCGACCACATGTCGGTATCGGTCTGTCAGACCTCCTACGACCAGCTGGTCGACCGGATTCGCGCGGCGACCAAGCAGCCGTCGAGGCAGCCCACCCACGCATCCGAATCCGCCTGAGTGTTCCTCCGCCTGAGTGTTCCGCTGTGGCTATCCGAGTACGTCATTGATTTCGAGCGACCGCACTGACGAAGGGAAGGCCCCGCGGTCTTCAGGATGGGCCGTCGCAAGCAGGTAGTCGGCGTACTCCGAGAGGTACGATAGCAGGCTGGCGGTGCGTTCGGCGTCGATCGACTCGATCGCGTCGAGAAGCAAGAACGGCACCGTCTCGTGGACATCGTGGACGATGTAGCCCGCGACGCCGAGGACGATGCCGATGACTTCCCGCTCGCTGGTACTCAGCGTGCCGACGGTGTCCTCGTAGGCCGCCCCGTCGTCGGTCGTCCGCACGATGTGGAGATTGAAGCCGTCGGCCCGTGTCTTGTGGTCGTTGGTCTCGACGTAGCGTTCGACCCAGACGCGGCTTATGTTCTCGAAAGCCAACTCGGAGATCACCTCGTCCATGACGGTGTTGATGATGTCGACCGTCTCGCGCTCGATATCGTAAATTCGGTTCCGGAGGTCGGTCAGTCTCGTGGCCAGCACGTCGTTGCGGGCTTCGAGTTCGTCGCGGTTGGCGACCGCCGACTCGATCTCGGTGACCTCGGCGGTCACGTCTTCGAGTCGCCCCTCGATCCGACCGCGGTCGACTTCGAGATCGGTGAGCCGGTCGGCCAGCTCCTGTTGGGCGCTGTCTTCCTCGCGTTCGTGCTGGTCGACGGCGGCTTCGAGCGTTTCGATCTCGACAGCGAGATCGGCTTTGTCTGCCTGCAGGCTCTCGATCGTCGACTCCGTCTCGTCGATCTCGCCGTCGAGTCGGTCGGCCCGCTGCCGAAGCGATTCGAGCCGCTCGCGTTCGTCCTGCAGCCGATCGCGTGTCGATTCGAGCGACGAGATCTCCGACTCGATGGCCCCCTTTTCGTCGCGCTTGTCGGCGATGATCGACTGGAGTTCGTCGATCTGGTCCTCGATCGCCTCCGGTGTGACGGTGCTGCCGCAGGTGAGACAGGTCATTGTCTCGGTCGACGCCGTCAGCGAATCAGTGACATGCTCGTGGTCGCTGCCAGTGCGGTGGTCGTCGCCGTCGGCGACACGTCCGTGGTCGGTGTCGACCAACGACCCGAAGCGGGCGGTCGACTGCTGGGTGGTTTTGCGTCCGGCCTCGATCACGGTCTGAAGGAGCTGGATCGTGTTCGCAAGCTGTCGGCTCCGCGTGCGCTTGGTGTCGATCTGCTCGGCGAGGTCGTCGATACTCTGGATGTCCTGATCGCCCGTCTGGTCGGCCAGTTCGTCGTCGACCGCCTGCCGTTCGGCTTCGAGGCTGTCGAGAGCCCGCTGTTGGGTCCGGAGCGTGGCTGTCAGCTCCCGGTGCCGGTCGCGTTTCGATTCCAACTCGCCGAACTGCTCGTCGTCGGTTCGGGACTCCGGCCGGCTGAGCGTGTCGAGCTCCGACTGCACCGATTCGATCTCCTCGACGACCCCATCGAGCTCGTCGGTCAGTTCCGAACGAGTCGACCGGAGCGAGGGAAGCCGACTTTCGAGGTCGTCGTAGTGCGACAACTGTTTGTCGACGCGCTCGCGTTCGGCTTTCGTGCGTTCGATCTGACTCTCGATCTCTGTGGTGTCGACCGGCTCCATCAGCAGGTCGTACAGTTCGGCCTCGTCCATCCGCTCGACGCTCTGTCGGAGCGGGTTGTCTTCGAGCAGGCGGACGAAGTGATCACAGAGTGCCGTCCGCGCGGTGAGCGTGTGGGCGGCGACCTGTTGGGTGCCGTCGCTACGGTCGATGTCGACCGAGTAGTCGGTGCTGTCGTGTTCCAACCGGACGAGGCTCGACTGGCTGTCGGTTTTGGGTGTGGGGACACGAGCACCCAGCGCGCCAGCGATAGCCGAAAACAGCGACGACCGGTTGGAGGCGTTCTCGCCGAAAAAGACGTTGACACCGCGGTGGAGCGAAAGGGTGGCGGTGTCGATCCCGCCGAGATTCCGCACCGTGATCGGCACACTATTCATGAGGGCATTTGACATACACCGTTGTTGAGGGCCTTATATATCATAGTGTTGTCTATGGCCATATATGTAGATTAATATAATATATAACCACCTCGTCATCACTGGCTGTCGAGTGGGTGGTCGACACACGCACACGACTGTCGGGAGAGGAGTTCGTCCAGCGAGTAGCTGTGAGCACAACTCTCGCAGGTCACACGGGCGGTCACCGAGACGTTCAACTCGCCGGTATCGAGTTCGTCGGCGGCCGCGAGTCGGTCGACGCTGTCTTGGACGATCCGTTCGGTTCGCCCCAATATGCCGAAGATCGTCCTGCGCTCGCTGTCGATTTCCACCCGTTGGTGGCGGCCGGTGTCGACGTCGAGACACTCCTTGAGGTGGGTCCGTACGGTCTGGTAGCTCACGAAGTCGGCCACCAGCGAGTCGGTGTCGATCCCCTCGGTTTCGAGTCGGTCCCGGAGCTGGACCTCGGTTCCTTTGGAGACCTCCGAATCGGTCAGCAGCTCGTAGAGGGTGTCGACCTCGCCGGGCAGCAGCGGGCTCCCCGCGTCGAGAAACGCCTGCTTCAGGAGGCGGTGGTTGACCAGCGTTTCGAGATCCCGCAGGCTCGCGCCGTCGGCTTTAGCCCCCCGGAGTTCGTCGTCGACCGACGTGAGGCCGTACTCGTCGGCGATCCTATCGAGCTTACATGCCATGAGAGACGTTCGTATACGCTCCCAAGACCGGAGGTGGTAAAACACCTTGCGCTCCCGTCTTTTGAACCAGTCAGGCCGCGAGCCGGTCGAACCATTCGGCGAGGGCGGTGACGTTTTCGGTCAGGGCGTCGGTCGTCGACTCCGCGGCCGGATCGAACGGGGTCCGGAACTCGACGTGGCCGGTCGAGTCGACGACGAACCCGCCGCGGTTTAGCGTCTCGCTGTAGGCGTCGAGCTCCGGCTGGAGCGACCGGCGGCGGGCCTCGCCCAGCGGCGCTGGAACGAGCGAGCGGACGAGACACGGGCCGTCGGTGGTATGGGCCTCAGCGTCGACCTCGGCGTCGGCGAACCCGTCGGCATCCCCGGTGTCCTCGATAACGACCTCCCATGTCGCATGGTCGACCGTCGCCGACAGCGAGAGACTGGTGCCGTCCTCGCCGGGCTCGAACGGTCGGTTTTCGGCAGCCAGATCGGTCGCCACACGAGCTAGTGCCCCGGTGAGCCCGTCAGTGTCGACCGTCTCAGCAGCGGTCGCCGGGACGGTGGCCGAGTCGGAACCGGGTGCGGACTGCTGCAGCGAGATGCCCACATCGCTCACCCGCGGGGCGTCGGCTGCTGTGCTGTCGACTCCCGAGCCGACGGCCGACTCGTGGTCCCGAACCCCCGTGGCGGTCCACGCCTCGGTCGACCGGAGCGGGCTGTTCGGGTCGGCGAACGCCTCTTTAACTGCGTGTGTATCGGTCGGCAGCGACGGGTCGGCGGCTTCGAGATCGACGAGGAGCGAGTCGACCGGGGAGAACTCCGCCGAGAGATCGAGGCCGTGGCTGTCGAACAGCCCTGCCGAATAGACACGGTCCCACTGGTGGGGGGTAAGCAGCAGCCGGGCTGAAAGCGGAGTATTCCACAGCCAGACGGTCACACAGTCGACCGGCTCGCCATCGGGGGTATAAAAAGATACGTCTCGGCCGACGTGAACCGGCTTGGTCGACTGACTCATTCCAACCGTATTCGTGGCTGATGAGTAATGTCTATCGGTGAGATAAACCCCACCTTCGCAACGGGCTGTAAGCAAAGCGTCACTACTCGATGTGTTTATTTTGACCGACGGGATATCTCGCTGAATGAACGGGGCAGCAAACGGGGCCATACTGACAACCACATCGACGACCGACCCGCTGTTCGTCGGCGGGCTCACCGCCGGATTGATTGCGATCCACCTCCTCCCGCGGTGGCTCGAACCGGTCGACGAGACCGGTCGGCGGTGGCTGTCGGTCGTCAGCGGGATCGTCATCGCCTTCGTCTTCCTCGAACTCCTGCCGGGGATCGTCGAGCTGGCCGCAATCGCCGCCGAGTCGGGCGAGGGGGTCGGCGCAGTCCTCGGCGAGCATATTTATGTGATCGTGCTGGGTGGCTTTCTGGTCTACTACGGGATCGAAACCGTGGTCGACGGCCGGAAACGGACCCAGCAGTCGACCGAACCGCTGCTCTTTTGGACGCATATCGGGATGTTCGCGGTCTACAACTTCATCGTCGGCTACAAACTCGCCCACCACCACGTCTTCATCGAGGCCGCCCACGTGGGCCTGTTTTTCTTCGCGCTGGGGGTCCACTTCCTGCTCACCGACATCGGGTTGCTCGAACACCACGGCGACCGCTATCTCTCGGTCGGCCGCTGGGTCGTCGTCGCCGGGATCGCCGTCGGCGCGGTTGCAGGCGTCGTCGTCCAGATCAACGCCGACATCGCCCTGCTGGCCGCGCTGCTGGCTGGCGGCATCCTGTTCAACACGCTCAACCACGAGATCGAATCGCCCTCACAGACGGACTACCTGCTGCTCGTCGCCAGTGCGACCGTCTTCGGGGCGATACTGCTGGTCGGCTAACTCGCGGCTCCGGACCGCGACAATCGACGGGAGTTCGTGACTGTCACGGGCGTCAGTATCTTTATCTCGTGTTCAGGTGAACAGGCCGCTATGTCCGTTAGCGTCGGTGTCGTCGGGGCGACTACTCACAAGGGTCGACAGCTCGTCACCCTCCTGGATGCACACAGCGAGTTCGCGGTCGCGTCGCTCACGACGACCGGCGACGAGGTGGGGGCCAGCTACGGCTCGGTCGCCGAGGGTGGAGACAGCGAACCGCTCTCGGCGTCGACTGCCGCGCTCCCGCTCTCGGAGACGGTCCCCGAGGCGATCCCCGACGAGGTCGACCTCCTGTTTGCGGCGCTTCCAAAGGGCCGCGCCGAGGACACCGAGCCGACGTTCGTCGAGGCGGGGTTCGTGGTCTCGTCGACCACGCCGAACGAACGGCTCGCCCCCGACGTCCCGCTGATCGTCCCCGAGATCAACGCCGACCACCTGTCGCTGCTCGACCACCAGCGCAAGCGGCGGAAGTGGGACGGTGCGCTGGTCAAAGCCCCCTCGCTCGGCACGACGATGCTGTCGATCCCGCTGTCGGCGCTGGGCGTCGACGCTGTGACGAGCGTGACGGTGTCGGCCCTGCGGTCGACCTCGGGGAGCCACGACGAGGCCGTCGGCTCGATGGCCATCCTGAACAACGTCGTGCCACACATCCCCGGTGCGGAGGGGCGGCTCGAAACCGAGCCGAACAAACTCTTCGGGACGGTCGACGGGGCCGAACTCTCTCCGGCGATCCTCGAACTCTCGGCGTCCTGCAACCGGGTTCCGACGCTCGGGAGTTCGCAACTCGACGTTTGGGTGTCGACCGCCGCCGACTACACGGCGGCTGACGCCGAGGCGGCCTTCCGGGAGTTCACCGGCAGTGGACTCCCGAGCGGACCCGACCGACCGCTGACCGTCTTCCTCGATTCCGAGCGTCCACAGCCACGACTCGACACCGGGCTCTCCGGCGGCGCGGGCATCGGAATCGGCGGCGTCGAACCGACCGCGAACGGGATCCAGTTCCACTGCGTGGCGAGCGACGTCGACCGCGGCAGCGTCGGCACGAGTATTCGGAACGCCGAACTGCTGGTCGACCGCGGATACCTGTTATGATCCCGCTACTACCGTGACCTGTCGGCGTCGTTGTCTGAATGTTGCAACACACAACTGTGTCTTTGTGATTAAGTAATTCTATGAATACAACACTGTTAACCGACCGGCTCGGCGAGTCAGAATTGTGTTTTTGTTACAATACAGTGGTGCCAAATTGTGTTGGTTATCGGTCGGCGCTGCACCTCCGATCTGTACCGCGTTTTCGTGTTCTCGCCCAACTCTGCCGTATAAAATGACTTTCCGAGAGTACACGTTGTTACATACTGGCTCTTGAACCGCTGTACATCGATTTCAGGGATCAAATCGATGTATGTCTCATCAGCTGGCTGAAAACGGTGACGTACTGCTTCGGGTTCGGGTCGACTTGCTCTGCGGCCTGTGTCAGTAGCTGGGTAGAGATACGATTGTAGTGTGTAACTACGTAATTTTTGCACACTACTATTCCAGCGGTTGGCGACAAACTCTGGCCGTGATTATTTCTCTGTGACGTCTCACTCAACTATAATCGCAGACATCAAAAATTTTTGATATTAAACAGACACAGCATTTCATCCCCACCGATGTAGATGGTGGCTCAGTGTGAGACCCCGTCACACGGGGCTCGGAGGGGGTAACACAGTATCTGTTAATAGATCACGTAGCGGTCTCTGTCGAGTGAGAAACGAGATTTTAATGGGGAGATAAATGGTCCAAATAGTGCCATTAATTAGTCACACGCTACCGTCTCGAAACCGAACCACGTCGACATCGATAGGGAGTGAATCAAAGTCATCGTCTCCGCCAGCGATGAGCGTCCCATCAGTCTCGGCAACAAGCGCGACGGCGTGGGCATCCGCCAGTGAGATATGACCATCCGCCTTCACCTCACCCGCCAGCCGCCAGCTGGCCCGTTTCAGGACGACGCCCCACCGTTGGAGGGCCCGTATGTCCCGGTCGGCGGTCCGGAACGAGTCCGGTGTCGGGCCGTCCGCTGCGCCCTCGGCCCGGGCGATGAGGTAGAACAGTTCAGCAGCATTCGTCTCGGCCATCAACCCCTCGACGGAGCCGTCGCGGACCTCCGTGAGGTACGCTTCGACGACATTGCGGCCAGGTTCGTCGTAAAGGTATGCGATGATCGCCTCGGTGTCGAAGACGTACGTAGCGCTCATTCGTCTCCGGAACCGCTCGCCCGGAGACGGTCAATCCGTTCCTCGTCGCGTTCCATCTCTTCGCCCTTGAGTTCTCGGACTTTCTCGATCATCTCCCCACGGTCGCGGTCGTCACTGGCGTGGATGCCGCCGAGTTCTTCAAGCGAGGGGACGGGCTCGACGACGATCCGCTCTCCTTCCTCGTAAATGAACACCTCGCCAGGCGTGTCGATCCCGAACTTCTCCCGCAGTGGCTTCGGGATCGTGGCTTGCCCCTTCTGAGAGACACGAACTACATCCGGTTCCCGTGTACTACTTGACATAGTTTGTTGTACTTAGTCTGCCGAGATACTACTAACTACCGGTGAAGCAATACCCTGTTGAGGCTGTGTCGAAGTTGGTCCTGCTGAGTAAGCCCAACTGGTCGACTTTGGCATGACTTACTGAAAGTAGATTCACGTGACGACGCGGCGGTCAATAGTAGAGATGGTGGCTCAGTGTGATACCTCGTCACAAGGGGCTCGGAGGGGGTAACACAGTATCTATTAGTAGATTGAATACCCGGAGTACACGATACCGTAACACGATTTAGCTACGGATTGTCGAAATAGGAGACTGTAGCCGTCGTGACTTTATCAGTGAACTCATCTGTAACAGAACCCTGCGTACCGACAATATCGAGGTTGTCCTTGAGGGTCGCTACTGTCCACGGTAAGACGTAACTCTGCTGTCCCGGTTCGCCGCGTATCCACACCTCACTCGGGACGGCAATGCTCCCTGGATGATGCGATTGTGTGGTGAATGCCACAACAATCGATTCTTTCTCTGGATACGGCATTCGCTCATCAGAAACGACTAGCCACGGTCGCGGGTTTCCACCGTCAGTTTTGAACGGATCAGGTGCCCACACGACCGTTCCTCGATCTACCACTAACGATCACTCTCTTCGCTGTTGTTTAGCTCACTGTCAACGGGGTCGACTGCTGTCTCCATCCAGGAGTCGACGTCTTCATCCGAGAATCCGCCATCGAGATCGTCGGCTGTCGCAGCACCGTGGAGGCCAGCCGAGGCGACAGCGTGTTCGGCGTCTGCAATCGCCCAAAACTGATCGCGGTGATCAACAAGCCCGTGTTGTTCAAGCCGGTTGAGTGTTGGCCCAATACTTCCCGCTGGAACATCGATGGCGTCGACGAGTTCGCGCTGCCGGAAGGCTTGATCAGCATGTTCAACAAGGAACCGATACACTGCCCCTTGGGTGGTGTCCGGCGAGAGATCCGGCAGTGAGGGGCCGTCTTCATCGATGGTCTGGAATTTGTCTTTAGAGATCGGCATCCTGTGTATCTGTTTGTATTAGAAGCTATTAGATCTTATGTGGTACCTGTTGAACCTCTGCCAGTATTCAGACGATCCAAGTCAACTAACTGCGTCTGGAACTGCTTTATCAAGACGTTTTATAAATACGCATCTATGACACAGGCTCTATTTTCGGAAGTAGATGGTGGCTCAGTGTGGTACCTCGTCACAAGGGGCTCGGAGGGGGTAACACGATTTCTATTAATAGATTCTTTTTATACTCTTACTCCAATCAATCAGAATTGCAGACGCACACACC
>Ga0207753_1001018_pt1 | contig 9946 bp, 7 predicted proteins | sample PonA233FremontCA_2_FD_187273 | JGI IMG/M metagenome (GOLD analysis project Ga0207753, IMG submission 187273) | Salt pond sediment microbial community from Fremont, CA, USA - Pond A23 Sediment 3 (SPAdes) | ecosystem: Environmental > Aquatic > Non-marine Saline and Alkaline > Saline | place: USA...
CGAACCCGCCGCTGGCGGGCTCGCCCGAATGCTTTCCCAACGCTTGTTTAGCTAGCCGACGACACTGCTCAACGAAGTCGAGGAGATCGATCTCCATAGGCAGAGTCGAATTCCTCGGCTTCACGTTTCTAACCCGTGATATTAGCCGAATAGATCGCTATTCAACAGAGCAGAGTTCACCGCTGTGGGGCAGATCGTGCTCGTCGTCGGCAGTCTCTACGGCGTCTGAAGACTATTTGTACAGTTCGCATAATGACTATTTATATAATCAGTGTTGATAACTAGATGGGAAAGTTGATACAGCAGTTCTGTGAGACCTTAGGTATGACTCAACGGGAGGGGGGGTCTCATCTTCTCTATGTCGATCCTGACCCGGCCTACCGACGCAAGGTTCCGTCGGTGCTTGAGCCGGAGTGGGAGGTGATGACTGCGGAATCGGTGGGAGAAGCGACCGCGGCGATAGACGGCTCGTTCGACTGCGTGGTGGCAGCCGACGAGCTTCCGGAGATGGGGGGACTGGCGTTTTTTCGGTCGCTCGGTGCGGAGACCGACGAGCTACCGTTCGTCCTGTTCGGGACCGAAGAGGACGTCGACCTGTTACGGGAGGCGTTCCGAGCCGGTGTCACCGACGTGATTTACAAACGGCGCTCGCCGGGTACGACCACGGAGCCGGGTACGACCACTGATTCGGAGTCGACCAGCGGGGCCAACATCACCGACGGGGCCGACATCACCGACGGCATCGTGGGGTTGCGGAACCGTCTCGACGCCCTCGAAACCGAGCCGCAGGATATCAACGGCACCGTTCTCGACGTCTCGCGGTCGCTGATGGGGGCGGCCGCCGACGAAGTGGACATGAAAACCGAGTGGGCCCTGCAGTCGCTGGCCGAGGAGATCGACGCCAGTCAGTGTCTGATCTACGAGGTCGACGACGAGATGGCGACCCTCCAGTTGACCCACGGCTGGACCAACGACGGCGTTGCCGACACCGATCCCCACCGGCAGTTGTTCGGAGTCGGTGAGAGGACGGTCTTGACCGACCGGTTCCCCGGCTTCGGTGCGCAGCTCCGGCAGTTCGAGCCCGCCTGTATCGATATCAGCGAGGTCGCCGTCGAGCAACCGACGGTCGACGGTGATCCCGTACCGACGGTCGACGGTGATCCCGCACCGGCTGCCGGCACCGGCGACTCCGCGTCGACGAGTAACGGCGACGGGGGAACGGCGACCGTCGCCCAGGTCGAGGCCCCCGACGAGTTGGCCGCCGACGGCGACCGAGGCACCCTGTTGGCGCTGCCGGTCGTCATCGAGTGGCAGCTCTCGGGGATCATCGCCATCACGGTCGACGAGCCACGGGAGTGGGACGAAGCGGCCCGCCAGCAGCTGCAGGCGGTTGGCGAACTCGTCGGCCACATGGAGCGTCGCCGCCGCCAGCGCCGGGAGCTCGAACGCCAGAACGAACAGCTCGAACAGTTCGCTTCGGTGATCAGCCACGACCTCCAGAACCCGCTGAACGTCATCTCGGGCTATCTCGAACTCGCTATGGAGACCGGTAACCTCGACCGTCTCGACCCCGCGGCCGACGCTGCCGACCGGATGGCCGAGATGCTCGACGACCTGTTGACACTCGCCCGAGAGGGGAAGGCAGTCGGCGACACCGAGGAAGTCGACCTCCGACCGGTCGTCGAGGAGGCCTGGGAGAGCGTCGAAACCTACGATGGGAGCCTCTCGACCGCCGGGCTCGACAGTATCGCGGTCGACGCTGACGACTCGCGGCTGCAGGAAGCCTTCGAGAACCTGTTTAAAAACGCCATCGTCCACGCTGGCGAAGATGTCGACATGCGCGTCGTGGTCGAGGACGGCACCGTCCATGTCGCCGACGACGGGCCGGGTATCCCGCCGGAAAAACGCGACGTGGTCTTCGAGTACGGCCACACCGGTGGCAACGGAACGGGGCTGGGACTGGCGATCGTCCGGTCGATCATCGAGGGCCACGACTGGGAGATCAGCGCCGCCGAAAGCGAGGAGGGCGGTGCGCGGTTCGATATCGATCTCGGTCGCTAAGTGGGTCAGTCGGATCCGATTTCGCTCGGTTCAGTGGAGTTTGCGTTCGTCTCCGTTAGTGAAGCTTGAGTTCGACCCGTCGACCGTCCGGATCACGAACATAAACCGCCCAGTCGCGGCCGTATGCGCCATACCGCTTGTACGGCTCACCGTCCTCGACAGTGACCCCCGCCGCCCGTAGGTCGTCGATCAGCGCCTTGATTTCGGCTTCGGTCTCCAGTTCCGAGGAGCGAATCAAGAGACAGAGGTGGTCGCTTGAGACATCAATCGGCTCGTCGGTCGGCACGAGATGGATGTGTCGACCGCCAGCGACGACCGCGACGTAGGGGACCTCGCCCTGTTCGTACCGCTGGCGGTCACGGATTTCCATCCCCAGCAAGTCGTGGTAGAATTCGAGGGCGGTATCGAGATCCGAGACGCGAACGGCGACGTGATCGAGGTCGACGACATCGATATCCATACCCGGAGTTCGATAGCGGTGAATAAAATCGGTTCGTCGCTACTCGGGGGTTGCTGCCTGTGTCTCGCTCGTCGGACCGTTGCCTTCGAGAATCTCCTTGGTTTTCTTGTGTCGGTAGCGGAACATCGGCTCGAAGCCAACGACGGCGGCCGGATCGAGGCGGCTGAGGGGGCCGCCCAGCGGGAGTTCGTACTCGACGGTATCGATCAGGACGGTCTCGTCGCCGTCGCCGTACATTTCGTGGGTGTGAATCCAGAGATCGAACGGCCCGCCGAGCATGTCGTCGCGGAACATGCGGTAGCCCTCGCCCTCGCGTCGGTCGGTGATCCGGGAGATCCACCGGCTCTCGGGGAACACGCCGAACGGTTTCGAGCGCATCGAGATCTCGCTGCCTTCGAGGAGTTCCTCGGGGTCAGGCTCGCCGTCGGGTCCGTGGACCGACTCCACATCGAGCCCCATCCAGTTGGGGGTGAGTGCTTCGAGTCCGTCGGTCGTCGAGTGGAACGCCCAGACCTCCGCTAAGGGTGCCTCGACTCTGGTTCGGCGTCGGTAGGTCGACATGAACCCCCTAGGGGCTGTACAGTCAAAAGAAACGCGGCGTGGGCGCGAATCAAACGCGGTGTGGGCTCAGATCGTCGACCGTCCAACTACACGCTGAGTCGTCGACCGTTGATTCGGAGCCACTCGCGGCGGTCCTCGTAATCGGGGACGACCGCGCCGACGGCGTTCCAGAACTCCTCGGAGTGGTCGCTGTGTGTCGAATGGGTCAGTTCGTGGACGATGACGTAATCCGAGATCCGAACCGGTGCGAGAAGCAGCCGCCAGTTGAGCCACACGTCCCCGTCGTCGTACTCACCCCAGCGACCGGGGAGGTCACGAACGGTCACGCTGAGGTCGTCGACGCCGAACTTCGGGGCCAGTTCGGCACACCGCTGCTCGAATTCACCCTTGGCACGCTGGATGTACCAGTCGACCACGGCTTGCCGTTTCCGTCGCACGCTCACCTTGTCGGATGGCGCATCGAAGCGGTGGACACGCAACGTGAACTCCTGGTCGTCGAACGAGAGCGTCGGTTCGGGCACGTCCCCCGCTGTGAGTGTAAGGGGGTACTGTCGACCGCGGTACCGAAGTTTCTCGCCGGAGAGGAACTCCCGGTCGTACGGCGGCCCCTTCTGCTCGTCGAGGTGGTAGAGCTTGTCGAGGAGCCACTCGTTGCGCTCACTCAGCGTCTCCTCGATGTCGGCGGTCGTGGCTTCCATCGGCGCACTGACAGTGAGCTGGAGTGACTCGTCCAGCGAGAGGCCGATGGTCTCGCGGTCGGTCGACCAGTTGATCTCGTAGGGAACCACTGTTTGGCCGATATGGTGGTGTTTCATCGGTGGTGAGCGCGGGCGAGTTTGATAATACGATTCGTGAGTTCGTTGCGCTGGTCGTCGCTGAAGGCGAACTCGCATTTGTAGAGTTCGATCTTGATGGCCTTTTCGAGCTGGTTTTTTACGGTGATCTTCTGTTTCCAGTCGACTTTGTCGACGTGTTCTTCGACCCGTTTCGTGACTGTCGCTGTGAGTTCGAGGAGGGCTTCTTCGTCGTTGGCGTCGACCTCGTCGCCCAATACGTGTTCGATGGCGTGGTAGAACGACAGCTGTGTCTCGCCGTCGAGTCCCATCGCCGCGGCCTCGCGGTCGCGTGATCGCATCTCGTCCATCAGTCCTCGCAACTCCGCGATGAGTTCGCGTTCGGAGAGCCGGTCGTTGCGGTACTGTTCGATGAGGTCCTCGACGCGCTCCTGCAGCGAGCCGTACTGCACCGGGTCCTCGTCGTATCGCACACTGATCTCGTGTGTGACTGCCTGTTGCATCTCACTAGCACGGGCTTCGTCGCTTTCTAGAGTATCAATCTTCGCCCCAAACTCGGCCTCGTTCATCACCGACACCGGCTCGTCGTTGAGCAGTTCGATCCCCGACGAACGGATGTGTTTCTGAATGAGTTCGCGCACTTTCTTTCCGCAGCCCTCCAAATTCATCGACTCGTCGCGGTAGCGTTTCTTGCTCCGGTCGAAGATCTCGCTGAGTCGCTGGAGGTCGCTCTTGTAGGGGTTGGCCATCGGATCGGGAAGCACGACATCCATGAGTTTCGAGAAGCGTTTGAACGCGTTGGTGAACTGGATGCGCGTGTCCTCAGGTTCGAGTCGCTGGAGGCAGGCCTCGGTGTCGGCGAGATCATCGAAAAAGGAGGCGGCCTTTCGGTGGGCGGCTTCGAGGTCGGCCCCTTTGTCCTCCAGCGGCACCATCGCTCGGCGAACGTCCTCCTCGCTGAACATCGCCAGTGCCTCCTTGAGGTTGCTGGAGACGCCGTAGTAGTCGACGATCAGCCCATGGTGTTTGTCCTCGAAGGGGCGATTAACGCGAGCAATCGCCTGCAAGAGGTTGTGTTCCTTGAGCGGTTTGTCGAGATACATCGCTTGGGCGACCGGGGCGTCGAACCCCGTCAGGAGCATATCACAGACGATCAAGAGGTCGACCTCGCCGTTCGGATCGGTGAACGAATCCTTGTACGCCTGGAGTTCCGAATCCGAAGGAGCCCACTCCGCGACATCCTCGGAGTCGTTGTGGTCCTTGGAGATGACGACCCGAGATTCGGGGCCATTGAGGTCGTCCAGTTTCTGTTTGTAGGTGATCGCCGCCCGCTTGCTTGTGGTGACGACGAACCCCTTGAACGGCCGGGCGATATCGGTCTCGAACTGTTCGATGATGTCGAGAGCAACCCGTTCGATCCGGGCCTCGGCCTCGGCCAAATCTTGGGTTCGGGCGTAGCGTTTCTGGATCTCGGCCTTTTCGTCGTCGGTATACTCCGCAAACACCCGGTCGAAGACGCGGTCGAGGGTTTCGCCTTCGAGGTGGATGTCGGCGAGTCGACCCTGATAGAGAATCTCGACGGTCGTGTCGTCTTCGAGCGACTGGTCGATGGTGTAGGTGTCGATGTAATTGCCGAACTGAGTGCGGGTGTTTCGGGTCTCCTTTTCAATCGGCGTCCCAGTAAAGCCGACGTAAAACGCGTTCGGGAGCGCAGTCCGCATATTGTTGGCGAGCCATTTGTACTGGGTTCGGTGGGCCTCGTCGACCATCACGTAAATGTCATCATCCGCTGAGAGGACGGGAAAATCATGTTTTTCACCCCGTTTTTCTTGTTGTTCTTTTTCTTTCTTTGTCAGTTGGAATTTCTGAATGAGCGTGGTGATCGTCTCCCCGGCGTCGTGGCTCAGCTTTTCGCGGAGGTCGTCGATCCCGTCTGCCTGTTTCGGGTTCGGGAAGCCACAGCGTTCGAAGGTGGCGTGGATCTGTCTGTCGAGTGCCTGCCGGTCGGTGACGAGGACGAGTTTTGGGTCGGGCATTCGGCGGCGGAGCTTGAGGCCGAGAAAAAGCATGGTGAGCGATTTGCCGGAACCTTGAGTGTGCCAGATGACGCCGCCGGGGGCCTCCTGCTGGTTGCGGTGCTCGATGCGTTTGAGGGCTTTCTGGACGGCACGGTACTGCTGATAGCGGGCGACCAACTTGGTCGACCCGTTCTGGTCGCGGTCGAACACGGTGAAATGTCGGAGTTGGTCGAGCAGGCGGTCTGGATCGAACAGCGCATACAGCATCCGATACTGCGGCGGGAGGTAGCCATCGAGATCGAAGCGGTCGACGAGGTTCTCGTCGTTCAGCGGGTAGGCGTCCTGCCAGCGCTTGTACTGGCTCGGTGGGGTGCCGTAGGTGCCCATTACCGCGCCCTCGTACCATGTCGCTACAGAAAACTGGTTATAGCGGAACAGCTCCTCGGCCCCTTCGCGCCCACCGCCACGTTCGTTCTGATAGCGCGTGAGCTGGTCGAGGGCTTTAGATCGTGGTTCGGCAACCGTCGGGGCCTTGCACTCGATAACGCCCAACGGCAGGCCGTTGACGAACAGCACGATGTCAGGGATTATCGTCTCGCGTGGCCCCTCGATAGGGAACTGGTTCAGGGCGAAGAAATCGTTGTTTTCCGGATTGTCGAAGTCGATGTAGTTGACCGTCTGGTGTTTCTTCCCATGGCCGCGGTCCTGTTCGACGGTGGTGTGGCGAACCAGCAGTTCGTGGATCGCCTCGTTTTCGGCCATCGTGTTCGTCCCGGTGACATGCCGGATCTCGCGGACGGCCTGCTGAAGGTTAGTGTCGGTTAGCCACGGGTTGAGGCGCTTGATCGCGGCGCGGAGGCGGCCTTCGAGTACGGCCGACGAGCGACGCTCACGGGGATCGACCCAGTCGGTTCGGGTTTGGTCGACGGTCTCCCAGCCCAACGTGGCAAGGGCTTCGAGCGCAGGGCGTTCGGCTTCGGCGTACTCGTCTGCCATCTTAGTCTCAATTTTTGATAGGAACGTATGAATCTATCTGCTTACCAATCGGTCGTGTTTCGGAACTGTTCTGAGTTTGTCAGCAGTGGGTCGGCAGTGAACGACCTGTTGCTGATCGGTTCGTAGTTTGAGGGGTTGACAGGCTACTGGCACAGCGTCCATGTTGCTTGTCTGTCGTCGAATCGACAGTCGCTGTCGTTGCAGGCGAATCACGCAGCGGCAGCGTCGTCGGCTGTATGGGGCGTCGAGATCGTGAGACTGACTTCGATCGAATCGTAGGGAACGAACGCTTGTTTCGCTCGCCCGGCCTGTTCGAAGTGGACGATGTCGTAGTCGGCGAGGACTTGGAGGTCGTCGTGGACGCTCTTGACATCGCGGTCGACTCGCTCGGCGAGCTGCCGGATGCTTTCGGGACGCTCGGCCATGATGCTCCGAAGGAGTTCGAGCCGTCGCTCAGTGAGCAGGGCTCGGAGATCGCTCGGGTTCTCGAAGTTGATGACGTGTGGGACTTCCGCACCGGCCTCCCAGCGGTCGAGGGCGTCCTCGCGGTGTGACTGCTCGGACTCGGCGGTGAGCCGCAATACAGCGGGATAGTCCGCGGGATCGCGGTCGACGAGGAATCCCGCGTCGGTTTCGGCGTCGGCCGAGACAATCTCTTCGTTCTCGTCTGCAGTGTCGTCGGGGGGTGTAGGGTTCTCGGGCATGGTAAACCACCGCTCGCGGCGAGCATCCATTTCGGCGTAGAACGCCCGGACGCGGTCTTTCAGGCCAGCGTACTCGACATCGTCGAAGACGCCGTCCGGCGTGTGGTAGTGATGGCGGTCGACGCCCGGATGATGTGGGTAGTTGTCGAACCGGAGCAGCGTCCGACCGTCGGCGGTCATGTACTGAAACCGGTATTTGACGCCGTCGGGGTAGTCGTCGCTTGTCGGAATGTCGGTCACAATCATCTCTTAGCGGGAGCCGTCGTCGAACGCGCCCTCGTCTTTGAAGATGACTGTCGACCCCATCCGTACACCGTCTGTTGGTGCAACGGACCAACATAGGATAAGCGTTACCGTTGGTGTACTGGACCAACATAGTCGGCATGGATAGGACTACTGCGTGGGTATCCGTCTGTAGGTGTGAGTATGCCATCAAAAGTCGGTCCAGAAGAGACGATCGTCGACGAATCGGGTTGTATCGCCATCCCCGATGCGATCCGCCGACGCCTCGGTATCGAAGCGGGTGACGTACGCCGGTGGCGTGTCGACGACGCCGGAACGCTCGTGGTCGACCACGGTCGCTACGGGGCCTTCGGCGACTTCGAGCCGGTGGCGATGGGCGGCGGCGGGACCGGAACACACGATCTCGCTGGCCACGAGAACGATCCCGCGGATTCGGAGTGACCGACGGCATCGCAATTCACATTTTCCGGGGAAAATTTGAATTGGAGAGTAAATTACGACACGCAATTCAAGCACATTACGATTCGTTTGAATTGCAGAGTCAGTCGACGGTCGACTCGAACGCAGAACACGAGCAGTTACAATCGGATGACTTCGACGCCACGACAGCAACGCGACCGACACCGACCAGCGGGCGTCCCACTGGCCGCCGCCGCTGGCGGTTACGGCACCGCAACAGCACCGCCACCGCCGCCACACCGCCGCCACAGCACCGCCACGCCGCGGCCGCGGCTGCCGGGCGGCGTCGACCGCAATCGTGACCCCCGGCGTTGGGAATAGGGGGTTAGGCGTCGACGCGGCGCTGGCCGGTCAGGAGGTCCTGCATGAGGCCGCGTTTGAGGTCCTGCAGGTTTTCTTTGCGTTCTCGCTCTTGCACTAACTTATCATCAACAGATGTGAGAACGTCCTCAATTTTTCTTTGATCATCCTCTGGAGGAACAGGTACTCGGAGATTGCGTACATCTGTCAAGCTCGCTTCCGGGAATGTACTGACTCCACTAAGTGCAATAATATAGTCCATTATGTAATTGAGATAGTAATAGTGATATTCCTCTCTGAGTTCGTCCTCACAATGGAAAGCAATAATGCCCTGATTACTTGCTGCTGGTACTGTGCATATTGCTGTTTTCCCAATTCCATATGATCGACTCGTGAATACGACAGATGGTGCAGGGACAATATTTACTGAAGTGCTTTGTAGTCCAGCATCGGTTATCTTTCTTCGTGAGTCAGAAATATACTTTTCACCACGCTCATAGAGTGTTGACAAATCATCTGGTGTAACCCAAACGATGCTCCCACCATAGTAGTCGTCATTACTCGTCTTTGGGGTGTTCCCTTTTTCAACTGTGGCAATATCAGAGAACGTCCTTATGTCCCAGTCAGACGGAATTTGAACACGTTTCGAGCCTAATCGAGCCTCTGTATATTCCTCTGCAAGCCCTTGGCCAAGAACCAGATCACGGCTAAGACCTTGTCTCAATTCCTCTGTTTTTTCAATAATCTCAGTTGTCTGTTGAATCTGCTCGTCGACTGTCGACAGAATGTCGGCAATTCGCTGCTGTTCGGGGAGTGGAGGAATTAGCAAAGGTGTGTTGTTTACAATCCCCTTGTTCAGATTTGCTTGAGTGGTTTCGAGAACGACTGATTTAAAATACGGTTTTAAACGAGAAGCGGCATAGAATAGATAGTCTAAATCAATTGATTCAGACGGGATAATCCCTAGAATCGCTTGGTTTGTAGCGACCTTGTCCGCTGTTATAGCTACTTTACCATAGCTACCATACATTGACAATAACAGTGAATTTTCTGGGACCAGCCACGTGGATGATGATTCCAGACCTTCTTGTGTGAGTAGTGTTTTTGTCTGATAAATGAATTTTCCCGCAGCAGTCATATCCTCTATTTTGACATATTTTATGTCGCCACTATAGAATTCGTCATTACTTGCTGTTGGAGTTCCACCTGCTTTGATTTTCTTTGCTACATCTGAAGATGAAAACTTCTTCACGTCCCAAGAAACTGGTACGGTAATTGATTTTGGACCTAACATCACCTCCTTGTATTCCAACGAATTGTCAATCTCATCACTTTTTTGCCCACTCATCG
>Ga0207753_1001019_pt1 | contig 9945 bp, 6 predicted proteins | sample PonA233FremontCA_2_FD_187273 | JGI IMG/M metagenome (GOLD analysis project Ga0207753, IMG submission 187273) | Salt pond sediment microbial community from Fremont, CA, USA - Pond A23 Sediment 3 (SPAdes) | ecosystem: Environmental > Aquatic > Non-marine Saline and Alkaline > Saline | place: USA...
GGAGTCGTCCTCTTCACGCACCTGATTCTCCTTCCCCGCCGTATCCATGCCCGACGACGCCTCTTCCGCTGTCCCCCCGGACGCCGCCGACCCGAGTGCGGAGGCCGACTGGCGCAAGGTTGTCGATGCCTCCACGCAGGGCCCTGTCACTGCGTTTGTCGTGAGTGCGACCGCCTGGCTCGTCATTGGGTCGCTGCTGGCCCTCATCGCCAGCTTCAAGTTTCAGTTTCCGGACTGGTGGACGCACCAGGCCTGGCTTACCTTCGGCCGGGTGCGCCCCGCGCACCTGAACACCATGATCTACGGGTGGATTTCGATGGCCGGGGTGGGGGTGGGCGCGTGGCTCTGGGCGCGCCTGCTCAAGACGCGGCTGCGAGGGCAGTGGATGTTGCTGCTTAGCGCGGCGCTCTGGAACCTGGGAGTCCTGGTGGGCACCATCGGCATCCTGGCGGGCTACTCGCGGGCGATCGAGTGGGTCGAGATGCCGTACGTCGCGTTTGCGCTCATCGTCCCGGCCATGGTGTTGGTGGTGGCGTCCTTTCTGCAGACGCTCTGGAAGCGGCATGCGCAACACCTCTACATTTCCATCTGGTACCTCGGGGCGTCCCTTCTGTGGGGACCGTTCTTGGTGATTGCGATCCTGCTGCCCATCTACAGCGGCATTCCCGAGGCGACAGCCAACTGGTGGTACGCGCACAACATTCTGGGGCTCTGGATCACGCCGCCGGGGCTGGCGGCGGCGTACTACTTCATTCCCAAGGTGATTGGGCGGCCCGTGCACAGCTACCACCTGTCGTACCTCGGCTTTTGGACGCTCGCCCTCTTCTACAACTGGGCCGGCGTGCACCACCTGGTGGGCGGCCCGGCGCCGCAGTGGGTCGTGACCGTCTCGATCGTGTTCAGCGCGATGATGATCATCCCGGTCATCGTGGTGGCGGTGAACCACCACCTCACCGTGGTGGGACACTTCGAAAAGCTCAAGTACAGCCCCACGCTGCGGTTTGTGGTATTCGGCGCCATGAGTTACACCGCCGTGAGCCTGCAGGGCTCGCTGCAGTCGTTTCGGTACTGGCAGGAGGTGACCCACTTCACGCACTACACCATCGCCCACTCGCACCTGGGCGTCTACGCGTTTGCCACCATGATTGCGTTTGGGGCCATCTACTACATCATGCCCCGGGTGACGGACTGGGAGTGGGGCAGCAAGCGCCTCGTGAGTCTTCACTTTTGGACGACGGGGCTCGGCATCGGGGCCTACTTCACCGCCCTCACCATCGGCGGGGTCATCCAGGGATTCCAGCTGCTTGATCCCGATGTGGCCTTTCTCCAGATCGTGGAGGACACCAAGCCCTGGCTCATCGTCCGGTCGGTCTCGGGCACGCTCATGACGGTGGGGCACCTCGTGTTTGCGTACCTGCTCGCGCGGATCGTCATGCGGAGCGGGGAGCGTCCGGAAGGGCCCACTTACTTCCATCCGGTGCCGGAGGGGACCTTTGCCCATGTGGGCGGGGATGGAAGCCGCTCGGTTCCGGCGTCGTCGAAGCCCGACGCGAGCTGAACCCACCGCTCGTTTTTTGCACCTACAAACCGCGCTTCCCATGACCCGCATTGCCCTTATTTTTCTGGGCGCCTTTGCGGCCATCGCGATGAGCTTCACGGCGCTCACCCTGTTGCCCCGCATGCAGCTGTCGTCGATCGAGCCCACCCCGGGCACCACCGACTATACCTACGACGAGCAGCTGGGGCGTGAGGTGTACATGTCGGAAGGGTGCATGTACTGCCACAGTCAACAGGTACGTCCCGAAGACTTTGGGGCCGACGTGCAGCGGGGATGGGGGCCCCGCGGGTCTCGCCCTGGAGACTACGTCTACGACGAAACCCATCAGCTCGGCACCATGCGCACGGGGCCGGACCTCCACGACATTGCCAGTCGTCAGCCCAGCCGCGACTGGCACCTGGCGCACCTCTACCAGCCCCGATCGGTAAGCCCGGGCTCGGTGATGCCCGCGTACCCGTATCTGTTCAGGGTCAAGCGGGCGTCAAACGTGCGGGCGTCGGAGGTCACGGTGCCCCTCAGTCCCGAGTACGCGCCGCCGGGCGACAGCGTAGTGGTGGCCACAGAGCGGGCCCTTGCGCTCTACGACTATCTGATGACCCTCGAGCTCGAATCGCTCAACCAAGATGCCTCGAACTGACGACGTGAGCCGATCTCGCGTCTGACCGGGCCCCTTGATTTTCCTTCCTCCTTATGGCTGACGAGTCTTCCTCCCCGTCCGACCCGGCCTCGGAGCCGCGCACCGACCCGGACCGTTCCCCCGAACCGGTCGACATGCTGCGGCCCCTGTTCCGCGAGGAGCCCCTGCCCCCGGAGGGCGGCGAGCCGCCCCAGATGTGGCTGTGGATCCTCATTTTTGGCGTCCTGCTCTTCAGCACGTTTTACCTCGGGGCGTTCATTGGGGACTTTAGCCCCGATCCGTGGCTCCAGTCGCCCGAGCCGGTGGCCCGCACCGGTCCGCCAGAACCCGAGCCGGTGAGTGGCTCGCAGGTGTACAGTGCGCGCTGCGCCAGCTGTCACCAGGCCGACGGCCAGGGCATTTCGGGCGCGTTTCCGACGCTGGTGGGCACCAGCTGGGTGGAGAACAAGGGGCAGATCATTCGCATCCTGCTCCAGGGCCTGCAGGGAGAGATCGAGGTCAAGGGCGAATCCTACAACGGCAACATGCCCGCCTGGGGGGGGACCTTGAGCGACGAGGAGATCGCGGCCGTCATTACGCACGTGCGGCAGTCCTGGGAGAACGACTACGGCGAAGTAACGGCCGACGAGGTGGCGGCCGTGCGGTCGGCCACAGAGGGACGCACAGATCCCTGGTCGTCGGAGGAGCTCCAGCAGTCGGAGAACCAGACGGTGCCTTCTGGGGGCAATTCGACGGCGCAAGCAGGCCCGCAGACGATCGGGCAGGCGCTGTACGACCGGATCGTCGCGAGCACCTCCCCGCATCGGCCCCTTAACGAACCGCAATAGAGGAGAGGGCCGCACGGCCGCGGTCCTCCTGTGTGGCAACGATTTCCCTTCCGCATTCGACGATCCCACCGATGCAGCGCTGCGATCACTGCGACATGCCCATTTCCGGCTCGGGCGTCTCGGCGCCCGGCGTGGCCGACAGTGCCCAGTACTGTTGCTACGGGTGCCGCATGCGGGCCGAGACGCTGGACGAGGACGAGACGGAGCAGTCCGACGAGCAAAAGATGCTTCTCGTGCGCCTCTTCGCCGGCGTGCTCACGGCGGGGTTTGTGATGGTCTTCAGCCTCGCCATCAGTTCGGGGTACGGGTTTGGGGCGCTGCGGCGGCTGGAGCACGACATCGGCACGGCCCACTGGGTGCTGCTCCTGGCGGCTGTCCCGGCCCTCCTGCTCCTGGGGCCGCCCCTGCTACGCTCGGCGTGGCGTGACCTGCGGGGCGGGGGGCTCACGCTCAACGTCCTGTTTACCCTCGGCACCACCAGCGCCGTCGTCGTGAGCGCGATCAGCTACGCCCGCGGTACCGGGCCCATCTACCTCGAAACGGCGGTGATGCTGCTGGCGCTCTACACGCTGGGGCGCTACCTGACGGCCCGCGCCAAGGACACCACCACGCGCGTCCTGCGGCGTCTCATGCAGGTGCCCGACACGACCTACACGCGCCTTCATCCCGATCCCGGCGAGGTGGCGCCCGACGACCTCCGGGTCGACGATCGGATCCGGGTGTCGGCGGGGGACGTGATTCCGGTTGACGGCACGGTCGCGGAGGGGCAGAGCTACGTCGACGAGAGCAGCCTCACGGGCGAGTCGCAACCGGTCGTAAAGGAGACAGGCGACACGGTGTACGCCGGGACGACGGCCCAGGACGGCGCCCTCACGATCGACGCCACGGCGGTGGCCGAAGAGCGACGCCTCGCCCGGGTGGCCCAGATGATGCGCCGCGCCCTGGAGCAACCCCCGCGCATTGCCCGCATCACGGATCGCATCCTGAAATGGCTCATTCCGAGCGTGGTGGGACTGGCGTTCATCGCGTTCGCCGGATGGTGGTGGGCCGTCGGCTTTTCGAAGGCACTCTACGTCGGGCTCAGCGTCGTCCTCATCACGTGTCCCTGCGCGCTGGGCATCGCCATCCCGCTCTCGCTGACCGTGGCGCTGGAGCAGGCCGGGCGCAGAGGGGTCCTGGTGCGCTCCGGCGAGACGCTGCTCGACCTCGCCCGGTCCACCGCCGTCGTGTTCGACAAGACGGGCACCCTGAGCACGCTTACCGCGCCGTCGGTGCGGGTACTGCGGCCCGAGGCCGTGCCGGCGGGCCGGGCGCCGTCCCTGTCCGACGCCGCAGTGCTGCGCCGGGCCGCGGCCGTGGAGCAGGGCACCACCCACGCCCTGGCGACGGCCATTGTCGGCGCGGCGGAGGCGCGAGGCCTGTCGCTTCCGGCGGTGGCGGACGTTGCGACGCACGCCGGGGCAGGGGTGGTGGGCCGCGTGCAGGTCGACGGGCAATTGCGCCGCGTGGGCGTCGGCAACGAGCGACTGCTCGACACGATGAACATCGCGCCCCCCGAGCGTCTCGCCGAGCAGTTTGCCGCCGAAACAGAGGCCGGCCGCACGCCGCTGTACGTCGTGGACGACGCGGCGGTGGTAGGACTTTTCAGCATCGAGGAGCGGCTGGCGCCGTATGCAGAGGAGGCAGTGTCGGCGGTCCAGGACGAAGCGGGCACCGTGTCGGTCCTCACGGGAGACCGGCCCGCCGCGGCGCGCCGCCTTGAGCAGCGGCTCGGCGTCTCAGCCGAAGCGGGACTCGCGCCAGACGAGAAGGCAGACCGCCTCAACGCGCTGCGGGATGAGCATGGGCCCGTCACGATGGTGGGCGACGGCATCAACGATGCGGCGGCGCTGGCGACGGCGGACGTCGGGGTTGCGCTCTCCTCGGGCGCCTCGGTGTCGATGGAGGCGGCGGACGTGACGCTCTACAATCCCGACCTCCGCCTCGTGCCCTGGCTGCGCCGGCTCGCCCGCCGCACCGATCGGGTGATCCGGCAGAATTTGTGGTGGACCTTTGGCTACAACGCCATTGGGCTCGGCCTCGCCGTGGCTGGGCTCCTGCATCCCATCGCCGCCGTCATCGTGATGACGGGCAGCAGCCTCCTCGTAACGGGGAATGCCTTTCGGCTGAAACGGATGGGCAAACCCGTCGCCGACGGGGACGAATGAGGGGCGCTGGCCCCGCGGACGACATTGAATTTCGACCACGTACACAACCTCCTTCTCTACGATATGAGATCTTGGATTCGCCTCTTCGGACTCGGACTCGCTCTTCTCGTCCTCCTGGGGAGCGCCCCTGTGTGGGCGCAGGAGGCCACGCCGACCACCGTGGTGGTGCGCGCGGTCTCCAACGACGCGAAGCTCATTCAGGACCCCGTCGGGGGGGCTCACATCACCATCCGCGACGTAAAAACCGGCGAGGTGCTGGCGGAGGGCCGACAGACGGGCGACTCCGGGAGCACCGAGAAAATCATGCGACAGCCCCACGAGCGGGGCGCAACCATTTACGACGTGCCGGGCGCGGCCAAGTACGAGACCACCCTGTCGCTCGATCGGCCCACCCGCGTCCGCATCACCGCAGAGGGGCCGCTCGATTATCCGCAGGCCCAACAGACCGCCTCCAAGACGATGGTCCTGATGCCCGGCAGTGACGTGACGGGCGACGGCATTACGCTCACCCTCCACGGCTTTATCGTGGAGGTGCTCCAGCCCGCGTCGGCAACGGCGGAGCCCGGCGCCATGCTCCCCGTCCGCGCCCGTGTTCGCATGATGTGCGGCTGCCCCACGGAACCGGGCGGACTGTGGGACGCGAGCCGCTACACCATCCGGGCCCAGTTGCTGCGAGACGGGACGGTGGTTGCGGAGACGCCCCTCTCGTTTGCCGGCACGACCAACGAGTACAACGGCACGATTGAGGTGCCGGCGGCCGGGGCGACACAGGTCCGCGTCGTTGCCAGCGACGCCGAGCGCGGAAACGTCGGCGTGGCCACGACCGCGCTCTAGAGTCGGTACGTGCTCCTTGTCTCGACCGAATCATCCCGTTCCCGAGTCTGAGAACACTCAACGGTTCAACGCAGCAACGCCCAACGCCCTCATGTCCAAGCCCGCTACGTTCTGGGACGATCGCTTTCAGGCCGACGAGTACATCTACGGCGCCCAGCCGAACGATTTCGTCGTAGACGCCGCGGCGACCTGGCTTGACGCGCCGCAGGAGGTGCTCGATCTCGGGGTGGGAGAGGGGCGCAACGCCGTTTACCTGGCCCAGCAGGGCCACACAGTGACGGCGGTCGACTACTCGGCGCAGGGGCTGCGAAAAACGCGTCGCCTCGCCGACGAGAAGGGCGTGCAGGTCGAGACCATCGAAGCGGACGTGCGGGAGTGGGCGCCGGATCGCGACTGGGACGCAATCGTCGTCACCTTTCTGCACCTTCCCCCTGCCGCGCGTCCGCCCCTGTATCGCCGTCTTCGAGCGTCTCTTCGCCCGGGCGGCGTCCTCATCGCCGAGTGGTTTCGTCCGGAGCAGCGGACACAGAACTACACTAGCGGCGGCCCGCCCGACCCCAACATGATGGTGACCGCCGACGAGCTCCGCACGCACTTCGACGAAGCGGGCATCGAGCAGATGGCGATTGCCGAGCCGATCCTGGAGGAAGGAATGCACCAGGGACCTGCCGCCACGGTTCAATTCGTGTGGCGACGTCCCCATCGCTCTTGAGGTGGGCAGGGCCGAGTGACTGCCCTGGACGGTCGCAGAGTCGGCCCCTAATTCTCACGCCGCCAGCACAAGATGCTATGCCCGGCAGGGTCGACCGCTGAGCCGGAATGGAAGCACGTGCGTAAAAATTATGTACGTGCGACGGTTCGTTTCGCCATGGTTTGGGGCGACGTGGGGCAATTCGTTCCGTCTCATGGTCGCGCCCCTGCTCGCACTCGGGATGACCCGTCGACGCACACTCCACCTCGTTAAAAAGTGCTCGACGCATACCCTCCAGCGACCGACTACTGTCCGGTGCTTCTACATTAGTCATTGCACCGGCCACCCCCGAGGAATCACGCTCGACCCTCGTCTTCCGGTGCACGAGCGGGACAGTACGGGACCCGGCTCGTCAAGAATCGACCCTTCTTAACACCTGCATGTAAAAGAACCGCCCGTCTCGTTGACGGACGCAGCGGCGCAGACGACCATATTGAGCCCGCACTCGGCGGTCTCAAAGGCTGAGGACCCGTCGGGTCCCGCTATTGCGGCAACGTCGCGCCGATCTCTCCCCGTGTTGGGCGCCTGAATGTTGGGTAATCCAGGGAGCGCGCCGGTTGGCCGGGGGATCGGTCGGGCCGGGTGTTCTCATGGGCCACACATTGAGAAAGGGGGTTTTACGGGGCGTGGGCCCTCCATGGTACGGTTATTGGGGCCTGTAGGGGTGCCCTCAAGCGTGGGAGATCGGAAGCAGGGGAAAGGCAGTGGACGCTCCCTGTGCTTTCCGTCTCCGCGGTTGGCCGAGTCTCAGGCGTGGAGAAGTGCCCACTCAGAGTCTGACGCGTGGCACAAGGGGTCCGCAGTCGCAGTCTTCTCGTTGTCCCCAACATCCTCTCGATGGGTTTGCTACGATGCCCGGCGCGCGTTCGGGCCACACTTGTGCTCCTCTGTGGTGTACTCTTGTGCGTGCCGTGGCCGGCGCAGGGCCAGGAAACGCCCGAAATCGAAAGCTTCATGTACGTGAGCACGGATGCTGGTGGGGCCGAGGCCCTCACGTTTGGGCTCGACCCCGACGCCACCGACGGAATTGATTCGCAGTTTGGGGAAGCGGAGCTGCCCCCGCCGCCCCCGGCCGGGGTGTTCGACGCCCGATGGGTGGACGACGGCATCGAGCCATCGTCGTTTGGGCAGGGCCTGCGTGTCGACATCCGGCAGGGAAGCGGAAGCTCCAACGGCACACGCCAACACAAAATCCAGTTTCAGTCCGAGGACGCGGCCACGGAGGTGACCTTCGAGTGGGACCTGCCGGCGGGGGTGACCGGCGCGATCGAGGTCGATGGGGACTCGGTCGAGATGGTTGGCAACGACTCCCTGACGGTCAGCCCGGGCGCTCCGGACGCCCTCTTGACGATCGACTACAACGCCCCGCCGACGCTCGATACGAACGCGGGAATCACGCTGGACGAGGGCGGACAGGTGTCCATCCCGACCGATTCGCTCAGCGCCTCGGACCCCGACCATGCGCCGTCGAGCATCACGTTTACCGTAACGGCCGGACCGACGGAGGGGGCCCTGCTGGTGGGAGGGACGACGGCCACGGAGTTCACGCAGCAGGACCTGATCGACGGGAACGTCGCGTACAACCACACGGCCGACATTCCACCGGGTGACGTCCCGCCCAACGACGCGTTTACGTTCGACCTGAAAGACGGCAGGGGCGAGGGGCCGACGGGAAACGTCTTCTCGATTTCTGTTCGCGGGACGAATGATCCCCCGACGGTTACGAGCGATACCGATACGACGCAGCAAGGGACGCCCCTCTCGACGTCGGCCCCCGGACTCCTCGAAAACGACAGTGACCCGAACGGCGACCCGCTCTCAGTCTCGAAGGTCAATGGAAACGCCTCGGACGTCGGCCAGGAAGTCACCCTCGCCTCCGGCGCGCTTCTGACGGTTGAGGCCGATGGGGCGTATAGTTACGATCCAAACGGTGCGTTCGACGGCCTAGGCGGAGGGGACACCGGCTCAGACAGCTTCACCTACACCGCCAGTGACGGAAACGGAGGCACCGGCCAGGGCAGTGTCACCGTGACCATCCAGGGGGGCAATGGCGCCCCGACGGCCGCGGACGACAGCTTCTCGGCGTACGAGGACAGCACGCTGAACGTCGATGCGCCGGGCCTTCTCGAAAACGATGACGACCCAGACGGGGACCCGCTCACCGCATCGGTCGTGTCGCCCCCGAGCAGCGGGACGCTCACGCTGAATAGCGACGGTTCCTTCGAGTACGTGCCGGCACCGGAGTTCGAGAGCCCCATCAGCTTCACGTACGCGATCGCCGACGGCAATGGCGGGACCGATCAGGCCACCGTCACGCTCGACGTTCTTGGGGTGCGCACGCTGTCGCTGGACGAGGGGTGGAACTTGCTCTCCATCCCCTACGAGCCGGAGGACCCGACGTTTGGGGCAGTGCTGCCGTCGTGTGCGAGCGGCTTTCGTTTTGATCCGGGCTCGGGGAATCAGCCCATCGCGGACGGGGACACCCTCGCGGCCGGCGAGGGGTTCTGGGCCAACTGTTCGTCCGGAACGGTTCAGGTGATCGGCCAGCGGGCAGACTCCCAGACGGTCAGCGTCGCGGACGGGTGGAACATCATTGGCCCGTTTGCCGACTCCATCGACACCGGATCGATCACCGCGGAGCCCTCTGGGATCGTGGTCTCCTCGTTCTATCGCTTCAGTTCGTCCGACGGCTACACGTCCGTCACCACGCTGGCCCCCGGACGAGGATACTGGGTCAACGTCGGCGAGGCCGGCACTCTGACCCTCGACGGCGGGGGCGGAAGCACCCTCACGGCCGGAGCTCGCGCGCAGGCCACAGGCACGGGGGCGCAGACTGCAACCCTTCAGGTGACCGACGGGCAGGGGCGAACGGCCACGTTGTGGCTGCGGCGGGGCGATCCCCTTGCAAAGGCGGGCCGGCATTCCCTGCCCCCCATTCCCCCGGGCGGTACGTTCGACGTGCGGTTTGCCAATGGCGGGGCCCTCGCCACATGGACGCCGGGCCCCGACGACGCTCCGCTTCGAACTGTACAACTGCAGGGCGTGGAGGCTCCCGTGACGCTACGGCTCCAGGACGGGGCGGCCGGGGAGGCCGTGCGTGTGCAGACCGCCCGCAGTGCCGATGCGGCGGG
>Ga0207753_1001020_pt1 | contig 9939 bp, 8 predicted proteins | sample PonA233FremontCA_2_FD_187273 | JGI IMG/M metagenome (GOLD analysis project Ga0207753, IMG submission 187273) | Salt pond sediment microbial community from Fremont, CA, USA - Pond A23 Sediment 3 (SPAdes) | ecosystem: Environmental > Aquatic > Non-marine Saline and Alkaline > Saline | place: USA...
CGATCAACGTCGAGTACCCGGCAGCGATGGTCGGCCAGATCGAACTCGACCGGCCACACCAGCTGAACACCGTCAGTCCGGAGATGCTCGACGAGTTCAGCGAGGCGGTCGATCTGCTCGACGAGGACGACGAGATCCGCTCGATCCTCGTCACCGGCGCGGGCGACCGCGCGTTCTGTGCCGGCGCGGACGCGATGAGTATGGCCAGCAGCGCCAACCCGATCGACGGCGTCGAACTCTCACGCAAGGGCCAGGAAACCTGGGGCAAACTCGAAGACGCCTCCGTCCCCGTGGTCGCCGCAATCGACGGCTACGCACTCGGCGGCGGGATGGAACTCGCGACCTGTGCCGATCTGCGGATCGCGACCGAGCGCTCCGAGTTCGGGCAACCCGAGTTCAATCTCGGGCTGCTCCCCGGCTGGGGCGGGACACAGCGACTGAGCAACCTCATCGGCGAGAGCCTCGCGAAACAGATCATCTTCACCGGCGACCGGTTCGAGGCCGAGCAGATGAAAGAGTGGGGCTTCGTCAACGAACTCACCACGAAAGACGAGTTCGAGGATGCAGCCGTCGAACTGGCGGCTGATATGGCTGCCGGGCCGCCGCTGGCGATGGAGTACACCAAGAAAGCGATGCACGCCGGCCGCGATGATATCGACGGCGGGCTGGAGACCGAAGCCTTCGCGTTCGGCCACCTGCTTGGCACAGACGACGTGATGGAGGGTGTCACGAAACTCCAGAGCGACGAAGATCCGGAGTTCGAAGGAAAATAACCCCCTCTTAAGAGGTCGCGTTGTAGGTGACGGTGACGCTGTAGGTCACCGAAACCTCGCCCGTCTGGATCTCTGTCGGCGGTGCACCGCCGTCCTGATCCTCTGCGAAGCTGCGGGCCGTCTCGAAGCTCACGGGACTGAACCGCTGCTGTGACGCATCGACAGTCGAGACACCGGTGACGGAGAGATCGCCCGCTTCCGCGATTGTATCGGCCTGGCGGCGGGCGTCTTTCATCGCCGCCTCGATGGCGTCGTCACGCAGATTAGTTCGTCGCCTGTCGGAGAGGGTCAACTGGACGTTTCCGACCTCTGCACCGGCACCGGTTGCGGCGTCGATGACCGCACCGACATCGTCAGGGTCGTCGATGGTCACTTCGTAGGCGTGCACCCCTTCGTAGGCCGGCTGGTCGCGTTCATCGCGTGCATCGTAGGGCTGTCGGATATCGTACCGAGCCGTCTCGTACTCGACATCGAGTTCGTCGAGGGCGTCGGTCAACTCGGCAGAGCCTGTCGCGAGGTCGTCCCGCACCGACGAAATGTTATCGCCCGTTGCCCGCGCTGCGACAGAGATCACAGCCTGATTAGGTTCGTCCTCTGCAGAACCCGTGGCGGAGACCTGGATCGATTGACTGTTCGTCGAGTCGGTGTCAGCAGTATCCTGGGCACCGACACTGCCGGAGGCAACAATGGCGCCAGCAGTCACGAGGGCCATCGCAATGAGCACCGTCAGTACGGTGGCCGCAAGGTAGTTCCGTTTCATACACGTGGAGTTACATCAGATTTCGATATATAAACAGCGGAGGGACAAACGGCCATTTGAGCCATCGAAACAGACGATAGCTCGGTGACAGCTCTCGGGGACGAAAGACAGGGTTTATTATCAACAGCCACAGACGGGAAAGTGTGCTCGGTTGGTGTAGTCCGGCCAATCATATCGGCCTTTCGAGCCGATGACACGGGTTCAAATCCCGCACCGAGCACTCTTTTGAGGAGCGAAGTGACGAGAAAGGAAACACAGGCAGTGATTTGAACGACGCGAATCCGAACCTCGTGAGCGTTCGCAATCGGGTTCAAATCCCACACCGACCATCCCGCCGAACCTATTCGTATGTATGAGATTCATAGTTGCTAATGCGTATCCAGTTCTGCAACAGCGCCGTCTGTTTATTGCATATCAGAGAGTAGTACTAGATATGGTCGAATCAACGATCGAATCGGCGGAGACACAACCGAACCAGCAGTCATCCGAAGAGCTGAGTAAACTCATCAGCTGGCTGGCGGCGGGATTTCTCGTGCTCGTCGGGATGATGGTTACGACCGCCGGTGCCAGCCTGTACACGCTGGTGGATCGTGAGCTGGTCACCGAACTCGTCGCCGATGGAACGATCACTTCCTCGCAACTGACGGACGCCGAACTGATCGACGTCTCTGTGGCACTGTCGACCTGGGGTGGGATCGGGCTGACTCTCACCGGCGTGCTCATGATCGTCACTGCCGTTGGGTTCCTGCTCTACCGGAACCGACTCCGTGAGGACCGTCAGTATCCCGACACACCCACACTCGCCGTCGTCGGCGCAGTCGTAACAGGTGTCACCTCGTTCGTACCGCTGTCCCCACTGCTCGGTGGGCTGGTGGCCGGCTATCTCGGGCGCGGAGAGGATGGCGTTCGTCTGGGGGCCTACGCCGGTGTCGTCGCTGCTCTCCCGGTCGTCCTGCTCTTCGTGTTCGTGCTCGGTGGCTTCCTGGTCACGGCCGGGGAACTCGGACTCGGTGGAGTTGCGGTGGTCGTCAGCCTCGGAATCGTCTTCGCACTGCTGTTCAGTGTGGCCGTCATCGTCTCTCTGAGCGGTCTCGGTGGCTACGTCGGGGCACGACTCCGGGCACGAAACGGCCGGAGTGGTGTCTGAGTCTGTTTGCTGTCGACAGATCGCTCCCTCCGTCCCAAGTAGACGGTCTAAGCTCGCCGGAGAGTTCCCGCAATCTGTGAGACAGTCAGCAGAATTATATTCGATTCTAGGCATTGCTGATCGGCAAAATCGCAACTTCCGTCTGTTTCAGCTTCGACCGGTACGCTGGCAAATGTTGTCGGTTAACCGAACACGAGGAATGGTATCAGAAACTGTTCTGCACCGTTTAAAACACCGCTAAACAACGGTGACCTGGTAATCGCGCCACAGTTCGTCTCTCAGGTCGGCGTGATATCTACCGCGGCGGTGCGACGTTTGTATAACCCTCCCCTCTGTGTATTCGCATGGCAGATATCGACATCGCTCACGAGTACTTTACGTGGGAACTGGTACAGCAGGTCGCAGAGGAGCATGGCTACTTCGAAGCGGAAGGAGTGGAAACCGATCTCTCTTATTTCGCACCCGGAACACAGGATTTCTCGGATCAGGGCGAGAACGCCTACGAGACAGACTGGTGGGAGGAACTCGACGACCAGGGTGAGACCCACGGCGTCTGTGAGTGGAACGCGATTCAGGAGACCTCGGAGACCGACCGGCAGATCATCGGCTCCTACAGCGAGTGGGACCGCGTCCTGTTCGCCGAGGCCGACTCGGATATCGACTCCGTCGAGGATCTGAAGGGGCGCTCGATCGGGATCAACGAGTACGCGACATCGTTTTACTCGATTCCCGAAATGCTCGAAACAGAAGGCTTCGAAGAAGACGAGATCGTCCTCGAACACATCGGTTCCGCAGAGGACCGCTTCGACGCCGTCAAGGCCGGTGAAGTCGACGCCATCGGCGTCCTCGAACCGTACGTCACCCTCGGCAAGTACGACGAGGAACTCAAATCCGTCTACGAGGGGCCGTGCCGCGCGGCCCTGGTCGCACCCGCCGAGATCGACCCGGACCAGGTCGAAGCCTTCCGGAACGCGCTCAACAGCGCCGTCGAGGACATCAACGACGACCTCGATCACTACCGCGACGTCTACGTCGATCTGCTCGAAGAGGCCGCCGCCGAAGACGAGGAGAGCTTCGAGGACGTCGACTTCGATCGCCTCCGGACCGACTTCGAACTCCGGAACTTTCTCCCTGTGCGGGCCCCCGACGAGGAGCGGATCGAGGGGACGACCGAGTGGATGAGCGAGAAAGGCTACGTCGAGGACGAAGAGGAAGTCACGACACTCGAGGACGAAGAGAAGAAACTCGAAGCAGAGGCCTCTTCGGACGACTGATCGGTCGCTATTGCCGACTCTGATAGCCACTACTATCTCATGCCCCAGCTACTGACGGTCATCACTGTCGTTGTTTGTATATTCGCTATCGCGTACGTCGTCTACGCGCGGTCCCTGAGTCGATACTTCGAACTCGATGACGACACCGCGACGCCGGCACACACCCACGACAACAGCTCCGAGTACATCCCCTCCCGGAAACTCGAACTGTTCGGCCACCACTTCTCGTCGATCGCGGGTGGTGCGCCCATCGTCGGCCCGATCACGGCCGCGCTCGCCTGGGGGTGGGCCCCGGCACTGATCTGGATCGTGATCGGAACAGTCGTCTACGGCGGGCTCAACGATCTCGCGACGCTGACCAGCAGCATGCGCCACGAGGGTCGATCGGTCGGCCACATCTTCGGGAAGTACATCAACGGGCGCGGGAAGCGACTCCTCCTGACGCTGGCCGTCGTGGCGAATCTCCTCGTGATCGGCGTGCTCTCACTCGTCACTGCTGTCGTCTTCGATGCCTTCCCGGCTGCAGCGACGGCCTCCGTGGTCTATCTCGTCCTCGCATTCGCCTTCGCGCTCGTCCGTCGGTACACACCGATCCCGTTCTGGGTTGCGACGCTGCTGTTCGTCCCCGCAGTGTTCGGTGGCGTGTTCGTCGGTCTCGAATACCCACTGACCCTGATTCCGGCAGGCGCGTCGATCCCGCTCCCGACGGTCATCTCGGCGAACGTCTCGGCGTGGCTGGTCGTCCTGCTGCTGTACGCCTTCGCAGCCAGTGTCCTCCCCGTCTGGACGCTACTGCAACCGCGGGATTACCTCTCGTCGTACCTGCTGTATGCAGGCCTCGGCGGGGCAGTCCTCTCGATTATCGTCGGGACGCTGTTCGGCACTGCCGACACGTCGCTGACGATGAGTCTCGATCCGTTCACTGGCTTCATGAGCCCCGCGTTCGACGGGATGGGGCCGTTGCTCCCGATGTTGATCCCCACCATCTTCTGTGGGGCGGTCTGTGGACTGCACTCGATGGTCTGCTGTGGAACGACGCCCAAACAGATAAACAAGGAGACCGATGCGACAGCCGTGGGCTACGGGACGACACTCGCGGAGGGGTTGCTCGCGGTCGTCGCCATCGGCACCGTCGCAGTGATCCCGACCGTGCCGTCGGGTTCGGGGATCAACCTCGCGTTGCCGGCCTTCGCGGACGGTGGTGCGCTCATCCTGACGAGTATCGGCATCCCGGCCGGTGTGGGTGCGCCGTTCATGGCGCTGGTCCTCTCCGCGTTCGCGCTGACCACTGTCGACACCTCGATCCGACTCGGTCGGTACTTCCTCACCGATATGGTCGACGCGGAGACGGCACCGACCCGGATGTCGCGTGCTGTGACCAACAAGTATCTCACTGGCGGGGCGCAGGCACTGCTGGCCTATCTGCTGGTCGCGAGTGGCAGTTGGGCGACCGTCTGGCCGCTCTTCGGCGCGTCTGTCCAGGTCTTCGCTGGGCTGTCGATGCTGACAGTCGCGGTCTGGATCGTCAACTGGGATGCAAGCAAACAGGTGGCTGGGTTCCTCCTGGGAGCCGGGTTCATCCTCGCGGCCAGTCTCTCGGCGCTGCTGTATATCGCCTCGCGTAACATCCGGACAGTACTGGATCAATCGTGGGTCACGTCTGCATCGTCGGTCGAGGTGGCGTCAGTCGTCATTCAGATTCTGGCGGTCGTCGTGTTGACCGGGATCGCCGCAGAGATCATCCGACTCGTCTACCGACACGTCAGTGAGCAGCGACAGGCGTCCATCGAACTTCCATCTCCTGGTGACGATTGATACTGCCGGCCGTATGAACGGTGTGTCAGGAAGCGAACCTCTTGGTAGAACTGAACTCTCTCGGGCGTTTGACACACGTTTATTGCAGACCGTATCGAACGGTAGGTATGGAAGTACGAGAAGCACAACCGAAAGACAGACCAGCTATCAGAGATGTTGCTCGTCGTTCCCTCCAGACATCGTACTCGCTGAATCCGAGCGCGATCAACGGCGCGATAGAGGAGTGGTACGACGAGAACCGACTGAAAGATATGTTTGCCGACGACGACAAACTACTGCTGGTCGTCGACGTCGACGATCAGGTCGTCGCCTTCTCCGAAAGCGAGCGAACGAGCGAAGGTGCCGCAGAACTACTCTGGCTCCACGTCGACCCCAACTATCGGGGCGAAGAGTACGGCGAGATGCTGTACAAGGCGACGCGGAATCACCTCGCTGCGGAAGGGGTCCAGAGTATCAAAGCGCGAGTGCTCGCCGACAACGCGGGCGGGAACGCATTCTACGAGAATCGAGGACTGTCGAAGGTCGGCGAAGAGAAAGTAGAGATCGACGGCACGACCTACGTCGAGAACGTCTGGGCCGAGATCGAAGCGGAGGGGATCGAGGAACACGAACACGAGGGTCAGACGGTCTACATCGATCACGACAACACCGAGCGGGGATCGATCGCGCCGTTCCAGGTAGTCTACACACAGAAGGAGGGCCAGGAGATCTACGGCTACTGGTGTACCCAGTGTAGCAACCTCGCGAACGCGATGGACGCGATGGGGCGAATCCAGTGTGACGAGTGTGGGAACTCCCGGAAGCCGACGCGGTGGGACGCCTCCTATCTCTAGCGAGGGCGGCGGGTATCGAAGCACTCAATTTTACAGCCATCCGACCCACGGGTAGCATGCCACCAAGCAGACGGGCCATCCTGGCGGCCGCTGGGACGTCGGTCACAATCTCGGTTGCTGGCTGTGTCGGCCAGGACGAGGTCGAGTTCGACGACGAGGTCCCCGAACCGGTCGCAGCGCATCTCTCCAGCGCGAACAACGTCGACGGATCGATCACGGATCGAACTGGGGACAGCGAACTCCGGATCGCGGTTGGGCCCGGCGGGAACTTCGCCTACGATCCCGCACTGGTCCGCATCGACACCGGGACAGTGGTAACGTGGGAGTGGGAGTCGAATGGCCACACTGTGACCAGTTTGGAGGGTGGTTTCGGCGTCGATACAGCCCAGGAATCGACCGGCCACGAGGTAAGCTACCAGTTCGACCAGCCCGGGGAGTATCTGTACGAATGCCGTCCTCACGCTTCGGCAGGCCACCGCGGAGCAATAATTGTCGAATAACCTCGTACCATCTTGCTACAGTACTATGATAACGATTAGTCTACACGAACTCAAAAGTACTCTGTAGACCGACTCTCGTCCAGCAATCGAAGCTTTCAATCATGTGTGGTTGCAACCCCCGCATTGAAGCCAGATGACTGGTATTAACAGCGATCGAAGGAAGTTTTTGGCGGCGAGTGGCACAGCGCTCACAATCGCAGTAGCAGGCTGTAGCGGTGGCGGCGACAGTGGTGGTGACGACGGTGGAAACGGCGGCAGCGTTCCAGAAGCGGTCGATACATATCTCACTGACAACGAGGCAAACGGCTACGACGGGTCAGCCGTCGACGAGACTGGCAGCAGTTCCGTCACGATCAGTGTCGGCACTGGCGATCAGGGACTCGCGTTCGATCCAGCCGCTGTCCGAGTCGACTCCGGGACCGAGGTTACGTGGGAATGGACCGGTAACGGTGGTTCGCACAACGTCAACGTCCAGGAAGGACCGACGACCTTCAGCAGCGAGACCGTCGGTGAGGAGGGTCACACATTCTCACAGACCCTCGAATCCGGGAACTACATGTACCAGTGCGACCCACACTCGACGCTTGGTATGCACGGAGCGGTGATCGTCGAATGACGAAGCCGCCGGCTACGAAGCGCGCAATCGGAACCCGCTCTACAGCCGGAGGAATCTTCCATGAGTACTGACGAATCATCTGAGTCTGACGAGCCGCGACACCCCTACGAGACCGACGAGTCCTTCCACCCGATGGGCAAAGAGTGGGAAGACGAGATGCGAGCCGAACTCGAGGAGACGGACTACGACGCCGACCTCGGGATGCAGATGGCGCGCGACGCGCAACGTCTCGTTGCGGGAGAGATATCTGAAGAAGAGTTCTACACCGAGTATCACGACGACGTACAGGAGGAGTTCGAGGCCGACGAACGGCCGATCTTCGACGACCTCGACGGCGTCGATCTGGACGAGGTTGGCGACGACAGGTCCATGCTCGAGTCGCTCCAGGACGTCGATCTGAGTGGTGACGACGTCTCCCGGCGGAGCATGATGAAAAAGATGGGCGCAGCAGGACTGTTCCTCGGGTACAGTGCCTACGCGACCCACGAAAACGAACAGGACGACGAGATCCCCGAACAGGTCAGTGGTGTCCGCCCGCTGACCGAAGACAGCCGGGAACACCGCTGGGGGATGGTCATCGACCTCGAACGCTGTGATGGCTGTCTCTCCTGCGTTGCCGGCTGTATCAACGAGAACGGGACCTCGACTGGCGCAAACTGGATGTACGTCTTCGCCTACGAGGACGAGCAGTCCGGACAGGAGAACTTCCTGGTCCGGCCGTGCCAGCACTGTTCGAACGCACCGTGTGCGAAGGTCTGCCCCGTTCGGGCACGACACACACGCGAGAAAGACGGAATCGTGTTGACGAACTACGAGACCTGTATTGGCTGCCGGTACTGCCAGGTGGCCTGCCCGTACGGTGTCAACTACTTCCAGTGGGGCGAACCCGACGTGGAGATGGGTCGCCTCGAGTTCCTGGACAAGACACCGGAAGGTGTCCAGGCGATGGATGCAGGTGACGGGTTCGAGGCCCGCGCAGCGACGTACGCCGAGGAGGGGTCCGAACGCCACGAGGCACTCTCGGAGGCCAACGACCACGTGTACGACGCACGTGGCTGGTGGACGGACAGTCGACCACCGAACGGTGTGATGGGCAAATGTACGTTTTGTCCATCCCGACAGGACAACCACACCGACAACCCGAAGGGGACTGTCGCGTGTATGAACGCCTGTGACGAGACAGGCATGAGTGCGATCCACTTCGGTGATATGGACGCCGAAATCGGTGACGATTACGACCGCGGTGTCCGGTATCTCGAACGCCGGAAGAACATCAACCCGTCCCCGAAACAGAAAAACGAAGCCGATCCAGAGGAGGACGGCTACGGCTGGGAGGAGGAGGGATCCACTCCGCAGCCCCGGGACGATATCTACACGCAGGAAGACTGGGAGAACCCGCCGGCACCACACGACACCTCCCAGCTGTCGACGTTCAAACTGCTCGAGAATCTGGGGACGGAGCCGAATATCACCTACATCGGCAACGAGCCCGGTCCTACCGACGAGCAGATCGACACTGCAACCAGAGACGACCTGACTGGCTACGAGGATATCCAGCGGGATATCCAGTGGCCGGTGACAGTGAAAGACAACCGAAAACACCACCTCGACTACGGTGCTGGCGGTCCGCCAGAAGACCACGGGGAGGAGGAGGCATAAATCATGTCAACAATCGACGCAGAACCTGACGACATACTGACACCGATCAGAAACACTTCGAAGCTGTGGTTTGTCGCCTTCGGGGCGGCCGCAGCAGTGGCACTCGTCTGGCTCGCAGCCTGGGGCTACCAGCTCCAGAACGGCCTCATCGTGACGAACCTCGCAGACTGGGGGAGCGGTGGCGGTGTCACCTGGGGGCTGTACATCGGTGCCTTCATCTGGTGGGTCGGGATCGCCCACGGCGGGATCATCCTCTCTGCAGCCGTCAGGCTGTTCGGGATGGAACGCTACCAGCCAGTCGCACGCGTCGCCGAACTGCTGACGATCGGCGCGTTGAGTATGGCCGGGATCTACATCGTCGTCCACACCGGTCGTCCCGACCGGCTGGTGACGAGTATTCTCGAAGCGTACCCGTGGACGGTGCAGTCCTCACCACTGGTGTGGGACGTGACGGTCATCACGCTGTATTTCGTGATGACCGCGACGTATCTGGGTCTGACGCTCAGATACGACATCGTCCGACTGCAGCACAAGATGCCGAAATACTTCGCGCCACTGTACG
>Ga0207753_1001021_pt1 | contig 9937 bp, 9 predicted proteins | sample PonA233FremontCA_2_FD_187273 | JGI IMG/M metagenome (GOLD analysis project Ga0207753, IMG submission 187273) | Salt pond sediment microbial community from Fremont, CA, USA - Pond A23 Sediment 3 (SPAdes) | ecosystem: Environmental > Aquatic > Non-marine Saline and Alkaline > Saline | place: USA...
TGGGCCTCGCCGCCCTGCAGCAGTTTACCGGCATCAACGTCGTCTTTTACTACGGCGCCACGCTCTGGCAGGCCGCCGGGTTCACCGAGTCGGTGTCGCTGATGAACAACGTCGTGACCGGGAGCGTGAATATCGTCTTCACGTTCGTGGCCATCGCACTGGTGGACCGCCTGGGCCGAAAGCCGTTGCTGCTGATTGGCGCGCTGGGGCAGGCCGTCATGCTCGGGGTCCTCGCCTACGCCTTCGGCACCGCCGACGTGGGCGCCTCCGGCGATCTGCAGCTGACCAGCACCATGGGGACCGTCGCCCTCATCGCGGCCAACACCTACGTCGCCTTCTTCGCCTTCTCCTGGGGCCCGGTGATGTGGGTCATGCTCGGCGAGATGTTCCCCAACCGCTTTCGGGGCGCGGCCCTGTCGCTGGCCGGGGTCGTGCAGTGGCTCTCCAACTTCACAATCACGATGACCTTCCCCATCCTCCTCGACTCCATCGGCCTCGGGTTCTCGTACGCCATTTACGCGGCCTTCGGCGTGGTGGCGTTCTTCTTCGTGCGGGTCTTCATCCAGGAAACGAAGGGGCGCACCCTCGAGGACATGTCCCGCGCGGCGGAAGAAACATCCGCGTAGAGGCGCGTTCGTGGGGGGGCGTCTCCCGATGGAGGTCGAGTGCGGGCGGCATCAGGCCGAATCCGCGGGGACCCACCGGTGCTGGTCGAGGTCGACGTGCCCCTCCTCCGTGAACGTCACGCCTTCACTGCGGAGGCGCTCCTCCATGACGTCCGGCGTCTCGAAGTGCCGCCGGCCCGTGAGCGCGCCGTACCGGTTGACCACCCGGTGGCACGGAAGGCCCGACCCGATCGCGGCGTTCAGGGCCCACCCAACCGTCCGGGCGGCCCCGCGGCGCCCGAGGTGCTCGGCGATGTCGCCGTAGGTGGTCACGCGGCCGGGGGGGATCTGCGCGACCACGGCCCAGACCCGTTCGTAGAAGTCATCCGCTTCGTCCGGTGCGTCGGGGGACGGCATGGTCCGCGCGGTCGGGTCTGCTCAGTGCGACGACTCGTCGTCCTCGGTTCCGCCGGCGTTGTCGGGCACCCACTTGTCTTCCCGGACGCCGGCCTGCTTGTTGGCCCAGCGGGCCAGGACGAAGAGCAGGTCGGAGAGGCGATTGAGGTAGACCTTCGTCTTCTCGTTGATGGGGGTGGAGGCGCTGGCCTGCACCACGAGCCGCTCGGCCCGCCGGCAGATGGTGCGGGCGGAGTGAAGGGACGCCCCGGCCGGGCTTCCTCCCGGGAGGACAAACGACTCCAGCGGGTCGAGATCCGCGTCGAAGGCGTCGATCCGGTCCTCGACGCGGCCCACGTGCTTTTCTTTGATGCGGGGCACCAGGGGCTTGGCGTCCACGGGCGTCGCGAGGTCGGCCCCAACCACGAAGAGCTCCTCCTGCACGTCGCCCAGAACGGGATCGAGCCGCTCCGCTCCGGGCTGGTCCCGGAGGTGCGATCGCGCGAGCCCGACGACGGAGTTCGCCTCGTCGACGGTGCCGTAGGCGTCGATGCGGGCATTTCCTTTGCCGACGCGTTCCCCGCCGAAAAGCGAGGTGGTACCGTCGTCGCCGGTGCGCGTGTAGATTCGGTCGGGCATAGCCGGAAGGGGAGGTCCTGGCGGAAGAATCAGACTTCGTTCGCACGCGCAGCGGCGCGGGGCGTTTCGGGCAGCCCGGGGCGGGCACTGGGCGGATGGGGCGGCCGACGCGTCCATCCTACGTCGTCTCCCGGACGGGGGCGAGGTACTCGATCCGCAGGCGCCCCGTCGTCGGGCGTTCGACGCGGGCCTTCATTCCGAACACGTCCGCGATGCAATCCGGGGTCAGCACCTCGTCGGGCGGACCGTCCTCCACCAGACGCCCCTCTTTGAGGACGAGCAGCCGCTCGGCGTGGCGCGCGGCCAGCTCGAGGTCGTGAAACACCGTAAGGACGGACCGCCCCTCCGCGACCAGGGCCCGCACCTGCTCCATGAACGAAAACTGGTAGTGCACGTCGAGGTGGGACGTCGGCTCGTCGAGGAGAAGGAGGTCCGCCTCCTGGACGAGCGCCTGCGCCAGAAAGACGCGCTGCAGTTCCCCGCCGCTGAGCGACATCACCGACCGCCCGGCAAAGCCCTCAAGGTCCACCCGGGCCAGGGCCGACCGGACGCGGGTCTGGTCCTCGGGCTGATAGGCCTGCATCCAGCCCCGGTGCGGGGCCCGCCCCAGCAGCACCAGCTGCTCAACCGTGAAGTCGAACGTGAGCGACGGGGCCTGGCGAACGTACGCGAGCCGACGGGCCCGCTCCTGAGCCGGAAGGGCCTCGACGGCCTGTCCATCGAGGCGGATCCGGCCCTCGAACGCGATAAGGGCCCCGATCGCGCGGAGGAGCGTGGTCTTTCCGCTGCCGTTGGGGCCGATGAGGCCCACCCACCGTCCCGCCGAAAGGTCGAAGTCCACGTCCCGGAGAATTGTCTGCCCGTCGAGCCGAACGCTCACCTGGTCGACTGAGAGGAGCGACATGGGGCCGGAAGGGGCGTGTTCGAACACAGCACCGCAGTGTACCTGCGCCCCGATCGGATGTTCGTCGGCCGTCTCTGCCCACGACGGGTAACGTCCGAGGCCCACAGGCCCCCACTCGGGCTCCGCGGCGGGACCCAGCGCGATCGTCTCCGATTTGAATACCCCTCGACCTCCCGAGGGTCGAGGTCCCCCTCGAATCCGGCTCCACTCCTCGCCTCCTGCCTGCCGTGTCCCTGGTTCCCCCTCTCCCCGACTTTGCGGTTCGCGCGGTGGGCACCGAATGGATGGACGACCCCGAGGTCAAGGGCAAAGCCCTTCGGACGGCCCTCCGCGACCTTCGTCGAATCAACCGGCTCCTCGGGGGCCTTCGGGCCAGCACCTCGGTCCTGGCCCCGATGCTGTCGACCCGGTCCTCCTTCGATCTGCTGGACGTGGGCTCGGGGACCGGCGACTACCTGGCCCACCTCGTCCGGCAGGGCGTCCGCCGCGGAACCGTGGTTCGGGCCACCGGCGTCGACCTCAATCCCCGGACGGTCGGGCACGGTCGGGCCTGGCTCGACGCCTCCCTCCCGTCCGATCTCCGGGCCGACGTGCGCCTGGACATTGCCGACGCCCTCGCGCTGCCGTACCCCGACGACGCCTTCGACGTCGCCCACGCGGCCCTCTTCCTCCACCATTTCCACGGCGAGGACGCCGTGCAGCTGCTCCGCGAGATGGACCGGGTGAGCCGCCACGGCATCCTCGTCAACGACCTGCATCGCCACCCCCTCGCCTACGTCGGCATCTGGGCGCTCAGTCGTCTGGGCTTCTCGCCGATGGTGCAGCACGACGGCCCACTCTCCGTCCGCCGGGGCTTCCGCCGCGCCGACCTGGCGGCCCTGGCCGAGGCCGCCGGCCTTCCGGCCGTCAAGGTCCGCTGGCACTGGGCCTTCCGGTGGACCCTCTCCTCCCTCTCCGGGCCGCCGGGGCGCGCGCCGGCAGGGATTACGCCTGCGTGACGCCCGCGAGGACCGTATCGGGGCCCGAGGGAGTTGTGACAAAGTCGTTTTTGCCGATCCGTAGGACTGTACACCCATAATTCTCCTGGATAGCGGGGGACCGTGTACAGCCGCAGGCAGAAATCGGACGTCGCGAATGTCTTCCCGGATCGGTATGGCACGGCGTTTCCGCAAACGCGTCCTTCCCTCCCCGCCTTCTCCCGGACGATGACCTACGACGCAATCGTGATCGGCGGCGGCCTGGCCGGCTGCAGCGCGGCCCTTCAACTGGCGCGCCGCGGACACGAGGTGGTTCTCCTCGAAAAAGAGACCTATCCCCGCCACAAGCTCTGCGGCGAGTTCCTGTCCCCAGAGGTGCAGTCCTCGCTCTCCGGCCTGGGTCTTCTCGGGGACGTGCACGCCTCCGGCGCGCGGTCCCTCGGGCACGCCCGTCTGACCGGGCCGAGAGGCACCACCGCCGAGCACGGCCTTCCCGGGACGGCCCTCGGGCTGAGCCGCCACCGGCTCGATGCCCTCCTCTTCCGGACGGCCTGCCGGGCGGGCGTCGACGGCCGCTCCGGCACGAAGGCGACGGCCGTCACCGGCTCGCTCGCCGACGGGTTTGCCGTGGAGGCGGGTGGCGACACGCTGTCGGGACGGCTCGTGCTGGGGGCCTACGGGCGACGAAGCACCCTGGACCGCCGGCTCGACCGACCCTTCCTGGAGGAGCAGTCCCCCTACGTCGCCTTCAAGGCCCACTATGCGGGATCGTCCCCGGCCCTTTCCGGCACGGTCGAGGTGCACACGGCCCCCGGGGGCTACTGCGGCATCGGCCCCGTGGAGGACGACCGGTTCAACGTCTGCTGGATTGGCCGGACCGACGCCCTCAAGGAGGCCGGCGGCACCGCCCCGGCGATGCTGGACGAAATGCGGCGCCACAACCCGGTCCTGGACGACCGCATGCGCAACCTGGACCGCGTGAGCACCCGCTTTCAGGCGGTGAGCCAGGTGCCGCTCATGTCGAAGTCCCAGTTCGTGGACGACGTCTGCATGATCGGGGACTCCGCGGGAATGATTGCCCCGCTCTGCGGCGACGGCATGGCGATGGCCCTGGACACGGCCGACCTCGTGGCGCCGATGGCGGACCAGTTTTTGGCGGGGCAGCGCTCCGCCGCCGCCTTCCAGGCCGACTACCGCGATCGCTGGCGATCCCGCTACCGGCGCCGGCTCCGGATCGGGCGGTGGGCCCACGCGGCGGCGTTCCGGCCCCTGGCCTCCGCCGCCCTCCTGAACGCCTGTCGCGTGCTGCCGCCCCTGACCCGCTGGCTGATCCGGGCGACCCGGGGCTGACGACCCGGCGGACGGGCCTTACCGGGCCGCAGCCCGCTGCAGGCGGTCGTTGAGGGCGCGGCCCAGGCCCTCCCCCGCCACGACCTGCGCGTAGATGAAGGAGCAGTCTGCGCGGTCGCAGGCCCGGAAGAAGTGAAAGAGATCCCGGGCGTACGCCTCCACGTCGTCCGCCACCCGACACCGTCGGAACGCCTCCGGCCGGGCCGGGGCCTCGAGCCCAATGTACGCGGCGTCGGAGCCCGGCTCGGCCGCCGCCGGGGACTGAACGAGTCGAACCGAGGCGGCCGGCGCGTAGTGGCGATGCTTGGTGCCGGGACTTCGGGCCGCGTCCGTCTCCGACGCGTCGGCCACGTCGACCGCCCCGACCGCAGCGCGAAGCTGCTCGACCGAGACGGCGCCGGGGCGGAGAACCGTCGGCGGCGACGCGGTGCAGTCGAGCACCGTCGACTCGACGCCCGCCTCCGTCCGACCGCCCTTCAAGATGCAGGCGATGCGGCCGCCCAGGTCCTCCTGCACCGCCGTCCAGTGAGTGGGGCTGGGCCGCCCCGATCGGTTGGCGGAGGGGGCGGCCACGGGTGTGTCACAGGCCCGCAGGAACGCCCTCGCACAGTCGTGGACGGGGAATCGAACCCCGACCGTACCGAGCCCCGCGGTCACGATCCCGGGCACGGCCTCTGCCCTCGGCAGGATGAGGGTCAGGGGCCCGGGCGCGAAGCGATTCAGCAGCGTCTCGGCCACCGGAGGGACCGCCGCCGCCACCTGCCGCAGCTGGGATCGCGCGAAGAGATGAACGATGAGCGGGTTGTCGGCCGGGCGGCCTTTCGCCGTGAAAATCGACTGGACGGCGCTCGGCTGGAAGGCATCGGCCCCGAGGCCGTAGACCGTCTCGGTCGGGAACGCCGCCAGACGCCCCTCGCGGACGTACTGTGCGGCCTCGTCCGGCGATGTAGTGAGGTGCGTATCCACGGGGGAGCGCGCGTCGGCGAGGGATCAGCGACGGGAGCGTGGTGGGCGACGCGCCGCCGACGCCTTCTCTCGGCGCTTACAGGTTGACTTTTGGACCCACCCGGTGTTAGGATCGTAGGTGCCCATCGTCCTCCCCCGATTGTTCGCGCTGACGCGATGCCCACCGACTCGTCGTCGTCCGGGTCCTCTCTGCCCACCGGGACCGACGCCCCCTCGTCGTCACTCCAACCGGTCCTCCGGACCCTCGCGGAGGCAACCTCTCGGGTGCTGCAGCGACGGTTTCGGGTGCTGTACCTGGTCCGGGCGGCCTACCGGCGCATGCTCTCGCACTCGGACGTGCTGGCGGCGGTCTGGACGGACCTCCGCACGATGCTGCGACTGCTGCTCCGGTGGGCCGACCGGTCGTATCGCCGCGTCTCGTGGACCCCCCTGGCGCTAATCGCCGGGGCCGCGCTGTACTTCGTCGTTCCGTTCGACGTGGTGCCGGACCCCCTGGGGGCCATCGGGTTCGTCGACGACGTCACCGTGATCTCCACCGTCGTGGAACGAGTGCGGCACGAGCTCGACCGCTTTCGGGACTGGGAAGAGAACCGGCGCCTCCCCGAGTAACCCTCCCCACGCACCGACGCCGCATGCTCTCGAACATCGTCCTCGCACTGATCGCCGGCCTGCTCACCGGCATGGCCATCGCCTGGTACCGGCGATCCTCGTCCGGCGACTAGGAGTCTTTCACCCCGACGCCGCGAATTTGCCGGGGCGGAGCGACGGCAGCCTCGCCCGCTCCACCTGCGTGCTGACAAAGCATGTGCCCCAGGCATCTCGCCGCGAGAAGTCGGCGGCAAAGGGGAGACGACCGGAACGTGAAACGCGTCCCACGCCCTACGGGACGATCTGGTTTCCCTCTTCGTCCGTTAGGATCAGGGCATCGACCGGGCAGATGGCCGTGGCCTCCTCGAGCCGATCCGCGTCGATGTCGGGCGTCTCATCCTGAAAGGCGACGATGTTTTCCTCGTCGATCACGAAAATTTCCGGGGCGAGGTTGGTGCAGTTGCCGGATCCGATGCAGAGGGTGCGGTCGATGCCGACCGTCTTTCCGCTGATCTCGCGCTCTCGGTAATCGTCGTCCATGCGGTCGTTCGGGGTCTCTGATGAAGAGAGAGGAGTCGAGGAGTTGTTTGCCGCGCTCTGGCACGGAGATCGATCCGGGCACGTTCCCGGGGCGGCGGCCGGGATTGGGGACGTTACATTCGCTCGTCCGGCCCGGCCTCATTCCTCGGCCTCCGCCTCCGACGGCCCGGCGAGGGTCCGGTCGGGCGACTCGGACCTCTCGCCCTTGAGGGTGTCGTCGAGGAGGTTGCCCGCAATTTGGATGAAGTCCCGCTCGGTAATGATGCCGACGAGGCGATCCTCGCGGACGACCGGAAGGGCCCCGATCTGGTGCTCCCGCATCATCTCGACGGCCTCGAGGGTGGGGAGGTCCGGCGACACCGAGATCGGGTCCTCAACCATGATCTCACGGACCGGGATGCCCCCGTCCGGCACCTCGGTGCGGTCGGCCATGTGGCGCAGCAGCGTCCGGTGACTGATGAGGCCGACGAGGTGGTGCTGTTCGTCCTCGACCAGCACGTGCCGGATGCGCTGCCAGTCCATGAGCCGGGCCACAAATTCGATCGCTTCCTCCTCGTGGACCGTGAAGAGCTCGGTGGTCATGTAGTCCTCGACGTTCGTTTCCTTCATCCCGCTGGGCGTGTAGCCCTCCTCCAGGGTGGCGAGGGACCACTCGTGGACGGGCGCCCCCTCCTTCTGCCGCTCGACCATGCCGCGCGTGAGGGCCCCGAGCCGCTCGGCGCGGGAGCCGACCCCCTGCATGCGCGCCAACGAGTCGAGCTGCCACTGAGCGCCGGTCTGCTGGGTCTCCACCCGCTTCTGGATGATGCCGAGGTAGCGGTCGATGTCGGCGTCGCTGATGTCGGAGGCGCGCAGGCCCGACTCGGCCCGCGGAAGCAACCGGTCCAGGATGAGCTCGTGGGCGGGGCGCTTCGAGCCGTCGAGCCACACGAACTGGGACGCGAGGCCGTTGCGCGCCGCCGCGACGAAGTTGTGCCGGGCGTCGTCGAAGTCCATGTCGCGGGATACGTCCTCGTACTCCTCCGCGAGACCGGCAACGAGGCCGTACCAGAACACCGCGTTGGCGACCTCGTCGATCACCGTGGGGCCGGACGGCAGCACGCGGTTCTCGATCCGCAGGTGGGGCTTGCCGTCGGTAATGCCGTAGCAGGCACGGTTCCAGCGGTAGACGGTCCCGTTGTGGAGCTGAAGCGCCATGAGGTTGGGCACGCCGCCCTGCTCCAGAATCTCGAGGGGCTGCTCCTGGAGCTCGGTCGTGAGCAGCACCCGAAACCGCGAGATGTCTTCCTTGAAAATCTCCAGCACCGACTCGTCGACCCAGTCGGTGCCGAAGTGCACGCGCGGCCGCATCTCTCGGAGGTAGAGGTTGCTCGACCGGGTGTCGACCGCCTGCTGGAAGAGGGCAATTCGCGTTTCGCGCCAGAGCCGCTTTCCGAAGAGAATCGGGGAGTTCGTGGCGGCCGCCAGGCAGGGGGCGGCCACGACCTGCGCGATGTTGTAGTAGCGCGGAAACTCGTCGGGGGCGACCTGGAAGTGGGTCTGGAAGCTGGTGTTGCACCCCTCCAGCATGATCGAATCGTGCTTCAGGAACAGCTCGTCGATCCCCTGGATCTGGTACTGCCCGGGCCCGCCCCGCAGCCGCGACAACGCGTCGTTGAGGGCGTAGTAGCGTGGACGGGGCGTCATGTAGTCGAGCGCAAAGTCCGACAGGTGAGCGGTGGGCAGGATGCCCGTCATGGCAATGTCGCCCCCGGCCTCCTGCGTCAGCGCCCGCACCTTTTCGATGAGCTCGCCGGTGGCCCGCTCCATCTCCTGGAAGCAGTCGCTCCCGTATTGCAGGGGCTCCATGTTGAACTCGATGTTGAACTTCGTCAGCTCCGTGACGATACGCTCGTCGGCATTGCGCTCCAGGACCTCTTCGATGATCGGGGCCGGCTCCCCCCGCTCGTCGACCATGAAGAGCTCCTGCTCGGCGCCGATGCGGCGAACGCCCGTTTCGAACATGTCTTCATGGAGCATCAGCTCCAGGGCCCGCACGTCCTGGATAAGGTGATTCGTAAACTCCCGAAGGACGGACGGGTCTGCGTCGCGGTGTACGTTGTGTTCACCCATGAGCGTCGTCGTGCGTTGATCAGAGGAAGGGCGCGTCGCCCCGTCGCCAGACGGGGGACCCTGATGACTCTCCACGAAAAAAGGGGCCAGGCCGCATCAATGTAATCAAAGTTCTGTAAACCAATGCGGTGCCGTTGGGTCTTCGCCCCAAGAAACCTCTCTTTTCACGGCACCGTTCAGATTGATTGAGTCTTTAACTGTTTCGCTCGCCGATCGCACCAATCATGGTGGGATGCATCGCTTTTCGACGCGCCCTCGGCCGAGGGGCCTGCACGCTTGCCGTCGCGCTGCTTCTTCTGGGGGCCCTCGTCCCACCTCAGTCGGCGACGGCCCAATCCCGGGCCGCCAATACGACCGACATCCAGGACCTGCGGGCCCGGAAGCTCTTCGTCCGCGGGATGACGCAGGCCTACCTCGAGGACTACGAAGAAGCGGTGTCGCATTTCGAGCGGGCCCTGGAGGCCGCCCCCAATAACGCGGCCATCCTCAGCGCCCTGGCGGACGTGGAGGGGCGGCGAACCAACTTTTCGTCGGCACTCTACTACGCCCGGGAGGCGCGGCGTCGGGCCCCGTCTACCGCGTACTACCACCTCGAGCTCGCCCGCCTGCACCAGTCGGCCGATCAGCCCCGCAAGGCCGTCGCGGCGTACCGCCGCCTCCTGAAGCGCTTTCCCGACAACACCTCGGGGCGCCTGGCCCTTGCGCGCCTGCAGTCGGAGCGGGACCGTCCCCGCCGGGCTCTGCGGCACTACGAGGCCCTTGTGGACTCGGCCGCCCGGGTCCCGCCCGAGGCCTACCCCGAGATGCTTTCCCTCTACCAGCAGGTCGGGGATGCGGCCGGCCACGAACGGACGCTGAAG
>Ga0207753_1001022_pt1 | contig 9933 bp, 10 predicted proteins | sample PonA233FremontCA_2_FD_187273 | JGI IMG/M metagenome (GOLD analysis project Ga0207753, IMG submission 187273) | Salt pond sediment microbial community from Fremont, CA, USA - Pond A23 Sediment 3 (SPAdes) | ecosystem: Environmental > Aquatic > Non-marine Saline and Alkaline > Saline | place: USA...
GGGGAGCCGGTCGGCGAGCTTCTGGACGCCGTGGTTCCCGCTCTGGAGGTCCCAGACGAGCTCCGCGACGCGGTCGAGGCTGGAGCTCGCGTCGGGGCCGACCGCGATCGTCAGCGAGCCGTCGGCGACCACGGAGCCGCCGACCACGTCGTCGCCGGCGGTCTTCCGGACCGGCATCGACTCGCCGGTGACGACCGACTCGTCGACCGCGGCGTCGCCGGTGACGACCTCCCCGTCCACCGGGACGCGCTCGCCCGCCCGCACGAGCAGGCGGTCGTCGGGTTCGAGCGCGTCGATGGCGACCTCCTCCGTCTCGGCGGCGGCCCCGGCGTCGGGCGCGTCGGAGCCGTCGGGGGCGCCGCCGGCCCCGACGATCCGTCGGGCGCTGTCGACCTGCACCGCGGTGAGGTCCGAGAGGAGTTCGGTGGCGCGCTTCTTGATCGAGTCCTCGTAGCCGTTCCCGACGGTAACGATCACGATGATCGCGACCGTCACGTCGTAGTAGATCGACGGCGACTCGACGAAGATCACCGCGAGCGTGCTGTAGACGTACGCGCTCACCGCCGCGATGGCGACGAGGAGGTCCATGTTCGGCGACCGCGTCTTCGCGCTGACGTAGGCGCCCCGCAGTATCGGCTTGCCGGTGAACAAGAGGACGATGGTCGTCAGGACCGCGATCACGATGAAGAAGTACGTCCCCGACGTCGACGACATCGCCTGGTCGAGGTACTCCAGGGTGCGTTCGTCATAAAAGGGGAACGCGAAGTAGGTCGGGTAGATGATGACGATGTACTGGAGCATCACGGCCATCCCGACGAGCACGCCGGCCGCGAGCCGGGCCGTCGCCATGTTGTCCGCCTGTCGGCGTGCGAAGGCGTCGTCGCGAGGATACGCGCTGTAGCCCAGTCCGCTCACCGCCTCCGAGAGGTCGTCGGTCGAGACGCCGTCCGGGTCGTGGTCGATCCGGACCGTGTCCGTGACGTAGCTGGCGCTCGCGGCGCTGACGCCCTCGGTCCGGGTCGCGACCGTCTCGATGAACGCCTCGCAGGTCGCGCAGTGCATCCCGTCGACCTCGAGGAACGTCGCCTCGTGGTCGGCGGGGACGTCGTCCCCGGCCTCACCGCCCGCGGCCTCCACGCCCTCGTCGCCCGCGTGTCGTCGCTCCCGAACCGCGTCCGCGTCGACGTCGGCGTCCCCGAGGGCCGCGTACACGTCTCGACAGCCGGGACAGCAGAACTCGTTACCCGCGTCGTCGGTCACGTCGACGCCGTCGGTCGGGAGCTCACAGAGGGTGCAGTCGGGCGCGCTCATCGGTCACATCCCCCCCATCATCCCGGCGTCGAGCGGGTTCCAGAACGGGAGCCGCGGGTGCGGCACGTGGATCCCGACCGACATCAGCCCGTGCGCGAACAGGACGTAGCCGAGCGCGACGAAGGCGACGCCCAGCAACCGGTGGATCCGGCGCCGGTGGACGGCGTCGACGCTCTCGATCACGGTGCCGTAGAGGAACACCGCGGGCATCGTCCCGATCCCGAGCGCCGCGAGCGCGATTCCGCCGCTGACCGCCGAGCCGCTGGCGAACGCGTAGAGGTACGCCGGGTAGAGGATCGGGCAGGGGAGGAGGCCGTGGACCGCACCGAGCCCGACGATGCCGGGGCCGTTCGCGAGTCGGTCGACGTGGCCGGTGAGCCAGCCGGTGACCCGTTCGAGTCCCGGGAGGTGAATTCCGCCTGTCGCGCCGCCGAGCGCGTACCGGACGCCGACGAGTATCACGGCCGCGCCGACGCCGAGCCCGACGACGCCGCGGACGAGCTCCGCCGCGCCGGTCAGCGTCGCCGTCGTGACGAGGACGACCCCGCCGAGCGCGCCGAGCGCCGTGCCGATGGTGGCGTAGCTCGCCGCGCGGCCGAGGTTAAACAGCGCGTGCTGGCGGACCTCGTAGGTCGTGAGGTGGCTCCCGCGACCGTCGGAGGCCGCGGACGCGGTGGCGCCGCCGGCCCCGCCCCCGCCGTCGGTCCGGCCGTCCCCCTCGCGCATCCGGCCGGCGTACACCGTCACGAGCGGGCCGCACATGCCGATGCAGTGGGCGCCGCCGAGCAGCCCGATGGCCAGGAACAGCAGGACGTCGGTCCCCAGAAGCGTCGAGATGTCCATGGGCGTGTGTTATCGCGTCTTGGCGTCGCGGGCGGTAATGGGTTTCGTCGGGGACGAGACCGACGGTTCCGTCGGAGACGAGGTGGACGGTTTCCTCGCAGACGACATTGACGGTTTTCTCGGAGACGAGATGGACGGTCCGCGGCGGCGGCGCACGTCACTCCTCCGCGAAGACGGTCGCGTACATCCCCCCGGTCTCGTGCGGGATGCAGACGTAGTCGTAGCGCCCGGCGACCTCGAAGGTGTGCGAGAAGCGGTCGCCGTTCTCCAGTCCGCCGCCGAAGTCGGACGTCCACGCCTCGCGGGCGGTCTCCTCGTCGTCGTAGCCGCCGGAGGCGAAGTACTCCGCCGCGTCGGGGATCGCCGCCTCGTAGGCGGTCACCGTGTGCGCCCGCGAGCTCGTGTTCTCCCAGACGACCGTGTCCCCGACGGACACGGTCAGCTCGGCGGGGCGGTACCCGGACGCGACCATCCCGACGTCGTAGTCCGGCTCACCGCCGACGCCGGCGCAGCCGGCGAGGGACGCGGTCGCCCCGGTGCCGACGCCGGCCGCACCGACCCGTCGGAGAAACCGTCTGCGTTGCATACTCCCCTCTCGGGGCTTCGGTCGTTTCAATATCGCGGTTCCCCCCACCGCGTGGGAACCGTCGCAGGCCTCGGGAAGCGGCGGACCGCTCCGTCCGACGGCTCGGCTCCCGTCACGGGTCCACGAGCTCGTCGAACACCTGACGCTGCGCGGCCGCGAGGTGCTCGGCGAACGTCGACCGGGCGATCCCCACGGCCGCCGCGACCGCCTCCGCGTCGGCCTCGCGCGGGTACTCGAAGTACCCGAGCCGGTGGGCGGTCCGGACGACCTCGCGCTGTCGGTCGGTGAGCCGGTCCCGATCGACGACGACCGGGTCGCAGTCGCCCGACGCGCCGGACCGGGTGAGCCGTTCGAGTGTGACCGACGCCCCCGTGGCCTCGACGGTCTGGACGATCTCGCCGATCGGGTCGCCGGTGGGCAACGAGAGCGTCAGCAGGATCCGGTCGGGTCCCGTCCGGACCGCGACGTCGGAGACCGGGTGACCGAGCGATTCGATCGTCCGGCAGGGGTACGGCTCCGTCGGGGGGCTCCGGATCCGGTAGACGTACTCGCCGTCGGCCGCGAACACGGGCTCCGCGTCGATCGGCCGCTCGGTGCGGAACTCCGAGACGACGGCGTCGTCGAGGCGGACGCGTTCCACGTCGGTGGCGACCGTCCCGTCGGGGAGCGCCTCGGCGACCGGCGCGTGCGGCGGGTCCCGGACGGCGAGGCGAGCGCGGACGCCCCGCGACCCGCCGGCGGGCCCGTCGGAGACCGGGCCGTCGCGGTCGTCGTCGGGCGGATCGCCGGCGTGGGGGTCGGTCGAATTGTCGGTTGACGACGAGCGACGTGACCCCCGCGACATGTTCGAATTATGCCGACGGACCGGTAAAAGAACGGTCCCGAACGAGTACGTCCGTCGGCCGAACCGCGCGTCAGAGTTATAAAACCCCGTCGTGGGACGGACACGACTCTCCCGGCCGGAAGCCGTTCGATCGACGATGACAGCGCGCGGGCTCGACGGGGTCTCGATCGGTATCGTGGGCGGCGGCGTCGGCGGGCTCTCGGCGGCCGCGCACCTCGCCGACGCCGGGGCCGAGGTGACGCTCTACGAGCGCCGGGAGCGCGTGGGCGGGGTGGCCGGCCGGCTGGAACGCGACGGGTTCCGGTTCGACACCGGTCCCTCGTGGTACCTCATGCCGGACGTGTTCGAACGCTTCTTCGAGCGGTTCGGCCGCGAACCGGACGACTTCTACGAGCTGGAGCGGCTCGACCCGCACTACCGCGTGTTCTGGGACGACGGGGACCGGGTCGACGTCCCCGCGGACCCGGACGCGGCCGCGGCGCTGTTCGAGTCGTACGAGGCCGGCGCGGGCGACGCGTTCCGCCGGTACCTCGACGACGCCGAGACGGCCTACGAGGTCGGGATGGAGGGCTTCGTGCGGCCGGGCCGCTCGCGGCTCCGCGACTACCTCTCGGCGGACGTCCTCGCCGGGGGCCGCGAGCTCGACCTCCTCGACACCCTCGACGAGCGCGTGCGGTCGTACGTCGAGCACCCGAAGCTCCGTCAGCTGCTCCAGTACACCCTCGTCTTTCTCGGCGGATCGCCGTACAACACTCCCGCCGTGTACCAGCTGATGAGCCACGTCGACTTCGGGCTCGGCGTCTACTACCCGCTCGGCGGGATGTACGAGGTGATCGAGGGGATCGAATCGGTCGCGACCGCGCAGGGGGCGGACGTCCACACCGGCGTCGCGGTCACCGGAATCGAGCCGGGGCCCGACGAGGTCGCCGTCGAACTGGGCGGCGACCGCTACGTCCACGACCGGGTCGTCTGCAACGCGCCGCCCGAGCACGTCGAGCGCGAACTGCTCCCCGAGGGCGCGGTGCCCCGTTTCGGCGACTACTGGGACCGGCGGACGTACGGTCCGAGCGCGTACCTGCTGTACCTCGGCGTGGAGGGACCCCTCGACTCGTTGGCGCACCACACGCTGGCGCTGCCGACCGACTGGAAGCCCCACTTCGACGCCATCTTCGAGTCGCCCGCGTGGCCCGAGAACCCGACGGTTTACGTGAACGTCCCCTCGCGAACCGACCCGTCGGTCGCGCCCGACGGCCACGAGACGGTCGTGACGCTCGTCCCAATCGCGCCCGGACTGGACGACGGCCCCGACCGCCGGGCCGCGTTCCGCGAGCGCGTCCTCGACGCGGTCGCGTCGTACACCGGGACCGACCTCCGCGACCGGATCGTCGTCGAGGAGTCGGCGTCCGTCTCCGAGTTCGCCGACCGGTTCGACCGACCGGGCGGGAGCGCGCTCGGGCTCGCGCACACGATGAGACAGACGGGGCCGCTCCGCCCCGGCCCGCGGGTCCGAGGGAACGACCGGCTCTACTACGTCGGCGGGAGCAGCAACCCCGGGATCGGCGTCCCGATGTGCCTGTTGAGCGGGGAGCACTGCGCCGACGCGGTCGCGGCGGACGTCGCCGGCGGGCCTCTCGACCGGCTTCCGCTGTTCGGCCGCTGACCGATTGCAGAGCCGGACGATCGTTTGCTTTGTCACGAGAGAACTCTCGTCCCTCAAAATTTTCGCCCGAATACCGAAATCTCTGCGGAAACCCTTACCTGTCAGGTTGGTGGCTTTATACTTCTTCCACTGTAACTAGGAGTGAAGCATGATCGAAACAGCAGCGGCCGACGTACTCGCGAGCGGTATGGTCCCGCTAGAAATGACCCAGGCGGAAGTGTTCCAAGCGATTCGGGCGGACTCGCTATTGAGCGCGTCGCTCTGGATAAACGTCGCCCTCGCGGGCCTCTCCATCCTCCTGTTCGTGTATATGGGACGGAACATCGAGGACCCGCGGGCGCAGCTGATCTTCGTCGCCACGCTGATGGTGCCGCTGGTATCGATATCGAGCTACACCGGCCTCATCTCCGGACTCACAGTGAGTTTCCTCGAAATGCCGGCCGGGCACGCGTTGGCCGGCCAGGAAGTGCTCACGCCGTGGGGACGGTATCTCACGTGGGCGCTGTCGACGCCGATGATCCTCATCGCGCTCGGCCTGCTCGCCGGCTCGAACATGACGAAGCTGTTCACGGCCGTCGTGGCCGACATCGGGATGTGCGTCACCGGGCTCGCGGCCGCGCTGACCACGTCCTCCTACATGCTGCGCTGGGTGTGGTACGTCATCAGCTGCGCGTTCTTCGTCGTCGTCCTCTACATCCTGCTCGCCGAGTGGGCGCGGGACGCTGAGATCGCCGGCACCGCCGAGATCTTCAACACGCTGAAGGTGCTCACCGTGGTCCTGTGGCTCGGCTACCCGATCTTCTGGGCGCTCGGCGCCGAGGGGCTGGCGGTGCTCGACGTCGCGATCACCTCGTGGGCCTACAGCGGGATGGACATCATCGCGAAGTACCTCTTCGCGTTCCTCCTCCTGCGGTGGGTCGCCGACAACGAGAGCGCGGTGGCCGACATGGCGTCCGGCCTCGGCTCGTCCTCCCGCGGCGCGGCGCCGGCGGACGACTGAGGACGCGGTCGCCTCCGTTCGCGGATCTTTTTCGGACTGCCCTCGACGCCCGCGAGCCGCCGGCGCGGCGGCCGAGAGACAAGCGCTAAACCCGCGGCGGCGGTGGAACGGGACATGAAACAGTCCATCGTCGCCCGGACCGACATCGGCATGGGCGAGGGGAAGCTCGCCGCGCAGGTCGCGCACGCGTCGCTGTCGGCGTACCAAGACGCGGGGCGCCGCGCCCGGAAGAAGTGGCAGGGCGAGGGGCAAAAGAAGGTCGTGCTGAAGGGCGACTCCGAGAGCCAGCTGTTCGCGCTCGCCGACAAGGCGGAGACGGAGGGGATCCCGTACGCCATCGTCCGGGACGCGGGCCACACGCAACTGGAGCCGGGCACCGTCACGGCGCTCGCCGTCGGACCCGCCCGCGACGACACCGTCGACCGCGTGACCGGCGACCTCTCGCTCTACTAAATGACCTCCGACCACGACCTCCGCGAGGCGCACCCGACCGAGCGCGCGGTCGGCATGGAATACCACGTCAGCGACGCCGACGGGATCGGCGGCCGGCTCCGAGAGTCCCCCGAGGACTTCCGCGTCCGCGAACTGGAGGCGTTCGAGCCGGAATCCCTCGGCGCCGACCGCGGGAGCTACCCCGAACTGGTCGTCCGCGTCACGCTGCGCGACTGGGACACGAACGACTTCGCGCGCCGGATCTCCGACGCACTCGGAATCAGCCGCGAGCGCGTCTCGTGGGCCGGCACGAAGGACAAGCGTGCCGTCACAACCCAGCTGTTCACCCTCCGCGAGGTCGACCCCGACGACCTCCCCGCGATCCGCGGCGCCGAGATCGAAGCGCTCGGCCGGGCCGGCCGTCGGCTCTCCTTCGGCGATCTGGCCGGCAACGCCTTCGAGATCCGGGTCGCCGACGCGGTCGGGGAGGCGCCCGGCCGCGTCGCCGACGCGGTGCGCGACCTCCGGGCGTTCGCGGGCGGTGGCGACGACGGCGACAGCGACGACGGCTGCGACACCGACGGCCACGGCGACGATAACGACGACCGCGACGCCTCCGCCGCCGAGGACCCGGCCGCCGAGGCGACCGTCGGGGTCCCGAACTACTTCGGGCAGCAGCGGTTCGGGAGCCGGCGGCCCGTCACCCACGTGGTGGGGCTGGCGATCGCCCGGAACGACCCGCGCGAGGCGGTCCGGCTGTACGCGGGCAACCCCGCCGAGACGGAGCCGGACGACACGCGGGCCGCGCGCGACCGCGTCGACGAGGCCTTCGGCGTGGACGCCGCGGTCGCCGGAGCGGGTATCGCGGGCGGGGCGGCCGCCGCCGACGTCGCCGACGCCGAGCGCTCCGCCGCGGACGGTACCGGCGACGGCGACTGGGGCGCCTGCCTCGACGCCATCCCGGGCAAGCTCCGGTTCGAGCGCTCGATGGTCCACCGGCTCGCCGACCGCGGCGTCGCCCCCGACGCCCCGCCCGACGACGACGACTGGTGGCACGCGCTGGAGGCGGTGCCGTCGAACCTCCAGCGGCTGTTCGTCAACGCGGCCCAGTCGTTCCTCTTCAACCGGATCGCGAGCGAACGGCTCCGGCGCGGCCTCCCGTTCGACCGCCCCGTCGCCGGCGACGTGGTCTGTTTCGCTAACGGCGACGCCCCCGACGAGCTGTACGCGCCCGACACCGACCGGCTCCAGCGGGTCGACGCCGACCGCGTGTCGGTCGTCTCCCGCCACTGCGAGCGCGGCCGGGCGTTCGTCACGGCCCCGCTCGTCGGGACCGAGACCGAACTCGGCGACGGCGAGCCCGGCGAGATCGAGCGCGAGGTCCTCGCCGACGCCGGGATCGAGCCCGGCGACTTCGCGCTCCCCGGCGAGTTCGACTCCGCGGGCACGCGCCGGGCGCTCCTCCTGCGCACCGACCTCGACGTGACGTTCGCGGACGGGGACCCCCGGTTCGCGTTCGCGCTCCCGAGCGGATCGTACGCGACCGTGGTACTCCGGGAGTTCACGAAGAGCGGGCCGCTCGACCTCTGAGCGGGGCGCGGACCCTCGAACGATCCTCGTTCGTGCATTACGAGAGAGCTGAGGGCGCCGAAACAACCACGATACTGCGACCCGTTCCGAGCCGTTTTTGTGCGGGAGCCGTCAATCGGAGCCATGACCCGGATCGTCGTCATCGACCTCCACGGCCAGTTCACGCACCTCGAACGGCGGGCGCTCCGCGACATCGGCGTCGACACCGAGATCGTCTCCGCCGAGGAGCCGGCCGACGAGGTGGAGGCGGACGGGGTCGTCCTCTCCGGCGGTCCCGACATGGACCGCGTCGGCAACGCGCCGGACTACCTCGATCTGGACGTCCCCGTCTTCGGTATCTGCCTCGGGATGCAGCTGATCGCGAGCGAACTCGACGGCGCGGTCGGCGGCGGCGACTACGGGGGCTACGCCGACGTCGACGTGGAGATCGTCGACGACGAGGACCCGCTCGTCGGATCGCTCGCGCCCGAGACCCGCGTGTGGGCCTCGCACGCCGACGAAGTGAAGTCGCTCCCGGAGGGGTTCGCTCAGACCGCCACCTCCGACGTCTGCGGCATCGAGGCGATGTCGAACCCCGAGGCGGACCTGTACGGCGTCCAGTGGCACCCGGAGGTCGCCCACACCGAGCGCGGCGACGAGGTGTTCGAGAACTTCGTCGAGATCTGCGAGTCGGCGTAGCTCCGCGCCGTTACCCCTCCAACCGCGCGGTCAACACCGGTGTCTCGCTGTGTCGCACGACCCGCTCGGCGACCGACCCGGCCGTGAGGAACCGGCCGACGCCGGTCCGGCCGTGCGTCCCCATCACGATCAGGTCGACCTCGTAGTCGCCCGCGGCGTCCAGAATCTCCTCGTGGGGATTGCCGCGCCGCAGGTGCTTCTCGACCGGAACGCCGCGCTCCGCGCCGGCCGCGGCGACGGCGTCGAGCGCGCGCTCGCCGCGCTCCTCCTCGCGCTCGACGACCACGTCCCACCCGTCGGCGCCCGCGATGGTCTCGTCGACCACGAACAGCGCGTGGATCCGCGCGTCGGCCAGTTCGGCGAGGTAGCCCGCGTGTTCGACGGCGGCGTCGCTCCCGGGGCTCCCGTCGGTCGGACAGAGGATCTCGTCGTACATCGCGGTCGAGTCTTCCCCCGCGGCTCAGAGCCGGTACCGGCGGACGTGCTCGGTCCCGCAGCTCGGGCACTCCCGTCGGTACTCGACGGTCCCGCCGGTGGTGACCGCCTCCCACTCGCCCGCGTCGTCGACGAACCCGCACTCCTCGCAGACGAGGGCGCTTCCGTCGAGCCGCGCGCGGAGCCGATCGAACGCCGACGTGCCGCCGTAGCTCGATGACATGCGGTAACAGTTCACAATGCTTCGATTAATAGCTGTCGGTGAGGGACTCGCGCGGACCGCGCCGCTCCCGAGCGCCGCTCTCGAACCCGAGACGCGCGGCGACGTCGCGGCGGTCGGACTCGTCGTCAGGATAGTCGGACTTCGCTGTCAGGACGGTCGGGCCCGTCGTCAGGACAGTCGGGCCCGTCACCAAGGTCGTGGGCTCGTCGAAAAGCGGGAGGAAACGACCGCCTACTCCGCGAACAACTCGTCGACCGCCTCGCCGGCGGTCTCGGCCGCCTCGCGGGCGACCGCGTCGGGGTCGGGGTCCTCCGGGGCGTTCAAGTAGACG
>Ga0207753_1001023_pt1 | contig 9931 bp, 10 predicted proteins | sample PonA233FremontCA_2_FD_187273 | JGI IMG/M metagenome (GOLD analysis project Ga0207753, IMG submission 187273) | Salt pond sediment microbial community from Fremont, CA, USA - Pond A23 Sediment 3 (SPAdes) | ecosystem: Environmental > Aquatic > Non-marine Saline and Alkaline > Saline | place: USA...
CCGGCAGGATTCGAACCTGCGACCTGCAGATTAGAAGTCTGCTGCTCTATCCAACTGAGCTACGGGCGCAGGTCGGGACTCCGGGGCCGCCGACAGTGCCGGCGGCAAGACGGAATTGGTCGGGGCGGCCGGATTCGAACCGGCGACCACCTGCCCCCAAAGCAGGTGCGCTGCCAGACTGCGCCACGCCCCGCGTGGCGGCAAAGGCCGATTTAGGTTAGCTCTTTGGCCTCTTCAAGCTCGTCCTCAACGTCGTCGAGGGGAATAATTTTTTCTCGGAAGCCGTAGTTGCCGTCGTCTTTTTCTTCGGCAACGATGAGCTTCGCCATTTTGCGCGAGGCTGTGTTCTGGTCTGCCATGGCTTATTTCTTCTCTCGGTGAAGGGTGTGCTTCTGAAGGACGGGGTTGTATTTCATGAGCTCGAGCCGGTCGGAGGTATTCTTCCGGTTCTTCGTCGTGTGGTAGCGCGACGTGCCCGGCTCCTCCGTGCACTCGAGTATGACTTGAACGCGGTCGCCTGTAGCCATCGGACTGGGGGGTTGATTTGCCAAGCTGCGGGGGGGAACACCACGGAATACTCTCGCAGTGAGGACCCAACCTACACGTCGTAGCCTTGCTTCCGGGCCTCCTTCAGCACCGCCTGGATGCCTTTCTTGTTGATGGTCTTCAGGGTCTTCGAAGACACCTTCAGCTTCACGTGGCGGTCCTGTGAGGGAATGTAGAACCGCTTCTTGTGTAGGTTGCGCTTGAAGCGGCGATTGGTTTTCTGGTTGGAGTCCGAGACGCTGTTGCCCGTGACCGGTCCCTCTCCGGTAATATCGTCTTTGCGAGCCATAACTGTACCTCTAGGTTGGTTCGTTTTGGTGACGTGGCGCCCGCGTCAAATCGGCGAGCTTTTAGGCGAGACCACGGGGCTTTGTTCGTGAAGACGGCGCGAGTTCACCGTTTTCGACGAGGAATTCGTCGCTTCCTCTGCAGTCTGGTTCTTAATGACCATCTCCTGATGGAGTTCCACCCGGCAGGTGAGGGGTGATACCTGGCGTGAGGAACTCGAAGAGGGTGTCGCCGCGGAGGCCTAGGCGGAGCGTTTCGAGCGGGACCACTTCTTCGGGGTGGATGTTGCCGAGGTTGACGTTTGCACCCTGGTGTTTAATCAGCCACACCTGCTGCATCTTGTTCGGCGCTTCGAAGATGATGTCTTCGGGGTCGACTCGGGCGAGGATCTCGTCGACCAGGCCGGTGCGCACGTCTCCGGTGGGGCGAAACAGACCGGCGGTGCCGGCCTCCCGCGACTCGGCGATTACCTTCCAGCTTCCCGCCTCCAACTCGGTCTGCATGAACTCGACCCACCGGTACGGGGCCATCACGTCGCTGGAGTCTTTGGAGCCGACCTCGCTCAAAACAGTAAAGTCCTTCGCGAAGAGCTCAATGTAGTCCAGTTTGTCTTCGTGCTTCATTGAGACGGCCCCCGCGGAAATCTCGACGTGACGCACGTCCAGGTCGTCGAGCAGGCGGCGGTAGTCGTCGATCTGGTCGCGCAGGAAGTACGCTTCGAAAAGGGTCCCTCCGAAGAAAAACGGAATCCCGGCCTCTCGGTAGACCTCCAGCTTTGCCTCCAGGTTTTTCGTAACGACCGCCGTCCCCCACCCGAGCTTGGCGAGATCGATGATGTGAGCGGCCCCGTCGAGCACGTTTTCCACCTCGCGGGCCGACAGGCCCTTGTCCAGCATGTGCGTGAGGCCCTGCTCCCGCGGCTTCTCGGGCCGGTCGGGGAGGCCAATGAGGTCGAACGCGTCGTTGATCATAGACGTGGGGGGCGGAGCAGTAGAGGAGAGCGACACTCGGGCCGTAGAGGGCCCAGCGCTTCAATGAAATTGCAGGCGCGGCGGGTCCGGCGCCTCCGCTCGGGAAACGACTCCTTTAGCCGTCCAGGTGAACGGCCCGGGCTGGCTCAATGGCGGCAGCCCGGAAGGCAGGGTACAGGGCGGCCAGCACGCAGAGCCCGAACGAAACGAGCGCAATGAGAACCACATCGAGGGCCTGCACCGATACGGGATAGGCGTCGATGAGAAACGATCCGGCCTGGGCCATCGGCACAATGCCGTAGTACTGCTGGAGGAAGGCGAGCCCAAGCCCCAAGACAAGTCCCAGCCCCGTTCCGAGCGCCCCGATCAGTGCCCCCTCGAACAGGAAGATGCGGCGCACGTCTGCCCGGGAAACCCCCATGGCCTGAAGTGCCCCCACGTCGGCCCGTTTTTCGATGACCACCATCGTCAGGGAGCCGATGATGTTGAACGCCGCCACAACGACGATAAGCCCAAGGATGGCCGAGGCCCCCCATTTTTCCAGCCGCATCACGTCATAGAGCGATTGTTGAAGGTCGTACCACGTCTGCACGGTGTACCGGTCGGCGCCGAGCTTTTGTTGGAGCGCGGCCTTCACGCGGCCGGCCCGCTCCAGGTTGTCAAGACGAAGCTCGACCCCCGTCACCCGGCCGTCCGTGCGAAAGAGTTGCTGCGCCTCCTCCAGCGACACGAAGACACGCTGCCCCTGCGAGGCGCCCTGCGACTGAAAGAGGCCCCGCACCTCAAAGCGCCGCACCGGCGGGCTTCCGAAGATGTTCGTGAGGGTGCGTTCGATGGCCGGAGCCGACAGCAGGCCCACCGCGCTTGCCGACTGCGTTCGGCCCACCGGAACGAGGCCCACGCGCTGCCCAAGTCGTTGATTCAGCACAATGCCCGACACCCCGTTCGCATTCTGGCCCAGGTCAAAGCGCCCCATCGCCATCGTCGGGGCCGCGGCCTCCATCATCGCCGCGTCGACGCCCCGAACCCGGACCACCCGATTCGCGTCCTCGACGTTGTCACTCAGCAGCAGTGCCTTGCCCTCCACGTAAGGCGCCGCAGCCGTCACGTGCCGGGTCTCGCGGGCGACCCGCAGCAGCGAGTCTGCATTGGCAACGCCCTGTCCCTCCGCACTCACGACCCGAACGTGCGGGTCGAGCGAGACGAGAAGGTCCCGCACGACGTCGTAGAACCCGTTCATCACGGAGAGCACGACGATCAGCGACGCGACGCCGAGGGTTACCCCCACCGTCGAGATGCCGGTAATAATCGAGATGAGGGACACCTTTCGGCGGCTCGCCAGGTAGCGCCGAGCGATCTGAAACCGGTAGTCCACGGCGGGTTGTCTGTCGTCCGTCGGTCAGCGCAGAGCGGGCCCCAAGCCCCCGGCCCCATCAACAGGATCGGGCTATTTGCCGCCCAGCATCGGTTCGGGCGCCGAAAAGGCCCCCTCCGGCGGCGCCTCGGGCAGTGCCAGCTGGTTGGTGAGGAGTGCCTGATCGGTCCCGACGGCCTCCTTTCGGGATGCGAGGCGGACCGTTCCGTCGGGGGCCGGCAGCTCTTGGTACTGCGTCCAGTCGTAGAAGCGCGGCGACGCATCCTCGGGCATTCCCTCCAGGCGGTAGGCCCACCGGTCGAGCCGCCCCGTCTCGGTGGACACGTACAGCCAGTACCGGTCGCCCGGCGTGCGCCCCACGTCGTTGAAGGTGAGCTGGAGGACGTCGTGCGTGGCGGTCGAGGAGTCCGGCAGATAGGTGCGGTTGACGCCCGGGTCGAAGGCCTTCAGCGGCGCCAGCAGCCAGTACGTGTCGTTGACGAACCGGCCGTAGGCCTCCTCCCGGGCGTTCTCGTCCGCCGTGCCCGTTAGTTCGGTTCCGTTCAGGTACGCCGTTCCGGCCAGGCGGCCGTCGTGCTGCTCCCGGACATTGACGAGTGCCACGTACGCGGAATCTGGGCCGGCGGACCACTCAATCCGGTACTCCCCCGTGTTTCGGTTCCAGAGGTGCCGGGCGATCGTCTGCGCACCGCCCGGCGTCTCGATGCCGAAGTTAAATCGGAGGTAGGGCGACGACGCCCATGCGTCCATGCCGTGCGCCCGAAGGAGTCGGTGGGCCACCGAGTCGGCCTGCGTTTCGAGCGCAATCGTGTCAGTAGGAGACACGGTCGACGCAGAGTCGGAGGCCGATTCCGACGCGCAACCGCTCCAGAGCAGACCGCCAGTCAGGAGTGCAATGAGCAGTGGAAGACGGATGCGCATCATGCCGGAAGGGGGCTCACTTGGGAAAGCAAAGGGAGTCAACATACGAGGTGAAGGGCAGAGGTGCAGACGAGCGCCCACGTCATCAGGGCGATCGCACGTCAAAATTCGGGCTGGGCCGGTGCGGGTGTTCTCTCCGTGCCCTTCGCCTGCATTCCCCAATTGCGGGGCGAGAGGACGCATGGGAACGTGGGGGCACCGCCGCTTTCCCCCTGTCTGTAGAACTGCATAAGCAGTCCCCGTCGCCGATGCCATCCCCATGTTATACAGGGCGGAGCCCCGCGGGGGAGCGGTGCTGGGCCATTCCGGATCCACTCTCTCTACACGTTGAATCGAAACTCCATCACGTCTCCGTCTTCCACCACGTAGTCTTTTCCCTCGGTCCGGATGAGCCCGGCCTCTCGAGCAGCAGCCTCGGAGTCCGCCTCATCGAAGTCCGAAAAATGGATCGTTTCGGCCTTGATAAACCCCTCTTCGAAGTCACTGTGGACCTCGCCGGCGGCCTGAGGGGCCTGGGTGCCCTCCTCGACGGTCCAGGCGTAGGCCCCCTTCTCGTCCGCCGTGAAGAAGGTGATGAGGTCCAGCACGTCGTACGCGGCGTGGATGAGCCGCTCGAGGCCAGACCGCTGCAGGCCCGCGTCTTCGAGGAACAGCTGCCGCTCGGCCGGGTCGAGCTCGGTGATCTGGGCCTCCAGGTCGGCCGAAATGGAAACGACGCGAGTGCCCTCGTCCTGGGCGATGGCGCGCAGCCGATCGACGTACGCGTTGCCGTCGGGCAGGGCCTCCTCCCCCACGTTCGCGACGTACAGGACCGGCTTGTCGGTCAGCAGAAACAACTCGTCCACGAGTGGGCGGGCAGGCTCACTGACCTCGAACGACCGCGCCCACTCGCCGTCGCTAAGATGATCGTGGAGCCGCTCGAACACTTCAAGCTGACGGACGGCCTCCTTGTCCCCTTTTTTTGCGGCCGTGCTCACCTTCTCGACGCGCTTTTCTACGGTCTCCAGGTCCTTCAGTAGAAGCTCGGTGTCAATCACCTCTACGTCCCGCACCGGGTCGACCGAGCCGGCCACGTGGGCCACCTCGTCGTCTTCGAAGCACCGCACAACGTGAATGATGGCGTCGACTTCTCGAATCTGGGCGAGAAACTGGTTGCCCAGCCCTTCGCCCTCGGCCGCCCCCTCCACGAGCCCGGCGATGTCGACGAATTCGATGCTGGTGGGCACCGTCTCCGGCGACCCCGCCAATTCAGCGACCCGCGGAAGCCGCTCGTCGGGAACCGGCACGACGCCTACGTTCGGATCAACCGTACAAAACGGGTAGTTGTCGGCCTCGGCCCCGGCGCTACTGAGTGCGTTGAAGATGGTGGACTTGCCGACGTTGGGGAGGCCGACGAGGCCACATTGGAGGGACATTGGCGAATGGGGACCTGAAACGGGGGGCGAGCGGGATGAATTGCGCGTTGAGCCGGTGTGTTCCTGTACCGACCCCAGCCCGGAATCATCCGTCGGCGTAGGGCACGTCGATGAATTCTCGCTCCGGAAGGTGCACGGCCGTGAGCCGTCCCATGCCGGGCTTCATGTGGTAGACGCAGCCGGTGTCGATCAGGATCAGCTCCTCTTGGCTGATGGGCTCGGGCTGGGGCGTATGGCCACAGACCACCGTCTTTTCCCAGGCGAACTCCGTGGCCTCTAGGTGCCCGCGCTCCCACAAAAGCACCTCCTCGTCGGACCGCTCCAGGTTCTCCTCCACCGTAAGGTCGGGCCGCAGCCCCGCGTGGACGAACAGGAAGTCGTCGGTCTCGTGGTAGCGTTTTGTGTCGCGGACGAATTCGGCGTGGGGGGCTGGAATGTGGACTTCGGAGGTGCCGTCCTTGAGGTAGCTCTGGAGCGTCGAGACGCCCCCATTCATGCGCCAGAGGCTGAAGGAGCCGGACTCGAGATAATCGATCATCATCGCCTCGTGGTTGCCCCGCAGAAAGGTGCAGGGCACCTCCTCGCGGAGGGCAAGGAGCCGATCGATCACACCTTTTGAGTTGGGCCCTCGATCGATGTAGTCGCCCACAAACAGGAGATGGTCGTCCGGCGAGGGGTCCAGCCGGGCCAAGAGGGTATTCAGCGACTGGAGGCATCCGTGAATGTCGCCAATGGCAGTAAGTCCCATTGTGTATGCCCTGCAGTATGGAGGAGATGAAAAGGCAGCCCGGTCGACGGGAGATCTTGGGCGGCGTTCGTACCAATATACGACTCAGAGTTTGCAACTCACGGCGCGTCCGTTCGCTCCCGGATGCTCTCCATGCCGATGAGGCCGCGGCCGGATTTATTGAGCCGCCCTTGCTCGTGGAGGTCGAGCAAGATGGCATCGATCACGCCGTTTACAAACGTGCCGCTTCGGGGCGTGCTGTACGTTTTGGCGATCTCTATCGCCTCGTCCATGGAGACCTTCGGCGGGATCTCTTCGAACTTCAGAAGTTCGGTGGTTGCCATTCGAAGAAGAGACCGGTCGACGACCGCGATGCGATGAATCTCCCAGTTGTCTGCGTGCTTCTCGATAATCTCGTCGGCCGCCTCCCTCGCGTCGAGCGTTTTCTGAAAGAGGCGCTCCGCAAAGTCGCGGATTGACGGGTCGTCGTCGAGCGGCGCCCGAATGAGGGTCTGGCGGACCCGACCGGCGTCTCCATCGGTCTGGTGATGCGCGTAAAGCGCCTTCAGGACCTGTTCACGGGCGTCGCGCCGGGTGCTCATGGAATAGAAGACCGACCGTTCGGGAGGAGAGTGTCACAGACAAGCTGTGGCGGTTTGGAGAGGACTCTTATTTTCCGTGGTGGAAGCAGGTTCGGTCCTCCACACGGATTCCTTCAATTTTGGACTTGATCTCGTCCCTGATGGTGTCTCAATCCCGAATGCTGGACGCATCCCTCCCCAAAACCCTCATCCAAAGTTGCGATCCGAGACCATTTTCTCCTTTCGGTCGGATCGCATGGCCGGCCCCCAGCCACCGCCCACCCTCCAACTGAGGAGGCCGCGGCCGTTGTGAGAGGGGCTCTGGGCCAGCTCAGAGCGACGACGGGGGCGCTTTCATAGAAGGCGCTGAATTCTGAGGGGGCACACATGCTTTGCGCTGTCGCACAGGCTGTGCTAAAATACGTTAGGCGCCAGACAAAAAATGTGTCTTCCTGGTCCACCCTTCCTGGACGGCGACGCCCTGCCCCATGCGTCCCGACTCGCAGATTCAATGGACCGCCTACCCGGCTCTTCTCATGGCCGGGGCGTTTGCGTTCGGAATTACAGGGGCGTCGGTGATTCGGTCTGACTCTCTTCTCCTCTGGCTCGGCGGGGCGGGAAGCGGGATTGCGATGTTTGCTGGAATGCAGTGGTGGGACCAAACCCGGCTGGTCACCCTCGGGCCACTCGGAAGCGTTCTGGCCATCGTCCTGGTGGTGGGATGCGCGGGCGGGGCCCGCCATGCCATGTACCAGACCCCGTCGCCGCGGAGCCTCGCCCCTGCAGCCGAGGCGAGGACCGACGCCGTGACCGTAGAGGGAACGGTCGTGGACGCTCCCGAACGGACCGACGAGGCGACTCGCTTTGTCCTGCGGGTCGACACCCTCGCGGGGAATCGGGGCCGGGCTGCGGTGGATGGACGGGTGCGCGTCACGCTCATGCCGTCTCCGTGGGCCGACGTGACCAGGCCTTTTCCCAGACTTCGCCAGGGAGACCTATCTCGACTCCGGGGCTCTTTGCAGCAGCCACCCGGCCTCCGCAATCCCGGGGGCTTTGACTACGGCGCGTACCTCTCTCGTCGAGGCATCTGCTGCACACTGTACGTAGACGATCCCGATCATGTCACCGTCTTGGGAAGCCGGCGTGGGGCAATACAAAACGCACTCGTTTCGGTCCGCGCACACATTCGACGGCACATAGACCAGCACGTGCGGAGTGTGGGCGGGCGGGCCGTACTGCGGGCGTTGTTGCTGGGAGACCGGAGCCACATCACGGACGCCCAGCGGGACCGGTTTGCGAAGACAGGGCTGATGCACCTGCTTGCGGTGTCCGGCCTCCACGTCTTTCTGGTCGGGATGGTGCTCTACACGCTGCTCCGTCCCCTTCTGATGCGCTTTCGACTGCGGTGGCACGTGGTGGAGATCGTGCGGGCGGTGCTAACCATCGTCGTACTGGGGTTCTACATGTTGCTTACAGGAGGTCGGCCTTCGGTCGTACGGGCAGTGATCATGGCGGCCTTGCTTATTGGGGGAATTGTGTTTCAGCGGTCGGCGCCTCCGTTAAACACACTTGGCGTCGCCGCCCTCGTGCTCCTTGCGTTGCGGCCCTCAATGCTGTTTGATGTCGGGTTCCAGTTGTCGATGGCGGCGGTTGCGGGCATCGTGACGCTCAATCCTCGGTTCGAAGAGATGGTGCCGGAGCGGTACCGGGACTCTGAGGCTGGGAACTGGCTGGTGTCTATGTGTACGGTCTCAGCGGCCGCCATTCTGGGCACCGGTCCTGTGCTTCTGTATCACTTCGGATGGGTCTCGGCCGCCGGTCTTGTTCTGAACGTGGTGGGAATTCCTTGTACGGGCCTGGCGCTCTCGTCGGCGATTGTCGCGGTAAGCATTGGCCATGTGTGGGCCCTGGGAGCTGCTTCGTTTGGGAGCGCGGCAGATCTCTTCCTGCAGGGGCTCCTCGCCACGTCTCGCTACGGGGCGGCGTGGTTTTCATGGGCGGGCGTCCGCATGCCTGTCCCAGACGTGTGGATCCTCGGAGCCGTGGGGGCACTGCTCATTGCCGTGGCACAGTGGCCGCGCCCCCGTCTTCGATGGCGGTGGGCAATTGTAGGAGTAGCTCTCGCAACGATGTCCGTTTGGGGCTCTGTGATCGGTCAAAAGACAGGGCCAGCCCTCGATGTGGTGTTCTTCGACGTCGGACAGGGGGACGCCGCCCTCCTGAAAACATCATCGGGGCAACATGTGCTCGTAGACACCGGTCCCCGGTCCCCGAGCGGAGCAGCCGCGGAGTTCACGGTGCTTCCGTTTCTAAAACGGTGGGGGATTCGTGAGCTGGACCTCGTGGTCGTCTCGCACTCCGACGGAGACCATCTGGGTGGGCTTCCGACCTTGCTGCGGGAAGTGTCGGTGGGCCGCGTCGTTCACAACGGCCGGTCCACGGACACGGAACTCTACGAAGAAACCCGCGATCTTCTTCGTCGAGAGGGGGTCCCTGATCGGGCTGTCCACCGGGGCGATACTCTCCAAAGTGGCCCGTCCATTCACGTACGTGCGGTCGGTCCTCTTTCATCTCGAGATGACGGTGGGGCGGGCAATGATGCTTCTGTGGTTCTCCGTGTAGAGTATGGAGGCGTGGATATCCTCCTTCCAGGAGACATAGAAGTGGATGCTGAACGAGATCTGGTCCGAATGTACGGAAAGCAACTCAGAAGCCACATTGTGAAGGTCCCACATCACGGGTCTGAGACCAGCAGCACCCCGGACTTTGTACAGTCGGTCGGCCGCGTCGAAGAGACGCATGCAGTGGTGAGTGTAGGGCGGAACGCCCAGTATGGGATGCCCAACGACGAGGTTCTTCAAAGATGGAAGAGGCAGGGAGAACACGTTCACAGTACAGCCACCGGTGGGTCGGTATGGATGCGAACCGACGGGAAAGACGTCTGGCGTGTCCGGTGGAAGTAAAGACGAGCGTCGTTAAGGGGCCTGTCTCTTTTTGGAAGTCGTCCAGCCCTTTCCTGTGTGGGGCTTGTATCATATTCCTACTCTAGAATATGTACCCTCAGCTACTGGTATATCTTCCTGTATCAGATCGTGCAGGAAGGAACT
>Ga0207753_1001025_pt1 | contig 9930 bp, 6 predicted proteins | sample PonA233FremontCA_2_FD_187273 | JGI IMG/M metagenome (GOLD analysis project Ga0207753, IMG submission 187273) | Salt pond sediment microbial community from Fremont, CA, USA - Pond A23 Sediment 3 (SPAdes) | ecosystem: Environmental > Aquatic > Non-marine Saline and Alkaline > Saline | place: USA...
GAGAGGTCGTCGGCGACCCGGACGGTCGCGCCGCGGTCGAGGAGCCGGGCCGCGAGGTGGCTCCCGACGAGCCCCGCACCGCCCGTGACGAGCACGGTCGAGTCATCGAGCATACACGCGAGTCGTCGCGGGCCTGTAAGTACGCGTCGGTCGATCCGCGTCGATCCCGCGAGCCCGCTCTCCGTCCCCGCTCAGAGCCCCTCTCTGTCGCCGCCCTGCGCGAGGATGACGACCATCGAGAGCCCGGAGATGACGAGCAGGATGAGCGTGGGGACGACCGCGTACTGGTACAACGCCGTCTCCTGCGCGCGCCAGATCTGCGTGACGATCGTCTCGAAGCCGGAGGGGCGGAGAATGAGCGTCACCGGGAGCTCCTTCATCGTCGTGAGGAAGACGAGGGCGGCGCCGGCGACGATCCCGGACCGCGTGAGCGGGAACGTCACGCGGCGGAACGCCCCCATCGAGGACTCGCCGAGGGTCCGACCGGCCTCGACGAGTTTGGGGTCGACCCCGAGGATCGCGGTCCGCGTCGAGCCGACGGCCTGCGGCAGGAAACGGACGACGTACGCGAACACGAGCAGCGGGAGGGTCTGGTAGATCCACGGGAGGTACCCGGAGCCGAAGTAGACCAGCGCGAGCGCTAACACGATCCCGGGCACGGCGAACCCCACGTACGTGGCCCGCTCGAACAGCGTCGACAGCGGCGAATCGTGGTTCGCGGCGAAGTACGCGACGGGGATCGCCGCCAGCGCGGCGGCGACCGCGGCGGCGGCGGCGACTGAGACGCTGTTGACGACCTGGATCGGCTCGAACGCCATCGAGGGACGGCGCCCGGTCTCGGACCGGAGGAGCCACAACAGGAGGATCCAGAGCGGGACGAGGAGCGCGACCGCCGACACCGACGCGGGGAAGAGCGTCGCCGGCCAGCGCCATCGGCCGAGTCTCACCGGTCGGTCGGTGGTGCCCGCGTCGTCGCCGTGGGCGTCCCGGTCCGACCGGACCAGCCACTCCAACGCGAGCACGACGAGCACGACCGCGAGCAGCTGGAGGGAGAGCAGCGCGGCGTAGTCCCGGCCGAACGCGTTGTACTCGACGTATATCTGCCGGGTGAACACCGGCAGCCGCATGATTGAGGGCGTGCCGAAGTCGGAGACCGCGTACAGCGCCGCCAGCAGCGACCCGGCGGCGATCGCCGGCCGGATCACGGGGAGCGTCACCCGGCGGAACGCCTCGATCCGACCGTGGTTCAGCGTGCGAGCCGCCTCGATCAGCGTCGTGTCGAACGAGAGGAGGGCCGCCCGCGTCGTCAGGTAGACGTACGGGTACGTGTACAGGGTGATGACGAGGATCGTCCCCGAGAGTCCGTATATCTCCGGGACGCGCTCGACCCCCAACGGCGCGAGCACGTCGTGGAACTCCCCTCGGGGGCCGAACGCGGAGACGAACGCGAACGCGCCGACGTAGCTCGGGACGACGAGCGGGAGCGCGGCGACGACGGTCCAGAACCGACGGAATGGGAGGTCGGTGCGAGCGGTGAGGTACGCCAGCGGGACCCCTAACAGGATCGAGAACGCCGTGACGCCGCCCATCAGCAGCAGGCTGTTGAGCAGCACCTCGGCGGTTCCGGCGCTGAACAGGAGGTCCATCGCTCGCGCTCGCTCGACGGTGACGGCCTCGATCACCAGCCACGCGAGCGGGAACACCATCGTCGCGGCGATCGCCGCGGACAGGAGGGTCAGTCCCGGCGGGAGGCGGCCGTCGCCGTCGGTCAGGAAATCGCGGATCCGGCGTGTCAGACTCATGGTCCGGGAGACGGGATACGTTATCGGAGGAACGTGGCACCGACCGTTAGCAGTTCCGGTTCGGTCGTCGATCGGGTCCGACGGATATAATAGTTTAGGGAAGCCTAAACCGGGTATGGAACTGACGCGTCGCGACGCGGCGGCCGCGCTGGCCGCCGTCGGCGCGACCGGGGGGGTCGCCCTCGCGGCCCGGCGGACGAGCGACGGTCCCGAGTCCGGGGGGGACGCGGCCGACGGCGAAGAGGGGGGCGACGGCGACGAGGACGGCGACGGCCTCCCCGACGAGGCCGCCGTCCGGGCGTCGATGACCGCGGTCGCGACGGTCCTCTATCCGAGCGAGGTCGACGGCGTCGAGGCGTTCGTCGGTCGCTTCCTCGACGGGCGCCTCGACGGGTCGGCCCACGCCGAGGGGGTTCGAACCGCGGTCGGCGAACTCGACGCGACCGCCCGGTCGTGGCACGGCGCACCGGTCGCGGATCTCACCGAGAGCGATCGCGACAGGCTCCTCCGGGAGGTCGGCGCCGACACCGCCGAGGAGGACCCGGACGGGACGCTCGCGGAGCGGGTACGCTACTACGTCGTCAACGAGCTGCTCTTGGCGCTGTACGCCTCGCCGACGGGCGGGGAGTTGGTCGGACTGGAGAATCCGCAGGGACACGCCGGCGGGACCGAGAGCTACCGGCGGGGGCCGCGATGAGCGCGGGCGACGCCCGGAGCGGGTCGACCGGGAGCGAGGCGGTCCGCGACGTCGACCGGTCCCCCGTCGCGAACGCCGACGTCTGCGTCGTCGGCGCCGGCCCCGCGGGCGCGCTCGTCGCCGACCGACTGGCCGCGGACCGCGAGGTCGTGGTCCTCGACGCGGGGCCCCGATTCGATCCCGCGGACCGCCTCGCGCGGCAGGAGCGGGCGATCCGCCCGAGCGACGCCCGGCCCGACGTGTGGGACGTCGGCGGCGAGCGCGACGCGCATACCAACTCCGGCGAGCGGGTCTACCCGCTGAACCACGCCCGCGTCAAGGGGATCGGCGGGTCGACGCTCCACTGGCAGGGGATGGTGATGCGGCTCCACGAGGGCGACTTCGACTCCGAGACGGAGCGCGGCGTCGGCGCGGACTGGCCGATCGACTACGCCGACCTCCGGCCGTACTACGCCGCGGCCGAGCGCGAGCTGGGCGTCGCCGGCGCCTCGGACAACCCCTACGCGCCGCCGCGCGAGGAGCCGCATCCGATGCCGGCGTTCGAGCCCTCCTACAGCGATTCGCTGTTCGCGGAGGCGTGCGAGGAGCTCGGGATCGACATGCACTCCGTGCCGAACGCGCGCAACTCGGAGCCGTACGACGGCCGCTCCGCCTGCGTCGGCTACGGCACCTGTCAGCCCGTCTGCCCGGCGCGCGCGAAGTACGACGCGACCGTCCACGCCGAGCGCGCGGAGGAGCGAGGCGCGACCGTGATCGACCGCGCGCCCGTCCAGCGGCTGGAGCACGACGCCGACCGCGTCACGGCCGCGGTGTACGCGACGCCCGACGGCGAGGAGCACAGGCAGGCGGCCGACGCGTTCGTCGTCGCCTGCGGCGGCGTGGAGACGCCGCGCCTCCTCCTCCTCTCGGAGTCCGACGAGTACCCCGACGGCCTGGCGAACTCCAGCGGGACGGTCGGGAAGTTCTTCATGGACCACCTGTTCGCGGGCGTCGGCGGCACACTCGACGAGCCGACGCGTCAGAACCACGTCGGCTTCTACACCAGCGCCTGCGACCAGTTCTACGACGAGGCCGACGCGGAGACCGCCCCGTTCAAGCTGGAGTTCTTCAACTACGCCGGCCCCTCGCCCGTCGAGATGGCGCTGACCGGCGACGACTGGGGGGACGCCCTCTTGGAGCGGCTCCGCGACGGCTACGGCAGGCACGTGGCGATGGGCGGGCTCGTCGAGCAGCTCCCCCGGTCGGACAGCTACGTCGGGCTCGACCCCGACCGCACCGACGGCCACGGCAACCCGGTCCCGGAGATCCACTGGAGCGTCGGCGACCGGGCGCTCCGGACCATCGAGCGCGCCAACGAGATCCAGCGGTCGGTCCTCGAAGAGCTGGGGGCTGAGATCGAGTGGGTCGCCGGCCCCGACGCGACCGGTCCCGCCTACCATCACATGGGCACCACCCGAATGAGCGACGACCCCGACGCGGGCGTGGTCGACGCCGACTGCCGGACTCACGACCTCGACAACTGCTGGATCGCGTCCAGCTCGGTGTTCCCCACGAGCGGCGCGATGAACCCCACGCTCACGATCGCCGCGCTGGCGCTGCGCGTCGCTGACGACGTCGAGCGCCGGCTCTGAGCCCTTTTTTAGGCAAACCTAAAAACTCAAGTGGGTGGGGCGTCCCGTACGAGGTAATGAGCGGATCACTCAGCGCGAACGGGTCTGCCGGCGAGGTCGACGAGACGGAGAACGGAGCGGCGACCGGCGGGGGTTCGGCTCCCGACGCCGACGCGGCGACCGCGGACGACGGTGCCGATGGCGCCGAGGGCGCCGGGGAGCACTACACCTTCGACGACGTCAGCGTCGTGATGGGGACGTACAACGAGGAAGAGGCGATCGCGACGGTCCTCGAAGACGTCGACGAGGTGACCGGCGGCCGCGCCGAGGTCGTCTGCGTCGACGGCTCCTCGGACCGGACGCCGGAGATCGCCCGCGAGCACGGCGCGACGGTGATCGAGCAGGAGCCGCAGGGGTACGGCGTCGCCGTCCGGGAGGCGATCCTCGCGCCCGACCGCCCCGTCGTCGTCACCACCGACTGCGACGACACCTACCCGATGGAGCAGCTCCCGGAGTTCCTCGAGGCGATCAACGACGGCGCCGACGTCGTCAGCGGCGACCGGCTCTACCACGGCGCGAAGGCGATGCCGGCGTTCAACCGCCTCGGCAACCACGCGTTCGCGGCGATCGCCTCCCTCCTGATGGGCGAGCGCGTCCACGACACCACGACCGGAATGCGCGCGTACCGCCGCGGCGTCGTCGAGGGCATCGACTGGACCGAGAACACCGGCCTCTCCGCCGAGCTCCTCATCCGTCCCCTCATGCGCGGCCACGACGTGCGCGAGCGCCCCATCGACTACGCCGAGCGCCTCGGCGAGACGAAGCTCGACCCGATCGAGGGCGGCGCCGCCATCGCGAAGTCCATCGTGACGGTGTGTCTCGAAGAGCGGCTGCGACGGCTCTGAGCGCGGAACGGCTCCAGATCCGGAGAACGGGCGCCTTTTCGCCGGCAACGCGGACCGCCGGAAGCGACGTGGTATTTAAACGAAACCGCTGCGGCGACGGCTATTTATAAAATAAACGCGGCGGCGCGTGCCGACGAGCGCCCGCAGGGCGCGAAGTCGCACGCGCGAGGGAGGCGGCGGTCCGGCGCGGCTGCGCCCGCGCCGGGCCGTCCGCCGAGGTTGGGGAGTGATGAGGCTGCGGTTGCGGTACCGTGCGGGTGGGACTCGAAGGGGCAGTCGCGAGGACGACGCACGACGACGCAAGCACTGGAAGGAGCGAGCGCAGCGAGCGACTGAAGCGCACAGCGAGTCGCGCGAGTCCCCGCGACTGGGGCTTTGGAGGTGTCCACCGCCGATCCGCTGTCAGCAACAGTTTATAACCGAGCGACTGGGGCTTTGGCGATGCATACCGCCGATCCACAGTCATCCATTTATAAATAATCGCCAGCGACTCATCCCTCCTCGTCCGCCTCGGCCGTCGTCTCGAAGGCGACCCACTCGGAGTGGACGCCGGACTCGTCGGGGATGTACGTCCCCTCGGTCCCGCACTCGGTCGTGAGCCGACAGACGGAGCGCTCGGGCGGCCAAATCGCCTCGACGCCCTCGTCCGTCGCCCGAACCGTCGCCTCCTGTCGGTAGGTGAACGTCGAGCCCGCGGGATCGACGAGCGTCACCGTCACGACGACCTCGTCGCCGGCGGGATCGATTGGGACGGTCGCGTTCGGGGCGCCGGCCAGCCGCGCGCCGTCGGGCGTCAGCGACCAGTCGACCGTGAGCGAGCCCTCGGGGTCGCGCACGTCGTACCCGGCGCGAGCCGTCTCCCCGGCGCCGGACGACTCGCCAGCGCCGGACGGCTTGACAGCGCCGGACGACTCGCCGCGAACGGTCTCCAGTCGAACGACCGCGCGCTGGACGCGGTCGGGGACGCCGACCGTCGTCGCCGCGTCGACCCGCGCGCCCTCCCGGACGTCGAGCGATTCGAGCTTCGGGGTGACGTGCCGGTTCGGGTCCGGCGTCCACACGCCGCGGTACGCGTAGCGGCGGAGGTCGCGGTCGGGGTACGCGTCGATCACCGCGAAGTCCTCGGTCGGGTCGCGGTCGAGCGCGTACACGGCCGGGCCGTCCAGCCCGGGATCGTTCCGGAGCGGCTGGAACGGGTGATTGAGCCACTCGCCGTACGGCGTGGGGACGAACACGAGGTCGTCGTCGAACTCGGCCGCCTCGATCGGCTCGTAGGCCGCCTCGTACTTGTCGGCGTGCGCCGCGTGCCGGTCGAGGGGGGTCTCGGCCGCGGCGACGGCGCCGAGCGCCCCGCCGAGCAGCAGGAGCGCCGCGACCGCGACGACGACCGCCCGCGCCGTGTCCGGGGCGACGCGGGACGCGATCCGCGCGCGGAGCCGCGAGAGCCCCCGCCCGCCGGCGACGACGGCGACCCCCCCGAAGATCGACAGCGGGACGAGGAGGTCGAAGTGGTAGAACGGCCCGAAGCCGGCGACCAGCCCGTCGGTCGGGTCCGACAGCGTCCCGAGGAGGTTGTTCGTCCCCCAGAAGAACAGGTTCCCGACGACGACGGAGGCGACGACGCCGGCGAGCAGGAGGCCGGCGGTGCGCTCGAAGCGACGGTCGGCGGGCGCCTCGGGAGCGCCGTCGCTCTCGGCGAGCGCACCCCCGGCGGCGCCGAGCGCGGACCGCCCCGACAGCCAGCGCCGCGCGGCCACGCCCCCGCCCGCGAGCGCGAGCAGCGTGCCGAGCGGTCCGGCGACGAGCCAGCGCGTGACGAGGTACCACAGCGCGTACCCGTTCGAGCGGAGCGCCAGTTCGAGGGTGTACTCCTCGGTGTGTCCGAGGATCCGACGCTCGCCGAAGCCGGGGCCGTCCATCGGGGCGAACGCCTCGTAGGGGAACGTCAGCGGGGAGCCGGTCATCCGGAGGTTGTACGCGAGTGTGACGCCGACGAACAGCGTCCCGAGAAGCGCCGTGAGTCCGTGGCGACGGACCGGACCGGTAAGCGGAACCGCCAGCATCCCTTCGTCCCGGACCGCGGCGGCGACCCGCCAGAGCGCGTGCAGGATGAACGGCGCCGCGAACAGCACCGCCGTATACGGCCGGGCGAAGAAGGCGAGCCCGATGGCGACGCCCGCGAGCCCCGCGAGCGGGAGCGACCGGTCGCGGACGCCCCGGAGGTACGCGACCGCGAACAACAGGTTCAGGAACGTCGTCGGCGCGTACGGGAGGAACACCGCGGAGGTGACGAGCGCCAGCGGCGACGCGGCGAAGCAGACGGCGGCCGCGAGACCCACCCGTCGGTCGAAGACGGTCGACCCGAGCAGGTACACGAGCGCCGCGTTGCCGGCGGCGACGACCGCGAGCGTCACCCGCGGCTCCCCGAACAGCGCCATCGTGACAGCGTACATCGCGGCCGGGACTGGGTTGTACTTCGGGTAGAGCCGCCCGCCGTCCTCGATGAAGAACCACGGGTGGACGGCGTCGGCCAGCGCGCCGGCGTGGATCTCCAACTGCCCGGAGAGCAGCAGCGCGGCCTGCGCGAGGTACACGCCCTCGTCGTGGTTGACGGAGTGGTAGCGGAACACCGTCGCGGCGACGAGGAAGGTGAGGACGCCCGTCGCGACGGCGACGAGGGCGGCCGCCAGCGTCAGGCGGTCCGCCTCGGCCAGCCGGACGCGGGCGCCGCTCGCGAGGCGGCGGGCGAGCCGGCGGGGACGGCGGAGGGCCGAAAGAGAAGACACGAGCGGCGGCGCGGACCTACACCTCGACGCCGGCCTCGCGCATGAGGTCGATCGTCGGTTCGAGGTCGGACAGCTGCGTCAGGTCGATGTCGGGGACGTCGAGCTCGTCGATCGAGGGCAGGTCGCCGATCGGCTCCACGTCGGGGATGAGGGGGTACTCGAACGTCGTCCGGGCGAAGTAGTCCTGCGCCTCGGCCGACAGCAGGTGCCGGACGAAGTTCTGAGCGAGGGTCGCGTCGGCGGCGGTGTCGACGACCGCGGCGCCGGCGACGTTGAACACCGCGCCGGCGTCGCCGCTCGTGAACGCGGTGCCGATCGACGCCTCGGGGTTGCCGTCGAGGACGCGCTGGATGTAGTAGTGGTTCGTGAACGCCGCGTCGATCTCGCCGTCGGCGATCGCCTGACAGGCGGCGAACTCGTCGGGGTAGCTGCTGATGCCCGACTCGACGACCGACTCCAGCCAGTCGCGCGTGGCGTCCTCGCCCTCGAGGAGCCGCATCGCCGTAACGAACGCCTGACAGGAGCCGTAGGAGGGGGCCCATCCGAGACTTCCGTCGAACTCCTCGGGGTACGCCATGACGTCGTCCGGCAGGTCGTCCGCTGAGAACTCGTCGGTGTCGTACGGGACGGTGCGAGCGCGTCCCGAGGTGCCGATCCACTGCTCGGTCCGGAACTCCTCGCGGACCATGTCGGTGATCTCCGCGGGAAGCGCCTGGGTCCGCCCCTCGTCGGCGAGCGCGCCGAGCGAGCCCGCGTTGACCGAGTAGAACACGTCGGCCGGCGACCCCTCGCCCTCGTTGACGATGGCGTTCACGTGATCGGTGGAGCCCGCGTACCGAACCGTCAGGTCGAAGTCGTCGTACAGGTCGTCGATGTACTCAACGAGCTCGCCGACGAGAAACTCGCCGCGGCCGGAGTAGACGGTGAGTTCGCCCGACAGGTCGGGCATCTCGGACATCGACGTGCCGCCGGGGGCGTCGCGCCCCTCGCGGCCCGAGCCGATCTGGCCGATTGACGACTGTACGTCGTCGCCGTCGCCGCCGTCGCTTTCGCCGTCGCCCATGCAGCCGGCGACGCCGGCCGCGCCGACCGCGGCCGTCGCCGCGAGGAACCGCCGCCGCCGAACGTCGCGCGCGTTGGATTCGTTGTTCGTCATGTGTTTTAGGCTTGCCTAAATACCTTTAATCGTGTCGGTTCAGTCGTCCGCGACCGCCGGCGTCCGGCGGATCCCGTCGAGGCAGTCGAGCCAGTCGCGCATGTACTCGCCGCAGTGGTTGAGGAACGCGCCGTTGTTCCACTCGGAGAAGTCCCCCTCCGCGAGCGCGTCGGCCATCGACGCGAACGCCGCCTCGAAGGAGTCCGCGTCGTCGCCGGTCTCGTCGAGGACCTCCCAGACGTGTTCGTTCAGCTCCAACCCCGCCACCTCGTTCGCGAGGTCGTCGAACGTCGAGCGCGGCGCCTTGTTGTGCTCGCACAGCGGACCGCCGTTGTACACCCGCTTGCCCAGCACGTCCGCGGCGCGCTTGAGGAAGAGGCCCGACCAGATGTCGTCGAACCGGCCCACGTCCCACTCGTTGTCGTCCATCGGCAGCTGATAGAAGGCGGGGATCACCTCGCGGCGGAACGCGAGGTTCATCGAGCAGACGGTGAGGTAGTTACCGCGGGCGGCGATGAAGTCCCCATCGAAGTCGTCGGCGGTCGTCCGCGTCTGCGCCTGGCCCTCCAGGTCGCCGTCCATCAGGATCCGGACCGCGTCGAGGTCGGGGACGTTCGTCCACAGCCCCTGCGAGGCGACGACCTCGCCGGCCTCGACGTCGACGGCGTCCGTCTCGACCGTCTCGTCCATCGCCGAGTACGGGTAGCCGCGCGGGTAGAGCCCGTGCTGGTCGGCGTTGTCGTAGAGGACGTTCACCCAGTCCTCGTCGGAGCTGACGCGCTCGACCGAGCCGCCGAAGGCGAGGTTCTCCATGTGACGGCCGAAGTAGTCGACGTCGTCGTGGGGCAGCGTGTCGTCGTCGATGAAGATCCCGTACTCGAAGGAGTCGTCGGCCCACATGTAGAGGAGGCCGAAGCTGGTCTCGGCGTGGCTCGCGGCCGGGACGACGTGGGCGTACTCCGCGACGCCGTTGG
>Ga0207753_1001026_pt1 | contig 9929 bp, 3 predicted proteins | sample PonA233FremontCA_2_FD_187273 | JGI IMG/M metagenome (GOLD analysis project Ga0207753, IMG submission 187273) | Salt pond sediment microbial community from Fremont, CA, USA - Pond A23 Sediment 3 (SPAdes) | ecosystem: Environmental > Aquatic > Non-marine Saline and Alkaline > Saline | place: USA...
CACGAGTCCGAGCCCTGTTTTGAGATGTCCGCCGTCATCGTGCGGCGCACGCTGCGCGTCTCGGCCGCCGTGCGCACGCTGTCCTGCAGCCGCTGGCGAATCTCCGCACCAGACAGGTCGTCGCCATACTGGGCGCCAAAACGACGTTCCAGCGTATCAGCGGGGAGGGCGTCGAACTGGCGCACCACACTGCTCACCCGTACGTCGCCCCGGTTGGGGTCGAAGCGGGGGGCTGTGCGGTTCGACTGGACCTGCATGGTCACGGGGATGCGCCACCCTTGGTCTTCGGGGAGAAACGAGTCGAGGTTGAGGTTGGCGCGGACGTTCCAGCTCGTGTTGTCGGACTGCTCCCGCTCGCTCAGCGTGCTGGACAGCGCCCCAAACCCGTCCGTTCGGCGCTGGAGGCTGCCCTCGACCGACGCGAAGTCTGCGAGGTCGAGCTGGGCATTGGCGTTGGCCGCCCAGCCCTTTTGCTCGTCGAAGCCGGTCACGCGCAGCTCGTTCAGCCAGACCTCCAGGTCCCGCAGCACCGGCGGGCTCTCGGACGGCGCCCCGGCGTGGCGCACACCGACGACGATCGTCTGCACGTTTTGCAGGGAGGGGGTGCCCCGCACGCGGAGCACCGTCTCTGGGGGCGCAAAGTCACCGACATTTAGGTTTACGTCCTCACGACTGCTCGAAAACGTCTCGTCGGTCGTCACTTGGCTCTGGTCACGAAGGAGCTTGAGCCGGTTGAGCCGCTCGAGGACGAGGTTCATTTCGAACGCCTCCGGCCACAGGTTCTGCGACCCGCCGGCCATGGGCACGTCGCCCGGCTGCATCGGCTGCTCGTACTCGTAGTAGTCGCCGGTCTCCCCAGAGCCGAGGCGCACGAACAGGCGCAGGTTTTCGCGGAGCCGGTCCTTCACCTGCGTGCTGCTCGACGTTCCGTGCAGGTGGGTGTACATGCGCAGGTTCGAGTACTTGAGCAGATCGAGCCCCTGCCCGAACGTCTTGAAGACCCCGCGCTGCCGCCCGGGCTCCAGCCGGTCGACATTCAGCAGGAGGGCCTGCTCGCGGTTTTGCTGCTGCACGCCGCGGGACGTGCGGTTCTGTCCCACCACCGCCCCCGCAGGCGGCTCGTAGCGCAGGTCCTCCTCGTTGTTGATGCTGGCCACCCGCAGCTCCCCCGAGCCCGCATTCATGATGCTGTCCTCCTCTACGGGCTGCTGCGCCACCGGCGTCGAGGCGCGCCACTGGCTGCCCACCAGCTCCAGGGACGCAAACCGCATCGTGACGGGGGCCTCGTGCCCGGTCGTCCACAGGCGGATGGACTTGATGTCGTCGAAGTTTTCGATGGAGCCCACCTGGCGTGTGAAGGCCTGCACCGGAATGCGCACCTTGTACCAGTCCTCCTCCTGCCCCACCTTGCTGACCACGTAGTCGGTCGGGCCCTGATCGGTCTCGGCGCGCCGGTCGAGCTCGTCGAGGGGGACGGCGTACTGGAAGTAGTTGTTGTCGATGTTGATCTGGCTGCCCACCCCATCGAGGGCCTCCCGGTCCGGAGAGCGGGACACGCCCCGCCTCACGCTTACGTCCTCGGCCAGTGCGTTCTGCGACTCGAACCCATTGAGCTCGTGGCCCGACTGGTACCAGCTCAGGCGCTCCTGCACCGAGGCCCCGTCCGGGAAAAACTCCGTCGTGTTGAAGAACCGATCGTTCTCGTAAAAGTGGTAGTCGTCGGCCGAGGGGTCCTGGGTGGTGCGCGCAATCTCCGCCCGCAGGCGCTGCCGCTGCTCGGCGGACAGGCCAAGCTGCCCGATGCGCCCCCGCAGGCTGTCCGCGTACTCGACGAAGCCTGCGTAGAAGGTTCGCTCGAGCAGGCGCTCGTCGTAGGTGCCGTCGGTGTAGGAGACCAGTCCGTCCAGCCCCAGGTCTTGGGTCCGGTTCCCCCGCAGGTCGATGCCCCCGCCCGGCTCGGCGTTGGGGATGCGACTGAAGGTCCCCAGGTCCCCTTCGTTGAAGTTGAGGGAGAGCCCGTCTTCCATGTCGATGCGCTGGTTCGGCACCACGTCCTCCGAGATCGTCCCGAGGTCGACGAAGAGACGCGCCCCGTCGGTCACCTCGTTCTCTTCCGGATATACCTTCACGATGAACTCGACGAACTCGACGTTCTGCACCGAAAAGTCGGTGTAGCCCTCCGGGAGCGAGCGCGTGATGCCCCCCCACACCTTTGTCGGCTCTCGAAAGAAGTCCACCAGGTCCTCCGTGTAGTTGTAGGACCCGCGCTGCCAGGGATTGAAGTGGAGGTCGAGCGTCCGGAGCGTAGGGTTCGCCTCCCCCTGCGTGTCGCGGCCCACGAAGACCTCCTCGGTATCGATAAGCTCGGTGGCCTCGCCTCCGTCCTCGGTGCCGATGGCCTCCAGAACATTCTCGTTGAGCCGGTACCATCCAAGGCGGCCGCGCCAGTGGGTTCGCTGCCGAACGTCGTCGTAGGTGCCAGGCACCTCGCCGTCGAGGCCCGGGGCGTCGGCCGTCGAGTCGGGCGCCGCGCTCACCTGCCAGGCGCCGGGCTGCTCGCGAAGGGAGAAGGTGTTCTCGAAGCCCTCAAAGTCGTCGATATAGGAGACCCCGTTGCGCTCGTCCGACGCATACTGGTCCGTCTCACTGCTCTCCACCCGGTCCAGGGTGCGCTCGAACGCGTCGGTGGTGGTGTGCCCCGGGCGAAGCTGTGCAAACTCGCCGGAGACCGAGAGCTGGCTCTCGGCCCGCGTCTGCACGAGCGGGAGGGCATCGACCGCCTCCGTGATCCACTGTGGCTCCAGGTCCATCGAGCCGTTCAGGCCCCAGATGGTGTTTTGAATTGGCTCCTGCCCGATGCGGAACTTGTCGGTGGGCGACTGCTGGCTGAGCCGCATGACGGTGGCCCCGAGCGAAAACTGATCCTGCATCGCCCAGTCCGCCCGCGCCCCGAGCAGGGTCTTCTTCTGGATGTTGGTGAGGCTGTTCTGCTCGTAGTCGATCTTGATGTCCCGCCCGGCGGTCAGGTACGACTCGTTGGTGATGTTCACCGTCCCCCCCTGGTAGTCCACCCGGTAGTCGACGCCCTCCTGCAAAGTCTGCCCCCCCGCGGTCACCTCGACGGACCCCTCGACCAACCCCGTGAAGGCCTCCAGGTCGTAGAATTGCTGCGCCCCTCCAGTGTACGAGCCTCGGATGTGGTAGACATTTTTCTGCGTATCCTCCTTCTGGACATTTTGCTTCTTCTTGGTGTAGAGGTTTTTGAACGCGAACGGCTCTCCCGCGGTCTGGCTTCCATTCTCGGCCGCGGCGTCTAGGATGCGCTGCCCGAAGGGCTGCAGGTAGGGAAAGTACACCAGCCCCTGGTCCGCATTGATCGTCTGTCGGAGAAAGTCGAACCGATCGTCCGGAGTGGGCGCTCCGTTCTGGTCGACCCGATCGAGCCCGAGCACCTGAAGCAGCGTGCTCTGCCCCCCCACGTCCGGCAGCGTCGTGCGGGCCCCCTGGCCCGAGGCCTGATACTCAATGTCGAGCTCGAAATTCTCCGAACTGAAGTCCCGCCCCGAGAGGTCGTACACGTTCCGGAGCTGCAAAAACCAGGCGGCCGGGTTGACGCTCCCCCCCTGGCTCGGCGCGACCGGATCGGTGGGCCGGAGCAGCTTCAGCACCAGGCGATCGGCGTTGATGCCCCCGGTGGTGCCCCCCTGCGTGAAGTCGCCGACCGTGCGCACGGCCCCGTCGTTCGTCCGGTACCGAAACGCCACGGCGAGGGCCTCGTCGGACCGCAGCCGCTGCTGGAGCGACAGAAACCCCAGCCGGGGGTCGATCCGGTAGTCTTGCCCGCGCGTGAGCCGCTTGAACTCGCCCGCGTGCAGGTCCTGCTGGGTGTCCAGGGCCTGCTCCATGACGCCGGAATCGCTCACGTACGATGAGGCCCGGCGCTCTCCATCGCGGAGCGCCGTCAGGTCGGTGTCGCCGTACTGGTCTCGGCCCGGCTCGGGCAGCACCGCCTCCGTGTAGTCGCCCGCCTCGTTCACCAGCCGGTCGTTCTCTCCCAAGTCCACCACCGCCACCGCCTGTCGGGTATTGGCCTCGTTGCCTACTCGCTGGGTAATCTTCCACACTTCCACCTCGGTGACCTCGTCGAACGAATCGAACGTTCGAATCGTCGTTGGGTCTTCGTGGGCGCGGTTCCAGTTGTTGCGGAAGTAGTAGCCGAGGAAAAAGTGGCGGTTTTGGTCGTAGTCGGTCGGCCTGAGGTCAAACTCCGTCTCCTGCGCTCCCCCCTCAATGCTGAGGCTGTTGGACTGCCCCTCCTGCTGGCTCGCAATCGTGGTGAGGCTCAGGTTGCCGAACTGCAGCTCGCTCTTGATGCCGAAGAGGCTCTGTCCGCCGCTGATGAGCTGCGACGGCGTCCGCATGGACACGTTGCCCGCCTCCACACTCTGCAGAATTTCGTCGTCGTAGCCCGTGTAGTTGAGCTTGACCTGATTCTGGTAGTCGAACTGACTCTGCGTGTCCCAGTCGACGTTGATCTGCAGCTTGTCGCCGATTGTGCCCGTAATGCCGAGCCGCAGGTCCTGCTTGAAGTTGGGATTGAGCTGGCTCGCGTCGCCCGTGACGTTGACCTGCTGATCGCTTTTGCGATACTTGAACCCGGCATTGATGTCGGCCTGGCCGTTGACCCGGAGGTCGACCTCCGGCTTCCCGAAGACCGTGGAAAAGGCGCTTCCCCGCCCGCCGGGCACCACCATGTTGACCCCGAACCCGCTGCCTCCATCCTCCTGCTGGCGTTGCTCGGCGAGTGTGCGCCAGTTCTCCTGCAGGTTGGCACGGTAGCGCTCGCGCCGGTAGGACTGCTCGTCCATCCCCACGCTTCCCCCAATGCGTGTGCCGTCGGAGAGGACGTAGCGGTTCTGGGTCGAGTCGAGCGTGACGGAACGCGCGTCGACCGTGGGGGTGCGCGGTCCGAGAAACGGAGACGTCCGCTCAAACAGACGGACCGAGCGCCCGCGCCGCGTCGGCAGGTACCGGCCGACGACGCCCGTGTCGGGGGGCGGCGATGGCACCGAGAGGGCCGCGCCGTCCCTCCCTGAGATGCCGTCTACGCGGCCCGGCACGGTCGACGTGTCCCTGGGCCCAGGAGATGGTCTGCCGAGATCGAGAATGGGCGCCTGACGTGTCGTGCTAGCGGCGGCCGTGTCGGGGGCCGTCGTGTCAGGAGGCGGTCCCTCCTGGGCCTCAGCCGGCAGCAGCAGTCCGGAAAGGCTCCAGGCCAGGAGCAGCGCCATCGTCGAGAGACACACGCGTGCCCCCCCTGGCGTGCCCACACAGGGGGATGGGGACGGCGATGGCAGGGGCGAGGTCAACGGCACGGGTCCAGCAACGCTCCGAAATCCTACGGCACGGACCGTCCCTCCGTCTCCATCCGGGAGGGATTCCGGTGCGTGTCTAAAACGAGCTGTAGCGATTCGTGCCGATGCGTGCGTGACGTCTGGTAACAACGACAAACGGTTGGGCGCCCTCGATCAAACACCCCCCAATGGGACCCAATGCAAAACGTAAGACGTGCCGACTCTTTCATCAAGCAGGCTGGGCGCTTCTTCCGGAGGCCTGCAAGAGTGCGCAAACCCCATGCCTCCGGGTCCGCTGCCCCTCAAGCCCACCGACCATCGAGGGGCCGCTTGGCGGTGATCTCCCGAAACTCATCGTGCCGCTCCTTCTGAATGTTAAGGCCACGGTCGGCGACCTTGTCCAGAAACTGGCTGCGCGGGATCACATTTTCCGGCACGTCGGCCCCGCCGGGGGAGACGGCCTTTTCACGAGCCAGAAACAGGGCCGAGACGACCGTCGGGATGGCCGTGCAACGCATTACGGCTGTCTGGTGTGCCCCCGTGTCGTACCGCTCCACCATTTCGTACACCAAGGTCGTGGGCCGTCCCTCCTGCTCGCCCCGTAGCAGCACGCGCATGAGCACTGCGTCCTCGTGGTCGCCGCCGAGGCGTTTTCGCATGCGGCGCACCAGGAGGTCGCGATACGTGAGGTGCGTGCGCACCCCAATCTTGCGCTCCTCCGCGAGCCCGAGGCCAAGCACAAAGCGCATCTGATGGGCATGGCCCGGCCACCGGATCGTCTTGTGGTCGAGGGCCTCCACGTGCCCGGCCAGTGTATCGGTGAGGGTGGACAGCCCACCCTGCGTGCAGAAGGCTTCCATCTTTCCGAACGGCTCCTCGAACTGGATCTCCTCCTCCCGCGAGAGGGCGTCCGCCTCAACGACCTGTCCGTCCTCAATCAGCCGCGCCGGGTTCGTGTAGTCGGCCAGGATGCGTTCGGCCGACCACGAGATGCGGAAGTTGAACGGGGGCTCCGGGTGCAAGGGCACGTCGCCCACACGCAGGTGGGCCGCCTCGGCCCGATCGAGCTGATCGATGCCGTGCAGGCATACGACGTTTATGAGGCCCGGCGCCAGCCCGCAGTTGGGCACAATCCAGACGCCCTTTTCTCGGGCCTGCTCGTCGAGTGCCAGCTCTTTTTCCACAAGGGCATCGGTCCCGCCGAGGTCGCAGAAGTGCACGCCCACGTCGAGGCACAGCTCCGCCAGCTCGGGGTTCAGGTCCGCCGGCACGCAGCTAATGACGCAATCACTTCCCTTTACGATCTGGGACAGCACGCCGGTGTCGCGCACGTCGACCTGAAAGGAGCGCAGAAACTGATCGACGTCGACCTGGTCGTGGAGGCGCTCCAGGGCCTGCGACCGGGTGTCGCAGACCTGAACCTGCTCCACCTCGCCGCTCCGCGCGCAGAGCTCGCGGACGACGGGGGCTCCAGTCGATCCAGCGCCAAGAACTGTAATCGTCATGTGCGGTGCGGTCGTCGGGTGGGCAGGTCCGGACAGAACAGACGCAGCAGGGCCCTGCGGACGCTAGTCGACGTGGCCGCGCCCTTCCAGGGCCCGCGAGAGGGTGGCCTCGTCGGCGTACTCCAGGTCCCCGCCGATGGGCAGCCCACGGGCGATGCGCGTGACGCGGACATCGAACGGCTCGAGGAGCTGCGAAATGTAGTACGCTGTCGTGTCGCCCTCCACGTTGGGGTTGACGGCCAGGATCACCTCCTCGACCGGCGGCCCGGCCTCCGCCTCATCCGCTTCCCCGTTGGCCGACGGGTCCTCCGCAGGGCCGGGCTCGACGTCGGGCGCGTCCTCAGAATCCGACGGGGCAGCGGCCGCTGTGTCGTCGAAGGAGGGATCGATGCGCGTGGCCAGCTCGTGCACGCGGAGATCGTCGGGACCGACGCCGTCGAGCGGCGAGATCACGCCGCCCAGCACATGGTACACACCTCGGTACTCGTTGGTCTGCTCGATGGCAGTCAGGTCGCTCGACTCTTCCACGACACAGATCGTCGAGGCGTCGCGCTTGTCTGAGCTACAGATGGGACACGGATCCTGGTCCGCCACGACGTAGCAGGTCGAGCAGCGTTGCACATCCTCCTTTACGGCCGTCAGTGCGTTCGCAATGGTCTCGACCTCTTCTCGGGGCATCTTCAAGACGTAGTTGGCCAGTCGCCGCGCCGTCTTCTTCCCGATCGTGGGCAGCTTCGTAAACTGCTCCACGAGGGTTTCGACGGACTCCGAGGTGTACTGCATCGCGACAGTCTCGAATTTCGAATGTCGAGGTTCGAATGCAAACGGCGGCGTCCCCCGAGGTCACTCGACACTCGCAATTCGCCACTCGCAGCTTCTTAAAGGCCAAGCTGGCTGAGGTCCATGCCCTGCGGCAGCATGCCGCCCATGGAGTCCTTCATCTCCTCCTGCGCCATGTCGGACGCGTTCTCGAGGGCCTTGTTGACGCCCGCAATGACGAGGTCTTCGAGCAGCTCGAGGTCGTCCGGGTCGACGGCTTCCGGATCAATCTCGATGCCCGTAATCTCTTGCGCGCCGTTGGCGGTCACGGTCACCATGCCGCCACCTGCTTCCGCGGTCACGGTCTTGTCCGCAAGCTCATCCTGGGCGGCGTTCATCTTCTCTTGCATCTCCATCATTTTTCCGAACATGTCCTGCATGTTCATGCCTCCTGGGTTGGCCATAGCTAAGGGGATCTCAGTTCAAAGACTCGTGGGAACGAAGGCCCGTGCGCCGAGGGCGAGGAGGGGCCTCCAATGTATACAGAAGGATGCAACGGACGCCGATCGGAACCGATCCCTGACCACAGCCGCTGCTCAGAGCGCGGGGGACAGGCGCGGGCACGACGCGGGCGGCATTACCACACCGGCTCGGCCCCAAACTCGGCGAAGAGCACATCGAGCGCCGGATAGGTATCGCGAAGCTGTTGCAACTGTTCGCGGGGGCTGCGGGGCTCGTCGGATGCCTCGGTGTCGGTCGGCTCACCGCTGGGCGTTTCAACGACGAACTGCAGGGCGTCGACCGGCGGATCGACCCTGTCGGTGACGTGGCGCAGCAACACACGCCGCCGGTCACGCAGGGTGTTGCGGTGGAGGGCACGGGGAACGGCAACGGTAAGCGTGCCGTCGGCGTACTCCACGGGTTCAGCCTCGCCCAACAGGGAGCCGAGGCTGATGTGGTTTTCCTTGACGGACTGCACGACCTGCGGCCACTCGGCGGCCAGCCCGTCAACGTCGGACCTAGACGCAACGGCCGGCTCCGCCACCGTAGCGGCCGCTCCCCCCGATCCGTCCGACGCAGGGTCCGAGGCGGAGGCCCGGGCGTCGGTGGGGCCCGAGGCCTCCTCCCCCGCAGACGATTCGTCTCCGCCCAATGCCGGTGCACCGAATAGGTCGTTGTACTCCACGGACGGGTCCGACTCTGTCGTGTCCGAACCGCCGGGGGAGGCGTCAGGAGACGGCGGCGCGTCCCCCTCGTCGCCGTCCGACGTGTCATCGTCCAGCGAATCGTCGTCCAGCGAATCGTCGTCCAGCGAATCGTCGTCCGATGGACCGGAGGGCCGATGCTCAGCATCGGCATTGTCGGTCGGCCCGTCGCCAGACGACGCCTGCTTCGAAGAGGCGTCGCCCGACGCCTTCATTGACTCGGGGCCATACTCGGGAAGAGGCTCGGCAGCCGCGTCGGGAGACTCCTCCCTCGTCTCCTCCACGGTGGTCCCCGTGTCGTCGGGCTCGGAGGATGTCGCCGGAGGGGACGAGGGGTCGGAGGCGGTCGCCCTGTCGTCCGGCATCGCCTCGGGAAGCTCGCCGTCCTCGGCCATCTGCTCCAGCCGGTCGATCTTGTCGAGCACCGCCCGGAGGTCGGCCGAGCGGCGGAGCTGCGCCATCTTGAGGAGCGTCGTCTCCAAGGTCAGCCGCGGCTGCGGGCTCTGCTTGATGTCGTCCTCGGTGTCCGCCGCCAAGGTGAGCAGGCGCAGCAGGTCGGCCTCGTCGAAGCGCTCGGCCTCGTCGGCGTACCGGGTGCGCGTCGACTCGGCCACCTCCTCCAGGGCCTCTCCGCCCAGCGAGCGGGCCACCAGCAGGTTGCGCAGGTGACCAGCCAGTCCCACCAGCATCTCCTGCAGGTCGTACCCGCTGCGCACCACGTGGCGCACGAGCTCAATCATTCCCGCCGTGTCCTGCGTGGCGACGTGGTCCGTAAGTCGGAAGTACAGGTCCTGGTCCACCACGCCGAGCGCCTGGGTGAGCTCGCCGTACTCCAGCGTGGACCCGCAGAGCGAAAGGGCCTGGTCAAACGCCGAGAGGGCGTCGCGGAGGGCGCCGTTGCCCTTGCGGGCCAGCAGCATGAGGCTTTCCTCGTCGGCCTCCACCCCCTCCGTCTCGCAAATCTCGCGCAGACGCGCTACGATCTCCGGCACCGGAATGCGGCGGAAGTCAAACCGCTGGCACCGGGAGAGGATGGTGGGCAGCACCTTGTGCGGCTCGGTGGTCGCGAAGATGAAGAGGGCGTGGGCGGGCGGCTCCTCCAGCGT
>Ga0207753_1001027_pt1 | contig 9921 bp, 3 predicted proteins | sample PonA233FremontCA_2_FD_187273 | JGI IMG/M metagenome (GOLD analysis project Ga0207753, IMG submission 187273) | Salt pond sediment microbial community from Fremont, CA, USA - Pond A23 Sediment 3 (SPAdes) | ecosystem: Environmental > Aquatic > Non-marine Saline and Alkaline > Saline | place: USA...
AGCTCGTGCACGAAAGCGAGCGGCGGGGCAAAGAGGCCTCGGAGTACGAACTCGTCGATGCGATCGGCGACGCCCTGAAGGCGGGGCGCTACTTCGACGTGTTCGTGGAGTACGCGAAGGCGGGAGAGGAGGACCTTCTGTGCCGCATTACGGCGCACAACCGGGGTCCCGACGCCGCGCCGCTCCACCTGCTGCCGCACGTCTGGTTTCGCAACACATGGTCGTGGACGCACGAGGCGGAGCGCCCGCAGATGGAGGCCACGGGCGACCGTGAAATTCGGCTTCAACGGGAGGCCCTCGGCGAGCGCTGGTGGTACGCCTCCGCGCCGGAGGGGACGGCGGTGGACCTGCTCTTTACCCACAACGAGACGAACCGGGCACGCCTCTACGACGCGGCCAACCCGAGTCCGTACGTCAAGGACGGCATTAACGATCACGTCGTGAAGGACGCCTCAGACGCCGTACACCCCGAGCAGCGCGGGACAAAGGCCGCCGCGCACGTCCGTTTCGAGATTCCCGCCGGGGCGGCCCGCACGGTAGAGGTCCGCTTTACCCCCGAGCGCAAGCAGCGTCCCTTCGTGCACTGCGACCGGATGATCGACGACCGGCGCGAGGAGGCCGACGCCTTCTACGACGCGGTGCAGCGCGACGACCTCTCCGAGGACGAGACGCGCATCCAGCGGCAGGCCTTCGCCGGGCTGATGTGGACGAAGCAGTTCTACCACTACGACGTGGACCGCTGGCTGGAGGGCGACCCCGCCCAGCCCGACCCGCCGGAGGGCCGATGGCGCAACCGCGACTGGACGCACCTCCACAACAGCGACGTGGTCTCGATGCCCGACACCTGGGAGTACCCCTGGTACGCGGCGTGGGACCTGGCCTTCCACATGATTCCCGTCGCCCTCATCGATGCGGAGTGGGCCAAGCGGCAGATGGTGCTCCTCACCCGCGAGTGGTACATGCACCCCAATGGCCAGATGCCCGCCTACGAGTGGGCCTTCGACGACGTGAACCCGCCCGTGCACGCCTGGGCCGCCTGGCGCGTCTATCAGATCGACCGCAAGCAGCAGGGGGAGGGGGACACCGAGTTCCTGGAGAAGGTCTTCCACAAGATGCTGCTCAACTTCACCTGGTGGGTGAATCGCAAGGACCGCGACGGCGACAACGTCTTCCAGGGCGGCTTCCTGGGGCTCGACAACATCGGCGTGTTCGACCGCAGCCAGGAGCTCCCCACGGGCGGGCACCTGGAGCAGGCCGACGGGACGGCGTGGATGGGCATGTTCTGCCTCAACATGCTCGCGATGGCCCTGGAGCTGGCCAAGACGAAGCCCGCCTACGAGGACGTGGCGACGAAATTCTTCGAGCACTTCGTCTACATCGCCAACTCCATCAATACCAAGTGCGGGGACACCGGTTTGTGGGACGAAGAGGACGGGTTCTACTACGACACGATCCACTGTCCCAGTGGCGACATGATTCCGCTCGAAATCCGCTCGTTCGTGGGGCTCATTCCGCTGTTCGCCGTCGAGACCCTGGACAAGGAGCAGCTCGACGACCTGCCCGACTTCCGGCGGCGCATGCGGTGGTTCATCGACAACCGCCCGGAGCTCATGGAGCACCTCACGCTCGATCCGGGCGGAGAGGAAAAACCGCGCATGCTACTCTCGCTGGTCGACGAGGACCGGCTCCGGCAGATCCTCGACCGCATGCTGGATCCCGAGCAGTTCCTCTCCCCCTACGGCCTGCGCTCGCTCTCGAAGGAGCATGAGGAGAACCCCTTCACCTTCCACGCCGACGGGCAGCAATTCTCTGTACAGTACGAACCGGCGGAGTCGCGGAGCGGCCTCTTTGGCGGCAACTCGAATTGGAGGGGGCCGGTGTGGTTTCCGGTGAACTACCTCATGATCGAGTCGCTGCAGAAGTTCGACTACTACTACGGCGACGACCTGACCGTGGAGATGCCGGAGGCCGACGAGCCCGAACCGCTCTGGGACGTGGCCGGGCACCTCTCGCGTCGGCTCACGCGCCTCTTCCGAAAAGACGAGAACGGCGAGCGCCCGGCCTTCGGGGGCGAAGAGCTGTTCCAGGAGGACCCGCACTGGCAGGATGAGCTGCTCTTCTACGAGTACTTCCATGGGGACAACGGGGCGGGCATCGGCGCGAGCCACCAGACCGGCTGGACCGCCCTCGTGGCCAAGCTCCTGCAGCAAAGCGGCGGCGCAACGAATGATTAGTGTTGTGGGTTGCAGGTTGTGAGTTGGTGGGTTGTTGAGGTCGAGTTTGAGGGGGTCGGCATTTCGCACTCCCATCGTCTCTTCCCTGTCGGCATCGCTCCCCCTGGAACCCCAAAACCCCAAACACGCAACCCCCACCCCTTAACGAACACGCCCAGACGCAAAATGCTCGAGTTCGCCCGCAACATCTGCAGCGACCTAGAGAGTGCCCAGGCCCGCGAGTGGCTCGTCACGAATGGGATCGGCGGGTACGCGATGGGCACCGTGGGCGGCCCGCGGACCCGCGCCTACCACGGGCTGCTCGTGGCCGCGCTCGACCCGCCCCTCGGCCGCACGCTGCTCGTCTCCCACGTCGACGAAACGATTCGCCACAACGGCCGCGCATACGATCTGGCCACCCACCACTGGGGCGACGGCACCGTGGCGCCGCGCGGCGTTGTGCACCTCGATCGCTTCCGCCTGGAGGGCACCGTGCCGGTGTGGACCTTTGCGCTCGGCGACGCGCTCCTGGAAAAGCGGGTGTGGATGGAAGAGGGCACGAACACGACGTACGTGCAGTATCGGCTCCGTCGGGCCCGGGCGCCAGTGACGCTGCGGGCCAAGGCATTCGTGAGCCACCGCGACCACCACGCCCCCACACAGGCCGGCGACGGGTCGATGGACGTGTCCGCCCTCGATGAGGGGGTGCGCGTGGACGCATACGATGGCGCCACGCCGATCTTTCTGCGCAGCACCGGCGCCGACCTCACGCCCGCCCACACCTGGTACCGCGACTACGCGCTCCCTGTCGAGGCGGACCGCGGCCTGCCGGACCGCGAAGACCTGCTCCACGCCGCCACGGTCGAAGCCACGCTCGCCCCGGAGGAATCGCTCACGCTCGCGGTTAGCACAGAGGAAAATGTCGATCTCGACGGCACCGCGGCGCTCGCCCGTCGGCAGGCGCGCGACGAGAAGCTGGTGACGCAGGCGGGCCTCGACGACGCCCCGTCCGACATCCAGCACCTCGCCCGTGCCGCCGATCAGTTCGTCGTCGACCGCGCCACGGCGGGCGCCCCGGATGGAAAGTCCATCATCGCGGGCTACCCCTGGTTCGGCGACTGGGGGCGCGACACGATGATCGCCCTCCCCGGCCTCACCCTCACGACGGGTCGGCCCGACGTGGCCGAGAAGATCCTGCGCACCTACGCCCGCTACGTCGACCGGGGCATGATTCCGAACCGCTTTCCCGACCAGGGCGACACGCCGGAGTACAACACCGTCGACGCCACGCTCTGGTACGTGGAGGCGGTCCGCGCAACCGTTGAGGCGACCGGCGACACGGCGTTGCTCCGCGACCTCTTCCCGACGCTGCGCGAGATCGTGGAGTGGCACGAGCGGGGGACGCGGTACGGCATTCAGGTGGATCCGGACGACGGGCTCCTGCGGGCGGGCGAGCCCGGCGTGCAGCTCACGTGGATGGACGCGAAGGTGGGCGACTGGGTCGTCACGCCCCGCATCGGCAAGCCCGTGGAGGTGAACGCCCTCTGGTACAACGCGCTGCGAAGCCTGGAATCCTTCGCCGAGGCGCTGGGCGAGCCCGCCGATGCGTTTGGCGACCGGGCCGACCGGGTCCGGACGGCGTTCGGACGCTTCTGGGCCCCGAAGTGCGGCCACCTGAAAGATGTGATCAACGGCCCGAACGGAGACAAGCCCCACCTGCGCCCGAACCAGATCTTCGCCGTGTCGCTCCCGCACAGTCCCCTTTCGCCGGAGAAGCAGCGCGCCGTCGTCGAGACCTGTGCCGCTCGCCTCTACACGCCCCACGGCCTTCGCAGCCTGTCGCCCGACGATTCGGACTACGTCGGCATCTATCAGGGCGGCCGCGAGCACCGGGACGGCGCGTACCACCAGGGCACCGTCTGGAGCTGGCTCATCGGGCCGTTCGTGAAGGCGCACCTGCGGGTGCACCACGACCCAGCGACAGCCCGCTCCTACCTCGCGCCCCTGCGTCGCCACCTGGCAGGCCATGGGGTCGGGAGCATCAGCGAGATCTTCGACGGCGACCCGCCCTTCACGCCCCGCGGCACGCCGGCCCAGGCCTGGGGCGTGGCCCAGCTGCTGGAGGCGTGGGCCGCCACCAACGAGGCGAGAACGCCCTCGTAGGAAAGAAGCCACACGCTTAAACCCCAGCGCTGCCTCTCAGCGCCGGAGCAGGACCGCTCCCCCGTAACACTCGTTCCGCTTCTTGGACGTCCGGGGGGCGGGGACTCAGACGTCCAGCCCGAGCGCGCCCCTAGAGCATCCGCCCCATCGATTCGTCCTGTGATCCGCATCCCTCTTGCCGAACCCGCCGTCCCGATCGTGCTTCGTCGCTGCTGCTTCGCCGTTCTTCTTCTCGTAGGCGTTGGCGTGCCGACTGAGGGCAAGGCGCAGTTTCGCGGGCCCCCTGCAGTGGCAGCGTCGGATTCGATTCCCGCCCTTCCCCTTTCGACGAGCCCGCTTTCGAACCAGCCTCTGACCGCGTGTGCCGATAGCACCGTCCAGAGGCGGCTCCGGCGGGAGATTGACCGCTCGCAGTGGGCGGAGCTCATGGAGCAGGGCGACCTGGCGATCGGGGTCGTCGACCTGTCGGCGCCGGAGGAGCCCCGCTACGCGGCGGTGAACGGGCATCACATGCTGTACGCCGCGAGCCTGCCGAAGATTGGCATTCTGTACGCCGCCGTTCGCCAGATGGAGCAGGGGGCCCTGCGGCCGTCGCCCGCGGTGCGGAACGACCTGCACAAGATGATTCGGGTGTCGAGCAACGCCGCCGCCACCCGCATGATTGACCGGGTGGGCGGGCTGCAGGCCGTCAACCGAACCCTGGAGCACGCGCCGGCCTCCTTCTACGACCGGGAACGGGACGGCGGACTCTGGGTGGGCAAGCGGTTTTCGTCGGATTCGCGCCGGCAGCCCGATCCGCTGGCGGGCCTCTCCCACGCCGCCACGGTCCATCAGGTGGCCCGCTTCTACACGATGGCCGCCACCGGACGCCTCGTCAATCGGGCGCGCAGCGCGCAGATGCTGGACGTGCTCTCCAATCCGGGCCTGGACCACAAGTTCGTCCGCGTGCTCCGGCGCCGCGCCCCGGAGGCATCCATCTACCGCAAGTCCGGCTCGTGGCGCACCTGGCACGCCGACTCGGCCCTCGTCTGGGGCCCGGAGCGCCGCTACGTACTCGTCGCGCTGGTAAAGGACGCCCAGGGCGGCCGCGTCGTGCGAGAGTTGCTTCCGATGGCCGAAGCGGCCCTCGGCCTCTCCTCCTCGCGCCCAAACCCCTGATCCGCCCCCCCTTCTGCAGTGGTTCCGGTCCCCCGAGACCATCAGCTCTCGTGGAGGTCCGCAATGATTCGTTCGATGAAGGTGGCCAGCGACTGGTGCTCCACGGCCGAGTTGACCCGGAGCACGTTCGACATCAGCGCGACCATGTAGACGCGCCCATCGTCCGTCTCCACAATGGCGATGGAGTTCATGTAGTTGAACCGGTTGCCCGTGTAGGGCTCGCAGGTAAACCCTTCTTCCTCCTCGCAGCTGTAGAGGCTGCCGGACTTGAAGTAGACGGCATCGTCGCGCAGGGTGGGGGCCGAGGCGTAGCGGATCCGATTCCCGGTCATGTAGAGCAGCCGCTTCAGCTCGAGGCTCGACCACGGGTCGACGATCCGTCCCTGTTCGAGGCGGAGCATCCACCGCATCAGCCCCTGCGGGGTGCCGATGCTGCCGCCCGGGACGTCGATGCGACGACTGGCCGTGTGCGTAAAAAAGCTGCCCAGCCGCCACATGCGCTCCGGAATGCCGGCAGCGCCGAGCGGCTCGTGGACGACGCGGTGCGCGATCCGGCCGAGGGAGTCCGCCGAGGTCGACTCTAGAAACTGCTGCTCCCGCTCCTCAGACACCGGATACTCGTCGCCGAAGGCCCGCATGAGGGTCGCCTCCTTCCACACCACACTGGCCGCCGCGTTGGAGCTCGGCGAGAGCATGAAATCGAGCCACTCATAGAGCGAAAAGATGTCCGACGGCTGCGGCTGGCGCCGGGTGTACTCGTTGGTCTCCGGGTCAAAAATGGGGATGGTGTGGTGGTCGGACACGATCCATTGACCGGCCTCCACCGTGTGCTCTTTGAGCAGCGCTCGTCGCCGCTCGGGCCGGTCCGGGTAGCGGCGCCTCAGCTCTGAGAAGAAGCCGGTGGCGATGGCGAGCTTCCCGACGCTGCCGGGCTGGTAGCGATTGGTGGGGCGCAGTTCGGCGTAGCGGGTCGGGGCGCCGGGCGTGATGTCGAACACCGCAATGCCGTAGCTGTCGTCCCGGTCGGCAAAGAGCCGCTCCAGGCCCCGCTGCAGGGTCGGGTCGGGCGCGGGAACGGTGTCGAGCGAGTCGGCCCCGGGGAGGTGCAGCTGGATGTCCATCAGCGACTTGCGGGCGCCCTCGGGCGGCAGATCCCCCTCCAACTCCCCATCCTGCACCCGCTCCAGGTACAGCAGGCGGCGGATGCCGGTGAGGTCGTACCCGTCGATCGGGTACGGCAGGTGAACCGCGGCGAGAAGCACGACGAGCCCGGCACAGAGGCCCGCAATCAGCGAACGGCGCATGACACGACTCATGGACTTGGTTCAAAACGGCTCGTGTAGCCCCCGCCTCCATCCCCGTCAGCGAGGCCGCGGGGCCGCAAGGTCTACGGTCGGGCGCGGCTCGGCCTGCGCGTCGAGCGTCCGGTAGTAGGCCTGGGCATTTCCCGCGTCGGCCTCCACAAAGGGACGGACCTGAAAGAGCCAGAGCGTCCCGTCGCGGAAGCCCAGTTCCACGTCGTAGGGCCCCCTGGAGGCAACGCCCGGGACGGCGGGGAGGCGGTCGCGCAGGGTTCGGGCCAGGCGGCGCAGCCGCTCCCGATTGGCCTCCGTCAGCACCGGGCGGTGGAACGTGGTCGACCGTGTCTCGACGCCCCCGTCCGGCGGGAGCACCGTGATGGTGGGGGTGCGAAGTGGCGAGAGCAGGACGGCCTCGCCCGTCTCGTCCCTGTTGCCCTCGCGGGGGCGCAGCAGCGTCATTTCGGTCGCCTCCCCCTTTACGGCCCCCGCCACGCCCCGGCTGAAGGAGAGGGTCAGGGCCTCGGGCCCGCCCTCCGACACGCCCGTCGTGATGAGGACGCCGGACTTGTCCGCGTTGACGCTCTCGGAGAGGAGCACGGACGGGTAGACGTGCTCCGGGTTTTTGAGGACGCGCTGCCGCCACCGGTAGCTGCGCTCGGTATAGGGGGAGGCCCAGACCTCCCGGATGGCGTCGAAGATGGCGCTCGAATCGACCACGTTGGGCCTCGTCAGGTTGAGCCCGGCCCCGGTAAAGGTGGGCAGGTCCTCCATGTTGGTGTCGCTGCGGATGAAGACGCCCACCGTCCCCATCGGCGCACCGAACACGTCGCGGAACGTGCGGGCCAGCGCGGCCCGGAAGTCCTCGCGCAGGGGCATGGTGCGGATGGCGGTCCGCAGCGTGTCGAGCCGACGCCGCACCCGAGGGGGCGGCTCGTCTCGGCCCGCCGGGGCCGCCTCGAAGGTGGCCGTCAGGTAGTCCCAGTACGACCCGTCGGTCCCGGGCATCGGCTGGTCCATGTGGGTGCGGAAGACGCCGAAGGGGACTGCGAGCCCCGGCGAGACGTGGCCGGGAAGAAGGGCCTTGAGCTGGCCGAGGTTGGCAGCCTTCGGCCCCACAATGCGCCCCCCGTCGGTGGCCCGAAGGGCCCGGAGCGGCCGGAGATCCGTCTCGGCAAGCTCCATCGCGTCGGTCGCCACCGTAATGAGGGTATCGGCGGACGCGGGGGCGACGAGGCGGCGCTCGGTCTCGGTCATGCGGTCGGCCGGCACCATGCGGACCGTTCCCTCCGGCGACACGGCGAGGAAGACGCGGGTGCCGTCGTAGCGCGCCAGGGCCTCGACCTGATCGGCGGTGATCGCCGCGGTCGGAATGCCGAGGTTGCGGGCCAGGAGCTGCACGTGCGAGACCGCATTGCCGCCGCTCGACGTCAAGAGCCCGGCCACCGGCGAGAGGTCGGGGGGCACCTGCTCCAGGACGTACAGATCGTCCTCGTCGAAATCGGTCGCGGAGGGCGACTCGGGGACGACATGCAGGGTGCCGGCCGCAACGCCGGCGGTGAGGCCCCGAACGCGCCCCGTGTCGTCGAGGTCGAGGAGGCGATGCTGGCGGCCGGCGATGCGCGCCTGGAGGCGACCCAGCGTGCCCGCCACCCGCCCGAGGGGAAGCAGGACCGAACTGCGCACCCGATCGTCGATGAAGCCCCGGGCCGCCGGCTCAAAGGCCGCGTAGCGGTCCACGACGTGCTGGTAGTGGGCCGTCGTCATGGCGGTGCCCCACTCCGCCACGCGCCGGAGCGCGTCGACCCAGCGGTCGAAGTCCGCCCGAGGGATGGAGGCGGTCGCCGGGAGGGCCAGACGGTCGGAGACCCGTTCCCACTCCCACAGCTCGAGGTGCCCGGCCCCAGCCGCGGCCCGGGCGAGGGCCGCCCCCTTTTCGAGAAGGCCGCGACGGCGGTCAGGAGTCCACGCAGAGGCGCGGCGAAGCAGCTCGGTTTCGAGGGCCACCGAGAGGGCCAGGGCCGTCCGTCGGTGGTCCGGGGCGAGGGTCGGGAGGCCGCGCCGCAGACGGAGGAGCAGCCGGCTGCCGCGCCGCACACGCTCGTCGGCCGCCAGCGACGGCCAGTCCGAGACGAGGGAGCGGGCCGCTTCTGTCAGGGTGTGGTCGGTGGGCAGCGACGCGACGTGGGACTCCAACCGTCCGGCTCCGTCGGATTCGTACACGGCGGCGAGGTCGCGCTCCAGCTGGGTCAGCTCAGCGAGAAGAGCGTCCGAGAGGGTCTCTTCGCGGGCCCGTCGAAAGTCACGAACCCGGCCGAGCACCGACGAGTCGGGCTGGCCATGGATCTGCACGCGGAGGGGCATGAAGGCCGACAGGGAGTCGGCAATGGTCTCGGAGGTGGCGCGGATGCGCTGCTGCACGTTGTCGGTGCCGCCCTGCGGGAGGTCGCGAACGGCCTGGCGCAGGAGGTAGAAGTGCGAACGGACCCGGTCCTCGTCGCGGAGCATGTGCCGGAGAAACGAGCGTCCCCAGTCGGCTTCGTCTTCTGCCTGAAACGCCCCACGGTAGTACCGGGCACGGCGCAAGATCCACCCGTCGTCGACGGCGTAAAGGTGCTGGCCGAGTTGATACTGCTTGAGGCGGCTGTGCCGGTCGTCCGCGTCCCAGAAGGCCTCCTTGTCGGTCCCCGCCAAAATCTGCCCGAGGTACAGCCCGTTTCGCTTCTGCAGGGCCTTCGCCGCCGGCTTCAGCATCGCGTGCTGGAGGCCACCCGGCGTGTCGCAGCGCTCCTGCGCCGGGATTACGCTGCCGTCGGGGCAGAACCACCGGATGCCGGCGTACGGCCCGCGGCGGTCCTCCTTCCAGGCTGCGATGAGGGCCTCGATGCGCTCGGTCGGTACGGGGGCGGCGTCGTCAGGCGGCGACTGGGCCGCGGCCGGAACGAGGGCGCCGGCCAGAAGGCCCGCGACGAGGAGAACCTGCGTTGAGCGGAGAAGGAAGCCGTCGTTCACAGCGCCGGGAGCAAAACGTCCGTGTCGGAGAACCAGCGAAGGGCTGGGTGTGTGCTCCGGAGGTGCAAAACGTTTCG